>JGI12109J20283_10014424_pt1 | contig 79095 bp, 63 predicted proteins | sample ElkSlonscriptome_12_FD_20283 | JGI IMG/M metagenome (IMG submission 20283) | reverse complement strand
CAAGACGTTTTTTTGCAACCAGAGATTCCAGATTTCTGGTGAATGCCTAGTTCAGGACTTCCGCTTGCATCTCTGCCTGTTACGACGGCATGTGCCGGGCGGTTCTAGACGCCACACAAATTTGTGCATGCCGAAGGTTGAGATAGCCTTGATCCGTTTCCCGTATTCAATGCGCCGACCTGGTAATGCTAGTTGAGTTTGTGAAAAAGTTGCCACGACCTGATAGTGCCTGCAATGCAGCTGGCCGTTGTCATGCAAGTCAATGTCTGGCCTGGCACAACTGCGACGCTTGCTGCAGAATCCTCACTGCATCAGAGTGGCGCACCCAGTTCACAGCTTGTATTTCGTCCTGCTCAGCCAACTTCTGCAACAACGTCAATTGGCTTTCGTCAACCCTCTAAAAGCGGTGGCACCGGTTGACCGTGTCCTGCACAGCTTACTCTGCCGAAATATCATACGCCCCTGTCACCTTGGTCGCCCTCCGTAACCGTGGTCGCTCTGCTATGATAAGGACATGCAGCGTCCTCAGCGCCTGATTGCCGGTTGCTGAGTCGCGATCTTTGGTTTTAAGTGCCCTGTGAAAGGAGATTACATGGCGGAGCATGAAAGCGTGAACCTCGCAGTTTTCTGCGATTTCGAGAACATCGCCCTGGGCGTCGAGGATGCCAAGTACGCCAAGTTTGACATCGGCCTGGTGCTGAAGAAGCTGCTGCTCAAAGGCAGCATCGTCATCAAGAAGGCCTATTGCGACTGGGATCGTTACAAGGGCTTCAAGCCGGCCATGCACGAGGCAGCCTTCGAGCTGATCGAGATTCCTCATGTCCGTCAGTCCGGCAAGAATTCAGCGGATATTCGCATGGTGGTGGACGCCCTCGACCTCTGTTACACCAAGCCGCACGTGGATACCTTCGTGATTCTCTCCGGCGACTCAGACTTCTCGCCCCTCGTGAGCAAGCTGCGCGAGAACAACAAGGTAGTGATCGGTGTAGGGGTCAAGTCTTCCACTTCTGATCTGCTGATGGCCAACTGCGACGAATTCATCTTCTACGACGACCTGGTCCGCAGCGAGCCGAAACAAAAGGCGCGACGCAAGCGCGCAGGTGCTGGGAAAAAAGCCACTTCGAAGGGGGCTGTGGAGGACAAGCGTCAGGAGGCTTTCGATCTGGTTCTGGAGACCTTTGAGGCGCTACAGGCCGAGCGCAGTAGCGGCAACGGCATCTGGGGTTCGATGATCAAGCAAGCGCTAAAGCGCCGCAAACCCGGCTTCAATGAATCCTATTACGGCTTCAAGACCTTCAGTGAATTGCTCGAGGAGGCGGCCAAGGCAAAATTACTGAAGCTGCAGTATGACGAGAAATCGGGCGGTTATATTGTGTTGGCCATGAAAAGCGCCTAAGGCCTGCGGCACTTTGATATTGCGCAAGCTGACCGTTTTAGCTCCTCCGATATCCTTTGCTCATCACTTGTTCTATTTTAATTGGCAGTGAGGCCACGCCAGATCTTGTAGCCCTGCAGTACGATATCCGCAGTTAAGGCGGACACCCACAAGCCCAGGACCAGTGATGAAAACGGGAAGATGGGCAGCTCCCAATCTGCTCCCGTTGCGCCTTCTATAAGCCCGGATGGCTGATCCGCAATCGAGAAAGCGATCAGCCCCCCGGTTATCACACTCAGGTCTGCCAGTATGATCACCAGCCGGCGCGTCACCGACCAGTAAGACCGGAACAGCAGCCAGACATACACCGGCAAACTGATCAGCACCTGGAACTTGAGCCACAGAATAAATGTGGCCAGCCAATCGCCCGTCTGGCCCAGCAACACCTCGGTATTGTGCTCCACAGGAATCGCGCTGAGCAGGCGGAACCAGGCCAGCATGAAAATCACGATGAATACAGAACTGAACAGGGATTCGCGTTCTAGGCCGGCGGCCGGTAGCTGCGCTGGTTTCCAGTTCTTGAAAAAGTCCAGCGTCTGCAGATAATGGCCGGCGAAATAAAAGGTTAGTGTGATGGCAGCAAAGTAGAACATGCCGATGTTGACCAGATCGTGGATATTCGTGGCCGGCCAGGGCAGTCGATCGCCCATCAAGTAATACCAGCCGATAGACGCCACATAGATGGCGAGCAGAATGATCGCCATGTAGCGCACCACCAGCCAATACAACGGCAGTAATGATTCGCTGACCAACGGTCCGGTGTTGGTATAAGAAGAAGCAATGACCAGAGGATGGCCGACTTCCTTGAGCAGCGCGAAGGTTTCTTCCTCAGTCAATTCATGACCCAGCGCGTCCCTGCGCTCGGTAGCCTTTTCCTCGAGCAGCGAGTTCAACTCCTCGGCCACATCCTGTCTGTCGCTGCGGGGCAAGTAGCATTTGACCTGGGCCACATAGCGTTCAATCCAGTTCATTTTCGCTCTCCTTAATCCTGGTCAGCGCCTCGTTTATCTGAACCCATTCCTGTAACAGCTTGTTCAGCGTTTCTTCGCCGGTGGCGGTAATGCGGTAGTAGCGCCTTTTGCGCCCTGCTCCTTCCGACCACCTGCTGTCGAGCAATCCGTAGCTTTCGAGGCGGCGGATCAATGGGTATAGAGTGCCCTCCTCCACATCCAGGCCGGCTTCCCGCAACAGCTGGCGCAGCGAATAGCCGTATTGCTCCTGCCGAAGCACCTGCAGCACCGCCAGGACCAGTGAACCTCGCCGCAGCTCCAGGCGCATGGTTTCGACCCGAGATGTCATGGATGACCTATACTGTGTGATACATGGTATTTATACTGTACGCCACACAGTAAGGTCAAGCCCGTAATTAGAATGCCCGGGAGCGGCACACGAGCGGGTGTCCGGTTAAGCTCTGCCTCACCCCCGCTTCAGCTTGCGATGCATAGCTTTGATTTAGGCCGCGGTGCCTGAGTCGATGCCGACGTCTTGGGCATTCTGCGGCCACTCCTCAACTGCTGTGCTGACCGGCTCGGCAATCGACGTTGCTTTCAGGCTTTTTATCCCGCCTGAACGTCCCATCGCCAGTAAATATACCAGCGTGAACTCGTCACGCTTGCCGTTGATGCTCATCTGATTGCGCGCTGTCCAGGCGCCGGCAGCACGATTACAAGCAGTCACCCCATCGCAACCAACCTGCTCGGCCAAAGAATTAACCTCCGCTGTCACCCTGATTAACCACCGGTTACCCTCATCTTTTTTAGTTGGTGCGTGCACTTTGCCTCACTCCTTTGATTGACCTAGCGCTCCAAACCATTGCCGGCACTTTCATCCTAACTGCGAGTGCTGTAAAAAGGCGCCATGAAAATACCCAAGCGAATACAACCCCTGATCGAGGAAGGCCTGATCGACGAGGTGCTCAGCCGGCTGATGAGCGGCAAGGAGGCCGATATCTACGTGGTTCGCTGCAATGGCGAGGTGCGCTGCGCCAAGGTCTACAAAGAAGCCAGTAAACGCGGCTTCAAGCAGGCCGTGCTCTACCGGGAAGGCCGCAAGACCCGCAACAGCCGTCGCAGCCGGGCCATGGAGAAAGGCTCAAAATACGGCCGCGAACAGCAGGAAGAAACCTGGCATAACGCCGAAGTCGACGCCCTGTTCAAACTCGCCGGCGCCGGTGTGCGGGTTCCGTCGCCTTACGCCTGCATCGATGGAGTCCTGCTCATGGAACTGGTCACCGACGGCGAAGGCGATGTCGCTCCGAGACTGAGCGAGATCGAACTGACACCGGAACAGGCTCTGGCTGACCATGCCAGGGTGATACGTGAAGTAGTGCGCATGCTCTGTGCCGGTCTGGTCCACGGCGACTTATCAGAATTCAATATCCTGATGGACGCCACCGGCCCGGTCATCATCGACCTGCCGCAGGCGGTGGACGCCGCCGCCAACAACAACGCCGAATCCATGCTGGCAAGGGACGTGAACAACATGCGCAACTACTACGCCCAGTTCGCGCCGCAACTACTCGAGACTCAATACGCCAGGGAAATCTGGAAGCTGTTCGAAGAAGGCAACTTGCGGCCAGACAGCAAGTTAAGCGGCCTCTTTGCCGAAGACACAGCAGCCGCCGATGTGGATGGAGTGCTGCTGGAAATAGAATCCGCGATCGAGGAAGAGCAGCAGCGGCTGGCACGCATCAATGAGGCTGAGAACCAGTCCTGATGGATAGAAATCGTATCTATCTGGATCCAGCAGATAAGCTCTAAATAGAAATCAAATTCAGAACTTCAAGATGCGATTCGAGGCTGACGCGCCAGAGAGAAAACGCTAGCTACCGACGAACTGAATAAAAGACTCGACGCCTACCCTGCCTCTTTTGAACGAACATACGGAGCTGAACCCCAATCTTGAACAACTGCGCCAGGCAATATTAGAACTGGGTGAACTGGCGCCGGATTTGGTCTTTGACGGTGGTTGCGCTACAGGTTTTGTCGTTACTGACCCCGCCGCAGTACCGATAAGTCAAACCATCGATGTCAACGCCATCGTCGAGTTAAGTAGCCTGCTCGAATTCCACAAGCTCTTCAAACGGATACGTAAGCGTGGATTTAGTGAGCACCGCAGCGCCGACGCCCCCATTCTGTCGATGGAAAAAGGCCGGATTACTGCGAAGCCGAAGAGCATTCATGGACACCAACACTTTTCTCTTAGCGGCACATTGATGGCTGCCTCCTCATGGATATCCATTATGGTTTCTCAATGCAAGCTGCTGTTTTAATGAAGCTATTTTGTGGGTATCCCCAAATAGCAATAAATAGCTCCTCTACTAGCTCTCATACGAAGCTATCCTGGACGATTTCGCGACTAAATTAACGAATAACTCGCAGATGAGAATTGCTGGATCGCCCAACTGCCGCGCTTGGCGGTCAATAACCCGTTTGATCAATTGCAGGCATTTATTTAGCGGCCCGCCGGCGTTATGCTGATAGCAACAATCGTAACTCCGTCGGGAATAACAATGACAATGAAACTCCTCAGCTACGCCCGTGCTGCGGCCCCCCAGACTTATTTCATGCTGTTATTGCTGGGTACTGCCACGGCTGCTGTCGGCCAACACGAATCAGATCATTCATTCCAGACCAATACGCCTTGGGGCCACCCCGACCTGCAGGGCACCTGGTCTTATGCCAGCCTGACGCCATTGCAGCGCCCGGAAGAGCTTGGGGACAAGGAATTCTACACGCCCGAAGAGGCCGCCGCGATCAATGCGCGTTCTTTGCAAGAGGCGGATAGTCAGCCGGGTCAAACAGGCAATTACAACGCCGGTTGGTTCGACAGGGGACAGGTTTCGAGCGACCTGCGCACCTCATTAATCGTGGATCCACCCAACGGCCGCCTGCCCCTGCGAGCCGATGCCGCAGAGCGACTGGCCGCAGAACAGGCTTTCCGCCAGGCGCGCGCGACGGATTCCTACGTGTATCGCAGCAATTGGGACCGCTGCATCACCTATCACGGCGTGCCGCCAATCTCCACGGGCTACAACAATACCTACCAGATCATTCAGACACCGACTCATGTGGCGATCTACGTAGAAATGATCCACGACGTGCGCTTGATTCCCCTCGACGGGCGCCCGCCCCTCGACGACAAGGTGCGCCAGTGGAACGGTGATTCCCGGGGCTACTGGGACGGCAACACGCTGGTTGTGGAAACCAGCAATTTCAGCGCCAATGCTATGCACCGCTTTCCCTCGTCCCCAAATACTCGGGCTGTGGAGCGCTTCACTCGTGTCAGCGAAGACATGATCGACTACGAGTTCACCATCGACGACCCCAGCCTTTATACTCAGTCGTGGACCGCCGTGCGCCCTATGCCGCGACTGGAAGACTATACGATTTACGAATACGCCTGCCACGAAGGCAACTATGCGATGAGCAATATCCTGCGCGGTGGCCGGGTTCAGGAAAGCAGGGAACAGGAAGCCGCCGAGGCGGAAAATTGACATGGTAAAGACCTGCCGGCAACAGTGCCGGAACAGTAGAGAGCCGGTTTCTGACCGAGGCTGCGGCCCTGCCCGAGACGTTCAGACCTGGAACAGTTCAGACTTGAAAAAAAGGGGGCCGAGAGCGAGTAGTTCGGCATCGGTGAGCGCCGCGGCAGCCTGCGCAGCCGACTGCTGCGCAGGGGGCTGTCCTTCGCGCCCGATGCGGTCGTCGCCAACGGCGATCTCATCTACTGGGACCTGCATACCTGGCAGGGCGAAGGCGCCGGCGATCTCAGCGCGGCCGGCCCACACGATTTCAGCAAAAACCCCATCAACGTCATCCGCAGCGGCCCAGTGGGAACCTCCATCCGCGGCTTTCCGTCGGTAGTCAGAGGCGTCGCCTCGGCCCCGTCCACCTACCTGCAGTTCGAGGAACAGGCCCCGGCGAGGGAGGAGCATGGCTTTACTGTCGTGGATTTCGAGCGGGATACGATTACGGCACGGTTGTTCAAGTGGGATGTGAACGTCAGCCTGTGGAGGCTATGGATAGCTTGGAGCCCTATTATGAGGTTAGCTATGTCCGCTAAGGGTACGGGCCGAATTAATGACCATTTGTCTACTTCTCTGAACTGAAAATACCTTGAATATTGCGGCCGAGTAGTAAATCGTTCTGTTTCAATTTTCAGACTGACCGCTACTGTCTTTTGACTCAGCAAGTCAAGCAGCTTTATCTATAAAGCGCAACGCAGCGGCATTGGCGGAGTCGGTTACGTATAACTTGATATCTCTCCTGGATGCCTCAACCTTCAGTTCATCTTTCGCTTCGGCGATTGCCGAACGGGCCTCCGATGAATCCAGCTCTGGCGTTGTCATCAAGAGTTCGCACTTTTGGTACCCGTGTCGGCGTTGGTTGAGTATCAGGACATCTCAGCGTCTTGTCAGTCCGCATTGCTACGCCACAGCATCACTAAACTGCAACCGCGCCAGATTCCCGTACAAATCACAACTTTGCATCAGCTCCTTGTGCGTGCCCTGGGCAATCAGCTTGCCCGACTCAAATACCACAATCCGATCCACATTCTTCACCGTGGCCAGGCGGTGGGCGATAATTAGCGAGGTGCGGTTCTGCATCAGGCCATCCAGGGCTTTTTGTACTTGGCGTTCACTTTCTGCGTCCAGGGCGCTGGTGGCTTCATCCAGTAGCAGGATTTCCGGGTCTTTTAATATTGCCCTGGCTATGGCGATACGCTGTTTCTGGCCGCCGGACAGGCGCACGCCGGACTCGCCCAGGAAACTGTCGTATTGGTCCGGGAGCTGTTCAATGAAATTGTCGGCGTAGGCCAGTTCGGCGGCATTTTTTACTTCTTCATCGGTGGCTGTGGGGCGCCCGTAGCGGATGTTCTCCCAGACGTTGCCGGTAAACATGGCCGGTTGTTGCGAGACAATGGCGAGGTGGCGGCGCAGCTCTAATGGGTCCAATTCTCTGATGTCGATGCCGTCGAGCCTGATGGCGCCGGCGTCGGGATCATAGAAACGCAGAATCAGATCGAACAGGGTGGACTTGCCGGCGCCGGATGGGCCAACCAATGCGATGCTCTCGCCCGGTTTGACTTCCAGGGTGATACCGTCAAGCGCCTTCGATTCACGGCGTGAGTTGTAGGAGAAGGTCAGCGCCTCCAGCGCCAGGGCGCCGGATGGTTTACCGTTGAATGGTTTCGGCTGCTCGGGCGCCTGGATTTCGTTTTCGGCGTGCAGCAGATCCATCAGGCGCTCCAGCGCACCGGCCGCTCTTTGCAATTGGGCAATTACGCCGCTGATGGCGGCTACTGCCAATGCCACCATGACGGCGTAGATGACGAAGGCGGTGAGCTCACCGGCGGACATCACACCATTGATCACATCCCGGCCGCCCACCCAGATCAGCACGCCCACGGCGACGAACACCAGGGACAGGACGGCGGTGATAAGGATCGAGTTGGTCTTGATTCGCATCAGCGCCACGTCGAACGCTTTTTCCACGTGGGCGCTAAACTTTGTGCGGTCGTCCGCCTCGTGGTTGTAGGCCTTAACGGTTTTGATCTGCTGGATGCTTTCCCCCACATAGGCGCCGACGTTGGCGATCTCGTCTTGGGAGCTGCGCGACAGGCGCCGCACCCGGCGGCCGAAAAACATGATGGGCCCAACCACCAGCGGAATACAGATCAGCACGACGCTGGTCAGCCGCGGGTTGGTGATAAACAGAAACAGGACGCCGCCAATCAGCAGCAATAAATTGCGCAGGGCGATGGAGGCGGAAGAACCGATGACCGACTGAATCAGGGTGGTGTCGGTGGTGATGCGGGACTGAATTTCGCCGCTGAGGTTGGCCTCGAAATAGCCCGGATGCAGCCCGATGATATGGGAGAACACGGCCTTGCGGATATCGGCGGTGACCCGCTCGCCCAGCCACGACACATAGTAGAAGCGGACAAAGGTCCCGATTGCCTGCAGCACAGCAATGACCAGAAAACCCAGCACGGCCTGATTGAGCATATTGGTGGAGGCAGCGACGAACCCTTGATCGACAATGATGCGCACGTATTGCACCAGAGCCAAGTTTAATGCGGCGGTGAGAATGAGCGCAATGGCTGCCCAGAGAATCTGCTTCTTGTAAGGAAACAGAAAGCGTGACGCCGCCGTGAGAAGGTATCGGGTGTTGTCGTTTGACATGGGGTCAACCTGCAAATGGGTCTGGGCAACGACCATAAGCCGCGTGAATTACTGCAACTGGCAAGTAGAAACCTCGCACTCCCCCGCCTCGGTTGCGACCAAAATCGAGCCGTCGGTGAGGGTGATAGAGGCATCCGGTGTGCGCCCCATTAAACTCGCCAGCGCCTGAACTTGCGGCCACTGCAACTTAAAAACCGAGGCCGGCAACGCACAGAACGCATCGCGGTTGAGCTCCCACCAGGTGCTGGCCTGCTGATTAAAACAATAGACTTTCTCTGTCGCTGCCATTCTGGTCGCCTTCTTGATGCGCTCGGGCGCGGGCTCGCTAACGTCGACCCATTGCTCCAGGTTGCCATCAAGACTGTGGCACCACAGATCAGGTTCCTCGGTATCGCTCAAACCTTTGCCGAACGCCAGTTGCTTCTGTGCAGTCACGCACAATGCCGTAACTTGCAGCAGCATACGTTCGACGGTCTCGGATGGATGCCGTGCGACGGTCAAGTTCTAGGAGTCATACACTCCACGGCCGAGATCGCTGAGGGCAAGTTTGAGTTTGTAGATCGTGGGTTTCGAGGCCATTGTTGGGCCGGCTATTTGCTGTTTGTTATCTGGCTGTGATCTATCTCTTAATTGTCTATAAAGCATTTAAAAACTAACTTATTTCCCATGTTTGCCGCGCAGGCGGGTGCAGCGAAGTCAGCAACTCTCGGCGTATTCCCGCGCGACCAGCGTGGTCAGCACGTGACCGCAGTGACTGGGCGCAGGCAGTGTAGCCTGATCCCGCGCTCAATGGCAGGGCTGTTGTGCTGCCATGGTGCTGCCATCATTCTGGCGCCGCCGCCGGCACGCATCTCTGCTATGATGCGCCCTCCTCATCAGCCGGCCCTGCCATGACTTCTTCCAAGTTCACCACACTCATCCTGCGCCCGGAACTGCTGGCGAGTGTCGCGGCACTAGACTATGACGCAATGACGGCGATTCAGTCCCAGGCCTTACCGGCGCTGTTAAACGGCCAGGACGTAATCGCGCAGGCAAAGACCGGCAGCGGCAAGACCGTGGCGTTTGGCCTTGGACTGCTCAATAAGCTCAACGCTCTGTCTTTCCGCACCCAGGCTCTGGTGCTATGCCCGACGCGCGAGCTGGCAGAACAGGTAAGCACCGAGATCCGCAGGCTGGCCAGTCGGCTGGGCAACATCAAGGTGCTTACCTTGTGCGGCGGCAAGCCGATGGGTCCACAGCTCGCATCGCTGCAGCGACACCCCCATATCGTCGTAGGCACACCTGGACGCATTCTCAAACATCTCGGCAAGAAGACTCTGCGACTCGACGACGTGCAGACCCTGGTACTCGATGAGGCCGATCGCATGCTCGATATGGGTTTTCATGATGACATCATGCAGATAATTGCAATGATACCTGGTACTCGGCAGACGCTGCTGTTCTCGGCAACCTATCCTGACGATATCCAGAAAATCAGCAGCACAGTCCAGCGCGAGCCGGTGGACATTCGCATGGCGAGTGATGGGGACAAGCCCGACATTGAACAGGTTTTTATTCGGGCCGACCAGACTCAGCGCGCCGAGACCCTGTATAAAGTGATCGCCCACTACCGTCCCGAGTCCTGTCTGGTTTTCTGCAACACAAAACAGCAGTGCAAGCTGCTGGCCAAAGCGCTGCGGGACCGAGATCTGCACGCCGGCGCGCTGCACGGTGATCTTGAGCAATTCGAGCGCGATCAGGTACTGGCGCGGTTTGCCGGCAGGAGCCTCTCAATTCTGGTCGCCACCGACGTTGCGGCCCGGGGCCTGGACGTGAAGGAACTGGCGGCGGTAATCAACTACGAACTCAGCCTCGACCCGGAAGTGTATATTCACCGCATTGGCCGCACGGCTCGAGCCGGCGCCAAGGGGCTAGCGATCAGCCTGTTTACGGAAAGAGAAAGTCACCGACTACGGAATATCGAAGCCTACCAGGGTGCAGCGGCCAACCTGATCGACCCGACAACCTTGATTGAGCCACCGGGCTTTAAACACTACCCGCCCATGGTCACCGTGTTTGTGAACGGCGGCCGCAAAAACAAGATCAGGGCCGGAGACCTGCTCGGTGCACTAACCGCAGGTCGCGAGATTGCCGGTGATCAGATTGGCAAGATCACACTGTTCGACAACGTCGCCTACGTCGCCGTTGAACAGCGAGTCGCGAAGATCGCCTTAACGATACTTGCCGAAGGCAAGATCAAGGGAAAAAAATTTAAGGCGCGCTTGTTGCGGTAGCTGAAAGTTTGAATTAAAGCGCCAGCATCCGCCCAAGGTAGGGCAGGATCACGGCGACGACGATGACGCCGAGGATCCAGTTCTCGATACGGAAATTTGCATCGACGCGTGCGTTGAGTTCTGCAATGCGAGTATCGATGTAGAATTTCTGCGCAGCGAAACGGGCATCGAGCCTCGACTCAAGAAATTCCTTGTTTACCAGGTCCTCCATATTCACAGTGAATGCCTCGCTTAACACCTCCGCCTTAACCTCTGCCAGGTCCGGCGACATGCCGGCTTGCTCCAGACGGCGCATAAACTTGTGCGTATCAATACTAGAAATGGCCACGATACGGTCCCTGTATTCAGACCACTGACCTGATAAGTTTAGTCCAAGTTCTCCAATTCGGTCAGAATCGGCAGAGTGAATTAGACAGTGGGCTTTCTCCATAAGCGCAGGTAGACTGGTTGCTTTCTGGCTTTACCGTTCTCACTTCGGGAAACAATCTTATGCTCCCAATGGGCCATCGACCGTTACCGTCTGCTGCCACTCTCATTTTCCTATTTGGATTGAATCTCTTGTTTACTTCCTCCGCTTTCGCCGGAGGGGATCATCAGCAGTTCGAGCTCGGTGATTTTGCCCTGGAAAGTGGAGACATCCTGCCCCAGGCTAAACTGTCTTATGTCACCCACGGTGAACTGAATGCCGACAGAAGCAACCTGGTCCTGCTGCCGTCCTATTACCTTGGCGACCACCATGGCTATGATTTTCTGATCGGTGAAGATCTGGCGCTCGACCCGGAAAAATACTTCATTGTTGCCACGGACATGTTCCAGAACGGCCTGTCCAGCTCGCCAAGTAATACACCTGCGCCTTTTAATGGACCAGATTTCCCCCCTATCCAGATCAGAGACAACGTGGAGGCGGTTTATCGACTACTCACCGAAGAATTCGCCGTAGATCATATTGCCGCAGTGATCGGTTTTTCCATGGGGGCTCAGCAGGCATTTCAGTGGGCAGTGAGTTATCCGCAGTTCATGGACCAGGCCGTGGGCTACTGCGGCTCGGCCAGGGAATATCCCCATGGGCAGGTTCGCCTGGCTGGATTCAAAGCCGCGATCATGGCGGATGCGGCCTATAACGAGGGTTACTACGACAGTAATCCGGCGCTAGGAATCCGGGCCGGCGCTGTGCACTGGGCTGCCTGGGGCCGGTCACAGGAATGGTTCCGCCAGACCTATGGCAATGAATTCGATCTGGATGCTTTTCTCAGCACCGCCGCCGGCTCATTTTTGGCCTGGGACGCCAACGACATGATCGCCCTCGCCACAACCTGGCAGAACAACAACGTGGGCGACACACCGGGTTTCGGCGGCGACCATATCGCCGCGCTGAACTCCATTGAGGCACAGATCTTATACATGCCCTGTGAAACCGACCTGTATTTTCATATCACGGCGCTAAGCGAGGAAGCCCGACACATTCCCAATGCTCAATACACCGTGATCCCTTCCCTGCTGGGTCACCTGGCCGGCGTGGGAATCAACCCGGAAGACGTTCGATTTATTAATAAGACCATTAGAAACTTCCTCGAGTCCCCAGAGTAAATTTACATGTCCTTTCGTTCAATTATAACTTTAGCTTTCACGTTTTTCCTGATCCAGACTGTTCAGGGACAGACCATAGATGACCGTCAGGCTGCGATGCGAGTGGTGGACGGTTTTTTCGCCGCCTTGGCCACCAGGGATGAAGGTGCCCTGGAAAATCTGCTCTATCCCGGCAGCCTTAATATATCTGTTTCTAGCCAGGGTGCAGAGTTTGTCCTGACATCACGCAGCTACGAAGACTTGTTGGCGCGATTTGCCGAAGGCCCACCCATCATCGAACGCTACTGGGACCACACGCTACTGCTGCAGGCCGGCCTTGGTGTATTCTGGGCACCCTATGACTTGTACATTGGCGATGAGTTTTCACATTGCGGCGTCGACTCTTTTCAACTCGTCTATGAAGACGGTCGTTGGTGGCTCACCAACTTGAGCTGGACCATAGAGCGAGAGAATTGCACCCTGCATCCGGATGGGCCGCCAGCCTGATTCATCACCAACAACAACCCCTCCCTGAATAGGAAAGGGCGTTTAACTCAAAGCGAATAAAGAAGAAACAGGAGCCTCAATGAAATCTTCCCTCACCGTCTCACTTTGCACCCTGGTGCTTGCCTTTTCGCCTCTTCCTGCCCTGGCCCAATATGAACCCAGCGCTGCCGAGCCCTGGAACTGGTCGAACGAGTATGTGTTTGAGCAGGTGAATCGAGTCCGGGCGGGGCGCAACCTCAATCCCGACTCCTGGCCCGGCGGCGCCCGGGTGGCAGTACTGCTTTCCTATGATGTCGATAACGAGACAGTGATGGGGCTGCGTACCGGCGAGATCAGTGTGGGGCCATTATCCCAGGGCCAGTACGGCGCCCGCGTCGCGTTACCGAGAGTCGTGGACTTGATGGACGAGCAGGACATCCCGGCCACTTTTTTCTTTCCGGCCTGGAGTCTGAAGCTGGCACCGGAGCAGGCACAAATCATTCAACGTTCCGGTCAGCACGAGATAGGCGTGCATGGCTGGATTCATGAGCTAAATACGCAGTTGGACGGCGAAACTGAAGAACGCCTGCTGCGTCAGGCCGTCGATGAAATTGAGACCATCACCGGCACCCGTCCGGTGGGTTATCGGGCGCCCTCCTGGAACCATAGCCCCAACACCCTCAGCATTGTCCGCGACCTGGGTTTTCTTTATGAGAGCTCTCTCATGCATGACGACCGCCCCTATGAACTGCTTCAGGACGGTGAGCCCACGGGCGTTGTGGAACTGCCGGTCGAATGGATTCTCGATGATGCTCCTCTGTTTAACCCTCGCGGCAACAGCTACATGAACCCCCGCGACGTGATGCAGGTATGGATCGATGAGTTCGACAAGGCCTGGGAAGAAGGCACCATGTTCCTGCTCACCATGCATCCCCACGTGATCGGACATCGGTCCCGCATTGTCGCTCTGGAAGGCTTGATCGCACACATGCAGGACAAAGGCGACGTCTGGTTCGGAACCCATGCGCAAGCGGCCTATTATGTGCGGGCAAGAGCAGGAATGAATTAAGCTGGTTGTTAAACACGGAAAAGTAGAGTGATCCTGCGAGCGACTTGCTAACCGGGTGCTTCTTGATGCAGGCCGCGACAGTACCGAGGGCCAGGCGACCGTCGCCGGCCATGCCGGCTCTCGGCACAGGAATTAGACCGTGAAGATCTATGGCTTGGACTTTACCAGCAGACCTCGACGGGACAAGCCGATTACCTGCCTCGAGATGGAGTTCCTGGCTGACACGCTGGCCTTCAAAAAACTCTATGAGCTAATCACCTTCGAAAAACTCGAGGAGTTACTGCACTCTTCAGGTCCCTGGGTCATGGGTATGGACTTCCCATTTGGGCTACCCAGAAAATTCATCGAGAACATCGGCTGGCCGAAAAGCTGGCGAGCCTATGTGGATCATGTCAGCACCTTGACTCGTGACGAGTTCCGCGCTGCACTCAACGAATACCGACATAATCGTGCTGTTGGTGACAAGGAGCACCGCAGAGCTACAGACGTTAGCGCTCGCTCAATAAGCCCGCAGAAACTTTATGGCGTACCCGTAGGCCTCATGTTTTACGAAGGCGCTCCAAGAATCCGTCGGTCAGGCTCAACGATACCCCTTCTCCAAACTGGAGATCCGGAAAGAATAATTCTGGAAGCCTATCCCGGCGTGCTAGCTCGCGACTTGATTGGAAGGCGAGCATACAAGCACGATGACAAGAAGAAACAAACACCAGAAAAAGCCGAGGCGCGTGCTGAAATAGTTGCAAGGATCAAGAACTTTGGGCTGCCAGACTCTTTTGGTTTCAGAGTTGAGGCCCCTGAGTATTTGCAGGAAGACCCAAGCGGCGACCAGCTCGACGCCTTACTGTGCGCCATTCAGGCGGCATGGGCCTGGAAAAGCAAAGAGCAGAACTATGGCGCGCCGAAAGTGGTTGACGAACTTGAAGGATGGATAGCACACCCGTTTACTGATTAGGCGATTTCCAGGGACATTCATAAAATACCGAATGGCCCTGTATTTTGATCAAGTTTGAGCCCATACCTGATGTGCTACTTTTGCACGGCCACATTTAACAGCACTAACACTGACCAATAATCGACGGCGCCTCTGCACAACTCTTTCACGCCAGACGCCAGGCAAAGTTGTGACTCCAACCAAACCCAACATGTAACCAGCCGCGGCCAACATCCACCTGTTTTTCCAGGGCACGTCTTGCGTTGTAAGGGCTGCGCGTGAAGGCGCGCTTGACGTGCTTACCTTTTAAACTATTGTCCGCTGGCGCAGCGCATGAGCGCACCAGGCCGCTCCAGTTCCAGGGGGTTGGCCTCTACCCTGCCATCGCTGGCAAGCTGCTCAAATGCAGCCTGCTGCAGCATGCGAACTTCTCGCCGCGACATTCCCAACTCATAGCCCGAGCACTCGTGGTCACCCAGTGACCGCGGATCGACACCGGTGACGTTACCGAATACGACCAACGCGTGCAAATAGTAGCCATAGTCGCTGGCATGGTAGTGATCCCAGGTCCACAGATCCACCTTGTCCGGATCGATGCCGTCATAGGGATTGGGGTCGGCAATGCCGAGCTCCATGGCCCGGGTCCAGGCCTCACCGACGCCGTTGACCGCCACTACGCCGGGGGCGGCGGCGGCCAAATCGTAACCGACCCGGAGGTCTCTCGCCATTTCTTCGATGGGCTGTCCACTCCAGGGACGATCAGGTATATAAACCTGGTCGGCACGGGCCCAGGTGGCGGTCAAGTAGACGTCCACATCAGGATTTCGGCTGCGCAGGAAGTCAGTCATTTCGCCAGTAGTGGTAATGAGTTTATCGGGATTGTTGGGCGCCTCGGCATCCAAAGTACTGTAGCCATGCATCACCACGACATCCCAAGGCCGGCGGCCGATCACGCCGAGCTTGTTCTGCAGATGAAAATCGATATTGCTGCCACCCCGGGTTTCCAGGTAGACATCGTAGTCCAGCCCCGCCTGGTCGGCGAAGGACTTAAACAGAGCCGGCACTCCGCCGATGCCTTCATGATTTAGGTCGGTCACTGAATCAGCCCGGTAGTGGCGCACGGCGGCGCCGTAGCCATAGGTAAAGCTGTTGCCAATGAACAGGACACTGCTTTCGGCGCTGGCGTGGGTGGCGCCGAGCACAAGCAGATGAAACATCACGATGAGAGACAGGGGCGATTTATTTTTCATGGTTTAGGTTTTTTTATTACCGGTTGAATTTACTGGGTAGGGTAAACAAGTTAGCTGCATAGTGGCACGAAGCGGGATTCGGGTAAACACGGACCCTCATCCCGTAAGCCTCTCCTTCAAGGCCGGGAATAGCTGAATTCTTGCCGGACACACTGAGGCTGCCTAGTTTGAAGTGGCCACAAGGTCGCAGTGATCGTGTGAGGATCTTGAGCGAAGCGTGCACAACTTCGACGGGTTGGAGTTTGTAAGCCGCCTGGCAATTGACCCTTGAGCCTCTTGTAAAATTGGGCTAATTATAAGCAATGACCGAACTCTCTCAACCACTCTCCGATGCCGAATTGGACCAGCTCGACGGTTTTTTACTGGATCGAGTTCCTGAAGACGCTGATACTGATGACCTGGATGAGGGCATTACAGATGTCTCCGAGTTGGACGGATTCCTTACGGCGGTTGTCAGCGGTCCTGTTACGATACCGCCCTCACAGTGGTTACCGGCCGTGTGGGGCGATTTCGAGCCGACCTGGGACGAAGTGGAAGAATTTCAGGAAATTTTCACCCTGTTTATCCGGCATATGAACGCGATCTCCGATAGGTTGATGAACATGCCGGAAGAATTCGAACCGTTGTTCTTTGGCCATGAAGTCAAAGGCAAGTCTTATCTCATTGTTGACGAATGGTGCGAAGGTTACAGAATTGGAGTCGATCTGGCCGCCTCCGCATGGTCCGCAGGTGGCGAAGAAGTTATCGATTTACTCGCACCCATCTATGCCTTTACGGAGCAAACCGAATGGGCAGGCCATAATTACGAACATGAGGAGGTAGAAAAGATACAGCAATTTATCGCGCCCAATATTCGCATGCTTCATGCCTTCTGGCTGGGGCGTCGGCAACCGCATTCAACGGGTCCCCAGCCTGTGCGAAACAGTAGTCCGAAAACAGGACGCAACGACCCTTGCCCTTGCGGCAGCGGTAAAAAGTACAAACATTGCTGCCTGCATTAGCAGGACCTGTCAGCGTGACCCCTAGCTAGGAATGCTCTGATTTGTGTATAACGCAAATTGAGCCCGCTAACGAAGCCTCTGCCCAGATTGCTGCTGTCAATCCGCATTGAGCAGCTGATTTGCCCTGAACATCCGATCCGCGGACTGAAGGATCTTGAGACGCAACTGTGGATTGTAATCGGGCCGCTGCGCTAAAAATTCCCGCACCGTTTTCACCGCCGACTCAGACCGATAGTTTCCCAGACTGGCCCCCAGCCAGCGTCCTGGGAAAAAGATATCACCAGTGCGCTGAATCTCTTCCAGCAGCTCCAGACTCGCTTGAAGATACTTCTGAGAATCATCGACCCGCAGCGGATGATGCAAAGCATTCAGTCCATCAAGCACCCAGGGCTCCCGAGTTCGGTTTTGCTCGTCTGTGAGTGAGTCGAAGAATTCATCCCGGGCCTGCTGATCGCTGGACAGTGCCGGGATGATGAACTCGAAACGGCGCCTGCGGTCGGCGTTTTCTATGCGCTCCAGTTGGCTGGTCGCGATGGCCTCAGACTGCTCGGGCAGCTTGATAGCAAGATTAGTGGCCAGATCGATGTAGTCATTCTCGGACAGGTTGAGGCCTTCGACTGAAGTCGACTGGTTCCAGATGTTTTGCAGACGATCGAGGGCAAGCTCTGACAGGGCGACGCTGAGATAAGAGTCGAAATAGATCTTCTTCTGGCTGCTGTCGCCGGTTTGTTCCAGGGCGCGCCAGAGTTCGTATTCCATGGCCAGGGTAAGTTCGTCGCGAGCGGATTCGCTGAGGAACGTCCAGTAGATACTCTCCATCTGCCCCAGAGCCAGGTTCAGCAGGAGCTGATTGTCTGCCTCGACAATGATGTCAAGTAGCTCGTTGGCATAGACGGCCGGGTCGATGGCGCTGCCGTCCAGCATGTTCTCGTACAGAGAAATCAACAGGGAGCCTCGTTCTACCTCGCTCAGCCGGGACCATTGCCGCAGCACTTCCGGCTGGGCCGGGAACCGGCCGTAACCGAAACCATCGGCGTTGAGGACGACGACCTGGCCGGGATCGGTTGGGACGGTAGTTTCCGGCGCCAGGCTGTAGACGGTTCGAGTATTGCTGGTCTGGCCGAGTTTACTGCTGATGTCGAAACGCTGGGGCCAGACGCGGCCTCTGCCGGCCGGGTCCCGCTGCCTGATGTGCAGGGTGTCGATGACGTCGCCCGGGCCAGGTTCCACGTCAAAGCGGGGTCGGTCTGCATTGTTGACCCAGACTTGGCTCCACTGATGCAGGTCTGCTTCGGTCAAGTTATCCAGGATGCCGATGAGGTCGGGCCAGGTGGCGTTGCCATGGGCATAGCGGCCGAGATACTGGCGCAGGCCGTTGCGGAACTGTTCTTCGCCCATAATAGCCTCGAGCTGGCGCATCATCACCGGGGCCTTGTTGTAGATGATATTGCCGTAAAGACTGCCGGCCTCATTCAGGTTTTCAAGATCCTGACGAATAGGGTTGGCGCCCTCGCTGCGGTCTACGGCGTAGGCGCTGGGATAGTGGCGCACCAAGAAGCCCAGCTCGTGATTGATATCGGGGAAGCTGGGGTTCACCGCCTTGGCGGCAATAAAGTTGGCGAAGACCTCCTTCATCCACACGTCATTAAACCACTCCATGGTGACCAGATCACCGAACCACATATGCGCGGTTTCGTGAGCGATGAGACTGGCGCGGCTCAGGAGTTGGCTTTGCGACGGCGACTCGTCGAGGAAGATGCCGTCGCTGCGATACTGGATGGCACCCACGTGCTCCATGCCTCCATACTGGAAACCTGGGATGAGAGCGAAATCAAATTTCTGGAACGGATAGTTTATGCCGGTGTAGTCTTCCAGGAAGGACAAGGCGGCGCCGTGCAGTTCGAAGGCGGCATCAATATTACGCGCCACTTTTTCGGTATCGCTTTCCCTGTGCAACAGGCTGATCTGTCTGCCGTTCACTCGACGCGTGACTTTCTCGAACTCCCCGGCGACAAAGGAAAACAGGTAGGAGCTGATAAGGTCCGAGCGGCCGAAATGAAGTTCCTTGGTCCCATCGGCGGGAAGAATTACGGCCAATGGCGCGTTGGCGATGGCTTCCCAGTGTTCCGGGACCACCAGCGTTAGCTCCCAGGTGGCCTTAAGGTCGGGCTGGTCAAAAAGGGGAAAGCCAGTTCGGGCGCGATCGGGGACGAACAGAGTGTAGACATAGCCGGGGTTGCGGTTGAGGGAGCTGTCGCCGGCGGTGAAGTCAATGTCGATACGGTTTTGGCCGGTCTGCAATTCGGCGGCGGGGATGATCAGGTGTTCGCGCTCAAAGCGAAAGTCAGAGGCACTACCGTTCACGGCGACGCGGCTGAGCTTGTCGCCGTCCTCGCGGAAATCGAGCTGCAGCGGCTCACTGCTGTCGGCGAGGGTGAAACTGATGCTAGCCGTGGCCGCGATCGCATTGTCCTCGTTTTCAGGAATCTCGAAGCGCAGTTCATAATTGATCGCAGACAGCAGGGCCTTGCGCTGGGTGGCCAGTTCCAGGCTGACGCCGGGTTCGATGGTCACCTCCTGGCCTTGGCTGTTGGCGGTCATCGACATCATAGGCAGCAGGCCCAGCAGGAAAAAAAGCGGATAGTGGTTGCGGGCAGTCATTGGCTCGATTCAGATCCAGATGGTGGGTACGGGGTCAACACAAGAACGTTAATACTGTATAAATGTTCCGACCTCGGCGCAAACTAGCGGATATTTGTTCCGACCACGATGTTTGGCGTTAAATATGCATCAAGGTTCTTCTTATCCGCGACACTCTTGAGTAGAGTGAACGCCACTTTCAATCCAGCACTGATACGGAGCTGCTATGCGCTCAACGATGTACCTTCCCTCTATAAAAAAAACCGCTGCCACGGGCAGCCTGCGTCTTGGTCTCTGCCTTGCACTGTTTTTGAGCTTCAGTCCGCTCAATGCACAAGAATTGCCCTCAATTTCCAGTACGGTGGCGAACGCGACGGCCATGGAGGGCTACTTCAATCTCTATTGGGATGAGGCCAGCGGCACGCTGTATTGGGAAATCGACAAACTCGACACGGAGTTTCTCTATCAGGTCTCCATGGGCTCCGGCCTGGGCTCCAATCCCGTGGGCATTGATCGCGGCCAGTTGCGGGGCACCTATGTACTTGCGGCCGAAAGGGTTGGGCCCCGGGTACTGCTGAAGGAGCCCAACTACCGCTACCGGGCCACCAGCGACAATGAGCTGGAACGCATCGCGGTCGAAGACGCCTTCGCGCCGTCCGTGCACTGGGGCTTCGACATCGTCGCTGCGGAAGGTGACAGCATCCTGGTTGACGCGACCCCTTTCTTCCTGCGCGATGCGCGCAATGTCGTGGGGCAGCTCGCCAGTCGCGGCCAGGGTAATTTTTCCCTGGATGGGAGCCGCAGCGCCATCTACCTGGACAACACCGCGGCTTATCCAGAAAACGTGGAAGTTGAATCCATGCTGACCTTCACCAGCAGCAATCCGGGCAATCTGGTGGACGCCGTGGCAGCGACGGGAAGCGCCGTCACTGTGCGGCAACATCACTCCATAGTGCAGCTGCCTGACGACAATTATAAGCCGCGCGTTGCCGACCCCCGCATCGGCACCAATGGTCCTACCATTCAGGATTTTGGTACCAGTATCGATCAGGACATGCAGGTCAGGCTGGTAGCTCGCCACCGCCTTGAGAAGCAGGATCCGACGGCGGCCATGTCGGAAGCTGTCGAGCCGATTGTCTACTATGTGGATTCAGGCACTCCGGAGCCTATCAAGAGTTCGCTGATCGAAGGCGCCGCCTGGTGGAACCAGGCCTTTGAGGCGGCGGGTTTCATTGATGCCTTCCAGGTGCGCGAGCTACCGGAAGGAGCGGATCCGCAGGATGTGCGCTATAACATGATTCACTGGACGCACCGACGCACCCGTGGCTATTCCTACGGCGGTTCCGTCCAAGATCCGCGCACAGGAGAGATCATCAAGGGCAATGTGAATCTTGGCAGCCTGCGCCTTCGCCAGGACTACCTACTTGGCCAAGGCCTCGTGCCGGCATTTGATTATCTCGCCGAGATCGCCCTTGGCTCAGGGGGATCGGTCAATATGGCGCTCAGTCGTGTGCGCCAGCTCTCCGCCCACGAGGTCGGCCACACCCTGGGCTTCCCCCACAACTACCTCGCCAGCGCCTATGGCCGTGAGAGTGTCATGGATTATCCGGCGCCTCTGGTGGAGATCGACGAGGACGGCGACATCGATCTGTCCAACGCCTACCTGGAGCGCATCGGCGAGTACGACAAATTGAACGTGCGCTATGCCTATGGACACTTCCCTCCGGGTGCCGATGAGGAAGAGGAACTGGCCAAGATTGTGCAGGAAAGCCTGGACCGTGGCCTCATTTTCATGGCCCACAACAACAATAATTTCAGGGGCGCCGGCCATCAGTTTGCCGGTGTCTGGGACAACGGCGCCAACCTTGTCGACCATCTCAAACACGAGATCGAAGTGCGACGTATCGGCCTGGAAACCTTTGGCGAGTCGGTGATTCGCGAGGGCGAACCGCTGTCGGAACTGGAATTTGTGTTGTTGCCGCTGTACATGCATCACCGCTTTCAACTTAATTCTGCCGCCCAGAGTATTGGTGGCGCCGATTATCGCTATGCCGTGCGCGGCGACGGTCAAGTACCCTTTACTATCATTGACGGGGAAGAACAGCGCGACGCTTTGGATACTGTGCTGTCCACGCTGATGCCGGAGTTCCTAGCCCTGCCAAGGTCGATCCTGGATATGCTGCCGCCTCTGGCCTATCGCTACAATCGAGGTGAGCCCTTCCCGGGCCGGACCGGGCTGTTATTCGATCCCCTCGGTGCTGCCGAAGGATCGGTAACGCTCACAGTGGAGACCGTTCTGCATCCGGCGCGAATGGCCAGGCTGGTAGCCTACGGCAGCCTCGGAGATTATCCGGATCTGGAAGAAGTCATCGACAGCCTGGTCGAATCCAGCTGGGGTGCCGACATGCCCATGGACGACTACCATGCGGCGATTCTCAAGGTGGTTCAGCGCGTCACGGCCGATCACATGATGATCCAGGCAGCCAACCCGGACAACTCCGGAGAAGTGCAGGCCGTACTGGCCCACCGCCTCGACGAATTGGCCGCCAATCTGGAAGATACGCCCAACCCCAGCGCCCATGAGGCTGCGACTGCTCTGGACATACGTCGCTGGCAACAGGATCCGGAAGACGCCATGCCGACACCATCCCTGCAAATGCCTGCCGGTGATCCGATCTGACAAGCGGGGCCCAAAGCGGGGATCGGAACAAATATACAGGGAAATGAGCGGGGGTCGGAACGAGTGCTTGGCCCCGATTTGCGAGCAGGGTTCGGAGCAAGCAGTGAGCCGGGTTTTGATCCGCAGCAGTTAGTGCTGAGCGTTTGTTCCGACCCCGATGTTTTGGCTCAATTTGTCTATTCGCCAGACCAGTTTCAGGCCTTTGGAGAATACGTAGAGGAAAAACAGGGGCATGATCAGGGTTTCCAGCAGGAACAGTGACATGACTCGCACGGCGCTGTTGGTGAGAGAGTTGACTCTGTCTGCTATCTGAATTGGATTATACTGACCCGCGGTGGAGTTCCATCCCGAGCGCACTCTTGCCAGAAAGGAGTTCGGTGTGCCGCTGATCAGATTCTCATTGTACCTGACAGTCTCGGACAGTTGCGTCTGCCTCTCCAGCCACTGACGGCGCTCATCTCTTAACTCACTAAGCTCAGTGCGGAGGTTGCCTAACCGGGTGACCGCAGCATTGCGCTCTTCACTTCTATTTAATAAACGGTCTGCAAGCGAGATGGAGGCGTTGATTACCCCCAGCTCTGACTCGGCCTCCTGCACCTGGAGCTCAGACTCTGAAATCAGGATTTGCTGCGTCGCCAGATCCGCCTCGATTTCTTGCAGCTCCGATTCGGCATTGGCAATTTCGGCCTCCGCTGTGGAGCGCTCCTCGGCGCTCAGATCTGAAGCAGAGGCACTTCCTTCCAGCTCTGCTGACACCGACTCCAGCGCCTCAACGTCTGCACTTCGCTGTTCTTCGATATACACAGTAACCACTAGCGCATTGAGCACAACCACGAGGACGAATGCAAAGCGAGCGAAAATCAATAAACAAAAAACCTTGAAGGCGATTAAGCGATAAGATCTGGCATAGCCGAATAGCGTCAGCAGTATCAGCAATCCTGAAGCTGAAAGGAGCGATGAGAAAAATGGCGACGAGACGACGTCGAGGATGATGAACTGCACGACCAGCGAGCCGAGCGAGAACTTCATTAGGGACGAATACTGTTCGACCAGGTCGTTGGCAGGGTCCAGGAATTCTCCCCAGGAGACCATGCCAATGGGCGTCGGCGCCGTAGCCGATTGCGCGACGGAAATAAGCGCATTGAGCCCCCTCGCGGCAACGAAGGCGGCGCTGGCCTGAACGAACGCTTCGTCTAGACGCGTCTGTGAAAGCCTGTCCAGGGCCTTACTCCAGGCAGTGACGATCAGCAGCAGCACCATGATGGCTGCTATCCAGCGAAATTTGCTCAGGCCCCGCGCTGCACCGGTATGATTGGCGTCTGACTGTTTCATGGGCAACAGTTTAAGGGCCTGATCTCACTCTTTAGATAGTGTCGCCGGCCCGGGCGCCGGGTCCGGCGACAACAGAGCGAAGGTTCAGTCATTCAGCGAATAGGCCACCAGCTCGGCAGGATCTCCCCTGCCACCGATGAACATCGCCAGATACTGTGTACCCTCGTGCTCGTAGGTTAAAGGCAGACCGGATTGATTGTCGGGCAACTCCCACTCGGCGATGATCTCGCCGGTCTCCTTGTTGAGTGCGCGGAAGGTCGGGGTGGCACCGGGACCGCCTGTTCCTTCACCGACGAACAGCAGAGTTTTAGTAACGAGGATTCCGGAGCGCGTCGGTATGCCTGTACGCGGCAGATCCACCCCTTGCAGTAACTCATGATTGGCAATGCGTTCAGGCGTATCGGCATTCGCTACCCACCACAGGTGGTCGCCGCTGTTCATGTCGATAGCGGTGATGCGGCCGTAGGGTGGCTTGATAACTTCCAGCCCACCCGGCAGACGCGGCGGACGGGCACCAAAGGCCTGACTGAGGTCGATGTCGGAATCCGGATTCTTCGACAGGGCCAGAAGCTGCAGTTGCGATCTGGAGGGCACGTAGAGAATGCCGGTTTCCGGATCGACCGCGGAACCTTCCCAGTTCGCACCACCAGTGGATGAGGGCATGCCGAGACGGCCCTGCGTGCCATCCGCGGCGTCGGCCACTGACGGCGGCTCATACAGGTTGGGACCATAGCGATAGTCCTGAATGGCCTCCAGTGCCAGAGCACGCAATTCTGGCGTGAAGTCAATGAGATCGTCTTCGGTAAATCCCTGACGATCGAAAGCTGCCGGCCGGGTCACGAAAGGCTGAGTAGGTGAATACCATTCCCCAGGCACATCGCCCTGGGGAACCGCCCGTTCTACTATGGGCCAGATCGGCTCGCCGGTGTCACGATCGAAGGTGTAGACCCAGGCCTGTTTGGTGACCGACATGACAATGTCGCGGCCATTGGGCAGATCTACTAGCACTGGCGCCGCAGGAACGTCCCAGTCCCAGATGTCGTGGTGAATGAACTGGAAGTGCCACTGACGCTCGCCCGTCTGTATGTCCAGGGCAACCAGGCCACTGGAGAAGAGATTGGCGCCGTGGCGATCACCGCCATAGTAGTCGCCGGTGGCGTCTTCCACGGGAAGGTAGACATGGCCCCTATCTGGATCGCCCGAGATCGGCGCCCAGACACCGGAGTTGCCGGTGATGTCGTTGCCACTGAGCCAGGACTCATAACCGATCTCGCCGCGCTCGGGGATAGTGTGAAAGGTCCACAGGAGCTCGCCGCTGCGGACATCGAAACCACGGATGTCGCCCTTGGTATTGAACCGGGATCGGGGCCGCCCTCCGGTTCGGTGCGCGGCGCCCACGACAATGACGTCATTCATGACGAAGGGCGGTGCCGAGAGCCCGATATCTGGATAGGCAAAACGCGGATCGTCGGCATTACGCAGACCGGCATACAGATCCACAATGCCGGCATCGCCGAACGCCGGATCTGGAATGCCGGTTTCAGCATCCAGTGACACCAGTTGGTAACCCGGAGAGACATCGAGCACGCGCTTTTCGCTGCCGTCGGTCCAGTAGGCGACGCCGCGACCGGCGCCTTTGCGCGGCGCCTCATCGAAGCGGTCGCCCTCGTCATAGCGAAACAGCCACAGGACCTGACCGCTGGTGGCATCCAGTGCGATCACGTTGCGAGTGGTGCCAATATTGGCGTAGAGCACGCCGTCGATTTCAATGGGCGTGGACGGGTTGTTGTAGTCAGTCGTCGGCCCGAAGCTTTCTGTATTGAAGCGCCAGGCAATTTCCAGCTCGTCGACGTTGTCCGCATTGATCTGATCCAGCGGTGAATAGCGCTGGGACAATTCATTGCCGTGGTAGACGGGCCAGTCGCCCGCGTCGACGCTGGTGCCAGTCTGACCATAGACAATCTGGGCCCCGGCTACAGCCAGCGCAGTAATCGACAATAGTGACAGCGATTTTGTTTTACTTCTCATAGGGAGTTCTCCTTTTCTTATTGTCTTCCCCAGGTTTCCAAGGACCTTCTGATTCAGTCAGACAGGTCTACGGTCAAGCCCGGAACGATTATCATGATTTCGTAGCCGGGTGATCGAGGCTACAAGGCCAGGTTGATGACTGGCCACCGCTCGCGTGTTTTTCTCCTGCCTCTCCATCCTGCTCGTTCTCGGCGAGCTGCGCAGAGCCCCCAGGCATTGTAGCGTTAAATCTGCCAGTGAATTGCAATACTCATTTAACAGCCCTCATAGGTGCTCCGACAGTTCGATAACTCCTGGGCTCCGGGACGGCACTGGCTTTCATCAGGCTTCCTGCAGCAGCGGTCGACGGGCCAGGTGGCGAGTAATCTGTTCGTAGGCTAGGGCAAACTCGAGGACCCCGCGATCGTCTCCGTAACGGCCGATAATCTGCATGCCCATTGGACGGCCGGCATTATTGAATCCCACCGGCACATTGACCACCGGCAGGCCCGCCACGCTGGCCGGGATAACCACCTCCATCCAACGATGGTAGGTATCCATGAAGCGATCACCGATATGGCGTGGCCAGGTTGTCTGGGTGGAATAGGGAAAGACCTGAGCGCTGGGCAATACCAGGAAATCGTAATCATTGAACAGTCGGTCCATTTCTTGATACCAATCCTGACGAGTTTCATTGGCGCGACGCACATCAGTCTCGCCAAGAACCATAGACTGTTCGATCTCCCAGATTAGCTCCGGTTTCAGCAAAGATCGGGTTTCCGGGTCGTCATAATAGGGTCGCATACGGGCGCGGCCGCTGTGACGCAGCGTCGTCCAGCACAACCACAAGTCATCAAGATCGAATCTGGGCATAACCGGCTCAACCGCCGCGCCGGCACTCTCAATGGCGAGCAAATTGCCCTCGCAGAGCGGCATAATCCCGGTTTCAAGAGCGAGATAAGAATCCAGATCGCCGAACCAGCCGACGCGCAAGCCGTTGAAGTCCAGCGCGTTGAAAGGATCGCTGAACGGCCGCGGCGCCATGGTATTCAGCAGCTGAATGGTATCGGCGGTATTGCGGCCCATGGGTCCGCTGGTGGACAGGGGTCGGACCTGAGGCTCAGTCTCACTCATAAAACCGGCGCTGGGACGAAACCCGATGACGTTGTTAAAGGCGCCCGGATTGCGCAGTGATCCCATCATGTCACTGCCGTCTGCCACCGGCAGCATATGGGTGCCAAGTCCACTGGCGGCACCGCCACTGCTGCCGCCCGAAGTCAGCTCCGGGTCATAGGCGCTGCCGGTGGGACCAAAGACCGGGTTGTAGGTCTGGGACCCGAGCCCGAACTCCGGCGAGTTGGTCTTGCCGATAAAGATCGCCCCGGCACTGCGCAGACGCGCGACAAACGCCGAATCTTCCGTGGCGATGCGATCAGCGAACAGCGGTGAGCCGCTGGTGTGGGGCAGACCGGAGGCGGCGGAGAGATCCTTCACCGCGTGCGGCATACCGTGCATCCAGCCCCGGTAATCGCCCCGAGCCAGCTCCCGGTCGGCCTGTTCGGCCTGGCTAAGCAGGCTGTCTTCGTCGGCCATGCCGACAATGGCATTGTAGACCGGATTGTAGCGTTGTATGTGGGATAGATAAGCCCGCATCACCTCGACACTGCTGACCTGGCCGCTGCGTATAGCCGCCGACAACTGCAGTCCACTGAAGTCCGTGATCTGAGTCGGCAGCTCTGCGGCCAGACTCCGTGGAGCAAACAGGCTCGGGAAGGTCAGTAGCGGCGCGGCGGCCGAGCTGAGCTGCAGAAACTGGCGTCTACGCATTGGTCTTGTCTCCTTATCTATCCTGTACCTTAATTAGCCCTATCTGCCTAGCTCGGCTGCAATGGTCTCAAGATAGGCGTCTTCAAGGGCTGTGATTTCGGCAAGAAACCCTTCCGGGTCAATAAAGGTGTCGGGGCTGTAGGCCTGGCCCGGCTGATATTTTTCATGCATGTTGTACTGGCCGTTGTGCGCGGCGACCCAGACGTCCACCTCCATCTGCTTCTGATCGTGATAGGTGGTGGCGAAATCCGCCGCCACGCCTGGGTAAGTGGGATCGACTACAAGCCGCTTACCCGCATTGATGGTACCCATATTGGCGATCGCCACAGCATAGGTCTCACCCGCCTCGGTCCACTGAAAGGTATAGCTGGAGCTACCCTCAGTGTGGCCGGGGTGCTCATGCACGGTGATCTGCAAATCACCCAGCATAATGACATCGCCCTGGCGGATGATGCGATCGACGCCCACAGGCTCAAAAGTCTGTCGGCCACCAAAGTGGGCATCGGAAAATCCTCCGTCCTCCAGCACCCTGGCATCTGCCTCGGTAGCCCAGACTTCGGCGTCGGCCAGTTCCTTGATCTCGGCCATGGCGGCCGTGTGGTCCCAGTGCGCCTGCATGGTCAGAAGGATGCGGATGTCCTCAAGCTCATAACCCAAAGAGGCGATGTTGGCGCGGATATGGTCGGTGGAATCTGCCAGGCCGGTATTGATCAGGATATGCCCTTCCTCGGAGACGATGAGGAAGACGCTAAGATCCAGCATGCCAACGCCATAGAGCGGCCCGATGATCTGAAAGGCCGGAAACGGCGTCACCCAGCCCTCGGGCGGGTCAGACTGGGCAGTGACAGTGGTAGTCAGGCTAAAAAGGAGACTCAGTATCAGGCAGCGCAACGGGCGGTTAGTCATAAACAGGCCTTTTTGTTCTCTACTTTGTTGTACTCTTCTTATTTTATTTTCTACTTCGTTGTTCTCGGCTTTGTCATCTCGCCTATCGTGGCCGCGAGCTCTTGGCTTTGTTCTAAAGGAGCATCGGGTCCGAGTGTCACAATTTACCCGCTTGTCATAGGCGCTGCAAACCCGGTCATCCTCCTGGCTAGCTCGCGAGGACAGCAAGGCTTTGGTGGCGCCGCCGACAATCCACCCCCGCACCCAGGCTCCATGGCCGCAGTCCCAAGTAAACTAAATAGTGCCATCAAGACTAAACAGGCCCGCGTGCGAGCCGATTCAGGAAGCGCCCTGAGCGTGTGACATCAAGCCTGCTTAGAGGCGGAGTCTTGAGCTGGTTCGGAGTCCTGCTCGCTAGCCGCGGTGAAATAGAATAGCTGCCAGTCCTTGCGGAAGCGAAAAGGATCCTCGGCGGTGTGCAGTTGCAATTCCCCATCTGGTGAAACCCCGGCGATGGGAATCCAGTCTTTACCCAATTTGCCCAGCCTTTCAATCAGGTCATCCATGCTGTAGTCCTCGCTCAGCCGGGAATCCTGAATTTCCCAGCTTTCACCGAGCTTGCCATGCAGCGACTGGTAATCGGCACCGCCATCGAAGGCGAAGTAGCCCCGCTGCTGCAGTGTCAGTCTTCTGGCTTCCTTGCTGGCTTCTGAGTGGGTGGCTAGTTGGAACGTGCGATGATGCCCGAATTCAGCACCGAGTGCCTTGCAGACCAGCGCATTATAGTAATCGTTGTCGGTAGCGCAGAGCAGATGACTCAGATGCTCGGAGTCCAGTTCATACTCGGCGTGCTCCGAGAGTACCTCACCGTAATAGGTGTCTATCCCTGCCATGCGCAATGACTTCAGACGCTCGTAGGAGCCATCTGCTACCAGCACGTCGATCTCGTTCTCATGCAAGGCCTCCGCCAGCGCCCGGGTCCAGTCATTGGCACCAACGATCAGCAGGCCATTGGCAGTCGCAGCGGCCAGATCCAGACGCCGGGCCAGAGCGCCTAGGGTCAGCCCATGTACCAGGACGGTTGCCAGGATCACAAAAAAGACAATTGGCAGCAGGCTCTGGGCGTCGGCGTATCCCGCCTCCACCAGTTGTGGCCCGAAGATGCCCGCGGTGGCGGCGGCCACAATTCCCCGCGGCGCCACCCAGGCCAACAACACCTTGTTCTGCCGGCTCAGGTCGGCGCCTACAGTGACCAGGCCGACCGCGGCTGGACGCACCAGGAAAAGCACTGCCAACAGAAACAGCCACACCCGGGCATCTATCGCCGCCAGGTCCTCGGGCTGCAGCTGCGTGGGGATCACGATGAACAGGACAGAAAGCAGAACCACCGTGAGGTTTTCCTTGAACTGCTGCAGCGGCCCGCGCTCGACCAGATCCATGTTGCCGATGACGACCCCCATTAACGTGACTGTCAGCAGCCCGGCCTCATGCTGCACCAGGTTACTGGCCCAGAACGCGGCCAGAACCAGGACCATCAGCACCGGCGCCTTGAGATCGACAGGCACCCAGCCACGTCGATAGAGCCAGCCGGTGGCGAAACCACCGCCACCGCCAAGGACCAGAGCGACGGCAATCGCACTGCCAAGACCCGTCAGAATCTCCGCCAGGTCAGCCCCATCCAAGGTGAAGTACTGAAAGGTCAGGACGGCGATAAGAACCCCTACCGGGTCGTTGACGATGCCCTCCCATTTCAGCAGCGAGGCGGAGTCTTTATTCAGGCGCGCCTGACGCAGCAGCGGCAGGATGACCGTCGGCCCGGTGACCACCAGGATGGCTCCCAGAACCCAGGCCACGGGCCAGCTCAAACCGGCGATAGTGTGAGCCGCCAGACTTCCCAGGATCCAGGTCACCGGTGGCCCCAGCAGAGTCAGACGGCCAATGCCGTGGCCTACCCGTCTGGCCTCGCCCAGTTTGAGATCCATGCCGCCTTCAAACAGGATGATGGCGACGCCGAGACCAATCAGCTCGCTCAGATCATCCTGGGCCAGGCCTATTTCGATGATGCCCAATACCGGCCCCAGCAGGAGGCCGGCGGCGATAAGCACTATGATGGCGGGCAGGCGCAGGGAAGCAGCAAGCCATTGGCTGCCCAGACCCGCGCAGAGCAGGAGTACGACGAAACTGGCTAAATGCATGCTGGCGACTGCGCAGGAAACTGCTTTTTGAGAACTGGGTCGCCATTGTAGATGGCTTTGCTTTCAAGGCGCCAGGAATGCCATGATTCGGAAAGGGATTCCTTGACGGGTAGCCGGCACGTCGGCGGCATGGCGGCTTGTCAGGCGCGCCGACTGAAAGCCAGAGACCTGTCTACACTGTCCAGAAGATCCCAAAAAATCTGACTGACTCAGCGAGACAACCTATGTTCAATCATGTGATGGTCGGTACCGACAATCCGCAAGCCTCCCATCGTTTCTATGCGGCCACCTTTCAGGCTCTGGGCCAGCGCGAGGCGGTCAAGGATGCCAAGGGCCGATACTTCTGGCTCAACAAGGACGGCAGCTTTGGCCTGACCCAACCGATCAACGGCGAGCCGGCCAGCGCTGCCAACGGCGGCACCATCGGTTTTCGTGCCGAGACTCCAGACATGGTGGACGCCTGGCATGCGGCCGGGCTGGCCAATGGGGGCGTCGCCGTCGAGGATCCTCCAGGCCTGCGCCAGGGCGTCGGCCGCAGTTTGTATATCGCCTATCTCCGGGATCCGGCAGGGAATAAGCTGTGTGCGGTGTGTCCGGTAGAAGAATGACGAGTCGGGGCCAAGCCCGCAACGCCGCGTTCCGCTGCGCCGGGTGTCTCTTTTTCTGAGCCAGCACTATGATCACTGTGTTCTGTAAGTATTCGGTCCATAAACGACCAATAAGCAAAAGAACCAATAATCGAAAGGAAAACAACAATGAAAAAAACATTTCCTGCCCTTCTGTCTGCGCTGCTGTTTGCCCTGATTGTCGCCCCTGACCACTCACTCAATCCTGTCGCTCCGGTTGCGGCACAGGACCGCTTCGGCGCCGTCACCAACGAACCCAGGCCATCGGAGTATCTGCACTGGGACGCTGAAGATTACGCCCGCACCCGGGCTGAGCTCCAGCAGGGACTGGCAGAGGGCAACGGCATCTGGGGCACCGACTTCATCTTTGAGCGGGTGCTGCAGGATGCCGACCATCGCCCCCACAACATCTCCATCGTGCACCGCTCCGGTTATACCCAGCCAGAGATTCACGAACTGAAGTGGGACATCTATGTAATCCTGGAGGGCTCGGGTACCGCGCGCATCGGCGGCGTGCGCGTGGGCTGGGTCAGCGGACGACCTCCCGAGGAACAGCGTCCCGAGCTCGAGGACTACGAAGAATTCCACGTCAGCCAGGGAGATATTCTGCACGTGCCGGCCAGGGTCTGGCATCAGATGTTGACGGAACCTGAGGATTCCATCACCTACGCCCTGATTAATATCTTCGAATGAGGCAGAGATAGCGCCAGTAGCAGCCAGAAGGCGTCAGTTCTCATTATTCAGTCATCGCTACCGAATGCTGGCAACATCCAGGATGACAGGCATGCAGGTAGTACGGTCCCCAGGATTTGTGCGAGGAGCCTCTGGGTTTGAGACTTGTTCCATGGCACAGTAGTTGCAAATTTAAGTGGGGGTGGTGAACAACCACGCCATCTGCCCCCAGTCACCGGGAAATAAGGACCTGAAATGAAGCGTCGACAGTTTTTACATGGTTCCCTCTCTACACTGGCCACTTCAGGCATTGCCGCACTGCCGCTGGCTGGGGCCAAAGCCGCCCCCGCGGATGCTGCAGCCGTGGTGCCTTCGGCCCGACTGGATTCGGAGCGGGTACTGGCACCGATTCTGGCCAGCCCGGATCGCATCATTCAGATGAACGTGTGCACCCGGCCCTTCCGGGAGCGCGGCCCGAGACTGGAGACAGAGACTCTTCAACGCAAAACCCTGGTGCACAATTATGGACACGGTGGCAGCGGCTGGTCCCTGTCCTGGGGCAGTGGCGCCCAGGCCGTCGCCCGTGCCCGTGAGGCGGGACGCAATGAACTGGCCGTCGTTGGCTGCGGCGCCATTGGCATGACCACGGCACTGCTGGCACAGCGGGCGGGAATGGCCGTCACCATCTACACCAAAGAGCTGCCGCCCTACGTGCGCTCAAGCTACGCCACCGGCGGCTGGACTCCGGATTCCCGCATTTGTACCGCCGCGCATGCCGAGACCTTCGGCCCACAATGGGAACAGATGGCGCGCTATTCCTATCGCCATTTTCAGACCCTGTTGGGCCTGCCGGGACATCCGGTGGAGTGGCGGGATATGTATACCCTGCGCGATGAGCCTTTCGGCAGCGATCAGGAAGACCATGGCGAGGACCTTGAGCCGGAGTATCCCGATTTCACCCGCGAGCTGATTCCCGATATCACCCCGCAATCAGTGGACTTGACTTACGACAAGCACCCTTTCCCGACGCCCCACGTGCGTCGCCGTCCGATGATGTTGTTTAATATCAGCAGCTACTCGCGCCTGCTGCTGTCAGATTTCATCCGCAACGGCGGCAATATAGAAATCGTGGAGATGGCCGGTCGCGACGATTTCACTCAGCTCGACGAGCGCACCATAATCAACTGCACCGGCTACGGCGCTCGCGCCCTCCTGGATGATGACTCCATCATTCCGGTACGCGGCCAAACCGCCAAGCTGATTCCCCAGCCCGAGGTCACCTATGGATTCAATTATGGAGATCGCCGGGTCTCTGTCTATCCGCGTCGGGATGGCCTGCTGGTGCAGGCTCAGGCGGAAGGCGACTTCGGTAATGACGCCGAAAATCTCGACCCCGAAGAGTCCATCAGCGCGGTGAATCGCCTGGCCGGAATCATGTCCGAGATGCAGGCGCGCCAGCGCGTCTGAATCCAACAGTCCCCTGATTACGGGCTATAGCGCCCCGGTGAAGGCCAATCGGTACCCGCCCAGCCTCCGTTTCAGTAGGGTTTAACCGTAATTTAACGTTCGAATTCGCTGTTCTCCCAGCGGGCACTGCTATGATCCGGTGCCTCGCAGTCGCAGACTAAGCTTAACTCAGGACGCCAACGCCTCTGTTTCTCAGAGCGCTGCGCTGAGGGTCTGCAGGTTTGCAAAGTCTGCACGCTTTAAAAGGGAGAGCGCATTGACCGGAAATCGGGTGACCACAGCCAGCTTCATTGTCCTGCTGGCCCCGACCTTTAGCGGCATTGCGCTGGGCCAGGCCAGTGAGCGCGTTGAAGAAGTAGTCATTTTTGGCCGCAATGCTGATCTGGTAGGCGAGGCGCGCTCAGCTAGCGTGGGGTATGTGGGAGGCGCCGATCTGCTTATCAGGCCCCTGGTGAAGACGGCCGAGCTACTGGAGTCCATGCCGGGCATGGTTGCGGTGCAGCATTCCGGCAGCGGTAAGGCCAACCAGTACTTCCTGCGCGGCTTCAATCTCGATCACGGCACCGACTACACGGTACACCTGGATGGCGTACCTATGAATATGCGTTCCCATGGACACGGCCAGGGCTACCTGGACGTGAACGGCATCATTCCGGAGACTGTTGAGGGCATCGACTACCGCAAGGGGCCCTATTATGCCGACCTGGGTGACTTTTCCCTCGCCGGCGCCTCCTTTATAAACACCATCGATCGTCTTTCACAGAATTTCATCTCTGGAGAAACCGGTGAGAATGGCTGGGGACGCTATGTCGGTGGCTTCAGTCAAAATCTGGGTGACACAGATCTGACCCTCATTGCGGAGTATAAAAACTACGACGGCCCCTGGGCCCATGAAGAGGATCTCAATCACTTGTCGGTGTGGGGAAAATACCTGCTGAACACCGACTTCGGCGAGGCTGCGTTTACGCTTTCTGCCTATCAGGCAGACTGGGAGCCCACCGAACAGATTCCGGAGCGCGCCATCGGCAGCGGCGTCTGTCCGACAGCCTTCTGCAGCCTTGATCCCAGCGCCGAAGGCGAGACCACACGCTACATTGCCGGCGCTGACCTTACCGGCGGCAACTGGAACGCCAATCTCTTCGCCCAGTTCTATGACTGGACCATGTCCTCCAATCCGACCTATGACTTTCAAATCAACCAGTTCGACAAGCGCTGGACCGTTGGCGGCCAAGCGGAACGCTCCCTGGTGGAGGCAGATTCGCTGACGCTTACCTCCGGCGCGGATTTTCGTTACGACGATGGCAGCCGGATCGGCGTCGAGGCTTTCGGCCAGGGCAGCTACGTGGGCGACATCGGGGCCAATGAAATCACCGAATTCTCAGTCGGGCCCTTCGTTGATGCCACCTGGCAGGCGCTGGATCGACTCAGAGTCAGTGCCGGTTTGCGCTATGACTACTATGATTTCGAAGCCGTCGCGCTCAATGAACTGAGCACAGAAGGCAGTGACAACGACAGCGAGTTCTCGCCCAAGTTTGGTTTGGCCTGGCAGGCTCAGGACAGCGTCGAGCTGTATTACAACTGGGGTCAGGGCTTTCATTCCAACGATGCCAGGGGCGTAGTAAATCCCATAGACCCCGTCCCTGGCCTGTCCTCCGGAACTGGCTTCGAGGCAGGAGGACGCCTTAACGTCGGCGACTTCAAGTTCACCGGCGCCTGGTGGTGGCTGAATCAGGACAGCGAACTCATCTTCGTGGGGGATTCCAACTCTGTGGAGCCGAAAGGCGCCTCCGAACGCGACGGGATAGAGCTTACCCTGTTCTGGCAACCGCTGGACTGGCTGGGAATCGATGCCTCCTACACGAGTTCTGAAGCCCGCTATGTGAACAATCCCGAGGGTGAATTCGTCGAACAGGCAGTAGAAGAAGCGGCTCAGTTCGGTATCAACATGAATCGAGACGCTTGGGATGCCAGCCTGAGAGTGCGCTACCTGGGCCCTTACGCCTTGACTGCCGACAACAGCCGTCGCGGTGATTCACTCACCACCGCCAACCTGCGCGGAGCCCATCACTGGGATGCGCTGACCGTGTTTGTTGAGGTCATCAATCTGTTCGACACTGACGGTAAGGAAATCGTTTATTACTACCCTGCCTTCGTCCAGGGTCTGGACCCGGTCGGCCTAAGCTCTGAAGACATCGACTGCGGCGTCACCAACTGCTTCATGAGCCGCGCTACCATCCCTCGGGCAGTACGGGCCGGCATCAGTTACCGGTTTTGAATCAGGCATGGGGGCGGAACTCGCCAGGATCGGGTCGGTGAAAAATGGGGTCGGGAAAAATTGCTCTGGCAGCTAGTTAAAAAGTTGAGACTAATCGAGAAGAATTTTGTTCCGACCACCTCTCTCGACCCCATCCCCGAAATCCCATTCCAGTAAACCAATGACTAGACCAGGCTGGTCTTCTGTGTGATTCTCTCTGGCTCTAACCGGGCATCCGGCTCCGAGCCACGCAGAGAATGACAAGCGTCTGCTATGAGCAGTCAGTACCGAACCATTGGCAACCTTCAGGTCGCAGACGCACTCGCCGCATTCGCGGAGCGGGAACTGTTGCCGCGTCTGCAGAGTGAACCGGCTGATTTTTGGGCCGGGGTGGAACAGATCGTCAACCGCTTCTCGCCTCGGAACACGGAGCTTCTGGCTGAGCGCGAGCGGCTGCAGAAGGCGATCGATGCCTACCATCGACGCCAACCCGGACTATCTGAAGATGCCGAGGCCCATCGGGATTTTCTTGAATCCATAGACTACCTGCATCCGCCCGGCGCAGATTTCACAATAAGCACCGAGCGCGTGGACGCGGAAATCGCGCAGCTTGCCGGCCCTCAGCTCGTGGTGCCGCTGAAGAATGCCCGCTTTGCCCTCAATGCCTGTAACGCGCGTTGGGGCAGCCTCTACGATGCTCTCTACGGTAGCGACGTCATTGCTCCCGAAAACCGTGTCACCGCCAGTTACGATCCTGGCCGGGGTCAGAAGGTCATCGCCTATGTCAGGGCTTTCCTCGACCAGAACTTTCCCCTCGCTGGCGGCAGCCACGCCGATGCGGTCGCTTACTCTCTGGTTGAGTCCGGCCTGGAGGTTACGACCGCTACCGGCACTGCTTGCCTGAAGGATTCCCGCCAACTCGTCGGTTATTGTGGCGCCGCGCACTCGCCTGGAGCAGTGCTGTTGAAAAAGCATGGGCTGCACGTGGAAATTCAGTTTGACCGCAACTCGACGGTAGGCCGCGAGGACAGCGCCGGCATTTGCGACGTGGTGATTGAGGCGGCATTGACCACCATCCAGGATTGCGAGGACTCCATCGCCGCCGTGGACGCGGAAGACAAGGTCGCTGTGTACCGGAATTGGCTGGGTCTCATCCTGGGTGACCTGGAAGAACAATTCGTCAAAGGCGGCGAAACCGTTACCAGGCGCCTGTCCTCCGACCGGGACTACAAAGATCTCGACGGGAATAATTTCAGCCTGCCCGGACGCAGTCTCCTACTTATCCGCAATGTGGGACACCTGATGCGGAACGAGGCCGTCCTGGATGCCGAAGGCAACGAGATTTACGAGGGCATTCTTGATGCCATCCTGACCAGCGCCATCGGCGCTCTGGATGTCCTCGGCAGGACCGACTGCGCCAACTCCCGCCGCGGCAGCATTTACATCGTCAAACCGAAGATGCACGGGCCTGATGAGGTCACTTTCTGCTGCGAACTGTTTGCCGCAGTTGAAGTCATGCTGAGGCTGACGCGCAATACCATCAAGCTGGGGATCATGGACGAAGAGAGACGCACCACGGTCAATCTCAAGGAGTGCATTCGGGCCGCCAGTGAAAGACTAGTATTCATCAACACCGGTTTCCTCGACCGGACCGGGGACGAGATCCACACCAGCATGGAAGCCGGACCCATGATAGCCAAGGGCGACATGAAATCAGCCGCCTGGTTACAGGCCTATGAGCAGCACAATGTCAACATCGGCCTCGCCTGCGGCCTCGGTGGTCGAGCCCAGATCGGCAAGGGCATGTGGGCTATGCCCGATCGCATGGCTGCCATGCTGAAGGAGAAAATCGCGCACCCGAAAGCGGGCGCCAGCACCGCCTGGGTCCCCTCGCCCACCGCAGCCGTGCTCCACGCCCTGCACTATCATCAGGTGGATGTGGCCGCGCGCCAAAAGCAGCTGGCGCAAAGCGCAGCAGCGGATTCTTCCAGCCTGCTGCGCCTGCCGCTACTCGACCGCGCCGCGCCGCTGTCGCCAGAGCGGATCGAACGCGAACTGAAAAATAATGCCCAGGGCATCCTCGGCTACGTCGTGCGCTGGATCGACCAGGGCATAGGCTGCTCCAAGGTGCCGGACATCGACAACGTGGGACTCATGGAGGACCGGGCCACCCTGCGCATCTCCAGCCAGCATCTGGCCAACTGGCTCCATCACGGGATCTGTGATCGGGACCAGCTACAGCAAATCTTCCTGCAGATGGCCGCCGTCGTGGACGAGCAGAATCGCCATGATCCCCACTATCAGCCAATGACGCCGGACACAGAGGCGTCCCTGGCCTACCAGGCCGCCTGGGCCCTGGTCGATAAGGCCCGCAGCCAGCCCAACGGCTACACCGAACCGCTGCTGCACCACTATCGCAAACTTAAAAAAGGGGACGGAGGGATTATTTTTTGATCAACTTTTTCCGCGGCCGCCCGCGCGAGGCCCGTCCGACTGATCGACCCAATGCTGCCTCCAATGTGGCCACGAATTCTTCAGACCCCACCGGCATAGAGTGATGAGTTGCACGCTCAATGGCTTCGGTGACATCCGCTGCCAGAGGTTCGTTAAACAAGTACCGGTAATTTTGGTAAAGCTCATCAGAATTGTGGCCTAGTTCGAGGTAGCACTCGTGCGGTGTAATCAGGTCGTCAGCCCAACCCAGTGCGTTTCTGCGATAGCTCGACCACGGATAGTCGGCTGGACTGTCCACCATCCTGGCTGCTACTGGATTCAGTTCGATGTAGCGATAGCAGTTGAGCAAGTAGATTTTACTGTCGACCGCGCTAGCTTTGTGTCGGCCCTCCCAAAGACTTCCCGTGCGCTCGTGTCTTTTGTTGATGTACTGCGCGTAGCGGCTTCCAAGCACTTTCATCAAATTGGAAATACCGGTGCCACTGGTTGGCGTAATCAGCAGGTGGATGTGATTGCTCATCAGACAGTAGCTATGGATACAGTTACCATACCGAGGCGATACTTCTGCCAGATACCGCCGATAGACCCTCTGGTCCTGCGCATCGAAAAAACAGATATTTCGATTATTGCCCCGCTGAACGATGTGGTAGGTGTAACCCGGCAAGTAGGCACGGAGGCGTCGCGGCATGGGATGGGTCTCGGAATCAGGGCGTAGATTCAGTCTAGACAGCTTATGGCAGCGATGTTCGATTTCGATTGAAATGCAGGTTTGCAGACGAAACTAGGCTGGCTGGGAAGCGGGGGTTGTACAAAATTTAATCCCTCCGACCCCTTTTTTCCGGGTAAGATGCGGTTCTCATGGCGAGGATTCTTATGGGGATAATTGTAGTTCGTGCCGGCGTGATCGGCCTGGCCGGCTTGGTATTGACTTCCTGTATCGGTGGCCGGGCAGCGGATTGGCCACAGGAATTGCCGCCGCGCCAAATTTTTATCGAGGCCTTTCACAGCGATGTGAGCAACCAGTCGCTGCAGACTCAGGCCGCCTATCTAAGCTGGATTCGCAGCTTTTACACAGGCACCCTCATCTACCCAACGGGTTGGCTCGATATCCAGAGGCAACTGCTGGCGCGCAGCAGCCCGGAACAGCGCCAGGACCTGCAAGATAAGTTGGCAGAGTTGGGGGTCGCCATCGGTAGCGAGTGGGCGAAGGAAAACAGAAATCGACTGATCGACAACAGGATGCTGGCGCTTTGGGGCTCGATTCTTCAACTGGCGGAGGCCGAGGGCAAACAGGCGGAGTCCGTTGAGTTGATTGCCGCAGATGTGGACAGACTTTACCAGGGTGATCTGGGCAAGCAGGCAATTGTCGAGTCGCGCTATACAGATCGACTCGAACTGGAATCTTTCGACGGCTTCCTGACCGACTGAAATTACCCCTATTAAATTACCGCTTTTCAATCCAATCCCGTCTCTGGACCTGCTACAGGCCGGTCAAGCGTGGAACCTTGATGCATAGCGCACTTGTTCTCGACGCGAACGAGGTAGATTGCCGAAAAATTTCAGTGCAAACGCCATCGATGCGATATTGCACAGCGCGTTCGCGCCGCTATGCGAAGCTGAAAGACAAGAACGGCGTGCGTTTATGCATTCGCCCGCTCTACCCTGGCATGCAGGAATAGACGTAGTTACCAAGCGCTTGTTGCGGCATAATCGCCACCCCAATTACCCGCTGCAACCGCGCCTGAACGGCGCCGTAGGAACCTTCCCTTTTCATGTTTTTCAAAAATCTGCGTTTATTTCAACTCACCGAAGAATTCAAGTACAGCCAGGAAGACCTCGAGAGCCAACTGGCCGAAGAGCTGTTTACCCCCTGCAGCAACTACGACAAGTCGTCGCTGGGCTGGGTCAGTCCAATGGGCGACGCCGCGCCAGAACTGGAAGCCGGCGAAGCTCCCATGCTGACTCATGTAGTCGGCGATTTCATCATGCTCTGCGCCCAGCGCCAGGAGCGACTCCTGCCGGCCTCGGTGGTGCGCGAGGCCACCGAAGAAAAGGTCGCAGAGATTGAGGCGCGACAGGCGCGCAAGATTTATCGCAAGGAAAAAAGGGATATCCAGGAGCAGATTTTCGCCCGCCTTCTGCCCCAGGCATTCACTCGCAGCCAGCAGCTGCATGCCTATATTGACCGCAAAAATGGCTTACTCGTGGTCAACTCTGCCAGCGCCCCCAGGGCTGAGGAACTGGTCAACCTGCTTCGGGATTCACTGGAATCATTGCCCGTAGCCCTGCCTGCGACCAAAACGGCTCCGGCGGCTGTACTGACCCACTGGCTCAAGAGCGGCAAGGGCAGCGACCGCTTCCAGCTCAACGAGGACGCGGAGCTGCTCAATCCTCGCGATGCCAGCAACATCGTGCGCTACCGCGGCCAGGATCTGCACAGCGAAGAACTCGCCTCACATCTCGAGGCCGGCAAGCAGGCCAAGGCCCTGGGGCTAGGTTGGAATAGCGTCCTGCACTGCGTAGTGGCAGACGACCTGGCAATAAAGCGACTACAGTTCGAGGCCATCGAGGAAGACAGGAGCGGCGCTGGGGGCCAGACGCCAGCGCAGCGCTTCGATCAGGAATTTGCCCTCATGACCCTTGAACTGCGCGGTTTCCTGCAGGCCCTGTTCACTGCCTTCGGCGGGCTCGACAAACCGCGACCGCTTGCGCGCAAGAACGAGGAAGACTAAGCGGCCGCAAAGGCTTGAAGATCGACGCCAGCGGATGCGGAACAGGCGCATTCACGCTTGGGCTGACTGCCTCAGAATAGATTGTCATCATTGCAAAGATCAGGGCCAGCCCTTAAGGTGCAAGACGATGACTGGCCCTTGCCAGGCCCAGGGACGCAAACACCACGTCCAGTTCGAATTCATTAGCGAAAGGTCGATTCCAGGCCAACCTCAGCCCCTTCATGTACTTACTGCTCACCCAGCTCATCCTGCCGGTACTGCTATTGCTCTGGCTGGCCGTACTCCCGGCCTCGGGTTGGCTGGCGCTGTGCATACAAATCCTGACCGTTGCGGCGATCCTGTTTGGACTGAGTCTGGTCGGTTTGTGGGTTACTCCACCACACTGGTTTCGGATACTTTACTGGTGCTCGCTTGCCGCAATCTTGATCGCTCATGTCTATGGGGGGCGTCTGCGGCTCGAGAGCCCCTGGCTTGCCGGCCGTCTTGAATCGGGCTTCCTATTGATGATCGTTTTACTCGGTCTGGTTGGTCTCTATCTAGGCACGCTAGCTTTAATGGGACGTCAGGCACCAGACGTTGAGACTGTCGATATTTCCCCGCCCTTTCGCAGCGGGCGTTATTTGGTCGCCCATGGTGGCAGCAATACTGCCGTCAATGTTCATCTGCGAACACTGAACCCGGAGCAACAGCAATTTACTCAATGGCGCGGCCAGAGTCGCGCTCTGGACCTGTTCAAAATTGACGATCTGGGCCTGCACATGCACGCCTGGTTTGCCGCCAACCCGGAACACTATGTGACCTATGGCGCTGAGGTTGTAGCGCCCTGTGACGGTAGGGTCGCCCTGGTCAAGGATGGGGTTGCGGACAACGAGGTGCCGCAGATGAACCGTGACGAGATGGCGGGCAACTTCGTTGCCCTAGAGTGCGAGGACTATTATTTAATTCTGGCGCACCTGCGCGCAGGCAGCATCGAGGTCCAGCCTGGTCAGCAAATTGTCGCCGGGGCAAGCATTGGCGTGGTCGGCAACTCTGGCAACAGCTCCGAGCCCCATCTTCATGTTCATGCGCAGCGCGGTTTGCCCGCACAGGCACCGCTGTCAGGCGAGCCAGTGGCCATCACTATTGACGGCAGGTTTCCGGTGCGTAACGACAGAATCGTCGTGCCTTGAATCCAGTCCGGTCAGGTCGGGCCAGATCAACCGGCCCAGGCCTCCATGGCCAGGCGATAGGAATCCAGCCGCTTTTGATGATCATGAATGGCGCTGACGCAGACCAACTCATCGGCGCCAGTGCGCTCGATGAATTCTTCCATCCTCCCTTTAACTGTGGCAGGTGACCCCACTGCGGAGCATTCGGTGAATGCCCTAATCATTGCCTGCTCCTGGGCATTGAGCCTGGACTCAAAATCCTGCACCGGTGGCGGCAGCTTCACCGGCCTGCCGCTGCGCAGCGCCATTATCGCCTGCAGACCCGAGGTGCGCAGGAAGGCCGCTTCTTCGTCACTGCTCGCCACACAAATGTTGTACCCCAGCATGACGTAGGGCTTTTCCAGTTGCTCGGAAGGCTCGAAGCGCTCACGGTAAACGGCAATGGCGTTCATCAACTCTTGGGGCGCGAAGTGGGAGGCGAAGGCATAGGGCAACCCAAGCGCCGCAGCAAGCTGGGCGCCGTACAGACTTGAGCCCAGAATCCATAGAGGCACTTTGGTGCCGGCCCCGGGGGTAGCGACGACTTTCTGACCCTCTTCAGGCGCATCCAGATAATGCTGCAGTTCCATAACGTCGTTGGGAAAATCATCGACACTGCCGGCTAGATTACGACGCAGAGCATGAGCGGTGAGCTGGTCAGTTCCGGGCGCGCGTCCCAGCCCAAGATCAATGCGGTTGGGATACAGCGAGGCCAGGGTGCCGAACTGCTCGGCGATCACCAGGGGGGCGTGATTAGGCAACATAATGCCGCCGGAGCCGACGCGGATGGATTCGGTTCCGGCAGCGATATGCCCGATGAGTACGGCGGTGGCGGCACTGGCGATTCCCGCCATGTTGTGGTGCTCGGCCACCCAGTAGCGGCGATAACCCCACTGCTCGGCGTGGCGGGCCAGGTCGAGGCTGTTGCCAAGCGCCTGCGCCGGGGTGCTTCCCTCGGCAACGTTGGCCAGATCGAGCACTGAGAGTGGAATCATTTACTTCGGTCCCTGTCGCGTGAGGCTGCATTAAAGCAGACTTGTGGAGTTATTTTAATGACCCCAGCAGGTGTCAGCAGCGCCCGCTGGCATCCAGCCGGGAGCAACAGGCGTATTTCGCCCCGTGGACAAGAATGCGACGCAAAAAACCCTATACTGGGTAACCAAGGATCTGCGCCTGGATGACAATCCGGCGCTGCTGCGCGCTGCCCAAGCTGATCGACTGTTGATTGTTTTTTGCGTAGAGCCACAGTGGTTTTCTGCGCGCCGCTACCACCTGCCCTCGCTGGGTGGGCATCGCTGGAATTTTCTCAAGCAAAGCCTGGAAGATCTCAACCGACAGCTGCTGAATCTTGGCCAGCGCCTGCTGCTGGTCTACGAGCGCCCGGAGCTCGCTCTGCCCCAGCTTATCGAGCGCCACTCTATTGGCCGGCTTGTTTGCAGCAGGCCCTTTGGCAGCGACGAGATTGAAACGCTGGCACAAATTGACAAAGCTGCGCATAAGATACGACCAGGTTTTGCCACCGAGGTCGTGGACACTTACACCCTTTTCTCAATCTCCGAGCTACCCTTTGACATCGCCGATTGGCCGCCCACCTACTCCCGGTTCCGGCGCCAGGCAGAGAAACTCGACGTGTCGGCGCCACTACCCCGGCCCGACTCACTGCCAGCCGCTTTGGATACTGTTGCTGAGCCAAAGCAGCGCCCGGGGTGGGTGGCTAAAAACACAGCCACCGACTGCCCCTTTCAAGGCGGTGAAACGGCGGCGAATGAACACTTGTCTACCTATTTCCTGGGAGACCTGCCCCTTTCTTATAAGGAAGTACGCAATGCCCTGGATGGCTGGGATAATTCCTCCAAGCTGTCGCCCTGGATGAACGGAGGCTGTTTGTCAACACGACGAGTCAAGCAGGTGCTGTCTGACTACGAAGGTAACCGCGGCAGCAACGAGTCGACTCACTGGCTCTATGTGGAGTTACTCTGGCGAGAATACTTTCAGTGGCTAACGCTCAAGCTGGGTAACAAACTCTTCTCTTTTCAGGGTTCAGCCAAGCGCCGGCCCAGGACCTGTTTCTTCCCTGATCGCTATCAGATGTGGTGCGCGGGCAGTACGCCGTATCCGTTAGTGAATGCTTGCATGCGCCAGCTTGCAGCCACCGGCTACCTTTCCAATCGGGGCCGACAGATAGCCGCCAGTTGTTGCGTCAATGAACTGGGCCTGGACTGGCGCTATGGAGCAGCATGGTTCGAGCATCAACTCGTGGATTATGACGTGGGGTCTAATTGGGGAAACTGGCAGTACATCGCCGGTGTGGGTGCCGACCCCCGTGGCGGGCGGCATTTCAACCTCGACAAGCAGACACAGATGTTCGATGCCGACGGCAGCTATCGCGAGCGCTGGGGTGGTAATCTGGAGTCTTTACCGCTGGACAGCCGCGATGCGGCCGACTGGCCGCTGTAACCGTGCAGCTCTGACTCCTGGCCAGCATTTAATCTGACCACTGACCGGACTCGATAGCGATATCCGGCTTTTCCGTGAGTCGGCGGGTATCACCAGCGGCAGACGCGAACGCACACCGATTCAATACTGGCAGATCGGACACCAGTACAAGCGGCGGCCCGCGAGCAAATCCTTGATGATAAATTCCTGACAACGGTAGCAGGGCTGGTCATTGCGGCCGAATACGGCGTGGCGGTATTGCCGGCGAGTCTGTCCCTGTTTTTTCAGGCCGGCGACGCGCCTGGGTGGGTTGGTGATACCGCCGGTCTCATAGGCCCGGCGGCTTATCTCCAGGGTGCTGCGGCCGAGTTGATTACGCTGACGCTGGGCCAATTCTTTTGGCTTGCTGGCTGGATTGACCTCGGCGTCGAAGAGGATTTCCGAGCGCAGATAATTGCCGATTCCGGCCAGAAAACGCTGATCCAGGTAGAGAGCCGCAAGACTGCGACCACGAAAGCTGTCTGAGTTTATGCGCCGGGCCACATCGCGCCAGTGCAGGTCGGTACTGAGGATATCGGGACCGATGCGGGCAAGGAAGGGATGCAGATTCAAGTCCTGCGTGGGCAGCACAGCGATTTCAGAGGCACTGTAAAGCAGGGCGCTGTGCGTGCGCGTATGCAGAGCCAGGCGCAGGGAGCGAGTGGTACTTGGATAGCGATCACGCCTGACCACGTACCAGCGACCGTAGAGCTGATTGTGGGAATAGATGCTCTGACCGTGCTCAAAATGGGTCATAAGCGCCTTGCCCCGGGTCTCCAGCGCAATGACGCGCCGGCCGCTGAACCCGGAACCGTGCTGTTTCAGAGCGGGCAGAAAGAACTCTGCCTTCTCGACCACCTTTCCTTCCAGCGCCACGGCAATGCGGTCCGCAGCCCGGCGGATTTCGGGTCCCTCAGGCATAGCATTGGCTCCGCGATTGCGGCCTCCTGCACGACGCTTCAAGCAGTCGATCGGGGCCGCGCGGGCGCCCGTGCCCACTTGATTGATTTGGGTATCGAGGCCTAACTGTATTCTCAGCAGGCCGGCTGCTTAGTGGTAAATTGTTCATGATCGCGAATTTCAATGGCTCCATTGAGTCGGTCGAATCGGCTGCGCCGCCTCTGTGTCGTCCCGCGTTCGGCTATGGATTCCCCTGCTTGAGCGTTGCGTGTTAGGGGACTCAGATTCATGTCTTTTGGCTTATCGCCGCTGAACAGGGAACGCTGGGGGTCAGTTATCGGTTTGGCTATAGGTTTTAGGATTAAAACATGGGGGCAATTACACGCCGGAACGTCTACAGGCGCGACGGTTGAGCAGCTCAGCCAGTAAATTCACGGTCTTGAGCCCCAACGTTCAGGCTGAGTTAAGGCTTAAAGATGCAGCCTTCGTGCAGAATTTTTGCTACCTCCCGGTGTGATCGCACCAGCTGGCTTTAGCGGCACTTTGGCCGCCTCCGCTGCCATCCGGCCCGGGTTCCTGCTATAAAGGCATCGGGCTTGAAAAACGATAAAAAAGCAGCCATTTGAAGCGAAAACTAGCTAAAAAATTCAGTTTTCGTCATTGCAGTAATAGACCTATCAAAGAGAGGGAGAGTTTAATGACTCACAGGAGTTTTTTATCCACCAGTATCGCCCTGGCCGTGGCCGCCACAGCCCTGCCGGCAAGCGCTCAGGATCCGGACGCAAACGTCAGACGACTAGAGGAGCTCGTCGTCATCGGTACCCGCACCGAACAGCAGCTGGGCGACGTGCCCGCAGCCGTCAGCGTAATTAACATGAATGACATTCAGCTGGGCCGGCAGGAGTTGGGCCTGGATGAGTCATTGGCGCGGGTACCCGGCCTGTTCATGCAGAACCGCTACAATTTTGCACAAGACTTGCGCGTTTCCATTCGCGGTTTCGGATCCAGAGCCAATTTCGGTATGCGCGGCATAAAGGTTTTTGCCGACGGAATTCCGGTCACTCTGGCCGATGGCCAGAGCGGTACCGACGATCTTGATATCGGTTCGGCGCAGTCCGTCGAAGTCGTTCGCGGCCCCTCTGCAGCTCTCTACGGCACCGCGTCTGGCGGGGTCATAGCGCTCACCACGGAAGAGCCGACAGAAGAACCCTTTGTAGAGACCAAGCTTACCGGCGGCGAATATGGCCATCAGCGAATCCAGGTTAAAACCGGCGGCCAAACCGGTCGACTGGGCTACCTGGTCAATGCCTCGCACCTGGAAATGGACGGGTATCGGGATTATTCCGGCGTCCAGCACAGCCTGATCAACAGTAAATTCCGCTATGACATCGACGCCAACTCCGAGCTGCAGTTCATCGCTAACCTCGTCAACTCACCGTATGCGCAAGATGCGGGCGGGGTGACGTTGGACGACGTGGCTGCGGACAGGACCGCGGCCCAGCCCCGTAACCTGAGCTCCAATGCCGGCGAGACTTTTGATCAACAGCGCTTCGGCCTGGTCTACAATCGCCAGCTCAATGCTGCCTCCGACTTTACCGTTCGTGGCTATACCGCCTGGAAGGATTTTGAGGCTTTCCTGCCCATCGGCACTCACATTCCGTTCGTCGGTAATGATGGTGTGGTAAATTTTGACCGCCATTTTTTCGGCGGCGGATTTCGCTATACACATCTGGGTAGTCTGGGTGAGTTTGCCAACCGCTTCACCATAGGTGCCGATGCCGATTACCAGCGTGACGATCGCCAGCGCTTTCTAAACAATGCGGGCGTCAAGGGTGAGCTGACCTTCAACCAGAATGAGGAGGCCGAAGCGCTTGGCCTGTATTTCCGCAACGAGACCGAGCTGACTGACAGATTGTCCTTCAGTGTTGGTGGTCGCTTTGACAGGATCGACCTCTCGGTTTTTGACCTCTATCTCGAAAACGGTGATCAGAGCTCGTCCCTCGATTTCAACCAGTTCAATCCCTCTGTCGGTCTGCTGCTCAAGGCGAATGAGAACACCAGCCTGTATGCGAGCTGGGCCACCTCATTCGAAACCCCGACTTTTACCGAATTGGGCAGCCCGGCCCAGGATCTGGACGTGAGCCTTGGTGGCTTTGCCAACGTCAACGCCCAGGAAGCGGAGAGTTTCGAAGTGGGCGCTAAAGGTGAAATACTGGATGACCGGATCTTCTATGATGTGGCACTGTTCACGATGGACGTAGAGGATGAAATCGTCAATGTGCAGAGCGTTGCCAATCGTGCTTTTTTTGAAAATGCGACCACCGACCGTCGCGGGCTTGAGACCCAGATTCAGGCGGAGGTGACTGATCGGCTCAGGCTGGTGGCGTCCTACACCTATTCGGATTTCAACTTCGACAGCTTCGACAACACTCCCGAGGCGATCGGCCAGCCCATCCCCGGAATTCCGGAGCATCAGTTCTTTGCCGAGCTTTTCTACACCATGAATAGCGGCGCTTACATCGTCTGGGATGCTCTAAACGTGGGTGAGTTCACCATCGACAATGCCGGCACCACCAGTGTTGACTCTTACTTGGTGTCGAACCTACGAATGGGGAACGATTACGAGATAGGCAACACCACTATTGCCCCCTTTCTGGGCATCAATAATCTGTTCGATGAAGAATATTTTTCCAACGTCCGCATCAACGCCTTCGGTGGGCGCGCCTATGAACCGGCACCGGAGCGACATTTTTATGGAGGTTTCACAGTACGCTTCTGATCAGTTTCTGCGAAATTGGTCTGGTATTCAATTCAGAGGGCGGCGAAGCGCGACTTCGCCGCCCTTTTTATTCCCTCTTTTTCTTCCTCTTCCGGCAACAGCCAACACGTGTATACTGACCGACGCGCGGGTGTAACTCAGTTGGTAGAGTTCCAGCTTCCCAAGCTGGCTGTCGCGAGTTCGAATCTCGTCGCCCGCTCCAGATTAAAGCCAGTCGGCTTGTGAGCAGGCAATAAGGCGCGATCTCATGATGTCAAACTAAGTGCGCTGCGCGTTAGGGATGCTCTGATTAATACAGGCATGCCTGCGTTAATCAGAGCATACCTAAAAATAACCTTCCCGCTTTTTCTTCTCCATGGAACCCACCTGGTCGGTATCGATGGTGCGCCCCTGACGTTCACTGCTCTTCGACAGCAACAGCTCCTGGATAATCTCCGGCAGCGTCGCGGCCTCACTGGCGACGGCGCCGGACTGGGGATAGCAACCGAGGGTGCGGAAGCGGATCGGTCGCACTTTCAACGAGGCAAGTTCTTCCTCTTTGAGAAAAGGCAGTATGCGGTCGTCATCCAGGGCGAATATCTGTCCGTTCTCCGAGTCGATCCAGCTGTTTCTCGGTTTGGCCAGATAGAGCGGAACCAGGTCGATGGCTTCCGAATGAATGTATTGCCAGACATCCAGTTCGGTCCAGTTTGATAGCGGAAAGACGCGCACTGTCTCGCCTTTTTCGATGCGGCTATTATAGAGATTCCAGAGTTCCGGACGCTGGTTTTTTGGGTCCCAGACATGTTGTTTGCTCCGTACCGAGAAAACCCGCTCTTTGGCTCGGGATTTCTCTTCGTCGCGCCTCGCACCTCCGAGGCCGGCATCGAAACCATACTTGTCAATCGCCTGTTTCAACGCCAGGGTCTTCATATGATCGTTGTACTTGACCGAGCCTGACTCGATCGGATGAATGCCACGAGCCAGGGCGTCCTCATTGATGTGGACGATCAGCTTGAGGCGCAGACGCTCGGCAAGGCGATCGCGAAACAGGGCCATCTCCCTGAACTCCCAGGTGGTATCGATATGCAAAAGCGGCAGTGGTACCGGGGCTGGATAAAAGGCCTTGCGCGCCAGATGCAGCAGGACCGTGGAGTCTTTACCGATGGAATAAAAAATACAGGGGTTGTCGAAGGTCGCCGCCACCTCGCGGATGATGTGAATGGCTTCAGCTTCGAGATGTTTCAGGTGATTCATGGAGTATTTACCTTCAGGAGCTGCAGACCGCCATCGAAGTGTGTCCCGGGCTTGCCCAATCGGCCGGCCCGTCTGGAAGCAAGTCGTACCTTATGGCCTCAGCGTCCGAAGTGTAGTCGATTTATTCGCAACTATCATTCGAGAACACCGTAAAGCCGATACTGCAAGCGGCGCAGCAACACGCTGAATCAGGTTAGGCAACTTCAGTAACAGCACCGACAAAGCAACCGATGACCTGACAAGCTTGTTAGCAGCGCCGGGCCGATTGCGCTGGCGGTATTGTTGGAGCTTGATTCAGAGCATCCTTAAATAGGAGCGGTTTTTACCACAGTTTGATTTAATGTACTGGCAATGACCAACTCACTTTTCGATGCCAGCCCAGCGCACTCCTTTCAGCCCCTGGCGGCCAGAGTGCGGCCGCGTCGGCTCGACGAATTCGCAGGACAGAGGCACCTGCTAGCACCCGGCAAGTCTCTGTATGAGGCTATCACCCTTCGACAGCCTCATTCTATGATTTTCTGGGGCCCTCCAGGCGTGGGGAAGACAACGCTTGCGCGCCTTCTCGCGGACCACTGCCACTGCCGTTTCGAGCCTCTGTCCGCAGTGCTGGCTGGGATCAAGGACATCCGGGAGACGATCGAGCGCGCCCGTTACGAGCAGAGCCAATCGGGGCGCAAGACGATTCTTTTTGTCGACGAAGTGCACCGCTTCAACAAGGCCCAACAGGATGCCTTCCTTCCCCAGGTGGAAGAGGGCACTGTTTTTTTCGTCGGCGCCACCACGGAAAACCCCTCTTTTGAACTGAACAACGCCCTTCTATCCCGGGCCAGGGTCTACCTGCTGCGGCCTCTCGAGGCCAGCGATCTTGAGTGTGTCATTGACCGGGCCCTTGCTGATAGCGAACGCGGCCTCGGCAAGCTGAACCTCAAACTTAGCGATCAGCAGCGTCAATGGCTGGCGCACGCCGCCGACGGCGATGCCCGCCGCTGTCTGAACACCCTGGAAATCCTAGCCGACATGGCGCAAGAAGATGACGGCGAGATGCACCTGGAGAATAGGGCTATCGAGCAGGTGCTGCAGGAGAGTTACCGCCGCTTCGACAAGGGCGGCGACAGTTTCTATGACCAGATTTCGGCCCTGCACAAGGCCGTGCGCGGCTCCTCAGCGGATGCTGCCCTGTACTGGCTGGCACGCATGCTCGACGGCGGCTGCGACCCCATTTACCTGGCCCGGCGCCTCACCCGTATGGCCACGGAAGATGTCGGCCTGGCCGACCCCCGGGCCCTGCAAGTCTGCCTGCATTGCTGGGATGCCTATGTTCGCCTCGGCAGCCCCGAGGGCGATCTGCTACTTGCCGAGGCGGCCGTTTATTTAGCCTGCGCGCCCAAATCCAATGCCCTATACGTCGGCATGGGGAATGCACAACAAGCAGTAGTCGAACATGGCTCACTCGAAGTGCCACTGCACCTGCGCAATGCCCCCACCGCGTTGGCCAAAGAACTGGGGCACGGCGCGGAGTACCGCTATACCCATGACGAGGCCGATGGCTTCGCCGCCGGCGAGAATTACCTGCCTGAGGAGATCGGCGAGCAGCAGTTTTATGAGCCTAAAGACAGCGGCCTTGAAAGTCGCATCAGGGAAAAGCTCGAAGACTATAAAAAGCGTAATGCATCGGCTTCAAAAAAACGCTATCGAAGCTGAGCCGCCAGCGCTCTCAATGCGCGTAAGCAGGCGACAGCACCGATATCCAACTTCGACACCAACGGTGAACTCCGCAAACCGCTTCGGCAACCTCGCTTAGTGTCCTGGCCGCTGCGGAGGGAGCTCACCGGCGTGGCGCAGGGCTGCGCGCGTGAACAAAGGCCCAATGGTCTCAAAGACTCTGCTGCTGCCGACGATAATCGAAAGCACCTGGCCGCCTTGCTCCGGAAAGCGCTCTGAAGCAAGCAGCGCCAGACCCAGTGCGACACCGGCCTGTGGCAGCATGCACAAGCCAATGTGGTTCCTGACCCGTGCCGACTGCGGGCCAAGCGGGCACCAATCCGACAGGCGGTGTAGACAACCAGGTAACGCGCTAACAGATAGGAGCGAAAAAGGGGACGGAGGGATTTATTTTAAATCCCTCCGTCCCCTTTTTCCCCTTTTTCGTCCCCTTTTTCGTCCCCTTTTTTAGCGCTCGGCGATCTCTTTCATGGATGCGAGCGCCCGCTCGAAGGTAGCCCGACGACGAGCGATATCGGCGTCTTTCGCCGCCTGAGTCTCCATGTTGGAAACATCCAGCATCAGCGTGTAGATCAGTTTTGAATTATCGGCATCGACCGGTCGCGCTTCCATAAAGCCGTGGTAGAGGTTGTAAAACTCACCCGGCACATTGGGTTGGGTGTAGCCGTAAGAGAGCTCGGTCTGAGCCACCATCACCTCGATGATGCGCCCGCCCAGCAGTGAGCGCACCGTGCCCATGCCGCCGTCGCCCGAGGTAATGACACAATCGAGTCCGAGCCACTCGCTGATGTCGCAGTAGCCGCCGACGGCGGTCCAGGTCTCTTCCGCCGAGGCCCGCACATCTGTTTCCATCTCAATGGCGACATATTCCTGAGCCATTGCCGCCTGCGTCAGGCAGGCGCCAAACACGACTGCTATCGGTGCTATTTTTTTCATCAAACTTTCCTTATCTTATTTTCATTATTGTTTGCGTTGATTCTTTTTTAGCAACTTCGCCGCGGCTGCTTTTTCGGGATGCTCCAAAAAATGGCTGCTCGTTCAATCAAAGGCCTTAAGCACTTCGCGGGTAAGATCCCAGCGATCAAACCCCTGGCGACCCCAGTCCAGGCCACGGCGCACGATCACAATCTCATGGGAAGGCACGACAATGGTGTACTGTCCCCGGTTACCCGAGGTCGAGTAGGCATCCGCGGGCACATCCTGACGGTCATCGGGCACTAGCCACCACTGGCCGCCGTAGAAATTGCCGCGGTTCTGGGTAGACGGTGCCGGCGTCCTGACAAACTCTATCCAGTCCTCCGATAACAGTCGCTCTCCATTCCAGACTCCGTCGTTCAAATAGAGCATGCCGAAACGAGCCAGGTCTCTGGCATTAGTGTAGACCTGGCTGCTGAGAATAAAGTCACCGAAGCGATCGGTGCTCACCAATGTGTTGCGCATGCCGATCTTGTCCAGAAGTGCCCGACGGGGAAATTCGGCGTAGGCACGCTCGCCCCCGAGAGCTTGCTTCATGGCATAGACTGCCAGCAGAGTGTCGTAATTCTCATAGTCCCAGTAGGTGCCTGGTTTGCGCACCAGGCCGCGACTGCGAGCACCAACTACCGAGCTGGCTCCGGCCCAGTAAGACAGCCCTGAGCCGGTCGCGTACTCGAGCCGGTTGTTGTCTATGGGCTGTAGCCCACTGCTCATGTTCAGCACGTGACGCAGAGTGATGTCCTTGCGAGGGTCGGTAGCGGCCGAACGCAGGTCGGGTAACCAGTCGAAACCAAGTGGCTCATCGAGAGCCAGTCGCCCGTCGTCCACCAGCATGCCAATAAGCGTCGTGGCCAGGCTCTTGGCTGTGGACCAGGTGCGGGTGCGCGTCGTCATGTCAAAACCCGGGGCATAACGTTCGTGCACGATACGACCCTCGTGGACCACAAGTAGGCTGATCGTGGTCTGCTCTGTGCTTGGCCGTTCGAAGGCCCAGTCGGAGGCAGCGGCGAGCGCGTCGGAATCGATGTTAGGCGGTAGCGGCGTACCAGGAATTCGATCACCGTCGGGCCAGTCGATAGCGGCCGGGTCCGCGGGTGGATAGGGCAGCGTAAGCTCCGGCAACTCGTCGATGTCGCTGAGGGTCTGATCTGGCGGCAGAATTATGCAGCCAATGCCCTCGCGGAAGGCGGCGCGCATGACCGGCACCGCACCCGGTGCGCCGATCTCAACGGCCAGGTTCTGGCGATCGATGCGATAATCCCCACCCTCCGGTGTCCCCACCGGATCGGGCAGAAAGGCGAGTTCCTGCGCGAAAACCTGCTCCAGGCTGCGATTGGACGTAAACAGCCCATTGCACATGAAAATAGCCTGCTGGCCGCGGCGAATCATCTCGCGCTGATGCTGCCAGTAGTCATAACCTTGCTGCTGTTGCGACAGCGCCGCGCCGGCAATAGTGCATAGCACAGTGGCCGCCAGCAGGTGCGGAAGGAAAACTCTGATCAATGATGGTTGCATGAGCGGCTCCTCTTTATTGTCCATTGAGCATAAAAGTTAAGCTGCAATAAGTCCACGCCCCTGCGCGTCGCTTCTCGGCCAGCCACCTGCATCCCTGTTGCCACCCGCGGGACCTTTCTGCCAGCCTGGTTCACCTTCTGCCGGGACCTTCTGCAGCCCCGGTTCAGGCCTGGGCCGGGGTGGGCGCCACGAGGCTCAAGGCCCTTGCTGGCAGACGGTTTAATACCGTCGGTATAAGTTATAGACTGCCTAATCAGCAACGCCGCGAGGCCGCCGTGACATGTCAGCCCTGATCTACCCCACCACTAACCTCACCCAAACCGAACAGCTCAATATCGTTCGCGGCGAAGGCGTTTATGTCTTTGACGACAGAGGCAAACGCTATCTTGAGGGCCTCGCGGGGCTGTGGTGCGCCGCACTTGGCTACGGCAATGAAGAGCTTATCGAGGCCATCAATACGCAGCTGCACACGCTACCCTACAGCCAACTGTTCGGCGGTCGCACGCACCAGGTCGCCATGGATCTGGCGGACCAACTGGCTACCCTGGTGCCGATGCAAAGCGGGCGGGTCTTTTTCGCCAATTCCGGCAGCGAAGCCAACGATTCCCAAATCAAACTGCTGCAATACTATTTCAATGTGACCGCAAGGCCGAACAAGAAGAAGATTATTGCCTTCGATCGCTCCTATCATGGAGTCACGCTGGCGTCTTCAGCCCTCACCGGTTTGCCTGCGATGCATACCCATTTCGACGTGCCGCTGCAGTCCCTCGGCATTCTCCGTGCCCGCACGCCTCACTACTATCATGGCCAGCAGGAAGGTGAGTCCGAATCCGAATTTGTCGATCGTCTCATTGGCGAAGTGGAGACGATGATTCAGGCCGAGGGACCGGAGACCATTGCCGCTTTTATTGCCGAACCGGTTGGCGGTGCCGCCGGCGTCGTAGTGGCGCCAGATGGCTACTATCCCAGGTTGAAGTCACTGCTGGACCGTCATGAAATTCTTTTCTGGGCGGACGAAGTCATTTGCGGCTTTGGGCGCACCGGCAACGATTTCGGTTGCCGGACCGTCGGTATCGAGCCGGACCTGATGAGCCTGGCCAAGCAGCTCTCCTCAGCCTATATCCCTATCAGCGCCGCCATTATTCCGGAGTTCATGTATGAGGCCATGGTGGCACCGAGCAATGAAGTCGGCGTCTTCGGTCATGGTTTCACCTATACGGGCCACCCCGTCGCCTGTGCCGCCGCGCTCAAAGCCATTGAAATTTATCAGCGCGACAACCTTTTCGAACATGCCGCCAGGGTCGGAGTGCACATGCAGACCCGCTTGCGCGAGTTCAGCGAGCATCCGCTGGTGGGTGAGGTGCGGGGCAAGGGTTTGATTGCGGCTGTTGAATTGGTGGCTAATAAGGAAAACAGAATCAGTTTTGACGGCGGCCGGGTGGGCGGCCAGTGTAAACAGTTTTGCCAGGATCACGGCCTGTTGATTCGCGCCGTCAGCGGCAATTGTATTGCCTTCTGTCCTCCACTTATTATCAATAACGGACAGATTGATGAGATGCTGAGTCTGTTTGGCAAGGCACTGGAGGCTACCCTGGACTGGGTATGCAAAGAAGGTTTGCTGCAGTAGGTTCTAAGGTTTATCCATTTTATTCAATATCATTGTCTATTAAATAGCAGACGGCCGCTGTAGGTCGCGGAGAAAAGTAACCATGACAAAATTATCAAGCATCTGTTGCGTCCGATTCCTGCGACTGGCGCTGATCCCCTTGTTAGCCCTGACCCTTGTCGCCTGCAATCAACAGGATACTGACGCCGGCGCCGCCGCGAGCGGCGAATCCGCCGACCTGATTCTGACCAATGGCAAGGTAGTCACCGTTGACGATGATTTCTCTATTGTCAATACGGTAGTGGTGGACTCCGGGCTGATCGTCGCCACCGGCGGCAGCGATCTGCTGGACCAATATGAGGCCCGGCAGGTAGTCGATCTCGAAGGCAGCATGCTGATGCCTGGCTTCGTGGATTCGCACACGCATATCCGCGGCCGGCCACAGCGTTATATCGAACTGAGCGATGTCACCTCGATCGCCAAGATCCAGGAGTTAATCCGGGCGAAAGTGGAGGAGATTGGTGTCGGCGAATGGATCACCGGATACGGCTGGTCCGAGGACGAGCTGGACGAAGGTCGACGCCCGCTGCGCGCCGACCTGGATGCAGCCGCGCCCTCAAGCCCGGTGATCCTGACCCGCGCGGGTGGGCACAGCGCCGTTGCCAACAGCCTGGCCCTTGAGCTGGCGGATGTGACCGTGCAGACGCCCCAACCAGACGGCGGTGTCATCGAACGAGGCGAGGACGGTGAGCTGAACGGCATCATCCGAGAGCGCCAGGAAATCGTCGGCCGCCTGGTTCCGGATTCCACTTATGACGAACTCATCGCCAGCCTGGAAGTGAATCTCAACGCGCTGTTTGAGAAAGGCATTACCAGCATCATTGACGCCTCAAAGACACCCGAGTCTTATCTGATGTGGGAGGATCTCTACGCAGACCACGAACTGCCGCTGCCGCGTTCAGCCCTGCAGTTTCAGTGGTTCAACGTCGAGGCCATTGAGGCGCTGAAGGCACGCGTGGGAGATGGTGACGAGATGCTTAAGATCGGCCCCATCAAGGTTTTCGCTGACGGCGGCTTCACCGGACCCGCTGCCTATACCCTTGAACCCTACCGCAACCAGGGCGAATACCGCGGCTACCTCAATATGGAGGAAGCCGAGCTGGTGGCTCATCTCAACGAAATACATGATGCCGGCTGGCAGATGGGAATTCACGCCATCGGAGACGCGGCCATCGTGCTGGTAGTCAACACGCTGGCCGATGCCCTGGAGCGCAACCCCCGAGAAGACCACCGGCACTATCTCAACCATTTTTCCATGCGGCCCCCGGAACTCACCATGGAGTTGATGGCCGAGCATGACATCCACATCACCCAGCAGCCCAATTTTACCTACACCCTGGAGGGCCGCTACGCGGAAAACCTGGACGGCTGGAGGCTACAGCACAACAACCCCCTGCGCTCGCCCATGGATCACGGCATCACCCTGGCGATCTCCAGCGACATCCTGCCCATCGGGCCCATGGTAGGCCTCTATGCAGCCGTGACCCGAAAAGGCATGACAGGGACGGTTTATGGACCGGATGAGGCCATCACCATGGAAGAGGCAATTCGGGCCTATACGGAAACCGGCGCTTACCTGATCCGGGAGGAAGATTTCAAGGGGTCATTGGAGCCGGGCAAGGCGGCAGACATGATCGTGCTTAGCGACGATCTGCTGAGCATCGATCCGGAAGGCATTATGGATGTGCAGGTTGAGCAGACCTGGCTGGGCGGAGAACTGGTCTTCGAGCGCTAGCGCGAATAAAGGCGCGCTAGAATCCCGAGCCGTCTACCGCGCCCGGCAGCTGATTCAGAACGCCTAGTTGTGATGCCTGCTCTTCCGAGCCATACATCTGTTCCACGGTGGCACAGTGGCGCCGGCGCACTCGACTGAAGCTGCGATCGCCATCGGAGCAAACAATCATCTGCGCCACCGGGCGTCCCTGATTGTATTCGAACAGTTCGAACTCGGACATGCGCTCGAAATTTGGTGTGTCCTGGACGTTGACGCAGCCAACCATGGCAAGACCCGCTACAAGGGGCAGTAGGATTCTCACAGTTTTTTTACCCGACTGATTTATTGGAAGCGAAAGCATAGTGCGGCGTCCGCAAAAAATATATGATTTTTAATTTCTCCAAATCCAGTCCTGAATGACTGCACCGAGTTCACAGTCCAGTTTCTTGCGCGTGCTTGGCCGCAGCGACGTCATCGCCCTGGCCTTTGGCGCCATGATCGGCTGGAGCTGGGTGGTGCTCACCGGCACCTGGATTCTCAGCGCCGGCACCGCTGGCGCCGTGCTGGCCTTTCTGATCGGTGGCGCCGCCATCCTGTTGGTGGGACTGACCTACGCCGAGCTGGCCTCGGCGCTGCCCTTCGCCGGGGGTGAGCACGTATACAGCCACCGGGCCCTGGGCAGGAGTGCCTCCTTTGTGTGCACCTGGGCCATCATTCTGGGTTATGTCTCAGTCATCGCCTTCGAGGCCGTTGCCCTGCCCACCGTACTGAGTTCACTGATCCCTGGCCTCGATATCGGCTATCTGTGGCAGATCGCCGGCTGGGATGTGTATTTCACCTGGGTGCTGGTGGGAATCGGCGGCGCCGTGCTGATGACATTCCTCAACGTGGTGGGCGTGAAAGTTGTGGCCGTGGTGCAGACGATCGTGGTCGTGCTTATTCTGCTCGTGGGCGGCGCCTTCGTCACAGGTGCCACCGCCACTGGCAGTGCAAACAATCTGCAGCCGCTGTTCGTCGATGGTATGGGAGGTATCGCGACTGTTCTCGTGATGGTGCCGTTCATGTTCGTCGGCTTTGACATCATCCCTCAGGCCGCCGAAGAGATCGATCTGCCCTTTCGGGACATCGGCACGGCGCTGATCCTGTCGGTATTCATGGCCATCGTCTGGTACAGCCTGATCATACTGGGTGTCGGCCTGGTTCAGGAACCGGCGATGCTGGCCGCCGAAGTGGTGACTGCCGAGGCCAATGCCGTTATCTACGGAGGCTTCGGCAGGACCCTGCTCCTGCTCACGGGTCTGGCCGGAATCATGACCAGCTGGAACGCCCTGATCGTGGGAGCCTCACGCGCGATTTATGCCATGGCGTGCGCCGGCATGCTGCCGGCCTTTCTCGGCCGGCTACATCATCGCTATCACACCCCGGCCAACGCCATCATCCTTATTGGGGCCCTGTCCATCATCAGTCCGTTTTTCGGGCGACCAGCCCTGGTCTGGCTGGTGAACGCGGGGGGGTTGGGTATAGTGATCGCCTACGTGATGGTGGCCTGGTCTTTTCTTGCCCTGCGCAATAAAGAACCAGAGTTGCCGCGACCGTATCGGGCACCCGGCGGCAATTTCACGGGCTATATTGCCGTTATTCTCTCGGTGGCACTGGTGTTTCTTTATTTACCAGGCAGTCCGTCGGCCCTGACCTGGCCCAATGAATGGGGGATTATCCTAGCCTGGGTGATCCTGGGTGCAGTTTTTTACAAGCTGAAGTAGGCGCAAGCGCCTTGAGGAGGATTTTATGGCGACAGGTGCCACATTCTGGAACCTGATGGCTAAGCGCTATTCAATGTCGCCCATCGCCGATCAGGAGAGCTATGAAAAAAAGCTCGCTATTACCCGCAAGTATCTTGATCAGCAGTCGGAAGTAATGGAATTCGGCTGTGGTACAGGCTCGACTGCCCTTTTGCATGCGCCCTGGGTCAAAAGCCTGCTTGCGATCGACTACTCCAGCAAGATGATCGACATTGCCAACGAAAAGAAACGCCGCGAAGGGATTACCAATGTGCGCTTCGAGGTCGGGGACATCGATAGCATGGAGCTGGAACCAGAACAATTCGATGCGATTCTCGGGCTCAACATTCTGCACCTGCTGCCCGCCTGGGAGCAGGTGCTGGAAAAGGTTTACGCATTGCTGAAACCCGGAGGCCACTTCATCAGCAGCAGTGGTTGCCTCCAGGGTCGCCTGCGTTTAATGCGCGGGATATTTGCGACCCTGGGCGTATTCGGTGGTCTGCCAAAAATAGCAGCATTCAGTGAAGACGAATTTCTGGCGCGCCATGCCAGTATTGGATTTACCCTGGTGGAACGACTGGAGCAGCCCGGAGCGCCTTTTCTGTTTCTGGTAGCAGGTAAACCTGACTGAGGGAGCAGGCCCGACTATGTCCAAAGAAAAAATGTTCAAGAAAAAAATACTCCTGAGTGCAGTGGCTTTTCTTGTCAGCGCAACCGCTGTGTTTCTTTTGATACCAACCGAGTCAGCGCCGAGGTTTGGAAGTTCGGGAAACGCCGCTCTGGTGCCGCAGTCGCAGATTCCCTTTGCAGACTACCTAGCTGAGAACCGGCGCCGCATCGGGCAGGTGCTTAAGGACTTTAATTTCCTTCCCGGGCAGGAACCGTTTCGCGGCGACTATTCCCTGGAGGAAGTCGTCGCCATGCGCGCGCCCTATGAGTTTTCCCCGGCAGCGTCATGCCCGAATGCCGCAGCCAGTCACGGCATCCTGCTTATCCATGGGCTCTCGGATTCTCCGTATCTGACCCGCCAGGTAGCCCAAGAACTGACTCTGAACTTTCCCTGCGCCCTAGTGCGGGGCTTACTGGTGCCCGGCCACGGCACGATACCCGGCGATATGCGTGCTGTGAACCGTCAGGACTGGCGTCGCATCGCGGATTATGGTGTCGACAGTTTCGCCGGTCAGGTCGAGACATTGACTCTTGTGGGCTATTCTAACGGCAGCGCGATCGCACTGGACTATTTAAACCGACACCCGGAGCAGTCACTGGTCTCGGGGCTCGTGCTGGTAGTTCCCGGCCTCGGCACCGCCTCGCAGTTCAGCTGGCTGACGCCATGGTTGAGCCTGGTCTATCCTTGGCTCAGTCGTCTGCCGGATACCGATGCGGTGAAGTATGAATCAATGGCGACACACGCCGTTGCCGAATTCTACCACTTTACCAATGAGGTCATTAGCAAAACCGGACCTGCTATCGACGTGCCCCTCCTGATTTTCCTTAGCGGTGACGAGTCCACGGTGGATAACAATCGCTCCATGGCTTACTTCTGTGAGCATGCGCAAAGCGATCAGAGCCGCCTGTACGTCTTTGCCGGCGACGGAGGTAGTGTCTTCTCTCCATTGTGCGAACGGGCAAGGGTTTTGGACTTCGATGTCGACGACCCGCGTTTCATCAGTTTTTCCCACGTCGCCCTGATGCTGCCTCCCGATGACCCCCACTACGGACGAGAAGGCAAGTACCCGATCTGCACGCAATACTTGAGCAACAGCGAGCGCTATAATAACTGTATGTTCAACGCTGCTGATACTGTCTACGCCGATGCTACGCGTGCGGACGAGGACGGATTGCTACGGGGAAAACTGATTCGCCGGCCTACTTTCAATCCGAAATTTGAGCAAATGCTGGAGATTATGAGTTGCTTCATCGCCGCCGAGTGCCGGCTGCCGGCTGCCGTGAATGCATTAGAGATGTTTAGGGTCATCAGGTAGCTAGTCATCAGTAAATAGCCGCACGAATGCGCGCTGACAGCCATTCAGAGATTACGACGGTAGCAAAGATGAGCACGAATACCGTGGCCACCTGACCCCAGGCGAGATTGTTGATCGCTGCATTCATCGCCAGACCAATACCGCCGGCGCCTACGAGGCCCAGTACCGTCGACTCACGTATGTTGATGTCCCAACGATACAGGCCGATGCCGATGAAAGCCGGCAGGATTTGCGGCCACACCGCGTAGCTCAGGATCTGCCCTTTGCTGGCGCCACTGGCTGCGACCGCTTCAACCGATTCGACCTGAATTTCCTCAATCGCTTCGTACAGCAGTTTGCCAATAAAGCCTATGGAACGCAGCCCAATGGCCAGCATTCCCGCGAATACGCCCGGGCCAACTATAGTGACCAGCAGCATCGCCCAGATCAGCGCATTGATAGACCGCGAGCTGACGATCACGGTCAACGCAAGCCCTCGCAGCAACGGATGCGGACTGGTGTTGCGCGCCGCCAGAAAAGCCAGCGGAAAAGCGATGACTATTCCAAGGGCAGTGCCCACGGTCGCAATGTTAAGCGTATCCCACAGCGGTAGCAGCAGCGATCCCACTATGGACCAGTCCGGAGGCACCATGCGGCCGAGCAGGCTCAAGCCCTGCTCCGGGGCATCTGCCAGAAACTCCCAGATCGTGTTGTCGGAGATCACCTTGAAGCAAAGCGAAAATAGCAGCACTCCCGCAAACCAGCCTGCCCAGACGGCATACTGTTTGAGTGGCTCTCGGCGCCGCCAGACCGGCGCCGTGCTGGTGTCAAGAAGAGGCATGGACTACTGCACCCACCGGCGCACCAGCCCGGAAAAATATTCACTAGCCAGCACGATGATGATGATCAAGAGCAGGATCGCGGCCGAGGTATCGTAGTCATAGCGATTGATTGAAGTGTTTAACGTGGCCCCTATGCCACCAGCACCGACGATACCAATGACAGCGGATTCCCTGAAATTGATGTCGAGCCGATAGAGCGACAGGCCGATGAGTCGCGGCATGACCTGAGGTTGAACGGAGTAGTTGACCCACTGCCACCAGCCAGCACCGGTGGCTCTTATCGCCTCCATTGGATCCCGGCGGGCGTCTTCTATGTCCTCTGCCAGTAGTTTCGCCATGAATCCAATGGTCGCAAAGGCCAGCGTGATGACACCTGCCAGCGGCCCGAATCCCACCATGGCCACGAAGAAGATGGCTATGATGATTTCCTGAAAAGTACGCGACAGGGCGATCACGGATCGACACAGGAGATAGACCGGGAGCGGAGCGATATTCCGCGCTGCCCCAAGACCCACCGGAATCGACAAGGCAACACCGATGACCGTGGAGGTAAAGGTCATGGTAAGGCTTTCCACCAGACCGCGGGCGATCTCGCTGCCGCGACTGGTGAAATCCGGCCGCATGAATGAGCCGATGAAATCCAGGCCGCGCTCCAGCCCTTCTGCCACCCGCCCCCAGTTCACCTCCACACTGAAGTAGACCAGCAGCAGATAGGCCAGAAGTGCGAGGTTGAGACTCCAACGCAGCCACTGCCGACTAATAAATGGCAATGGTCGCCAGTGCCCTTGTCGCGCCAGGTCGATACGGGAAGAGACCGTGCTCACGGATGGGCTCCGCGGGCGATTGTGCCTATGGGATCCGGCTGCCCTGACCCGGCGCCGGCTTCGTCATCGTTCCCAGCTTCGTCAGACCAATCCTCCTCGCCATAGATCCGGGTGAGAGTCGATTCATTGAGCCCTTGGGGGTTGCCATCAAAGACGACCCTGCCGTCGGACAAACCGACCATGCGGTCAACATACTGACGGGCCAGCGAGACATCGTGGATGTTGATAATCACGGCCAGATTCTGCTCCCGGCAAAGTTCTACCAGCAACCGCATGATCTGACGGGAAGTTTTGGGATCCAGGCTGGCAGTCGGCTCGTCGACCAGCAGTAGTTTGGGCTGCTGCATCAGGGCGCGGGCGATACCCACTCGCTGCTTCTGGCCACCCGAGAGTTCGTCTGCGCGCTTGTCGATGGCATCGAGCAGACCAACGCGGTCGAGGAGTTCGCAGGCGCGAGTCACATCGCCCGATTGAAAGCGACGCAACAGGCTGCGCCAGAAACCGAGATACCCCAACCGCCCGGAGAGGACGTTCTCCATCACCGACAGGCGCTCGACCAGAGCATAACTCTGGAAAATCATGCCTATATTGCGCCGCGCCAGGCGCAGTTGCCGGCCCCGCAACTGACTCAGTTCCTGACCATCGAGCCTGACTGTGCCTGAGGTCGGCTCAACCAGCCTGTTGATACAGCGGATCAGTGTGCTCTTGCCGGCGCCACTGGGCCCGATCAGGGCCATCACCTGCCCAGAGGGAACACTCAGGTCCACACCGTCCAGGGCCAAGTCGCCGGACGCGTAGCGCTTGCCAAGTTGTTTCAGTTCAAGCATGAGCGGGGTTGCCTAGTCGCAGTTGTAAACCGTGTCATTGGCAGCGTCGATGGTACGAATGACCTGCCAGTGCTCGCGATAGTTTATAGGAATGAACTGGTTCATCCCGGCTTCTGCGAATTCTTTCTGTAAGGCCGTACCCTGCCAGTCGAAGCTGAAAAAGGCTTCTCGTATGCGCCCCTGCAGATCCGGATCCAGGTCGTGGGCGAGACCGTAGGCTGTGGTCGGAAAAGTCAGAGAGGTGTAGATACTGCGATAAGCTTCCGGACTCACCACACCCCGTGCCTGCATGCGATGGAGCACCTCGTTGGCTATGGCGGCAGCCTCATAGTCTTCATTGACTACCCCGAGAATGGAATTATCGTGACTGCCGGAAAAGGTTGTGGCGAAATCCCGCTCCGGGGCGAGACCGAATTCACTGTCAAGCAGCGTCGATGGTGCCTTGAATCCGGAGTTGGAAGTCGGTGAGGTAAAAGCCAGCTGCCGGCCAGTCAGGTCCTCGGGCGAGCGGATGCCGCTGCCGGGGTAAGTAATTATTTCCATCTGATAACCGAAGCTGCCGTCCTCGGCCGCCATCAGAGTGAAAGGCACGAAGCCCACGCAATTGACAGCGACGGGGGTAGAGCCGGTACTGAATCCCGCGACATGAAGACGCCCGGCGCGCATCGCCTCAAGCTGGGCGGCGTTTGATTGAACCGGAAAGAAGCGGACTTCCTTCCCAGTCAGTGCTTCCAGATGCGCAATAAATTCATCCCAAACCCGTGAATACAATGCCGGGTCTTCCACCGGTGTATAGGCGAATATCAGCACCCGGGGATCCCGCCAATCGGCTTGGTCGATGGGCAGATCCGCGACCAGATCGCCATCCACATCGCTGTAGCGCGCAGACAGTTGGGCAACCGCCGGCCCAGCACCCAGGCTGGAAACTAGTAGACCCAGGATCAAAGCCGATCCACCGAGTCCTGGTGGCCAGCGTCTTCGCCCTGTGCTTCTGGACATGTCCTGTTGCCACCCTGTGCCGCGTTGAAAGATCACGGCACGTTAGCACAAATCCTGCAGCGGGCAAGCGCCTGTAAAAGCTCGAGCAGTGGCAGGACACTATAACGCCAGACGGCGCTGCGAATCTTTTTATCTACCAGGGATGACTACGAGTACGGTCCGCCGGGACAGAGCGTCGGGCGCCGCGAACCAATTCGGAACGGCCATCTTGTTTAACAGCCGGCTTTCTTTGCAGCCAACTTATTTATTAGCCCACTTGTTTATCTTCCCACTTCTCTAGCAGCCCACCACTTTAGTAACCAGCCCTGAATTTACCGGCCCGCCTCTGAATCCATTGTTTCCTGAACGCGGGCTCCGCGCAGGATATTCACCATGCCGTAATTACCTTCGTGGCAGGCATACTCATAGAGCTGTCCGGCTACTTTTGTCATCGCCACTACAGCCGTGAACTTGTCGCTGAAAGTCGCCGGATCCTCCAGCGTAAATTGATAGTTGACGGTGTCATAGTCTACGCGGGTAAATCTTTCTGTTAGCACCTTCTCGGCCGAGGTCCCTGCGGAACCGAAACTGGACGCCAGGCCATTGAAGTTCCTAGTGATGACCACCAACGAGTCTCCGTCCCAGTAGCCACGTGAGTCACCGGTGTACAGGCCGATGTCTTCGTCAAGCTTAGGCATATCCTCGACAGAATCGTACAGGGGCACAATGCGGGCATCATGAATCATCTCGGTGAGGATCACCGCGGTGTCCCGATTCTGAATGATTTGCACGTTGTTGTTGTACAGCGACGGCGTGAACGGGGGGCCGGCGTTGAATCCTACCAGGCAGCGCTCCGACAATCCCCTGTCCTCAGGCCCGTCGGTCCCGATGCCGCCGGCGGCGATGCGAACGGGACGGGACTCGCCGGTGGTACCGCCGCCATAGACGCCCTGACTGGCGATGGCGCCCTCGACCAGGGGCGGCAGGCGTCCGTCATGGGGATAAATGAGGTGAGAGGTGCGCACCGTCTCACCGATACCGGCATTCTCCACCCAGAAGTCATTGTAGGATTCGTCCACACCGCCAACTGCCAGAGCCGCATCAGTGGATTGATCGGCGGCGGCGCGGGCCGCCTGAATCGCGGCAATTTCCTCCTCGGAGAGAAACTCGCGGTTACCGAATCGCTCCGGCCGCTGCATAGGCACGTCGGAGGAGAAATTCCAGACGCCTTGCAAATCGGGCTGGCCCCATTCGTTTTTGAGCGACTCAGCCTCCTGGGCAGTCACTGCCAGACTCAAAAGCAGGCTGCAAAAGGCCAGAATCCAGGTGCGGTGTAGTGACAAAGTTGCTCGCATGACGTCTCTCCCATGGGCTTTAATTGATATAAGTTTTATAACTTTAGCTCGCCCGAGCCTGCCAGACAAGAGCGCAAGCGGCACAAAAAAAAGCGAGCGCGCCATGGCGGCGCACTCGCTCTGCTGGTCCGCAAGCGCTTCTAGGCAAGCACGCGCTTGAACACTTCGATCGCTTTGGTCATCTCCTCGCGGCTGCCGAGCGAGATGCGGCAGTGGGTGTTTTCCATTGGTGGAAAGTCGCGACCGACCAGCACATCCTGCTCCAGGCAGGCTGCACGGAACTGTCGCGCGGGAAATCCCAAATTGACAAAAAGATGGTTGGTCTCGGAAGCGGGCACTTCATAGCCCATGTCGCGGAAGGCACCGGAAACCATGGAGCGGACATAGGCATTTTCCTCACGCTCCCATTCCAGGTGGGCCTTGTCCTCATGCGCTGTCAGCGCGGCGATGGCCCCGAGCATATTCACATCACCCGTACCCCAGGCACGATCGATGGCATCAAGCGTATCAGCATGGCCGAGGGCATAACCCACGCGCAGGCCGGCAATGCCGTGCGCCTTGGAGAAGGAACGGGTAATGAAGACCCGGGGGAATTCCTTGACCAGAGGCAACGCGGTCTGCATTTTCGCCGGATCCGCATAGTTGATGTAGGCCTCGTCCAAATGGACGTAGGTTTCGGGAGAGTCACGCATGATGCGACGCACGAAGGCGTCGATGGCAGCGGGACCGTGAACAGTGCCCGACGGGTTATTGGGATTGCAGACGAACACCAGGCCGGCACCTTGTGCCGCCTCTGCCATGGCGTCGAGATTCAGGGCGAGCTTGTTGTTCAGAATGACATCGACCACCGGCAGACCGTAACGCCGGGCGGTGCTGGCCGAGGTGCTGTAGGTTGGAGTCGCAGTCACCAGGGGCCGGTCGGCACCGACGAAAGCGTGCACCGAGCCCTGCAGCAGCGGAGTGGAGCCGGTCGCGAGCAGGACGTTATCGCGATCTAGTCCATAACCGTCGGCCAGGGCGTTGCGCAATTCGTTGACATGATCCGGTGAATAACCCCGACCGACGCGTTTGCTCGTATAGTCGCGAATGGTCTGGAGGACTTTCTCACCCGGGCCACGGGCGCTCTCATTCTGATTGAGCTGAATGACACCGTTGTCGAACACACCTTTATGAAAAGCTTCCCTGGTTTGCGCACTGGCCGGGCGCGGTATCAGGGAAGATCCAGACATCAGGCCCGCCGCCGCGGTACCCAGGGTAAAAGTTTTGACGAAGCCTCGCCGAGTTGTTTTCATTCTTATGCTCCTGTCTTCGGCTCCCGCAGGAACCGCGGATGTCCACATCGTTAAATTCTCACGCAAACTGCGGACTGATCCCTGGTTGATTGCAAAAATGTTGTAGCGTGTAAGTTGTAGCGTTCAAATAGGTTAAGCGGGCGCCTTTGAGGAAACTACCGATTAACTAGCGGCGCCTGTGTTTCTCGATTGCAGACATATTGGTCTCCTTCCGGGGAGAGCCGACGAGCATCGCCGACTCTCTGAGTGACCTTGTTGTTTTGTATTTCTGTCTGGCGACAGCATAGTACTTCTGGACCGACTGCGCAAAAAATTTCCGGCACCCGAAATCAGGGCATCCCGGGCAGATTCATAACCTGGTATGCAAGGCCACTCCACACTGCGTCCATACTTGCCTGATTTAGCCTGGTTGGCTCCAGAGCAGCCAGGGGCTTCGACCAGCAGGGCCCCCATGGAGTCGCGCCGCTTCACGGAGACGGATGTGAAATTGGCTAGCACCGGGTGTCCGGTAAGGGAGTTTATGATCCATTTGCCGGCGCTTCTTGACAGTTTGTAACAGTAGCAATCAATTTCATTCTTTCCCTATTATAATCAGGATGTTGGGTTGCTCTTACAGCCAGTCCCCTTGCCCTAGGAAATGCCCTTGCCCTTGGAAATGTTTGCAACACAGGCGTTAAGTATGTCGCTCTATAGCTCAAACGCGCTCAGCGTCAAATCTGGAGTTGGATCAATACCTTTGGCCCGCACCATAAAAGCGGGTCTGCGCCAGCTGACCCTTGCCTCGGCGCTGGCACTCGCCTCTGTCGCTGGGGCCCAGAATATGTCCGAAAATGATTCCACCGTGGTGTATCCCGCTGACTACTTCGATCAGTGGGTCCCCATCACCGCGCTGGACATGCTCGATCGAATTCCCGGACAAGAGAGCACGGGGCCGGGTGGCGGTGGCGGTGGAAATCCCGCCTCGGGAGGCCGTGGCCTGGGCAGCGGCGCCGGTGGAACCGAAATCCTGGTGAACGGCAAGCGCACCGCTGGCAAGAACAATCAGGCTGCCAGCTTGCTGGACCGCATCACTGCAGATCAGGTGCGAGAAATCCAGATCATCCGCGGCACCTCGGGTGAACTTGATGTGCGCGGCAGCGCTCAGGTGGTCAATGTAGTGCTGTTCGAGGAACTGGCCTCCAATAACATTTCCTACGAGGTGCGGGGTGAATACATCAATGACGACACCTTGAACACCGGCGCCTCCGCGTCACTCAGCGGTCAACGGGGCAATCTCAACTATCTGCTCAATATAGCCACGGGACCGCGCTACCAAAATACGCACATCAATGAAAGCAGCGTCCTGGGTGACTTCTCCCCCAACGACACGGTTATTGAGGAACGTACGCGAGACGTCACCAACAATCAGGTGAGCATGAACCTGGGTTATGACCTTTCGGCAAACAGCAGCGTTCGTTTGAATGGACTCTACGAGACGAACAAGGGCGAGACTGCGGTGGATCGAGTCACCACGGATCTCAAGACTGAGCCCCTGGGGCTTCTAGTGGAGCGGGAAGCAATCCCTTCAGAGAGCAGCAACTGGGAGCTGGGCGGTGACTATGAGCTCGTCTTTAACAATGGCGATCGCTTCAAGGTGCTGGCCATAGCCAACCAGGAGGATCGAGATTCTGTCCGCGAACGCTATCAACGCTTTGGCGACGACAGCGAGCAAAAAAACCTGTTCCTCGGCACCGGCTCCATAACTCAGGAGCGCATCATTCGCGGCTCTTACACCAGCGACCTCTTTGGCGATCAGAGCGTGGAATTCGGCGTCGAGCGCGCACAAACTATTCTCGACTCCTCCCTCGCTCTTGGTGTGCTGAGCTCCACGGGAACGCCCTCGGATGAAGTCGGTGGGCTGGTTCCGGTCAATGTCGCCAACGCCAATTCCAAGGTAGAAGAGATCCGCTATGAACCCTTTGCCATCCACAACTGGGAATTGAATTCAAAGACAACCTTGGAATCGACCCTGGTCTACGAAACCTCCCAGATTACCCAGACGGGAGACAGCTTTAACCAGCGCGACTTCCAGTTCATTAAACCCAAGGTAGACTTGCGCTACAACGTGACCCCGAGCATTCAGCTTCGCGGCACGCTGGAGCGTATCGTCAACCAGCTCAGTTTTTCAGACTTCGTCGCCTCCAATGACCAGACCGACGAAGACGCGAATGTTGTTGCCGGCAACGTCGACCTGCGTCAACAGACTCAGTGGCGGTACAGCCTGAATGGCGAATACCGACTGCCGAACGATATCGGGGTCGTTACCAGCGAACTTTATTACGCCGATCATCAGGACGTGATCGACTGGAAGCCTGTCGACACTGATGACGGTTCACTGCTATCGGTCAATGGCAACATCGGCGATGGCACCGAATACGGCCTCAACCTCAATGCCAGCATTCGCATGGCCATGATCGGCCTGCCGAACCTGCTGGTATCTCCGAGCCTCAATGTCCAGGACTCGAGTGTCACCGACCCCTTTCTTGGCATAAAGCGCCGGTTTCGCAATGATGCGCGCGGACGCTTCACCCTCACCTTTCGCCATGACATCCCGCAGTATCGGTTGAACTGGGGTGCGCAATATTTTGATCGTATCGATGGCAACATGTGGCAATATGACATTCAGGATATTGAATTCAGTGTTGGCGAGCCTAGAATGAACCTGTTCGCCGAGTATGTGGACCGCCGAGGTCTGACTTACCGACTCGACCTCGCAAACCTCTCTGACAACGCCCAGTGTCGTGAGCGCTTTCGTTACGTCGGCCCCATAACCAGCGGCATTCTGGAGGAACTCGAGTACCGCTGCACCAACAGTGGTATGGAATTCCAGTTCCGGGTAAACGGGACTTTCTAGTCTCGTCCTGGCCGTTGCCTGGCTTTTGTCCGATTACTGGCGAACTCCTCGACTCTCAATCGACCAATCGGCCAATCGGCTGGCAACCGGCTGTTATACGACTCTTTGAGTCGAGCCAATCCGGGCCAAATCGCCCTGAGGAAACGCTGGAAAACTTGCCTTCAACAATAAGTTGTATAACTATTAGTGTAAATCCTCTCCAAGAAGGAGTGCCACCATGAATCTATCAGTCCACGCCCCGAAGTCCCTGCTGTTGCTCGCAGGTGCCGTGTTCGCCTGCGGGCCGTTATCTGCTCAGCAATCAACCAGCGACGCCGAACTCATCGCCATGGGCTTTGACCCCAACTACGAGCCCCCACGAACCATCAACGGGCATCCCGATCTGCAGGGCGTTTGGGAAAACAACACGATAACCCCGGTGGAGCGACCGGAGGTTTTCGGAGACAAGAAATTTCTGACCGACGACGACGTGGATTTCCTCGCCATCCGCCTCGATGAGATCTACGCTGCCGGTGACGACGCGCTCTTCGGCGAAGGTGTGCTCGAGGCCGCGTTCAGTGGGAAGATTCAATCCTATGACCCGTCCACGGGTAATTATGACTCTCAATGGATGGCCCGGCGGACGATTCACCGCCGCACGTCACAGATAGTCGACCCACCCAATGGCCAGTATCCTCCGCGCACCGAAGCGGCTATCGCCGCCGCGCGGCAACTGCGCGAGCATCGCCAGGCCCATCCGGCCGATTCCTGGACCGACCGGCCTCTGGGCGAGCGCTGCCTGTCTTTCGGCGCTCCGCGTCTGGGGTCGGGCTACAACAGCTACTGGCAAATCGTGCAGGCAGAAGAGACGGTGGTCATCTATCAGGAAATGGCCCACGACGCCCGGGTCATACCGGTGGTTGCGAAGCCGCATGCGGATGACAGCATCAAGCTATGGCACGGCGACTCCAGGGGCTGGTGGGAAGGCGACACGCTGGTCATCGAGACTACCAATTACTCCGAGGCGAGCAGCACCTCACCGAAGACAGTTGAGAAGCGTAATGTGGAACGTCTGACCCGGGTCGGTGACAACGCGCTACAGTATCAGCTCACCTCTTATGACCAGGGTCAGTTCACCGCACCCTATACTCGCGAAATAATTTTCGACTACACCGAGGACGATATTTACGAGTATGCCTGTCACGAGGGCAACTACGGCATGGAAAACATCCTGCGCGGTCATCGAACCGAAGAACGCCTGGCGCGCGAGGCTGCTGCCAGCGAGGACTGATCCCTGTTTCTCGTCCGTCGCCGGCCCCCTTTGCCGGTGTCGGATGGGACCTCATCCTCTTAATCACTCGCATCTCGAGGCCACTTGAAGTGAAGCGACTCCTGACCCTCCTCACATTGCTCGCACCGACCCTGCTCCTAGCTCAGGATTTCAGCACCGTTGAAATTACTACGACACCGGTTCGGGACGGTATTTACATGCTGCAGGGCCAGGGCGGTAATATCGGCCTGTCGATTGGTGACGACGGCAGCTTCATCATTGACGATCAGTTCGCGCCCCTGACCGGACGTATCGAGGCTGCCATAGACGATCTGGACGCGGCGCCGGTGAATTTCGTCATTAACACCCATTTCCACTACGACCACAGCGATGGCAATGAAAATTTCGGCCTCGCAGGGGCGTACATAGTCGCCCACGATAATGCCCGTCGACGCATGGAGACCACTCAGGTGCTGGCGAGTGGTTATGAGCAGGAGCCTTACGATGCTGCGGGCCTGCCGAAGATCACCTTCTTTGATCACATGCGTTTTTATTTCAATGGCCAGACCGTAGATCTGCTTAATAGCGGCGACGGACATACTGACGGCGACGTGCAGGTGTACTTCCAGGAAGCCAACGTGATTCACACCGGCGATATGTTCGTGCGCTATGGTTTGCCGTTTATTGATCAGAACAACGGCGGCACCATGGACGGCATGATCACCGCACTGATGAATATTGCCAGCTTGATCAATGCCGATACGATCATCATTCCCGGGCACGGCCAGTTAGCTACACGCCAGGATCTGCTGGATTTTCATGACATGCTGGTGGTCATTCGCGGCCGCCTGGTCAGGGCAAAGCTGGAACAGTTGAGCCCGCAGCAAATGCTGGACAGTGAACCGGCAGCCGGTTACGCCCCTAATAATGAAAACACCAGCAGCTGGCTGCTGCGCGCCTACGACGAAGTTAGGATACTCTAGCGAAATCTAGGGCACGACCTGGTGCCTGCGAAAGCGCGCCTCCCGATAGGTCTGCTGTGCCAAAAATTTATCCAGTTTGCTCGCCGCTGAGGCTACGTCTTCGAAACTCAGAAAAAGCGGCGAGAAACCCAAGCGCAGAATTCGCGGAGGCCTGTAATCGAAGATAACTGAATCCGCCGCCATGCCCCGACAAATGGCGTAGGCCTCGGGATGTGAAAATGCCAGCTGTGCACCGCGTTCATCGGCGTCGGCGGGAGATTCTAAGCGCAAGTCGCGCAGAGCCACCCTCGCTTCCACCTCCTGCAGAAAAAATTCCGCAAGTGCGCGAGCCTTCGCGGCGACAGCATCCATGTCAACACCTTCAAAAAGCCCCAGGGCCGCGTCGAGCGCGGCCATTGAAAGAATTGGTGGTGTTCCGGTCTGAAAGCTCGCGGGTCCATGCGCCGGCTCGTAAACAGGCTGAAAATCAAATGCTGCCCGGTGTCCCATCCAACCATAGAGCGGTTGATTTAACACCCCGTGATGGCGCCTGGCACAATAAACGAACGCCGGGGCCCCGGGTCCGCCATTGAGATACTTGTAGCCACAGCCGACTGCGAAATCCACCTGCCAGCGATCCAGCTGGACGGGCAAAACACCGGCGCTGTGGGCCAGGTCCCAGATGGCCAGGGCACCAATTTCATGAGCCTGCCTTGTCCAGGCCCCAATATCCGCAAGCCGACCACTGCGATAGTCCACGTGGCTGAGCATTATTGCGGCCACACTATCGTCCAGGTGATCGAGCAGTTCGGTGCTTTCCACCACTTCGAACCGACAGCGCCCTTCCCCCAGCAATTGATTCAACCCCTGCCCGGCATAGAGATCGGTGGGAAAATTGTCGGTTGTGCTCAGGATCAGGTCGCGTTCCGGCCGCAGCTGCAGACTCGCTGCCAGCACCTTGAACAAATTTATTGAAATCGAGTCACAGCAGATGACCTGACCCGGGGCGGCACCGATGAGTGCAGCCACTTTTTCTCCGCAACTTCGCGGCAGTTCAATCCATTGATGGCGATTCCAACTGCTGACCAGGCCCTCTCCCCACTGCAGCCTGAGGACTTCTTCAACTCGCGCCCGCGCGGCTTTCGTCAGTGGTCCAAGAGAATTCCCGTTTAGATAGATGAGCTTGGTGGGCAGGTCGAAGGCCGCCCGCAAACCTGCCAATCCATCCTCCCGATCCAGTTTTTGCCAGTCGCCTTGCATCTATAGAGCCAATTCAAGAGAAGCCAACAGCAACTGAAAGGCGGCGCTGCCGGGATGAATCCAGTCAAAATGCCCGGCTTCGGGAAGCACCCGCAGTATGGTCCCGTTGAGGTTGGCCTGGGACAGCGGGACGATGGAATCGGCGCCGCCGTGGAACACCCAGGTGCGTGGATGCAGTGTCTGCCGGGCCGGGCTGGCTTGCTGGTAATTAGCGGCCAGATTATCGGCGTCGCCGCCCATGAATCTGCTGACGGCTTGCTCGCAGTCGCCGTCACCCCTGCCATAGCTGACCAGATCGCTGATTCCCGCCAGAGCAGCCACCATCGCCAGGTTAGTCTCCTGCTGTGCCAGCCTGGCGCCCGCCAGCAGTGCGAGGTGACCACCGGCCGAGTGTCCGAGAATGGCGAAGGGATAAGACTGCAGGTCGTAAGCAGACAGATGCTGGCGATACTTTAGGGCGGCCAGGATATCTTCCAGGGATCCGGGCCAGCCGCCACCCGGGTCGCCACTACGCCGGTATTCTATCGACCAGACGGCAAAACCTCGCTCTGCCAGGGCGCCGGCCAGGGCGAAGCTGTGATCCACAGCGTATTCATTGAGCCAGCATCCGCCGTGAATAAACACGATCAGAGCCGGGTCCGGGCGTTCCCGCAGCGGCAGCCAGAGCCAGCCAAACTGCAGAGGATCTTCTCCATAGCTCAAGCGCAGATCGGGCTCCCATGTGTTAAGAGTGTTTAGAGCCAGGACTGCATCGAAACTGACATTGACCAGCGCCCGCTCCTCTACTGGACCTGGTGGCTGTCCGCCAGCAAGTGGGGTCAAAAGCGAGCAAACAAAAAACAGAATCAGTCGGGGCATGGGCAAGACCCTACATCAGGTAAACCCCGACTATAACGAAGCCCCGGTCTGGGTAACAGAGTCTGTGCGCGGCAAAGCAAATGCGCTAAGCTGCGAGGCATCTCTCACTCAGTAAAATCAATATAGGTAGTTCGATGGCTTCTGCTAGCAATCAGCTTACGAGACGTAAATTCATACAATCCTCTGCTCTGATCATGGGTACCGCCGCCACATCACCATTGAGCAATGGGCAAGCACCAGGGACAGGCCTAGCTGCCAGCGTCGACAATGAGGACTACTGGGAAATGGTGCGAGCTCAGTTCTCATTCACGGAGAATGCGGTGCCGATGAACGCCGCCAATCTCTGTCCCTCCTTTCGGGCTGTGGCAGAGACGGTGACACGATTAACCGCCGATATTGATATAGATTGCTCATTCAATAACAGGGCGAAGTTTGGCGACCTGCTGGAGTCGTCCCGCGCCCTGGTTGCCGGCCAGATCGGCGCCGAAGCCGATGAAGTGGCGCTAGTACGCAATACCAGCGAGGCCAACAATATCATCAACAACGGCCTGCAGCTCGATGGCGGCGACGAGGTGCTGCTCTGGGACCAAAATCACCCGACAAATAATGTGGCCTGGGAAGTCAGAGCGGCGCGATTCGGAACGCGCGTGCGCAAAGTCGAGACGCCAATCGCGCCCGGTAGCGTTGATGAACTGGTTGAAAGTTTCGTCTCCCAGATCGGTCCGCGCACGCGCGCTCTGGCATTGACCCAGGTTTCCAACGTCAGCGGAATCCGCCTGCCGGTCAAGGAAATTGTCGAGGCCGCCCATGCGCGCAACATCTACGTGCACGTTGACGGCGCCCAAAGCTGGGGCGCCCAGGTCCTGGATTTGCATGATCTCGATGTCGATTCGTTTTCGGCCAGTGCCCACAAGTGGTTTATGGGCCCCAAAGAAGTTGGTTTGCTCTATGTAGCGGCTAGAAACATCGACCGCATCTGGCCCAGCGTCATCGCCCCCGGTTGGGGAAATGATATCGAGGCTGATCCGGTTGGCGCACGCAAATTCGAATCGCTCGGACAGCGAGACGACGCCGCGCTGGCTGCTGCAGGCGTCACCGCCCAGATACATGAAGATATCGGTCCGGCACGAATCCAGGCTCGAATCACCCATCTGGCCCAGACTCTGAAACAAGGCCTGGCCGAGCTGGGCTTGGAACTGGTGACACCAATGCCGGCCGAACTCAGCCACGGGGTCTGCATCACCCGAGTCCCTGCCAGCCAAGGCGGCCGAATCAACAATCGACTCTACACGGAATTCGGTATCGCCGGTGCAGCGACCGGAGGTCTGCGCCTGTGTCCCACCATCTACAATACCGTGTCGCATATTGATCGAGCCGTCGCGGGTGTGAAGTCAATCCTGGGCTGAGGCACCCGCAGCGGTCATTATCCGGGCCATCTCGAACCGGGATCGCAGGCAGCTGTTGCCTTGCCTGCGCTGGCCCTATTGCCGTCGACGCTGCCCACGATCTCTGGGATTTTGTGAATGTTCCACGCCATGTCGCCGGGTGGAGTCACACCGGTATTTATGTCAGCATGACCGTTTGTTTAATGAAGAGATCCGAGATTTACTATGACTTTGATGATTGGCAAGAACAACGTCGTTTCGATTCACTACACGCTCAAGGACGAAGCGGGAGAGGTACTCGACAGCTCCGAAGGCAAACCACCGCTACAGTACCTCCATGGTGCCAACAATCTGGTCCCCGGGCTGGAGCAGGAATTACAGGGCAAATCGACAGGTGCCAAGTTTGAAACCTCCATACCGCCGGAACACGGCTACGGGGAGCGTAATGAAGACTTTGTTCAGACCATCCAGAAAGATATGTTTCAGGGCGTCGATGCAGTCGAGCCAGGTATGACCTTTGTCGCCCAGGGTGAAGGTGGCGCTGAGCGGCAGGTACGAGTCACCGAGGTCGACGGAGAAGAGGTGACTATTGACGCCAATCACCCCATGGCCGGCATGACGCTGAATTTCGAAGTCGAGGTCGTGGATGTACGCGAGGGCACCGACCAGGAAATCGAGCACGGACACGTGCACAATGCCGGCGCCGACCACTAGGGATACTCTTACATTGACTTGCATGGACACCGTCCGCAGAGTTGCCGACCAGGACTAGTCCATTCAGTCAATTCAGCAGGGCATCAAACCAAAATCACCGCTGGCAAACCGTTGCCCGCTTGAGTACTGGTGCAGTTTGAAGTGGACGTCAATGCCAGGGCGGCAACAACGTCAAACTGGACCAAAGCCGTCGCTGTAGGGGTGGCGGATTGCGGTATTGAATTATCCTCGGTAAACCGGCCCCAACTCATGCCCAGAGCCGGGTGGGTTACAGTCTGTAACGATAGGTCGCTTTGAAGTGCGCTTGGCGATCTGAAATACTTGTTTTCTCAACAACGACTTAACTAAGAATAGCTTAACCCCACGAAAACCAATAAAGGAATGCCGGGTATGAAGAACATTTTACTACGTTGCCTGTCGGCGACGACCACAGTCTTATTCTCACTCATTGCAACCCTGGCCCTGGCACAGGAGCACTGGCCCACTGAACCACCATCTGAGGCACCCGCAGAATGGGGGCCGGTATCAGCCAACTTCGAGGAAATTCCTTACCCGTATCCCGTGCAATTCCTTAAGCTTGAGCGCTTCGATGAGCCCATGCGCATGGCCTACATGGACATCCCTGCCCGCGGCACTCCGAACGGCCAGACCGTATTGTGGCAACACGGTATGAATTTCTACTCCGAGGCTTACACGCCCTCACTGAATGCACTGGCAGACGCCGGATTTCGTGTTCTGGCGGTGGACCGCATCGGGTACGGCAAATCCTCCAAGCCCGTCATCCCCTACAACTTCAATTTTGTCGCCGCCAACATGAAGGCCTTACTGGATGCTGTCGATGTTGACGAGGTGGCGCTGGTCGGACACTCCATGGGGGGCATGGTGGTTAGCAGATTCGCCATGTTGTACCCGGATATCACCACCCACGTGGTGATGGTGAATCAGATCGGTTTGACGGATCAGCGTCAGGGTCGTCCCTGGTCCGACCCCTTCGCCGGCGAGTTGGGCGTCAGCAGCTATCAATCCATTCTGCGCGGACACCGACGCTACTTCCCGGAAGAGTGGCCACCGGCGCATCTGGAATTCGTGCGCCGACAGTATGGACAGACCATGAGCGGTGAGTGGCCGCGCCTGGCCATGGTCCGTCGCCTCCAGGGTCAGATGCTCTATAATGATCCTGTGGTCTATGACTGGCAGCATATCGACAGCAAGGCGTTGGTGCTGGCCGGCGAGGAAGACGGCCTCATCGCGGATTTCCCGCGCTATGCCCGCCACGTTGCCAGTGAATTACAGAACAGTGCCATCCTGCTCTATCCTGGTATCGGTCATGCGCCGCAAATCGAGATCCCCGAACGGTTTCATGCCGACCTCATTCGCTTTCTGCGATCCGATCCGAATGAACCAGCCAGCGCGTGGGAATAGAAACCTGGAGCGTCCTTAGCATGAGCCCCGACCCCTCGTCGGGGCTCTGCTTTTGCGGCGCTTAAAATATTCCAAGCAGCGCTTGAACTCAGAGCCCGGTCCCCGGCTGACGATGTATTTATCATAAGTATGCTCTGAACAATCCAGACACCCGGGCCGGCACTGCGCGTGGATAAAAACAAAGAACCGTATCCTGCCGCAACCTTGCCTGAGTCGTCACCCCCCCTAGCAGTACTTCTTCTCAGCAATCTTCCCAGAGCAATTATCCACGACCCGCGCCCGCCCGAATCGATCCGTAGGCTCCGGGCCCGAGTTGACGCTTCTGGCGGAGTAGGTAACACTCGAAATTTCACCGCTAATCTCACCATGAGGCAATGATTATGATCAGGAGTCTTATCTTCGATACCCAGGCCGGAAGAATCACGGCCGGTGGTATTGAGCAGGTGGAGACCTGGAAGAATAACGATAAGCTCCAACTCTGGCTGGATATCGATGGGGAGGATCTGGCCAGGGTACAAGGGATTCTCGAGGATTTTGAAGTGCATCCTCTGGCGCTACAGGACGCCTTGAGAGAGAGGCATCCGCCAAAGATTGAGCAATTCGATAAGCAACTTTTCGTGCTGTTGCGGGGACTGGATGCAACAACTGAGGGAATCGATTACGGTTTCATCCAGCTATCCCTGTTTATCGGCAAGCGCTTTCTCATCACCCGGCACAACAAGGCTTCTCTCAGCGTCAACTGGCTGTTCGAATCAATACAGAAACAAGGCGATATCACGAACGTCAGCCCTGGCGCTCTGGCCGTTCGCCTGAGTGGGCGCCTGGTGAAGCGTTATGTTCAGATTCTCCTGGACCTTGAACCCCGCCTCGATGAAATTGAAAGTGAGATGTTCGATAATCCTGATGACAGCTTGGCGGCAGAATTAACCAGCTATAAGTCCAGACTAAGGCATTTGGCACGTATTTCAAATTATCATAAGCACGTCTTCTCCTTTCTCAAGCGCGAAGGATCACCGCAAATAGACCCTGCCCTGAGTCACGAAATAGTTGATGTATTCGAGCAGGTGGAAAGGACAGGCAGCCTCGCGGACCTGTATTATGAAGTTGCCAAGGATCTTACCGACGGTTACCTGGCACTGTCTTCGCATCGCCTGAATAATGTTATGCAGATTCTAACGGTTTTTACCGTGATCTTTGTTCCTCTCACTTTCCTTGCCGGGATCTATGGCATGAATTTTCAGTACATGCCTGAACTCAACAGTAGCTTCGGCTACTTCATGGTACTCGGGGTGATGGCTTTGGCGGCAATAGCACAATTCGTCTATTTCAAACGGCGCGGCTGGATTTGACAG
>JGI12109J20283_10032283_pt1 | contig 79421 bp, 55 predicted proteins | sample ElkSlonscriptome_12_FD_20283 | JGI IMG/M metagenome (IMG submission 20283) | reverse complement strand
CCGTCCTGGCAGACCCGACAGGTACAGTGGTGCATAGGTGCCGCTCCCTGGCATTCAGTGCTCGCGTTCTCTTCTGGTCTGGTGTGAGTCTACCATAGGTGGGGGAAGTTATTCTTTTATGGACCCTTAGTCCTCAAATTCCGGTAGCGGTGAGAGTTTGCCGGCATCACGAGCCCGCGCGCGGAGCAGCAGCGCCTCCAGGTAGCCGCGATTCTTGTCGGGGCGCTCCTGACAGCGCAGGACTTTTTCATGATCCAGATGTTCGATCCGGTCATTCATTGCCCGGAGCGCATCGAAGGAGTTGATCAGCGCACGCTCAACCGGCAGTCGCTCCGGGAAGATGTCGATGCCGAAGTAGCCGGTGTAGCCGCCCATCTTCAGCGCGTAGAGCGCCGCCTCGCCGAGTTCGGGGCTGATTACCCCTACATCCAGATCCTGGTCATAGTTGCCCAGCGGCTGACTGTTCCAGTGGGTGTGAAACAGGCGGCCCTCCTCCATGCAGAGGCTCAGGCTGGAGGCCGGATCTTCGTAGGCCATCAGTAGATGCCCAATTTCGGGGTTGAGGCCCATCAGCGGTATGCCACGCCCCAGAATGTCCTGGTTCGTGGTGCTGGTCAGGGCGGCTTCGACATTGCGACAGCAGAGCAGGCCATCGCTGGTGGTCGGAACGAGAATGCGCCCGCGCGGCTCGTAGGGTTTAGGCTCCAGCGCGATGCGGACACCGGGCACGGCATCCAGCGCGGCTGCCAGGCCGGTATTGAAGCGCCGGCGCATCGCGGGCAGATCAAGACCAAATGAGTTCTCGTAGCCGTCAATCCCCGGCCAGACCACCGCAAAGTCGGTTCCCAGTTCTTGATTAAGCTGAAGCGCCTCGCGGGTGCGCTGAATCGCTGCCGCGCGTACCTCCGGGATGGGATTAGAGAGGCTGCCCCACTCCCAGCAGGCATCGTAAAACAGGTTTGGGATCACCGTAAGCAGCCGGATACCCGTATCGCGGATAAAATCCTGGTAGAGCGGCAGATTATGCTCGTTAATCTCATTGGGATAGTGCGCTTCGATGGCGGACAATCCGGCGTCCTTGAGTTGCGCCGCGCGCGTGAGGATCTGCTCAATGCTGCCGCGCGGACCGTAGGGCTCGTGGAAGCGCAAACCGGCGGGAAAGAAAAACCAGACCCCGGCGCTAAACTGGAGATCCAGCGAAAATGACTGCATATGCCGGATCATTTCCTCAGTGGTACGTTGGGCATGCTGCGACGCATGCGGAAGAAGTGGCATAGGGTACGTCTCCTTTGACTTACACGCGTTACACGGTTACGAACCCGGAAGTTGATCTTGCCTCCGGCACGGCGGAAGAAACCTGATCTTCTCCACGACATGTTGGCGCGAAAAGCCAACATGTCGTGGAGAAGATACATCAGTACCATGCATGCTGCCGCCGGCGAATCAGGCTTCCATCGGGTCAAACGTCTCGTTTGCATGGCAACCGCGTAACTCGTATGATTGACAGGACTTACGCGGTACGGACTATTCCACCCGTGTACCAGACCCGGCATCCTCATTCGCCGGCGGCAGCATGGTACGCTTGTTAGCTTGTTCGCAAAACATTTGCATACAGTGCAAATGTTTTGCGAACAAGAATGGAATCTTCCGCCCTGCCGGAGGCGCGTCGGATCGTTTATCCAGGCAAAAAATGCCAGGTTTGGAACCGACCGCGTAAGTTCTATGATTGACAGGAGTTACGCGGTACGGACTATTCCACCCGTGTACCAGACCCGGCATCCTCATTCGCCGGCGGCAGCATGGTACGTGTTTTCTTTTTCCCCAAAAATGTTGCATGTTGTGCAACATTTTTGGGGAAAAGATGGAATCTTCCGCCCTGCCGGAGGCGAATCGGGTCAGTTGTCCAGACAGACACCTGGTTTGGAACCGACCGCGTAACGCCTGTGATTGACACACATTACGCGGTCATTGACCCGGCAAAGCATGTCGCCTCCGCCCTGCCGCAGGTGAATCAGGCTTCTATCGGGTCAAACGTCCGGTTTGCATGGTAACCGCGTAACGCCTGTGATTGATTGTACCATGCGAATGCCGGCGCAAAGAATCCCAAAGCCGCCGGATGCATCCGGCGGCTTTGGGTGAGCCCGGGAGGTGCGTAAAACTACCACTAACGACATAACCATCAGCATAAAACCATCGATGCCACCCGACGGTTTATTGTGTGGGAGGAGGATGCTGATGGGTAGCGGAACGCCGTTAGTGTTTAAGTTCTACTTGTGCCTATCTTATCAGACTGAGTTACAACTGAGTAACGGAAACTCGCAAAATCGGGGCAATTGTGTGTTTTGGTACAAATTTAATACAAACTGTCGGCCGGATCATACGTGCCGGCTTTCGCGCATACGCCGTAGAGTTCATCCACCAGCGCGTCGATGGTCGCATCGGTGGCGCTGATCTCCTGCTGTAAGTGATCCTGCTGCGGAGCAGTTGCCGCAGTGCGCATCTGCTGCTGCAACGCCGGCATGCGTCGGACCAGGGCGACCAGCCGATCATGGCGTGCAGTGTCGGCGGGGTTTGTGAAATCGATCACCCGGATGGGGAGTTGCCGTAGCCGCGATAGTTTGACCTGGGCGAAGACCCGTCCCCGCTCATGCGCCAGTTCCTGGTAGCAGCCGGCGATATAACGCGAGTTCAGGATGCCCAGCAGATACTCGATCCGGTAGGGTGACGGGGTGGTCGGTACAATTGCCAGCAGGCTGCGCCCAAACCAGACGCCGGCCGTATCGAGCGTGGCGATAATGCGATCGGCGGTCTGGCGCAGCAGAAGCTTGGGCGCGGTTGCAAACACCTTCTGATGTAGATAAACCACCTCGCCGGGAAGGAGCAGGCGCTGGCAGTTACTCCGGCAGTAGCGCGCGGTGTGGGGCGCGATCCAGTAGCGCCCAATGTCGGCTCCTTTCCAGTACATCCGGTCATCCGGGTGATCAGGTGAACCGGTATAGAACAATCGGCGCGCCAGGTCGCTCTGACCTTTGGCCTGCATGCCGACCCGCACCCGCTGGTAGTTAATGCCCGCATCCATGCAGCGTACTCCCGGCCATTCGCCCAGGGAAACCACCGACACAGCACACGCTGGTGTTCGGACGGCAAATTCCAGGTTGGCATTCGCGTGAAAAGCAAGCTGGCGCACTGGCTTGCCGGGTTGATCCGCCGCCAGTGCGGCGATACGTTGCTCCGGCGGCATCTGCGCGAGTTGTAGCATGCACACCTGCTGTTCAGCCTCGGGCGGAGAGCGGCGCGCGACAAACATGCATGCCGGGCTGGTGACACCACTGAACAGATTGTCGCCCAGATCGACCAGCACCCGGATCTGCTGCTGGAGCAGGAGCGTGCGTACATCACGGGCCCGCTTCTGCCGCAGGAGCGAACCGGGCACGATCATGCCCAGCATGCCACCGCGCCGGGTCAGGCCCAGTCCGGCATCGATAAAGAGTTTGAAGCTGTCGGTGTGATCCTGCGTGCTGGCGGGATACCGGGCGTGAAAGTAGTCCAGGTGCGCATCAATTGCCCCGCCCCAGGGTGGGTTGCCCAGCACCAGGTCAAAGCCGGGATTGGTGGCGGCAAACACGGCCGGGAACTGCCTGGTCCAGTCGAATGGGTGTACCGGACTGGTCGTGGAAGCCGGCCGCGTCCCTGTGTAGGCCGCAAAGTCCGGGCCGAGCAGCGCATGACCGCACTTGATCTGCGCCGCCAGATTGGGCCAGGCCGGCGCGGGGGGTGACAGGTCGGGCTGCCCTTCCAATAACATGAGCAGCAGGAGCAGTTGTGTCACCGTAACCGCCAGCGGGTCGATATCCACGCCGTAGAGGTGGGTTTCCAGGATGCGGGCGCGCTCAACCAGCGTCAACCGCCATGTGCCGTCCGCTGCCTGTTCGATCCGGTCGGGATGTTGTTCCGGCCCGGCGTTGAGATAACGATCATGGTACCAATCCAGCAGATACTGGTATGCGCCCAGCAGAAATGCGCCCGTGCCACAGGCGGGATCAAGGATGCGCAGGCGCGGCCTACCCGAATATTGATCGGCGGCATGTTTCGCCGGCAGCGGGCTGACCGTCTGCCGGACCAGGTAATCTACCAGTGGTTGAGGTGTGTAGTATTGCCCCTGCGCCCGGCGCGCATCCGGGCAGGCGTCCACCCGGATGGTGCCGTCCGGGGCTGTGCGTATGCGTGTTCCGGGCAACTGCTCGTAGACGCGGCTCAGGGTGGGAGTGGAAAGGTGCGCAGATGCCTCCGCTATGTCAGCGGCGATATGTGCGATAACCCGGCGTAGCGGTGCATCGGCGATGGTGCCGGCCAGTTGTTCCGCTCGGTCAGCGCTGCACGGGTGGGGATAAAAAAGTTTCCCCAGGCGTGGGGCGATCTGCGGGCCGGCCGGCAGCGTCCGCATTCCCTCAACAGCACCATCCCGCACCGCACGAATATGCAGAAACAACAGACGCGCAACGGTCTGCTGAACGGCCTGGGTCAGTTCGTGCGGCGGGACAGCCGGCTCCCGGTCCAGAATCGCCCAGGCCAGCGTGGTCTGCCAGGTGGTGATCGCCTGGCGCAGATGGTCGGGTACACCGGCGGCAGCAGTATGACGGGTCATGCCGGTTCCTGGCTCCTTCTGTGCATATCTTTCATTAATGACACGACGTACGCGGTGGACGATCAAACTGAGCGTTTCACCCGTTGCAAGCCCGATTCGCCTGCGGCAGGGCAGAATAGGCCATCCTTTTTTTGGAAAAACGTGGCTCGGAGAGCCACGTTTTTCCAAAAAGAGAGAAAACGTACCACGCTGCCGCAGGCGAATTGGGCCGTTCATCCCGGCACAGCCTGATGTGCATGCCCACCACGTAACTCCTGTCAATGAGTATAGAGCGCGCATCCAGGGTCGTCAAGAGGACGAACGCTATCGTACATCTTCTGTGGTACCATATCAGGGAGCAGTGGAAGCCGGAAAAGGCCGTCATGCCCGGCAACCTGAAATTTGAGGAGTAAACAAGTGGGATTACTGGATGGTAAAAAAGGATTGGTGCTGGGAGTTGCCAATGAGCGTTCGATTGCCTGGGGTATTGCGCAGGCGCTCCACCGCGAAGGTGCGGACCTGGGCTTTACTTACCTGGGGGATGCCCTGGAGCGGCGCGTGCGTCCGCTGGCAACCAGGCTTGATGCAAAGCTGATTGAGCCCTGCGATGTGGGGAGCGATGAACAGATTGATGCGTTAATGACGCGCGTGCGCGAAGTCTATGGCAGTCTGGATATTCTTGTTCACGCCGTTGCATTTGCCAACCGTGACGAACTCGACGGTTCGTTCCTGAAGACCAGTCGCGCGGGCTTTCGCACCGCCCTGGAGATCAGCGCCTACTCGCTGATTGCGCTGACCCGGGCGGCCGACGACTTACTGGCCCCCGGCGCATCCATCCTCACCATGACCTATCATGGTTCCCAACAGGTCATACCGAACTACAACGTGATGGGCGTGGCAAAGGCTGCGCTCGAAGCCAGTGTGCGCTATCTGGCGGCGGATGTGGGTCCGCGAGGAGTGCGGGTCAATGCTATCAGCGCCGGGCCGATTCGTACCCTGGCGGCCAGCGTTATCGGCGACTTTCGCGTGCTCCATCGGCAGTTTGCCGCGTCCGCTCCCCTGCGCCGCAATGTAACCACCGACGATGTCGGTAATACGGCGCTCTGGCTCTGTAGCGATCTCTCCAGCGCAATAACCGGGGAAATTATCTATGTCGATGCAGGGTTCAATATTCTGGGGGTCCAGTTGGATGAGGGATGAGGATGAAACGGAGACCGGATGATCGCGGCATCCGGTCTCTTGCCCGGCAAGCCATAGCGCTGTCAGACTGAAACTAAAACGAGGTGCAACTATGCCACATCGTCTTACAACCCGCCTCCTACTCGTTCGTCACGCTGAGTCGCTGGCCAATGCTGCCGAACGATTGCAGGGCAGCGGGAATGATCCATTGACGTCGCGGGGTGAGGAACAGGCGCACCAGTTGGGTGCGTGGCTACAAACGTATGGTTTCCGTATTCAGGCATTGTTTAGCAGTCCGCTGCGGCGCGCCCACCAGACGGCCGCGATTATCGGCGCGGCGTTGGGCCTGCCGGTGCAAACCCGTCCGGGACTGCGGGAGATTGGCATCGGAACCCTGGAAGGGACGGACATGGCAACCTGGCGCGCAACGATCAAGCGTGGAACTTACACACCATGTCAGGGGGGCGAGTCGCCGTACGACTTTGTTGAGCGGGCACTGGGTACGCTGCATGGCCTGCTGGCTGCCAATGAGGGCCGTACCATCCTGATCGTCACGCATGGGGCGGTGATCAGCGCCGCGCTGGCCTATTGGGTCGATCGGAATACGCTGCGCTGGTCGCACTATGCCACAACGCAGAATACCGCAGTGAGTGAACTGCTGTTTGGCGAGCGGATCGAACTGGTGCGCTATAATGATACATCACACCTGGCAGAGAAACTGGTGTTCTAGCGGTGCTACCATTTTCACAGGCTTGCGCAAATCGACCGAAAGTGCGTATGTCGCGCGTCTTTGCGTGAGCCTCGGGTGTTGCCGGCGGCGTGCGTCTGTCTTATGGATTCTGAACATAAAAACCGGGCATTGCGGGATCGGTTCCCGGCTCCAGCCGGAGCAGGCGTTCCCGACAGTAGGCTGCTGCTCCGGCAGGTATTCTACCGGCTACAGCCGGGACTCCCGGTCATTGCATATCCGGGCTGTTTTCAAAATTCATGAGATAAACCTGCGACGCCGGCATGCTGCTTCAAACCGGTTCCCCCACCCACTCTTTCCCCAACCAGTCGCGGTAGACCTCGGCGAAACGTCCCGCGACAATGCCGGCGCGTACCTCGGCCATCAGGTTGAGCAGGAAGGCAATGTTATGCAGGCTGACCAGTCGGATGCCCAGCAACTCTTTGGCGCGGAAGAGGTAGTGAATGTAGGCACGCGAAAAAGTACGGCAGGTTTCGCAGGAACATCCTGCTTGCAGTGGGCCGTCATCTTCGCGTAGGGCGGCATTCGAGACATTCAGCTTCCAGTTGCGCTCCCGGTCGCGCACCAGCGCCGTGCCATGCCGTCCCAGCCGTGTGGGGCTGACACAGTCGAACATATCGATCCCGCGGGCCACGCACTCCAGCAGGTCATCCACATCGCCGATGCCCAGCAGATGCCGCGCCATCCGGTCGGGCGTGTGTGGCACGCTCATATCCACGACGGCGTACATCTGCTCCTTGTGGTTGCCTAGCGAGCCGCCGATGGAGAGTCCATCAAACGGCAGCGCGCCGATAAACTGGGCACTCTCGCGGCGCAGGTCGGGGAAGACGCCCCCGTGGACGATCCCAAACAACGCCTGCCGGGGTGGCAAATCTGCCGCAGACGGTGGGTAGATCTGCTGGTGGTAGGTCAGGCAGCGCTGCTCCCAGATATGGGTGCGGGCCATGCTCTGCGCGGTGTAGTCATACCCGGCGCGGAAGGGCGGCAGTTCGTCAAAGCAGAGAATAATATCCGCGCCAAGCGCATGCTGCACCTCAATACTGCGCTCCGGCGTGAAGACGTGCCGCGAACCGTCCAGGTAGGAGCGGAAGATAACCCCATCCTCGGTGACTTTGACCATGCCCGGTTGGGCATTGGGGTGGGCCGGACGGCGACCCTTGATCTCGTCGGCGATGCCGCCGTAGACCAGCGAGAAGACCTGGAAGCCACCGCTATCGGTGAGAATCGGTCCGTCCCAGGCCATAAAGCGGTGCAACCCGCCATGCCGGGCAATTAGTTCATGCCCCGGTTGCAGATAGAGATGATAGGTGTTACCGAGAATAATCTGCGCGCCATGGTCGCGCACCTCGGCGGGCGTAAGTGATTTAACCGTGCCGCGCGTGCCCACCGGCATAAACACGGGCGTCTCCACCGGGCCGTGGGCCGTCTGCAAAACCCCGGCGCGGGCACGGCTGCCCGCATCGCGGGCGGTGATGCTAAACATATCGGGCATGCTTTTTCGAGTGGTCATGCGGTGGGAAGCGCAGCGGTAAGTTCTCCGTGATCGCACCTCATCGCAGCTATGCGTGCGTAAACCAGGCTTGTATGATACCACATTGTGACCACTCCGGCAGGATGACAGGAGCGTGCGGTGTGGCGGGTTATTCTGCTTGCGCCGGCAGGCCCGCGATGGTGGCGGCGCTCCGCGTCGTCGGCCTCGTCCAGGCCATCAAAGAGCAATAGGCAGCAATTCTGCCGGATAGCAACGGGGAAATTGCGCATATCGCGCACTGCCAGGAGTTACGCGGTTCCTGATCCGACAGGCAATGTCGCCTCCGGCCGGGCGGAAGATTCCATGCTTGTTCACAAACAAGTTGCACGTTGTGCAACTTGTTTGTGAACAAGCTAAAGAAGTACCATAACGCCGCAGGCAAATCCGGCTTCCAGCGGGTGAAATGTCCGGTTTGCATGGCAACCGCGTAACTTATGTCACTGATTCTATGCGGCAATCGCACTACGACCACGCTGCTCCACCAGCGAGATACCTCCCGCCGGTCAGCATGACATTGGGAAGTTTGGTGTGGGGCGCTGCCGGCACGGTCTGGACCACGAATAGCACGAAAGATGGCGAAAGTCACGAACATCGGTGCGGCAGTGGGGCGGCACTGCGGGTTGCGTGGGTTGCGCGTCCCGACCGAAAAAAGCCCCGGTCGCCAATCCCCAGTCCCCAATCGCCGGCGCCCTACAAATAATTCAGTGCCTTCGCCTGGGCGGTTAGCTCGTCGCGGAATTTGGGATGGGCAATATTGATCATCGCCTGCACCCGGTTGCGTACGGTCTGCCCGTGCAGGTAGGCCACGCCATGCTCAGTGACCACATAATGCACATCGTTGCGCGATGTCACCACGCCCGCGCCCGTCTTGAGCGCCGGGACAATCCGGCTGACCGTGTCGTCCCGGGCGGTGCTGGGCAGCGCGATAATCGGCTTGCCGCCCTTGCTGCGGGCCGCGCCGCGCACAAAGTCCACCTGCCCACCGACGCCGCTAAAGAAGCGATGCCCGATTGAGTCGGCGCAGACCTGCCCGGTAAAGTCAACCTCAATCCCCGAGTTGATCGCCGTCATCTTCTCGTTCTGCGCGATGATAAACGGGTCGTTGGTGTAGTCAATCGGGTGCATCTCGATCATCGGGTTGTCATGCACAAAGGAGTAGAGCCGCTGTGAGCCCAGCATAAAGCCCGCGATAAACTTGCCCCGGTGGATGGTCTTGTGCGCGTTGGTAATCACGCCCATCTCCATCAGGTCGATCACGCCGTCGGAGAACATCTCGGTGTGGATGCCCAGGTCGCGCAGGCCGGCTGTGCGCAGCCGGTAGAGGACACCGTCGGGAATGCCGCCGATCCCCATTTGCAGCGTTGCGCCGTCGTCGATCAGCCCGACCACATGCTCGCCAATCGCCAGTTCAATCGGGTCGCCGCTGCCCATGCCCACTTCCGGCAGCGGGTAATCCACCTCAACAATCTGATCCAGCCGCGAGACATGGATAAAACTGTCGCCGCGCGTGTAGGGCATCTGCGGATTAACCTCGGCGATGATGCGGTCGGCGGCAAAGGCAGCCGGCTTGCTGATACCAACCTCGACCCCAAATGAGCAGAAGCCGTCGTCATCCGGGGGGGAAACCTGAATCAGCGCAACATCAATATGCAGCAGGTTGCGGCAGAGGTTGGGGATCTCAAACAGGCGGATCGGCGTAAAATCGGCCCGCCCCTCATTGACCGCCTGGCGTACGTTGGGGCTGATAAACATGGTGTTGGTGCGAATATGCTGCTCAATGCCCGGTTTGACATAGTCTGCCTCGCCAAAGGTCAGCATCTGCAGCAGTTCGACATCGTGCAGTTCGGGGGCGCGCTCGACCAGCGCCTTGATCAAGGTGCGGGGCACGCCGCTCATGCCTTCGAGGAAGACCCGCTGACCGGGTTGAATCGTCTTGACCGCCGCTTCCGGTGATGTCATATGTTCCCGGTAGCGCCGGGTCCAGCTCGGTACCCGTTCGGCCTGGTGCTTCCGGGGTGAAGAAGGTGTTGTCGTCATTGCGTCTTACCCATATCACTATGTGGTGAAACCGATTGCTGCACCAGCGCTCCGCGATGGGTCCAGACGCCGCGTGCAATTGCCCGGTTCTGCTCAATCGTCTCATCAATCCCCATCTCAGCGATCATCTCAATGATCGGCCAGGTGCTGTTGGCAAGTGCCTGTGTGGTGGTGCGGGCCGCCGCCGCCGGAATATTGGGCACGCAGTAGTGGGTAATGTCGGCATAGGTAAACACCGGGTCGCGTAATGTGGTTGGCCGGCTGGTCTCGACGCAGCCGCCCTGGGTGATCGACACATCAATGATCAGACTGCCCGGGCGCATCGTGCGAACCATTGGCTCGCTGATCAGGATGGGGGCGCGCTTGCCCGGTGTGCTGGCGGCGGTGACAACCACATCGGCAAAGGTGATCACCTGGGCAATCGTCTCCGGGTGAGCCGGCATGGTGGTGACGCGTCCCCGTCCGGCGCGCTGTTCCAGTTCCGTCAGCGGTTTGACATCCCGATCCAGCACATAGACCCGCGCCCCGGCATGGGCAAAGGCCAGCGCAGTCTCCTGCCCAAACATGCCCGCCCCGATGATCACCACCTCGGCGGGGGGGACCCCCGGCACCCCGGAGATCAGGACGCCGTTTCCGCCAGTGCCAATATCCAGAAACCGTGCCGCCACGCCGGGCGTCATGCGCCCGCCGATCTGGCTCATGGCATGGATGACCGGCAGTTCCCCCTCGTCCGTCTCAATCGTCTCCAGGGCAATCGCGGTGATTTGCTTCTCCAGCATAGTCTCGATCTTGCTGGGGCGCGCGGCCGCCAGTTGTAGAAACGAGACCAGGGTGGCGTTGTCCTGGAACAGTGTAAACTCATCAAAGGTTGGGCGTTCAACCTTGGTAATCAGGTCGGAGCGCCAGTAGACCTCTTCCGGCGAGTAGACCAGTTGCGCCCCGGCTTCGATGTAGCTCTGGTCGGGAAACCCGACGCGCTCACCCGCGCCGCGTTCAACACAAACCCGGTGGCCCATGCTGACCAGGCGGCGTACGCCGACCGGCGTCAGACTGACGCATGACTCGCCCTCGCGCACTTCGCGCGGAACTCCGATTTTCATGCTCATCTCCCAGTATGCAGTTAGCTGGTTGCTTCACAGGATTGTGCTGATTGTAACGAATTTTGCTTATTATGGCAAGTATCCATACCCGGAAGGGAACTTTGCCTCCGGCAGGATGGTACTTTTTCTTATCTTTTTCACGAACATGTGGCTCACAGAGCCACATGTTCGTGAAAAAGAAAGGTTTTTCCACCCCGCCGGAGGCACATCCCAGCCGCCAGATGGACAACCGCGTAACGCCTGTCTCTGAGCCGCTTTTTTCCAAAAAGCCAGAAAATGTACCAATGCTGCCGCAAGCGAAACTGACATTCTAGCCTGGCATCAGGCCGAAACAGCCGCTATGGGTTGCTGTTGCGTGACTGATCAACGATCTCCTGCTGGCGAGCAATCATCCAGTGGACGTATTGATTGACTGCGGCGGCATGATCGGTGGGCAGCATAGCACTCACCGCTTCCGCATAGAGCATAAAGCGACTGAGCAGATGTGCCGGGGTTACGCCGTCGTGGGGTTGGCGCTGATTGCCCCAGGCCAGTTGTTCCTCAAGTAGCGTGGTATTCTGAAGCGCCATCGCTGTCTCCAGCATGCGGGTCGTAAACTCAAACCCGGCGGCAATGATCTGCTCGGCGCGATTGCCCAACGGGGCGACCTCGTTATCACGTTCCAGCGATCGGGCGGTGGCATACTGGATAATCTGCCGACGTGCCTGCTGAAAGGCTTCCAGCGTGGCAAGCGGTGCCGCTTCCGGGGGGCGGGGTGGAGCCGCAGCGCTGCCGGGAGCGGCAAACATCCGGTTGGCCCGGTCCACTGCCTGCCGCGCATCCGCCGCGCTGAAACGCACATTCAGCGTGTTGACCAGTTCCGGCTGTTGCACAAACGGCATCCCCCCGACCATCACCGGGATATTATTGAGACTGTGCCGGTTGAGTTCGTGGGCGAACTCGCTAATGTGCGGCACATGGTAGACCATCTGCGCCGAGAGGCCAATAAGATCGGCCTGCAACTCCTTCGCCATCTCCACAAAGGAGGAGATCGGTACCGCCGCGCCGAGATAATGTACCTCCCAGCCATCCGCTTCAAAAAAGTCGGCCACCATACGCGCCCCCACCCGGTGTTGTTCGTTGGGAACACAGCCGATTACCAGGGTGTGCGGGCAATTGGAGCGGGGCGGTTGTGGGCGGAACAACGGATGCAGTTCGCCCATCTGCCGTTCGATAATCGCCGTTGCCAGATGTTCCTGCGCGACGCTGAACTGGTTGTTCTGCCAGAGCCGCCCGATCTCGTAGGCGGTCGGCTGGAATATATCGAGGTAAACCTCACCCGCCACCGTCCCGCTGTCCAGCGCCTGCTGCACAACCTGATCAGCCGCGCGCCCACTGCCGCGTTGCATGGCGTCCAGATAGCTGATCCGGAGCACCGACAGACTGGTCGTATGCTGTTCGTCTTTCATAGGAGCCACCATCCTCATCACGCCGGCAAGATCGTCCTTGCTGCCGTATTATGCCCTACGCCGGCGCTGAAAGCATCGGCGTAACTGGTTCCATTATAGCAAACGGTCTACCACTCGGTATAGGTGGGGTTGGTGGGATTTGCTACTCCCCCTTGACAAAGCGGAACCAGTATTCCATAATACTAGCGGAATACATATTCCGTTTTGAGCAGGTCGCCACCGTACGTATTCACCCGCCGGCTACTATACAACCTGAACAGATATATTATTTCTTCTTTTCACATGTAAAGTGGTATGTTCCACATATCTTCCAGACATTCTACTTGCCCGTAAGAACCTTTTACTGTATAGTAAGTCCGGCTACGTGCAATGAGCATACGACAACAGTGCAAGGATTGTAGATGAGCAGCCCGACCCCTGAGCCAAAACTCAACGGTGTCTTTATCTCGGATACCGCGATCAAGCAGCCTGTGTTTATTACGATGCTCATGCTCCTGATCATCGTCATGGGCTTGCTCTCCTACGCGACTCTGCCGGTCAATTTATTTCCCGATTTCTCGACACCCGTGATCGCCGTGACGCTGTCCTACCCGGGAGCCGGCCCCGAGAGCGTCGCCGAGCAGGTGGCCGAGCCAATTGAAAACGAACTCGCTACGATTAGTGGTATCGACAGTATCACGACAAGCGCCAATGAGAGCGTTGCGGTTATCACTGTAGCTTTCGATACATCTATTGATGTTGATGATGCCGACCGGGATGTGCGCGAGAAGGTCAACGCCGTCCTGCCCCAGTTGCCCGCCGAGGTGGAAGACCCGATCTTCCAACAATTTGATCCCGGCGAACTCCCGGTGCTCTCGATTGCCGTCTCCAGTGATGGATCGATCTCGCCGCTGGACCTGCGCAAGCTGATTGACGATGACATCGTCCCGCAGTTGCAGCGCATTCAGGGCGTCGGCTCGGTTGAGGTAGACGGCGGCCAGATCCGGCAGATCAATGTGCTGATGGATCTGGATATGATCACCGCGCGGCAGATTGCCCCGTCGCAGATTGTCGGCACGATCCGCAATGCCAATGCCAACCTGGGGCTGGGGGATATCAACGCCGGGGCGCAGGATATCAACCTGCGCGCGCCAAGTATGCTCCAGACGCCGGAAGACATCCTGCGGGTGCAGATTACCGGCACACCCTACCGCATCGGCGATGTAGCTGCCGTTGAGGATGGCGTCGCCGAGGTAGAGAGTTATGCGCGGCTCGATGGCGAAGACGCGGTGACAATCAGCATTCGCAAGCAGAATGACGCTAACACCGTCGAGGTCGCCGATAATATCAAGGCCGAACTGACCGATATCTTCGCAGCCCGCGCCGATCTGAACTACTTTATTGCACGCGACTCTTCCACCTTTGTGAAGGAGTCAACCCGTAGCGCTATTGATGAACTGATTGTCGCAACCGGGGCGGCGATGTTGATCGTCTTTCTCTTCTTCCGCAACCTGCGCAACACGATTGTCACTGCGCTGGGGTTGCCGGTGATCCTGATCGGCACCTTTGCCGCGCTCCAGTTGTTCGATATGAGCATCAACCTGGTGACGCTGCTGGCGCTCTCGCTCTCGGTCGGTCTGGTAATTGACGACGCGATTGTGGTACGCGAGAATATCTTCCGGCATGTGGAGCGCGGCGAAATACCGATGATTGCCGCCAGTCGCGGCACCGCCGAGGTGTCGCTCTCGGTGGTGGCGATGACGCTCACGGTTATTGCGGTGTTTTTGCCGGTGACATTTACCACCGGCATTACCGGCATCATCTTTGGTGCATTTGGCATCACGATTGTTTGTGCCATGACCATCTCGATCTTTGAGGCATTTACCCTGGCACCGATGACCTCGGCCCATCTCTTCCAATCGAAGCATCCCGCGCAGCAGACCAGTACAGAACCGGCAGCGGAGCCGACCAGCGATCTCGACCTGCCCGACGAGGCCCACGAAGAGTTGGACTGGATGGCGCGGGGTTATGGTCGGTTGCTGGCATGGAGTCTGCGCCACCGCCTGGTAATTGTCGTGCTGACCATCCTGATTCTGGGTGCCAGCATCTATGTGGCCTCCGGGCTCAAATTCGCCTTCTTCCCCGCGCAGGACCAGGGCGAGTTTGCCATGAGCTTTGAGATGCCCCCCGGCACGCCCCTGGACGAGACGGACCAGTTGGCGCGGCGGGCGGAAGAGGTGCTGCTGGACAGCCCGGCCGTTGCAGCGGTGCAAACCACGGTCGGCAGCGGCGGCTCGCCGGAAGTGACCAACTTTTTTGTGCGACTGCACGAGGATGAGCCGACCCAGGCGACCCAGGCCGACCTCCGCCCGCAACTGGATTTTCTCCCGCGCCTGGCATTTAGCCAGCCCGATCTGGCCGGGAGCAACACGGGCGTGACCGGGCGGCAACTGCAACTGAGCATTCAGACAACCGGCTCGCTGGACGAACTGACGCCGCTGCTCCAGCAACTGCAGGGTGAGGCCCAACAGGTTGCCGGTCTGGTCGATATTGACACCACCTACACGCCGGGGAAACCCGAGTTGCAATTCTTCCTCGATCCGAACAGAGCCGGTGATCTGAACCTGACGAATGACGATATCGCTACCTCAGTGCGTACCCTGATCGAGGGCGACAAAGCGACCACCTTCCGCCAGAGCGGCGAGGACACCGATATTGTGGTACGCCTGCAGCCCGGCGACCGCGCCGGTGTCGAGGATATTCGTGCCATCAGCGTGCCGACCACTGCGGGCAACGTGCCAATCGGCTCACTGGTTGATGTTGAGTTGACCACCGGTCCGACCACTATCCGACGCTACAACCGTCTAACCGAAGTGCTGGTCGGTGCAAATGTGGTTGACCGGAACATCAACGAGGTACGGCAGGAGCTACAGGCCCGGCTGGATCAGATTGAACTGCCGGAGAATGTTGATGTGGGGTTTGTCGGCGAGGTTGAGGATCAGCAGGAGGGCTTCGCCACACTGCTGGTTGCCATGGGTCTGTCGATCCTGTTTGTTTACATGGTGCTGGCATCACAGTTTGGTTCGTTCTTCCAGCCGTTTGTGATTATGCTGGCGATGCCGTTTAGCTTTATCGGCTCATTTCTGGCGCTGCGACTGGTCGGGCTGGAACTGGACATCTTCGGCATGATTGGCCTGATTATGCTGATGGGTCTGGTAGTGAAAAACTCGATCCTGCTGGTGGACTTTACCAACCGGCTGCGGCAGGGGGGCATGACCAAACATGATGCGCTGGAACATGCCGGGGCCATCCGTCTACGCCCGATCTTGATGACGGCGCTATCGCTGATTGCCGGCAGCCTGCCGATTGCCATCGGGTTGGGTGAGGGAAGCGAAGTCCGGCGCGGGCTCTCCATCGTCGTGATCGGCGGCATGGTCACATCCACCCTGCTGACCCTGCTGGTAGTGCCAACCGCCTACAGCCTGCTCGAGGGCATTACGCGGCGCGTCGGCGGGCTGTTCCGGCGCAAAACACCGCCACCTGCGCCGGTTGCGGTCGCCGGGGGCGGTGCCGCGCCGATGCCGGTTACGCCGGGGCCGAGCAATGGGGTGGGGAACGGCAATGGCAGCAGTAACGGCCACCCCGGGCGACGGCGACCAACGCCGCGCACGCTCGCGCGCCACAGCCGCCGCCCACGCAAGAGCGGCACAACCTGATCGATCAGTGGTAAGGGATGGAATCACATGTCCGGTTTGATTGTCCACCACACTATGCCGTGTAAATAACACGCGTTACGCGGTCACTGACCCGTAAGGACATTTCGCCTCCGGCAGGATGGAAGATTCCATCCTTCTTGACGAACATTTTGCACTGTGTGCAAAATGTTCGTCAAGAAGAACATCATGTACCACGCTGCCGCAGGCGAAGCGGGCTTTCAGCGGGTGAAACGTCCGGTTTGCGTACCCACCGCGTAACTCGTGTCAATAAGGAAAGTACCATGAAGAGAACCCAACGCCGACCGATTGCCGCCGGACTCGTGCTGGGACTATTGCTGTTCGGACTGGTCGCCTGTGGGGGAGGCCCCTTCGCCGCCGGCGAGCCGACACCCACCCGCGCGCGCGCGACCGCCACCGCAGGCACCGCACAACCAACCGCTACCGCCGCACCAACCAGTGCCGCAATCGGCGCAATCGAGCGGGGCATCAGTGGCATCGGTGAGGTTAAGGCTATCCAGGATGCCGACATGGTCTTCAACGCGACCGGCACAGTTGAGGAGGTACTGGTCGAAGAAGGCGACAGTGTGCAGGAGGATGATCTGCTGGCCCGGCTTGACCCGCGCCCCTTCGAGGAGCGCATCCGGCAGGCCGAGTCATCGCTGGCGGATGCGCTGGCACGACAGTCCGCGCTCAATGAGCCGCCCAAGTCTTACGATGTTGCGGCAGTCCAGGCGCGGATCGCTGAAGCCGAAGCAGCCCTGGCGGAACTGAAGGCCGGCCCCAAGGCGCAGGATGTGCAGGATGCCCGTTCGCGGGTGGATCAGGCCCAGATCAACCTACAGACCCAGCGCAATCAGCTCTCGATTGCCAAGAACGATGCGGAACTGCGGATCGAACCGGCGGCCAACCAGGTACGCGATCTGCAGGCCGAGTACAGCCGGATCTACTGGGACAACCGCGAGCTTGAGAATGCACTGGCGCGTGGCGGTGACGAACTGCCCCAGGAACGCAAGGATATGGAGCAGCAGGCGCTACGCGCGGTCGAAAGCGCCGAGGAGCAACTGGAGCAGGCCAAACTGGCCTTTGAGCAGGCGCAGCAGGCCGAAATCACCGGCATCCAGGAGGCCGAGGAGCGGGTGGTGCAGGCCGAAGCCGCCCTGGAGAAGCTGCTGCTGCCCCCCGACTCCGACGATCTGGCGGCGGCTGAGTCCCGACTGGTGCAGGCGCGGGCCGACCTTAACCGGCTTTACCCCAACCCGACCGCCTCGGAAGTGGCACGGGCCGCGGCCGCAGTAGAGCAGGCCCAGTCCCAACTGGAAGTTGCCCGACTGGACCGCGAGTATGCCGAACTACGCGCCCCCTTCGACGGCGTGGTAACCGTAGTCAATATCGATCCGGGCGACCCCGGCAGTGCCGGCGGCGGCCCCGCCATTCGCGTCGTGGACATCAGCGAACTACGCATCGAGGTAGATATCAGCGATGTGGACATTGCGCAGGTGGAAGTTGGGCAGGAAGCACGCATCTTTGTAGATGCCTTTCCGGGCGAGGTCTTCAGGGGCGAGGTCAGCTACATCGCGCCATCGGCGACGAGCAGCGGCAGTGTCCGCACCTACGAGGTCCGCATCACCCTCGACGACCCCGACAAACTCCGCGACGGCATGAGCGCCCGGGTTGAGCTACTGCCGGCGGAGTAGCCGGTAAGCGGCCGGCGCGAACGATGTTATCGTCCTACAACGAGTATTTCCGGCACCCATGCGTGCCGGAGCCATAGAACAAGCTGATCCGCCCATTCGGTTCCGGTCATCTCCGTGCCCTCGGCGGCTCGGCGGTGAGCAAGCAAGCTCGTTGTAGTATGAGAGCGATAAATGTCAGTCTCCTGATAGGTCTATCGCCAGAATATCCTGAGGACATCCAGATATGCGGTTACGAATGCTCATCATCGGTGTGCTCGTGCCGGTGGTCATCTATGCCGTAGCCTACGCCTACGGTGCCGCGCGGTGGGCGGCGCAGACACGCACGCTCCGAGCGCGACTCGACTCAGCCCGCACGCCAGTCCAGCAGCAGACGGTTGATTTCAGCGACCTCGCCGGATTGCCCGACCCGGTGCAGCGCTACTTCCGTGCGGTGCTCACGGACGGGCAGCCCGTCGTCACGGGAGTAACAGTGGAGCACACCGGTACCTTCAACATGAGCGCGACGGCGGAGCAGTGGCAGCCCTTTACCTCAGACCAGTGGGTGGTGACCACGCGGCCCGGCTTCGTCTGGAACGGTCAGGTTAGCGTGCTACCGGGAGTTCCCGCCCGCGTTCACGACGCCTACACCGCCGGGGAGGGCATCCTGCACGTCGCGCTGCTCGGCCTCGTCTCGGTCACGGACCTGCGGGGCGCAGGCGCGTTGGCGGAGGGCGAGTTGATGCGCTACTTCGCAGAGGCGACCTGGTACCCCACCGCGTTATTGCCGAGTCAGGGCGTGGCGTGGGCAGTCGGAGACAACCGCTCGGCTTACGGCACGTTGACCGACGGCGATACAACTATCACATTGTTGTTCACGTTCAACGACCAGGGCTTGATCGACACCGTGCAGACGGAGGCGCGCGGACGAACGGTGGACGGTGAAATGGTGCCCACCCCGTGGCGCGGGCGATTCTGGAACTATGCGGAGCGGAACGGCATGTTGGTGCCGCTCGATGGTGAAGTCGCATGGCTGCTGCCGGAGGGAGTGCAGCCATACTGGCGCGGACATATTGTTGACATCGACTATGAACTTGCCCGGTGATGTCCGACCAGCGTTGCACGACCCAACAGAGCCAGTCGCAAAAGATGAATGGAATATGCTGCCATGATCATACTTAACGCCCACATTTGGGTGGAGGGGGTGCATGATGACCAGCAACTATCAAAGAGAGTACAAACACTATATCGAACAGAACGAACAGACCACCGCCGCAGTGGGCCGGTGTGCCGGTCACGGCTGCTACGGCATAACCAGCGGGCAGGTAGGAGCCGGGCCGGGTTCGATGACCACCTCTGCGCCGACATCGAGCATGCCGAGGAACTGCCCCATCATGCGCTGACCGTCGGCGTGGGCGCGCTGCATGATGCCGTCTTCGCAGGCGGCACGGAAGATCTCCTCCTCGGCGGCCTGGCGAGCCTGGGTCTCCAGGTCTTTGTTGGCTCCGGCCAGCAACCCCTGCTGACGATCATAGACCCGCGTCTTCTCATTGTCCAGCGTGACATCGAAGATCTCCGCCTGAGGCAGGCGCACTGTGACCGTCGTACCGTCGGGGGAGAGCATCACATCCTCCTCGGTCAGTTTGCTCAGGTCGATCCCGGCCAGCACGCGCCCGTGCGCAATTAGCAGCAGGCGATCGCCGAACAGCACATCCTCAAACGCATTGCCCTCGATCCCCGCCTCGATGACCTTCTCGACTGTGTAGGCGGTGGTCTCCAGACGGTTCAGCTCCTGCACGCGCCGGATCACTGCGGCGGTATTCACCCGCAGGGTCGGCGTGGGCGAGGCGATCATCGCGGGGATATCCGGCATCCCCCCCGCGAAGGGCGCGGTGACACTGCTGACCGCATCGCGCAGGAAGAAGAGCACGATCAGCAGCGTGACAACGCCACCCAGCACCAGGTAGAGTGTGGCCTGCGCACAGCCGCCCCCGCTGCGGTGGTTGGCGCGGGGCCGGGGCAGGCTGACCGGACGCTCCAGGCCGTGGGGCGCGTAGTAGTCATCGTCAAAGCCGTCATCGTCCATAAAGTTATCGAGGTCATCATCAACCTCCTCGCCTCGGGCCTTGCGCAGTTGGCGCTCCATGATAGTTTCGCGCCGCCGCCGGCGAGGGCCATCGTCGTCAAAATTAGTGTATTTTCGCGGCATATCTCTTTCCGTTGGGTAGAAGAACGGTGCATCAAATGCACCCTACTGCTTTGAGCAACTAACCTGGATATTCCATTCGGGCGTCCCGGCGTTAGCCGGTGAATGCCTGCCTCGGCAGCCACATACCGAAGTTTCGGTATTTGCCGGGATGCTGCCGGCTCGGGCCATGGTTCGCCGCAGGCACGGCTTCGACTGCGTGTACGCCTGGACCGGCTGAAGCCGGGACTCCTGGGTCGTATATCTGGATTTGATTTCAACGGGCAAATGATCGGGCGTCCCGGCGTTAGCCGGTGAATGCCTGCCTCGGCAGCCACATACCGAAGTTTCGGTATTTGCCGGGATGCTGCCGGCTCGGGCCATGGTTCGCCGCAGGCACGGCTTCGACTGCGTGTACGCCTGGACCGGCTGAAGCCGGGACTCCCGTCCAGCGATATCCGGATTAACATTTCAACATTCATCCAGAGTGGACTACGGGACTTCCAAATGCATATTGCGTAACTTATGTAAAGTCCAGGGCAGCACAACTGCCACGAATGCCGGTTACAACTTCACCCCCGTGTGAACCGCAACTGCCCCCAGACTGAGCCGTTTGTACTGCACATGCTGCCAGCCGGCAGCGCGCATGATCTGCGCCAGTTCGGGTGGCGCGGGAAAGAGCCGCGCCGACTGGGGCAGATAGGTGTAAGCCTGACGGTCGCTACCCAGAGCCAGACCAACCAGGGGAACCACCTGCTCAAAGTAGAAGCGGTGCCCCAGACGCAACAGCGGACTACGCGGGCGCGCCACTTCCAGGCAGGCGACCACCCCACCGGGCCGGACGATGCGCCACATCTCGCGGAACGCCGCGCCAATATCGGTGACATTGCGCATCGTAAATCCGGTTGTGATCGAGTCAAAGGTATCGTCGGGGAAGGGCAAGCGCAGGGCATCACCGCCGACAAATGTTGTACGATAGGCATGGGCTGGTGAGCGGTCCAGGGCTGCCGTCTCCAGCTTTGACCAGCCCGCGCGCATCATCGGCAGACAGAAATCTACCCCCACAGCGATACCGTCAGGCATCCAGGCCGCCAGGAGCGGCAGAAAATCCCCCGTCCCGGTGCCCACATCCAGCGCGCGCCCATTAATCGGCGGCGCAACCGCATTCACGGCATGCCGCCGCCAGCCCTGATCTTGCCCGAAAGTCATGGCCCGGTTGATCCGATCATAGCCGGGAGCGATGCGGGCAAACATGCGCTCAACATAGGTTGCTTTTTCTTCAGGTGGTGGGAGAACATTCATCGTATACCTCAAGTAAGCGGCAGCATGGCTCCCGCACGCCACAATGATTTCGGTGGCAGCATGGCTTCCGCACGCCAACAGCTTATGACTGATTCATCTCGTAGATCAGGCGCAGCCCCTCGAGCGTCAGCAGCGGCTCGACAATCGTAATCGCATCGGTTTCGTAGGCGATAACCTCGGCCAGGCCGCCGGTGGCGATCACCTCGCATGGCGTACCCAGTTCCTGCTGCATACGCCGGACCAGACCTTCGATCAGCCCGGCGTAGCCCAGGATCAGCCCCGACTGCATGTAGTGGATCGTATTCTTTCCGATCACACTCGGCGGACGGACCAGTTCGATCTGAAAGAGGCGAGCCGCCGCGCGGGTCAGGGCGTCGGCGCTGATCCCGATGCCCGGCGCAATCGCCCCACCGATGTAGACACCGGCGGCCGTCACCACATCCATCGCGGTTGCCGTGCCCAGCGCAATCGAGATCACCGGGCCACCCGAGCGCCGGTACGCCGCCAGACCATTGGCAATTCGGTCGGAGCCCAGTTCGTGGGGCGCATCGATCTGGTACTGCAGGCCGGTTTGTATCTCCGCACTGACGATAACCGGCTCGACACCCATGTAGTGCCGGGCCATTTCCCGAAACTGCCCGGTAAGGGGCGGAACCACACAGGAGATGACACAGCCATTCACATCGGTCACTTCCAACCCGGCCATCTTAAAGAGATTGTAGACCAGCACCGCATACTCGTCGGCCAGCTTGAGCCGCTCGGTGACGACCCGCCAGTGATGCACCAGACGCGCACCTTCGTAGACGCCCATTTTGATGTTTGTGTTGCCAATATCAATCGCAAGCAGCATATGATTATATGTAGGTTTATATTCTGGACAAAGAAACGACCGGCGCTCCGTATCTTTATCGGTGGACGCGCAGAAGTGCGTCCTTACCGGGAAATCCTATCGCTCTCTAATCGGCGGACGCACAGCAGTGTGTCCCGACCGGCGCAGCCTACCGTGAGAAGGGGAGAACCGGGGCTACTCCTGAAACCATGTACGCAACTCGCGCTGATTGCGCGCTGCTCCCAGCGCCACCATCAACTTGATGCGCGCTTTTAGCCCGTTAAGATTGTCGATCAGCAATACACCCAACCGCTGCAGATCATGAAAAGCACCCACATAACCGTAGGTATCGCCCAGGCTGCCCGCTGCGCAGCGAGTAGTAATCGCAACCACCGTGCGGCGCGAAACCGCCTCGTTGATCGCCGGCAGCCACCAGGGTGGGACGCGCCCGCTCCCAAACGCCTCGATCACAATCCCGGCGACACCATCCTCGATACTGTGACGCAGCAGCCGGTCATCCGCGCCCTGGGTGATGCGGATCAGATCGACCATCTCCTCCAGGCGTGAGCAGGGAATATGCGGCCGCTGCGCCGTCCGATGATTCAGCCAGATGCGCTGGGGTTCGATCCGGCCCAGCGGCCCGGTACCGGGTGCCTGGAATGCGCTGGTAGACTGCGAATGAACCTTCTGGACTTCGCTGGCGGCAAAAATCTCATCACCGAAAACCAGCAGCACCCCCAGTTCACGCGCCTCGGGCGTGACGGCAACACGGATAGCGCCGGCCAGGTTGCTGACCCCATCATAGCCGGGACTGTTGGCCGCCCGCATCGAACTGGTCATCACCACCGGCTTGTGGGTTTTCAGCGTCAGATCCAGCAGGTAGGCCGTTTCTTCCAGGGTATCGGTGCCATGCGTAATTACGACGCTATCGACATCCGGGCCCAGCAGCACCGACTCGATACGGTGCGCCAACTCCAGACCATTTGTCGGGGTAAAGTGGCTGCTCGGCAGGTTGGAAAACTCTTCAAATTCAAGATTGATACCATCACGCGGTAACAGTGCCAGAAAATCATCGCCCTTGATTGACGGCACCGCACCGCCGACCATGGGGCCATTCTTCATCGTAATCGTACCACCCGTTGTGACAACAACAACTCGTTTCATAATGCTTTCCTTCATGGCCTGCGCGCAACCCAGGCGATGCGCTGTGTCGTGTCGCCGGGGGCATCAAAGGTGAAACAATCGTACGCCGCTTCAATTGCCAGGCCGGCTTGCTCCATCAGCGCGGCAACCGTCTCGCCGGGATAGCCCCGCTCGCTATGGGTTTCGTCAAAGCGCGTGTAGCCCACCGCGTCATTGCCGATAAACCCGGTAAGCTGCATGATCGAGACGGCATTGACGGGATCAAACCGGCTCTGGCTGACCTGCGTATAGCCACTCTGTTCATGGACTTCGCAGGTGCCCCAGTCATGTTCCAGAAAGTAACGGGTGTTCATATCGCCGATAAACAGGCCCCCGGGTGCCAGTGCATAGGCGACTGAGCGAAAAGCGGCCGCCAGATCATCCTCGGTCAGCAGATAGTTGAGACTATCGTAGGTGCATGTGACCAGATCGTAGCCTGCGGGCGGCACGCAGGCCGCGACATCCCGCATATCGCCATGCAGCAGCGTCAATGTTCCCGACAGTTCCGCGCCGGCAAGTTTCGCCTGCGCCTGGGCCAGCATCGCTTCTGACGCGTCGATGCCCGTGACATGCCAGCCCTCACCCGCCATAAGCAAACCCAGAGTACCCGTGCCGCAGGCCAGGTCAAGCAGGTGTTGCCCGTTGACCGGATGGCGTTGCATAAGTTGTTCAAGGTATTGCGCAATGAGGAGCGCAAAACGTACTTGTCCGCTGCCGTCGTAGACCGCTGCGTACCTGTTATAAATCATAGCTGTTATTGTACCATGCGCCGCCGCGCTACGGGGAACGATGTCCAGGGTAAGGAGATACACGTCTCAGGGCAACTGGGCCAACCGGATCTCGGCCCGCTCACGCCAGACCGAGGCGGGAGCCAGATCGGCCGCGCGCACCAGGGCATTACGCGCCGCCGCGCGGTCACCGATGTCCGCCAGCGCGCTGCCCAGGTAGAACGCGGCATCGGCCGCCGGGTTGTAGCGCAGCGCAGTGCGGGCGGCTTCCACCGCTCCGAGAGCCTCGCCGCAATAGTAACGGCCGGCAGCCAGCACGGTCCAGGCGGCGGCATCTTCCGGCCGTTCGCGCGTAGCGATCTCGGCGGCGGGCAGTCCACTCAGGCAGAGTTCATACGTGGTACTCAGATGAAAGCGGGCGGTCAGCAGGGCATAGCGTCCGCGCTGCTCCGGGGAGGCCTGGCTCAGAGCGCGGCGATATTCGTCACTCGCTTTCACATAATCGCGCTGGGCGGCATACCAGTTGGCCCAGGCCAGATGCGTATCCGGGTCCGCCGGGGCGAGGGTGGTGATGGTGTCGATCTGCTCACGGGCGGCCACAGTGTCTTCCTGCGCGATGTAGATCAGGGCCAGCAGGGTGCGCGCGCGCGAGTCATGGGGATGCGCGGCGACCAGTTCTTCCAGGCGAGCCTGTCCGCCGGTAGTGTCACCGGCGCGCCAGCGGGTGTAGGCGGCATAGGCGGCGGCGGCGCGGGCATTGGGGCTGTCGGGTTCGACCTGGGCGAACTGGGCTTCGGCCAGCGCAAAAAGATTACGCTCAAGATAGAGTTGCCCCAATAGTTGCGGGCGCGTGGCGGCATCGGCTTGCAGCACTGCCAGTAGTTCTGCCGCGTCGGTGTCGCTGTCGGGGAGCAGCGGTGCGAGGAAGGGCGGTGTCTGCGCGCTCGGCGAGAGGTCGCGCGGGGTAACCGTTTGCTGCCGTACCAGTGTATTGCGGGCAGCAGCAGGGTCGCCGGCGGCGCGCAGCAGTGCCAGTCGGTAGGCTACGAAGGCGTGCCAGTCGGACGGAAGGGCCGGACTGCGGGCGGCGCGGTAGTGAATCTCGGCCACGGCATAGTCGCTCTGGCGCAATGCCTGTTCAGCCTGTAGCAGATGGCGGTATTCGCTGAGTTGCGCGTCCTCCGGCAGCAGCGCCCAGAGTTCGGTAGCGCGTCCCGGTTTGTCGCGTCGGTCCAGCACATACCCCAGGTAGAGCAGCGTCAGTTCGTGCGCTTCTTTCGGCAACTCGGGGCCCAGAGCGCTCCAGAGGGCGCGCTCGGCCAGATCATACTCGCCGCGTACCGTCCGCACCATGCCCAGGCGCAGGGTCAACTCGGCGTTGTCATACTCCGATTGGAGGGCGGTATAGCCCCGCAGCGCCGCGTAATACCGGCCGGTCTGGAAATGCATATCAGCCTGGCGCAGTCCATCGCGCATATCCGGCTGAAATACGAGACGGGCCGCCTGTGCCGGCAGCAGCAGCATAACCAGCACCTGCAGCAGCGTGATCGGGTGGGAGAGGTGGCGGCGGACCGGGGCAACCCGGCGTCTGAGTGCAACAAAACGGTTCATAGTGAAATAGCGTGCGTCTATCTATAATCTACACGAGTTACGCGGTGGACGATCAAACTGAGCGTTTCACCAGGTGCAAGCCCGATTCGCCTGCGGCAGCATGGTACGTTTTGATCTTTTCACACCCATGTTGCACGCTGTGCAACATGGGTGTGAACAAGCATGGAATCTTCCACCCTGCTGGCGGCGAAATTTCCTTTTGGGTGAGCAACTGCGTAACTTGTATAATCTACAGGCGATTGTCGTTGCGAGGGCGTAGCGTCCAGAGGATCGCCGCCAGTGCGCCCCACCAGGCACGCTGCGCTTCCTTCTCCAGGCCCCGCGTGCGCAGTTGCACCCCACCAAGGAAGAGGCCGGTGGCAACGATCCCGCCCGCCATGCGATCAGTCGAGCGTTCGACGCGCCGGATACCACGCTCCAGTCGCCCAAAGTCGGAGCGCATCTGCAACTCGCCGCGATTGGCCGACTTGTAATACTCATCCATCTGACGCGGCAGGGTGATCAGGATCTGCCCCAGTTCGCGCAGTTCCTGCTGCACATACCCCAGCCAGTCGCCATCGCGCCGTTCACGCTCCAGCAACTGGCGGGCAAAAGGTTGCAGCGACTCAAACAGATTGATATCCGGCTCGATCTCGGTTGCCAGCCCGCCGACCATGCTCATGGCGCGCCCCAGATAGAGCAGATCCTGCGGGATCTGAAAGGGCAGATCATAGATGATCTCCTGGGTCTCACCGAAGATCGCCTCAACATCCATGTTGTTGAGTTCGCGGACCGTGCGGTTGTAGGAGTAGCGCAGCATCACCTCAATCGCGCGCACGACGGGGCGTTTGTCGGCTCCGGGCAAGATCATATTCAGGTTATCCAGCGCTGCGACGATCCGCTCGGCATCATTGGTTGCCAGCCCCAGCACACCGTTGCGCACACTCTCCATCGTCTGCGGCGGCAGATTCCCGACCATCCCGAAGTCGATAAAGATCAGGGTGAAGGGTGTCCCCGGGGGCTCTTTGCCATTGCGTGAAGGCGCGCTCTGCTCCGAGGGGGGCGCGTGACCGTTGGTGTAGGCCGAGAGCGGCAGCGTCGGCTCGACCCGCACAAACAGATTTCCCGGATGCGGATCGGCATGAAAAAAGCCGTCAATAAAGAACTGCTTGAGATAGGTCTCGTTGAGCCGCTCGGCCACTTCATGCAGGTTAACCCCCACCGCCCGGAGCGCAGCCAGATCATTAATCTTGATTCCGCTGATGCGCTCCATGACCATCACGCGGCGGGTGGTCATCTCAAAAATGGGCTGGGGAACGTAAATCCCCGGGACATCGGCGAAGTTAGCGCGAAACAACTCGGCGTTGCGTGCCTCCTGCACATAGTCGAGTTCACGGCGCAATACTTTGGAGAACTCTTCCAGCAGCGCATCCAGGCGGGCGCGGCGGCGGATGGGGCCATAATTTTTGATCATCCGCACGACCAGCGCCACCGCGCTAAGGTCGATTTCGATAATTTCCTCGATAGACGGTCGCTGAATTTTGACCGCTACTTCACGCCCATCGCGCAGCGTGGCAAAATGAACCTGGCCCAGCGAGGCCGCGGCGACCGCTTCCGGGTCAAAGCGCAGGAAGAGCTCGCTGGGGGGCGCGCCCATCTCCTCGATAATGCGCTCCAGTGCCAGGTTCGCCGGGGCGGGGGGCACCTCGTCTTGCAGACCGGCCAGTTCGTGGCGCACCGCGTCCGGGATGATATCGGCGCGCGAACTGAGGAACTGCCCCAGCTTGATATGCACCCCGCCCAGCCGCAACGCCAGCCGGCGGAAGCGCCGGGCAATAGTTACCCAGCGTTGGGTAGAGGTACGCCGCACATACCAGCGAAACAGGGTAAAGCGTACGAGAAAGATATCCCAGAAATAAATATGGACAATCGCCCCCAAAAAGAACCACCAGACGCGTACGAAACGCTCGCGTGGATGGAACGTGGGCGGCTGACTGGGCCGCGTGACCGAGGGGCGTTCAGTGGGTTTCGAGTCAATAACTGTTTGCACAGATCCTCACCGCATGACTACCGCGTACATTCTCTATGTGGATGATTATACCAGGAATCGCCCGATTACGACGGTGGTGCGGCAGGCACAATGTAGTTTTCGTATCTGGTATGATGAAGACTGGACGGCGTTAACCAGTTCTGTGTATCAGGCGGAGGAACCTATGTCCGATTATGCGCATCCGGAAGTTCTGGTCGAAACCGACTGGGTTGCGGAAAACCTGGACAACCCGCGTATACGGCTCGTGGAGTGCAACCATGATCCGCTGCTCTACCATACCGGCCATCTGCCCGGCGTGATCAGGCTTGACTGGATGACCGATCTGAGTGATCCGATCCGGCGCGATCTGCTGGATGCCCCCCGTTTTGCGCAGATGCTGAACGCATGGGGAATCGACAACCAGACAACGCTGATCTTCTATGGCGATCAATATAACTGGTGGGCGACCTATGCCTTCTGGGTCTGCAAGCTGTTTGGTCATGCCGATGCACGCATTATGAATGGTGGGCGGGCCAAGTGGCTGGCCGAGGGCCGTCCACTGACGCGTGCCGGCGGGGCACAACGGGATAGCGCGGCACCCCGGTACAATGCGCCGACCCGCGACGATAGCGCATTCCGCGCCACGTATCGGCAGGTGCTGGCGCGGATTGGGCAACCGGACAGTGCGCTGGTTGATGTACGCACAGCGCAGGAATACGGAGGAGCCACGCCACCCACACCCGAGCTGCCGCAGACGCTGCGGGGCGGGCACATCCCGACGGCGGTCAATATTCCGTGGGCGCGGTTGGTCAACCCGGACAGCACCTTCAAGCGGCGCGAAGAGTTCGCCCGGATTTTTGATGAGCGGGGGATTACGCCGGAGAAGGAGGTGATCAGTTACTGCCTGATGGGCGGGTTGAGCAGCCACACCTGGTTTGTGCTGACCTGGCTGCTAGGCTACCCGCGCGTGCGCAACTATGATGGCGGCTGGAGTGAGTGGGGCAATCTGGTGGCCGTTCCGGTAGCGCAGAAGTATTGATCGCAGCGTCCGGCCGGCATCCGGTATAATCGTAGTGTCCACTGTTCAAACTGGCGCTGCCTTATGTACACGCGTTACGCGGTGGACGATCAAACTGAGCGTTTCACCCGATGAAACACAAACCGCCTGCGGCAGCATGGTACATGTCCGATTCCACCCTGCCGGAGGCGAAATGTCCTTTTGGGTGAACAACCGTGTGACGCGTGTTATTTACACAACGTACGCGATCACTGACCCGGAAGAATAATTCCACCTCCGGCAGGGTGAAAAAAGATAAAAAAGTACCATGCTGCCGCAGGCGAAACCGGCTTCCGCGCCTGGCAGGCGGACGGAACAATTTGTACCGCGTAAGTCGTGTGATACAACCAACATCTCACTCCTGCAAAATCCTCTGTCAGACGATGAATAAACCAGCATATACCAGGGAGGTGTAATCAGTGCTACTCTCAAGTGTTCTTACCGTTGACCCCGCCAAGGTTGACCGTGATCTGGAGTTTGTTATGCAGTGCTTCCGGGAGGTGCTTACTGAAATTGGTGAGCGCGACCTGGCCGCCGCGCTGCCCTGGCCGTCGGAGCAACCCCTATCCACCGGCTCAACACCGGAGCGCCTGGCGCAGGCGTACACGATTGCGTTTCAACTGCTTAGTATGGTGGAGCAGAATGCCGCCGTGCAGCAGCGCCGTGTGGTTGAGACCGCACATGGCCTGGCGGTCAATACCGGGCTGTTTGGGCAGAGCCTGGCACAAGTCAAGGAACGGGGCGTTACCGGCGAGCAGGTCGCCGCCGCGCTGCCGCATCTGCGAGTCGAGCCGGTACTGACGGCGCATCCTACTGAGGCCAAGCGCGCCACCGTGCTGGAGCATCATCGGGAGATCTATCTCTTGCTGGTGCAGCGCGAGAACCAGGTCTGGACGCCCTATGAGCAGGAGACGCTGCGCGAGCAGATGAAGAGTTGGCTGGAACTGCTCTGGCGCACGGGGGAGGTGTTTTTACAAAAGCCGGATGTGGCCTCCGAGCGGCGCAATATCATCCACTACCTGCGCAATGTCTTCCCGGAGGTGTTGCCCCTGCTGGATCAGCGGCTGCGCCAGGCATGGACGGAAGCCGGCTTTGCGCCGGAACTGCTGCGCGATCCACAGAACCTGCCGCGGATTAGCTTTGGCAACTGGGTGGGGGGCGACCGCGATGGGCATCCGCTGGTGACGGCCGATGTTACCCGCACAACGCTGAATGATCTGCGGCTGAATGCGCTGCTCTTGCTGCATCAACAGTTGACTAGCCTGGCGGCCGACCTGAGCCTGTCGGATCTGCTCCAGCCACCGCCGGCCGCGTTGCAGCGCCGGGTTACGGATGCTGTCGCCGAACTGGGTGAGCGCGGGCAGTGGGTGATCCAGCGCAACCTCGATGAGCCCTGGCGGCAGATGGTCAATTTGATGCTGGCCCGGTTGCCGCTGGATCTGGTTCAAACCGACTGGGGCGAGTTGCGCGAGGAGCGCGGACGCTACCGCCACGCGGACGAACTGCCGGCGGATTTGCAGGCGCTCTACGTGGCGCTGGTTGCGGTGGGCGCGCAGCGCATCGCCGAGACAAGCGTGCTGCCGCTCTGGCGGAATGCGCAGGCGTTTGGTTTTCACCTGGCAGCGCTGGATGTGCGCCAGAACAGTCGCTTTCACGATCAGGCTGTGGCGCAACTGCTTGCCGCCGCCAATCTCCCCGATGCGGATTTCCCGGCCTGGGATGAAGATCGGCGGCTGGCGTTGCTCAACCAGGAACTGGAGTCGCCGCGGCCCTTCACGCGCCCCGATATTGCGGCCGGCCCGGAAGCCGATGCCGTGCTCAGTTGCTACCGCGTGCTGGTGGAGCATATCCACAGGTACGGGTCAGCCGGGCTGGGTGCGCTGATTGTGAGCATGACCCGCAGCCTGTCCGATCTGCTGGCGGTTTATCTGCTGGCGCGCGAGGTGGGGCTGGATGTGCGTACTCCTGAGGGTCTGGCCTGTCGCCTGCCGGTTGTCCCGCTGTTCGAGACGATTGACGATCTCCAGCGCAGCCCGGCGATCTTGCGCGCCTTCCTGATGCATCCCGTGACCCGGCGCAGCCTGGAGTACCAGCGGCAACAGGCCGGGCTCGATCAGCCGGTGCAGCAAGTGATGGTGGGCTACAGTGACAGCAACAAGGACGGCGGGATCTTTGCCAGCCTCTGGGGGCTCTACCGGGCCGAGGCAGCACTGGCGCAGGTTGGGCAGGAGTGCGGGGTGCGGATACGCTTCTTCCATGGGCGCGGCGGCACGATCAGTCGGGGCGCGGGGCCGACGCACCGCTTTATTAAGGCGCTGCCCCACGGTAGCCTGAATGGCGACCTGCGCCTGACCGAGCAGGGCGAGACGATTGCGCAGAAGTATGCCAACCGGCTCAACGCAGCCTACCAGATGGAACTGCTGCTCGCCGGGGTGACGCGGGCAACCCTGCTTGACTGGCACCAGACCGATCCGCCCCATCCGCTGGAGCCCACGATGGATCGGCTGGCCGAGCGTAGCCGTACGTCCTACACAGACCTGCTGCATGCCGAGGGCTTTCTAGATTTCTTTCGGCAGGCCACACCGATTGATCTGCTCGCCGAGAGCCGGATCGGTTCGCGGCCGGCGCGGCGCACCGGGCAGAACACGCTGGAGGATCTACGTGCTATCCCGTGGGTGTTTAGCTGGGGCCAGTCGCGCTTTTATCTCTCGGGCTGGTATGGTGTCGGCAGCGCGCTGGAGGAGTTGCATGACCAGGACGCGGCGACCTTTGCGGCACTCAAAGAGCATACCTTCACCTGGCCGCCACTGCACTATATCCTCAGCAACGTGGCGACCAGTATTGAAATTGCCGATCAGGAGATGATGCGCGCCTACGCCGACCTGGTTGAGGATCACACCACGCGGGAGCGCATTATGGGAATGATCGAGGCGGAACTGGCGCGCACCCGGCGCATGCTGGAGTTAATCTATGCCGGGCCGTTGGCGGAGCGCCGCCCCAACATTCATGGCATGCTGAGCCTACGCCGCACGGGGCTGCATGTGCTGCACCAGCAACAGATCGAGATGATCCGTACCTGGCGGCGGTTACGGCAGGCGGGTGATACGGCCGGGGCGCAGGCCTTGCTCCCCCGCCTGCTGCTGACAGTGAATGCGATTGCGAGCGGACTGGGGAGTACGGGGTAAGGTTACAAGGTGAGGGTAGCAAACCCGCTTCACACTTCACGCTGGAAGGCGATATATTCGTTTCACCTGTTACATAACAGGAGTTACGCGGTGGGTACACAACCTGGACAAATGTCCAGGTGGACGCCGGCTTCGCCTGCGGCAGCATGGTACTTTTTTTCTTTGTTCACAAAACATTTGCACATAGTGCAAATGTTTTGTGAACAAAGCTGGTTTCTTCCGCCCTGCCGGAGGCGGAATCGCTTGTCGGGTCAACGACCGCGTACGTCGTATCAATAACAGGACGTACGCGGTGGAAGCCTGTTCCGGCCCGCTGTCAGACCCAAACGCCGGCTTCGCCTGCGGCAGCATGGTACGTATGTTACTTTTTTGAGAAGAATGCTGCACTCTGTGCAACATTCTTCTCAAAAAGATGTCCGGTACCGCCCTGCCGGAGGCGGAATCGCTTGTCGGGTCAACGACCGCGTAACTCCTGTTACATAACAGGAGTTACGCGGTGGGCATGCAAACCGGGCGTTTCACCCGATGCCGGCCCGATTCGCCTGCGGCAGCATGGTACTTCTTTAGCTTTTGCCCTGCCGGAGGCGAAATTCCGTGCCGGGTCAGTGACCACGTAACTCCTGTTACATAACAGAAGCTACGCGGTGGGTATCCCAACCAGGTGATTGCCTGGATAAACGACCCGTTTCGCCTCCGGCAGGGCGAAAAGCTTCGTTCGCGTGAGACCACATAACTCGTGAAAGTAACTGACCAGTTGGATAGTGCGAAGACTGAGCGGGTAGGCAAGTTGCAACTGTGCGCCCGGTGAGTGACAATTAGTAAAAACCCCGTTATCCTATAGCAACCGAGAAGCTGTTTTATCAGGCGAGGCAGCCCTATTCAAACCCACCGGCATCGCGCATGCCCGGTGGACACCGCTGGTTACAGTTGGCACACTGGTGCGCCAACTGTTGAACTTCGCGCAATTCAAGGAGGAAATCGTGAAATACGTTAGCCCTAACCAGCCAGGAAGTAAGGTCACGTTCAAATCGCGCTATGGCAACTATATCAATGGTGAGTTTGTACCGCCCACCAATGGCCGTTACTTCGACAACCCCAGCCCGGTCACTGGTCGCGCATTCTGCGAAATCCCCCGCTCCGACGCAGCGGATATCGAGAAGGCGCTTGATGCGGCCCACGCCGCCAAGGATGCCTGGGGACGCACTGCTCCCGCCGAACGTTCACTACTGCTGAACCGGATTGCCGACCGGATCGAAGAAAATCTAGAAGTGCTGGCGGTCGCCGACACCTGGGATAACGGCAAGCCCGTCCGCGAGACGCTCGCTGCCGACCTGCCACTGGTAGTTGATCACCTGCGCTACTTCGCCGGGGCGATCCGCAGCCAGGAAGGGTCACTTTCGGTGATTGACGACAACACGGTCGCCTATCATTTTCAGGAGCCGCTGGGGGTTGTCGCGCAGATTATTCCGTGGAACTTCCCGCTGCTGATGGCGATCTGGAAGCTGGCTCCGGCGCTGGCTGCCGGCAACTGTGTGGTCATCAAGCCCGCCGAGCAGACTCCGGCCGGTATCCTGGTGCTGATGGAGTTGATCGGCGATCTGCTGCCGCCGGGAGTGGTCAACGTGGTCAACGGCTTCGGCGTCGAGGCCGGCAAGCCACTCGCCAGTAGCAACCGCGTCTCTAAGGTCGCCTTCACGGGTGAGACGACGACCGGACGCCTGATCATGCAGTATGCCTCCGAGAATCTGATCCCGGTGACGCTGGAGCTTGGCGGCAAGTCCCCCAATATCTTCTTTGCCGACACCTTTGCCCAGCAGGACGACTTTATGCAGAAGGCGCTGGAGGGCTTCGCTATGTTTGCCCTGAACCAGGGCGAAGTCTGCACCTGTCCCTCACGCGCGCTGGTTCAGAAGTCATTCTATGCCGACTTTGTGGAGCGCGCCGTTGCCCGTACGCAGGCGATCAAGCAGGGCCATCCGCTGGATACCGACACAATGATTGGGGCGCAGGCTTCCAACGATCAGATGGAGAAGATTCTCTCCTACATTGAGATTGGCAAGCAGGAGAATGCCCGGGTGCTGGCCGGCGGTGAGCGCATTGATCTTGGCGGCGAGTTGGCCGAGGGCTACTACATCCAGCCGACGGTTCTGGAGGGCAGCAACCGCATGCGCGTCTTCCAGGAAGAGATCTTCGGGCCGGTGGTCTCGGTGACGCAGTTCAACGACTTCGATGATGCGCTGGAGATTGCCAATGACACGCTCTACGGTCTGGGAGCCGGCGTCTGGACTCGCGATATGAACACGGCCTATCGGCTGGGGCGAGGCATTAAGGCCGGGCGCGTCTGGACCAACTGCTACCATTTGTATCCCGCGCACGCGGCATTCGGTGGCTACAAGCAGTCCGGCATCGGACGCGAGAACCACCAGATGATGCTCAATCACTACCAGCATGTCAAGAATCTGCTGGTGAGCTACGATCCGAAGCCGCTGGGCTTCTTCTAGTTTTTAGAGACTGTCTGAACAGATGATGCGCGGCGGTCCCACGGCATGCGAGGTGCCCTGCGACACCGGACAGCGCCCCAGGCGTCCCGGCGTCAGCCGGGGTGTGGCCGGAACCGGCTGACGCCGGGACTCCCGCGCCGGGGCCGTAGCCCCATGACCAACCCGTTTCAGACAGTCTCTTACCACAGAGGTCACAGAGGCCACTGTAACGGCTTGGGTACCATGCTTCCAGCATGACCTACGGGATGGGATCTGCACCGATGTTTCGTCCATGAAGGTTGTACGATAGTTCCCGCTATCCAGCGGGGCAGCCCTTCTCACGGGTTGCTCCGCTGAATGGCGTTGGTAGGAAGGATACTGCGCAATGTCTGTAAACCGTATTGATGTCACCTCCGCCGCTACTTCGATGATTGAACATCTGAAGACGATCCACGGAGATCTGCTGTTTCACCAGTCGGGAGGTTGTTGCGACGGCAGTGCGCCGATGTGCTACCCGATTAAGGAGTTTAAGATCGGCCAGTATGATGTGTTCCTGGGCCAGATTGCCGGCTGCCCGTTTTATATCAGTGGGCCGCAGTATGAATACTGGAAGGGCACCCACCTGACAATTGATGTTGTCAAGGGGCGCGGCAGCGGCTTCTCCGTCGAGGCACCGGAGGGGGTGCGCTTTCTGATCCGCTCGCGCGTGTTTACCGATGCGGAGTGGGCCGCGCTGGAGGCGGCCGGTGAACCGCCACGGGGGGAGCAGGTGCTCTCACAAGGGTAAGATTCCTCCGGGAGGGACGCGCTGCGGCGCGTCCGCCGCCCGGCCCTTGAAAACCACTCCCCTCATTCCCTCTGAGGTGTAGACTTTTTCGCTGGATCGCCGTGGAATGTGGTCGGTAGGATCGGCAGAGGTCGCCGTTCCAGCGCAGCATTTCCCGCATTGGGACCGGCGGCGGACGCGCAGAAGCGCGTCCCTACCACAAAATGTCTACACTTGAGAGCCCCTCACTCCTCTCCAAATAATTTCTCCAGCGTGCGCGTGGTAATTTTCTGGTAGAGCTGCCGCAGGGCGGCATCGGTGCCGGCGGGGGCGGTGCCCAGGCGCTTGAACAGCGCGGCCTCAACGGTGGGCGCGGCCACCTGGATCGCAATGGTGTCCAGCTCGGGCGCGGCTGCATAGAAGTCAGCGAGCCGGCTCTCCAGGGGGGCCACCGGCTCGGCGGTGATGAGGGGTTCTGCTGCTTCTGCCCCGCTGACGACGGCCCGCCGCGCATGCAGCGCATCCATGATCTGCTCGCGGGTGCGTCCGCGCATCTGAAAGATCAGGAAGGGATCTTCGTCAAAGCGCTCGCCCAGCAGATAGTAGACCGCCGCGATATGCTTGCAGGGGTTGGCCGCATCGGGGCAGGAACACCTGGTGTTGATATCCGCACGACTCTGCGGCAGCAGGTGGATGCCGGCCGCCTGGAATGCCTCCTCGATATCCTGCGGCATCTCCCCGGCCAGCAGGCCGGCGCTAAAGATCGCCTGCTGCGCCATCTGGCCAATCGCCTGCTCCCACTGGCTATCGCTCAGCGGGGTGATTGCCATCGCAACATTGTAGGGCGTGGCCCGCGAGCCCTGCACTTTTGCCTGCACCTTTCCCGGCTTGATCTCGATACTCATCACCTGACCCTGACGCGCATAGGTGCGCCCGCGCTGCAACCGATTGCCCCAGCCGAAGGTCTCCAGCACACCGATCCAGCGTTTCGCCCACCAGGATTTGCCGAATTGACCACGCTCAGTTTTGGCCCTGATGCCATCCTGGACCGGCCGCGGCCGGGATGGTTCGTACCAGTCACCATAATTATCCTCATAGTAGGAACCGCGACGGCGGGGCATGGCTATTCCTCCTCACTCGCAATGGCGTCCTGGCGCAGAGCTACCAGGTCGCGCAACTGATTGGTACTCAGGCTGGTCAGCCAGCTCTCATCGCTGCCCAGCACCTGCTCGGCCAGCGTGCGCTTGCTCTCGATCATCTCGTCGATCCGCTCCTCCAGCGTGCCGGTGCAGACAAACTTGTGTACTTCAACGTTGCGTTGTTGCCCGATGCGGAAGGCCCGGTCGGTCGCCTGGTTCTCCACTGCCGGGTTCCACCAGCGGTCAAAGTGAACCACATGGTTCGCCGCCGTCAGGTTGAGCCCGGTGCCACCCGCCTTGATCGACAGGATAAAGACGGTGGGTCCACCGGGAGCCTGGAAGCGCCGCACCAACCCATCGCGTTCGCGCGCCTTTGTGCCGCCATGCAGGAAGAGTACATCTTCATAGAGCCGCTCGCTCAGGTGGAGCCGCAGCATCTCGCCCAGTTCGGCAAACTGGGTGAAGATCAGCACCCGGTCACCGGCGGCATAGATCTCCTCCAGCAGTTCACTCAGACGTGCCAGCTTGCCCGAGCGGTCGGCAAAGGCGCTGCCATCCTTGAGAAACTGCGCCGGGTGGTTACAGACCTGCTTCAGTTTCATCAGCATCGCCAGCACCAGTCCTTTACGCTGGATGGCATTCTCCTCGGTATCGGCATTTTCGATCTGCTGTAGCGCATCGCGCACAACCGACTCGTAGAGCGTCGCCTGCTCCGGGGTCAGCCGGCAATACTCCTTCTTCTCGATCTTATCCGGCAGATCGGCGATGATGGTCTTGTCGGTCTTGAGGCGGCGCAGAATAAAAGGGGCGGTAAGCCGGCGCAGGCGCGCGGTAGCGTTTTCGTCGCCGGTACGCTCAATCGGGCGGGCAAAGTCGCGGCGGAAGGCGGTTTCGTTGCCCAGGTAGCCCGGATTGAGGAAGGCCATGATACTCCAGAGTTCGGTCAGGCGATTCTCGACCGGCGTGCCGGTCAGCGCGATACGAGTGGGCGCGGTCAGCGCCCGAGCGGCCTGGGCCTGCTTCGTGCTGGCATTCTTGATATTCTGCGCCTCGTCCAGCACCACTGCGCCCCACTCCACGCCGGCCAGCGTATCGCGGTCACGCGCCAGCAGCGGAAAACTGGTCAGCACCAGGTCATGCTCCTGCGCGGCCTGGACAAACGGGTCGCCCTGGGGCCGACCGGGCCCCTGATGCACCAGCACGCGCAAGGCGGGCGCGAAGCGCTGCACCTCGCGCTGCCAGTTGCCAATCACCGAGGTGGGACAGACCAGCAGCGTGGGGGCCGGTTGCGCCTCCTGCTCGCGGTCGTGCAGCAGCAGGGAGATCGTCTGGATTGTGTTGTGGCACAGTATATTGTTGGCGACAAAGTTGTGCTGTGTCTGGATCTCAAAGTCATACACATAACCATGATGCATAACATCTTCAATTGACTTGATCCGGCAGTAAAAAACGTCCTGATCCAGCAGATGTTGCAACTGGCGGCGGGTAGCCATCAGCGCCGGGCGATCCAGGCTGGCATAGGCCGCCAGAGTTTGGTCGGTCCAGCGTGAGCGGGGTTGCTGGCGATAGCGCTGTTCGGCGGCCCCACTCAGGATATCGTCAATCCCGGTCAACACTCGCTCCAGGCTGGCGCGGGAGAACTGCTGTGTACCATCCAGATAGACCGTGTTATGCATCCCGAAGTGGCGCACGGGCAATCCGGTCGCCGCTACCATACGCCCGACCTGCGCGGACGCGGGAATACCTTCGACATTGGTGTTGCTTGCCCGTGCGCATATTTCTGTAAGCTTATGCGACTTCCGGCTATCTTCCAGGCCAATTGTATGCAAAAACCGGCGCGCCGCATTACCTCCCAGCGTCCCGATGTAGTAGGTGCGGAAGATACCAGTGCCATTGGTTGCATGTTTCTGCTTTGCCGCGATCCGCAGCCAGATCCCGAAGCGCCGCAGCAGGGCCGCCAGTTGCTGGATCAGGGTGGCCGAGGCGGTGCTGATCTCAATACTGCGCATTGAGGAGACAACCGCCGCCTCAGCCGCGAAGTAGTTGCGCAAAAAGATGCGAACGCTCTCCCGGTCGCCCTGCATGACCCAATCGGGAATGGTTTTGTCGCGGGAGCGCTGCCCCCAGGTATAGCCGCGCGCCTCCAGGAAACGTTGGTACGACCGGCTGTTGATGATCAGCGCAGCGATCCCGCGCTGATCGGCCCGAATCGCCGGGGTATTTACCTTCAGATTGTACTTCCGTCCGATCCGCTCCAGCGTCTGGCGGAGTTGCTCCAGCCGTTCGGTATCTTTCTGCGAAATGGAGAGCGTTGCTCGCTTCGTCAGTTCGTACCCTTCGGCGATCTGCCAGGCCAGGAACTGCAACAGGTCCGGGTCTTCCGGTGTGCCCTCCCAGCAGGTATGCGCCGGAACACAAACAACATCGCCAACCTGTAGTTCGCGCGTCCAGCCCCGCTCGGTCAATAGTTGATGGCGACGGGTGATGGTAATGCTGCTGCCATCCACCAGGGTGATTTTGCGGAGCGGTTCGCACACATACTGGCGATAGAGGCGGCGGATCGGTGCCAATACCATTGCGCCGGTCTGGTTGTCGATGGCATTGACCTGGAGGGTTTCCAGCGGCTCGGCCCATGTGCCACCTTCATTGTCCGGGTAGGGCTGATGCGCGTGGGCCTGCCAGAGTTCTTCCGCTGTCCGCAACACGCCATTCACCTCGATCAAGGTGTCGCCCAAAATGCACTTCCCCAATCCCATATCGTCCGCCAGACATGCGCCCAGCCCAAAGCGCTGCAAAAACGCCAGCCAGGAATAGCCCCGCACCTGATAGGGCCGCAGTGTCGCCTGCAATCCATCCGGGGGCGGCAGCAGATCCAGTTGTTGCGGGTTACTCAGGCCGCGCAACGCCTCACCCAGCCAGCCTTCGGCCTCAACCCCGGCAACCTCAACGCCGGGCGGCAGCGCCTGCCCATCGTCGCCCAGTCCCAGCCGCAGCGCCTCGATCAGGGACATGCTGCCGGCGCGCTGCTTGAAGAAACGCAACGCCTGCTGCATATGCTCCGGGTCGAGCACCACCCATTGCCCGCGCACCTGCACCAGCGGCATTTTGAGTGCCACCAGCCGCTCAAACTCGGCCAGATCCAGCGGTTGATCGCCCAGCGCCAGCTCCCAGGAGAAGCTGATCATCTTCTCAAAGGAGAGCACGCCCTTTTCATTTGGCGGCGTTTTGACCTGCGCCTTCGCCTGGAGCCGCGTGCCCTTGCCCTGCAACCAGGCGGGTACCAGCACGCCAAAGCCGCTCTGCTCCAGCAGCGGGGTGGCTTCTTTCAGGAAGGTAAAGGCCTCGGGTGTGTTGAGTGTGGCGCGGTCGGGGGCGGCCTGCCGCAGGCTGTTTTGCAGCGGCGGAAAGAGCCGCGCCGCAAAGCCCAGGCCGGTCAGCAGGCGCTCCTGCGGATGCTCAAAACGACGGTCCAGGTAGGTAAACGCCGCTCCCCGCTCGCGCCAGATATCCTTGACCGGCACCAGCAGGCTGGGCTCATCGGTGGCCTGGAGCAGGTAGCTCAGCTCCCAGGGTTGCTCGGCCTCTGCCGGGGGTTCCAACCGGAAGGTGATGCGGAAAACATCATCCCCGGCAACCTGACCCTGCCCGGACCAGTCCTGCCAGCTCTTGTAGAGCGCATCGGCCGCCGGTCCCTTGAGCGGCACCAGCGAATCCTTGCCCAGCAATGCCTGGAGCCACTTGCCGCCCGGCGTGGTCGCGGGGAGCGTGGCGGGGAGTGCCAGTTCGCGCACCGTGCTATCGACGACCGCCGTCAGGAAATCTCCCAGCAGCGCGCGGGCAGACGGCGCGGCGGCGGGTTCATCCACGGCGGCACGGCAGAGTGGCGGCATGCTGCGGGCCAGGGTGCCTATTTTTTGGGCGGTATCCGCCGTGGGCTGTGGCCGCCACACCGCGCGCAACTGGAAGCCATCGCGCACCAGCGTGGGCAGTACCTGCTGCCCCGCCAGCACCTCCAGCGCCAGCAGCGTTGCCGTGCGCCAGGCACGCAGGTCGGCCCCCAGGTGCCGGGGCTCGGTCAATGCCGGCAGCAGATCGACGGCAATGGTGATCGGCAACGCCAGTCCGACCACCTGCCAGGGCAGCAGTTCGGGCGCTTCGGTGGGCGCGGTCACGGTGCCGGTTGCCAGCAGTTCCGGCGAGGGAATGGGCATCTTCGCTGTGGCGGGCAGCCAGAAGGTCTGCGGATACTCATAGCTGCCGGTGTCAATGGCGGCAACCAGATCGGCGGGCAGCAGTCGCTCCAACAGGCCGTAGAGCGTATCCAGCGGCAGTTGAAACGGATGCGGCTTGAGCTTGCGCCGTCCGCGGGCAGGATTACGTTCCGTGGCTTCGCCCCAGAGAAAAAAGAACTGCTTTGCCGGTACCCAGGTGCCATGCAGAATATCATTCATGGACATTTCCCGCTATTGCTGGACTGGTAGCGCGCAACGCCCGCCCCACCGCTACAGTCCCAATAACGGCAGGCAGGTAAAACCATCAGGCGATCATCCCCCGGATCGCAGCCTGATCATAGCGGAAATAGTACAGATCAGCAAGGTGGCGCGTCCCCACCCTGCCGGGAACTTTCTCCCCGCTTCGCACGTCTCCCCCATAGTGCCCGATTGCTCCCCGGAAATCTTGGCAATGGGCGGGGCAGCCGGAACACACACATATGGTACAGATGGATTTCAGAAAGGATACCGCGATGTATACCATGCTTACACGCATGTTTATGATCAGCTTCCTGGCACTGCTCCTGGGAGCCTGTGGACCGGCGGGGAATGCCGAACCGGTGGAATTGACCGTCGGCGAAGCGGTGCAGATGCAGGGGACGGTGGTCGATACGGTTGACGATTGTGCGTTTGATGGGATTTGCGCCTATGTTGTCGATACGGGCCAGGGCGAGTATAACGTCATCTGGTCCGCGGGGATGACGCCGGTTCCATGTCAGGGCGATATTGACACTGGGATCACCGTGGGTGACACCGTCGAGTTTAGCGCCGAGGTCCGCACCGCCGATAGCGTCTCGGTCTGCCCATCCGCCGACTACTTCGTTCGGAAGAACTGAGATAGAAAGAACAAAGAACAGAGAACAGAGAACTGAGAACCCGAGAATGACTAACATATTCTAATGATTAAACGGATAATTTCTTAGTTCTTAGTTCTTAGTTCTTAGTTCTTAGTTCTTAGTTCTTAGTTCTTGAGTTCTTAAGTTCTTGTGTTCTTAAGTTCTTGGTTCTTAAGTTCTTGGTTCTTTAGCATCACTGCAACAACTGCGCTACCCGCTGCGTGATCTCCAGGCCGAACGCGGGCAGGATACCCAACGCAAACGTCCCCAGCAGACTCAGCCCGACCGCCAGCGTGTAGCCGCTGCCCCGGGCCAGTGTCACCCGGTGCGTCGGCTGCGCCAGGTACATCTCGGCAATCACTGCCACATAGTAGTAGAGCGCCAGCGCCATATTGATCGCCGCAATCACCGCCAGCCAGAGCATCCCACCCTCCAGGACCGCCGCCAGCAAAGAGATCTTTCCGGCAAACCCGGCCAGCGGTGGTATCCCCGCCAGCGAGAGCAGCGAGAGCGTCAGCGCCGCCGCCGCGCCCGGCATGCGCCACCCCATTCCGCGTAGCGCGGCAATGGCATCACTCCCGGTCGCCCGCTCCAGTTGGGCCACCACTGCAAACGCGCCCAGGTTCATAAAGAGGTAAGCCGCCAGATAGTAGCCGACGGCATTGAGCGCCCCTTCAACCTGCCCGGCCACCGCCACGGCAATCAGCACATAGCCGGCCTGCGCAATGCTCGAATAGGCCAGCAGTCGCTTCAGGTGGGTCTGGCGTAGCGCAACCAGATTGCCCAGCGTCATAGTTGCCACGGCCAGCAGCGCTACCAGCAGCGGCCAGGCCATCATTCCCTCCGGCAGTGTTGACAGGATAAAGCGGGCCAGTCCGGCAAACCCGGCGATCTTGGGCACCACTGAGAGAAACCCGGTGATCGGCGCGGTTGCGCCCGCGTAGACATCCGGGGCCCAGAAGTGAAACGGCACCAGCGTCGCCTCAAATGCATAGCCCACCAGGATCAGCCCGGCCGCCAGTGCCACCCAGACCGGGTCAGCCGTCGTTAGCGCCTGCCCAATGGCGCGCAACTCCAGGCTGCCCGTCATGCCATAGAAGAAAGTCAGCCCATAGGCCATAATCGCCAGCGCCACCGCCGCATAGATGAAATATTTGATCGTCGCCTCATTCCCCGCCTGATCGCTACGCACCAGGGCCACCAGCAGATATGACGCCAGACTGAGCATCTGCAGGAAGAGCACGATCAGCCCTAGATCCAGGCTTGAGGCCAGACCCACGCCTCCCAGCGTGGTGAAGATCACGGCCACGGGCGCATGCGCCACCTCCGGTCGATGCCGAAAATAGCCCGCGATCAACAGCAGGGAAATTAATGCGCCCAGTTGGATCAGCAGCTTGAAGACATTGGCAAACCCATCCACGGCGTAGGTGTTGCAAAACACTGCCGTCGGCTGCCAGGGCAGCATGCGCGCCGTCATGATCAGTGCGGCAATCAGGCCGGACACCGCCAGGTATGCCGGCAGATGCAGCCAGCGCCCACGCACAAACCCGGCGATGGGCACCAGGATGATCGCCAGTCCCGCCAGCACCATTTCCGGTACGATCGCATAGAGATCGAGGCACTCCATGGCTACCCCCCGATCCGCGCCAGCGCCTGCGTGGTGCTATTAATCATCTGAATAACCAGTCCCGGCAGGATGCCAATCAGCAGCGTCAATACCGCTAGCGGCACCACCGTCACCAGTTCCCGCGTGGTCAGCGGTGCCACCGGGGGCATATTCTCCGGCGGCGCACCCATCACTACCAGGATCAGCATGCGAATATACAATCCGGTGGTGACAATCAGGCCCAGCAGGGCAATCGCGGCAGCCCAGACACTCACCCCCAGCGTCGCGCCCAGCACCTGAAACTCGGCAATAAAGCCGGACATGCCCGGCAGCCCCAGCGAACCAAAGGCCAGCAGCCCCAGCAACCCGCTGTAGAGCGGCACCCGCCCCAGCAACCCGCCGAAACGCTCCATTGACCGGGTACCCGCCCGGTGTTGCAACATCCCGACCAGGAAGAACATCCCGCCGGTCAGCAGGCCATGGCTGACCATCTGGAAGAGCGCGCCATTCAGGGCCAGTTGCCGCACCGCCGGATTGTCGGAGAGGGCCCAGACTGCGCTGCCCAGCATCACGTAGCCCATATGGTTGATCGAGGTAAAAGCGACCAACCGCTTCAGATCGTCCTGCCCCAGCGCCGCCAGCGCGCCATAGACCAGCGAAACCAGCGCCAGCGCCAGCAAGATCCAGCCATACTGCCGCGCCGCCTCGGGCAGCGTGGGCAGCATAATCCGCAGCAAGCCATAGCCTCCCAGCTTCAGCAGCAGCCCCGCCAGAATGACACTGCCCTCGGTCGGTGCTTCGACATGCGCATCGGGCAACCAGTTATGCAGCGGCACAATCGGTAACTTCACGCCAAAGCCCAGCACCAACCCGAGTAGGATTAACCCGGCGGCAACCGGTGCGTTTGCCAGCGGCTGCGCCGCCACGATTGCCGGCAGCGAAAAGGTGTGTGGCTCGACCGCCAGGTACAACCCCAGGAAGCTCAACAGCATCGCCAGACTCCCGGCGCGGGTGTAGAGGAAGAACTTGATCGCCGCATAGGAGCGCCGTTCGCTACCCCAGATGCCGATAATAAAATACATCGGCACCAGGCTGATCTCAAAGAAGACATAGAAGAGCAGCAGATCCTGCGCCGCAAACGCGCCCAGCAACCCCGTCGCCATCAGCAGGAACATAAAGGCATGCGCCTGCACCCGCTCGCGCTCCGGCAGCACATAGACCATCACCAGCGTGGTCAGCAGCGCCGTCAGGATGAACAGTGGCAGCGAGAGTCCATCCAGACCAATATCGTAGCTTGCGCCGATGCTGGGAATCCAGGGCAGCGTCCGCCGCCACTGCAACCCGGAAACCGCCGGATCATAGCCGCCCCAGAGAACCAGGGTTGCCAGCAACGTCAGCAGGCTCCCCGCCAGTGCCACCCAGCGGATCAGCCCCGGCGACCGGCGCGGCAAAACCAGGACTAGCAGCCCGGTGATTAACGGCAAAAATATTGTAAGGGTAAGCATGCTATTGATCGACTTTCCTTTATTTACACGAGTTATGCGGTTAACATGCAACCCGGACGTTTCACCCGATGGAAGCCCGATTCGCCTGCTGCCGCAGGCGAGATTTCCTTCTGGGTTCGTGACCGCGTAATACGTGTCGTTTACAGGAGTTACGCGGTGCGGACTGTTCCGGCCGCGTGCCAGACCCGGAAGCCCGATTCGCCTGCGGCAGCATGGTGCTTTTTCGATCTTTTCCCAAAAACTTTGCATCTTGTGCAAAGTTTTTGGGAAAAGATCAGGATCTTTCGCCCTGCCGGCGGCGATATCTCCTTCCAGAGGAAGAATTGTGTAAATCAGGTCACAACCAGAAAACCATCCCACCAACGACGCCAACCAGCAGCACCCACAGGAACAACCCCAGCGTGTAGAGGTAGAGCCGCCCGCTCTGCAGCGTACGCAGTCGCCCGCCCGCCCGGTTGAACAGCCCGGCAAAGCGGTCCAGGGTGGCCGAAATGCCGCGCGTCTCGTTGGTCTCGGTGGCACGGCCCAGGTCGAGTGTCACGCCGGCCGCAACTGCTGCGGCATGATCAAATCCCGCTTCGATGCGCTCATTGCCCGCCGCCAGCCGCCGCGTCGTTCTCGCCAACCCGTGCGCCGCCCGATCAAAGCCCGCTTCGATGCGCTGATTGCCCGCCGCCAGCCGCCGCGCTGCTCCCGCCAGCCCACGCACGAGGCGATCAAACCCGACTTCAAGCCCATCCGCCACGGACGAGGCATAAAATGCCAGGCGTGCGGGCAGGAGCGTTGCCCGATCTAATCCAGCCTCCAGCCGGCGCGGCCGCCCGCCAAAAGTGGGCACCGGCCCGCTCCGCCAGACCCGTAGCGCACCCAGGGCCAGCCCGGCGAGGCTCGCCAGCACCGCCGACATGCGCCAGACCAGCGCAACCTCCGGCTCAGCGGGAAAAGCCAGAAATGCCTCGATCCGGCCCGCCAGCAGCCAGCCCAGGCCCAGCGCACCCAAGGCCAACAGTACCATCGGCCCTAACAACAACCACCCCGGATCATGGCCCGCCGGCTCCGGGGCATCGGGCCGGTGCGCAAAAACCGCCACCCCCGCCCGACTGATGTAGATCCCGGCCAGGAAGATCAGCAGCAGCAACAGGAGCGCTGGAAACGGACCAGTTGCCGCCGCCTGCGCCAGGATCGCCTCCTCGCTCCAGAAGCCGGAGAGCGGCGGCACCCCCGCCAGCGCCAGTGCCGCCGCGCCAAAGACCAGCGCGGTCATCGGCATCGTTCGTCGCAGCCCGCCCAGTTGCCGCAGGTCGCGTGTGTCGGTGGCATGATCCACCGCGCCCGCCGTCAGAAAGAGCGTAGACTTGAACAGCGCATGCGTCGTCAGATGATAGGCCGCCGCCAGCGGTCCCCCCAGCCCCAGTGCCAGCAGCATCTCCCCCAGTTGCGACACCGTGGACCAGGCCAGGATGCGCTTGAGATCGGTCTGCACGGTCGCTACTAGCGCGGCGAAGAGTGCGGTCAATCCGCCCACCCAGAACACCAGGTTCAACACCAGCGGCACCACTGCAAACAGCGGGAAGAGGCGCAAGAGCAGGTAGACCCCGGCCGCCACCATCGTCGCCGAGTGGATCAGCGCTGACACCGGCGTCGGCCCGGCCATCGCTGCGGGAAGCCAGGCCGTCAGCGGCAACTGCGCGCTCTTGCCAATGGCCCCGGCCAGGAAGAGCAGCGCGATCAGGGTCAGGCCGGTAGCCGGCAGAGCAGCCGTTTCCACTGCTTGCAGGAAAGTCGCAATATCGGTTGTGCCTACCGCCTGCAGCACCCAGAGCCAGCCTAGCAGCAGCCCCAGGTCGCCCAGCCGCGTCAGCAAGAATGCCTGCTGCGCCGCCCGGCGCGCTTCGTCCTGCCGGTACCAGAAACCGATCAGTAGGAACGACGCCACGCCCACGCCTTCCCAGGCTGCAAACAGGAGCAGCAGCGAGTCGGCCAGCACCAGCGTCAGCATCGCGCCGATAAAACCGGCGAAGGTGGCAAAGAAGCGCGCCTGTCCCTGCTCTTCAGCCATGTAGCCGACGGCATAGATCGTGATCAGCAGGCCCACCCCGGCCACGAGTAGTGCCAGCAGCAACCCCAGCGGATCAAGCCGCAGCCCGACAGTGAGCGTGTAGTCGGCGCTCTGCAGCCAGGTGGTGCTGATCCGCGGACGACGGCCCAGCAGCGCCAGCAATGTCAGCAGCGCAATGGCCGTACCGCCCACCGCCAGCCGGCCCGCCGCCCGTGGCGCACGCCGACCCACCAGCAGCGCCGACAGCGCGGCAACCAGCGGTGCAAGCGGTACAATCAGCAGCAGCGCATTCATCCGTGTAGCTCCTCGTACGCATCAACCTGCACCGTCTGGCGGTTGCGGTAGAGCAGCAGCATAATTGCCAGCCCGACCGCCATCTCGACCGCGCCAATCGTGACGATCAGGATCGTAAAGATCTGCGCAGAGTAGTCATCCGGGCGGACAAAGCGCCAGAAGGCGATCAGGTTCAGGCCGATTGCGTTCAGCAGCACCTCGATGCCCATCAGGATCATCACGGCGGAACGCTGCGCCAGCACCGCATAGATCCCAATCGCAAACAGGACCGCGCCAACGATCAGGTAGGCTGTCAGAGGGATAATCATTGCTCACCTCGTCCATCTTTCTCCAGGTTGCGGCGTGTTTGAATCTCGGTGACACCTACCAGTTCCGCTGCGTCGGGCGGGTCGGCGTCGGCAACGGGTTGCAACGCGGGCGCTTCGGGTGCAGTCGGCTGCGCATCCACGGCCACGCGCGCCTCGCGCCCGCGCTCATCGGGGAAATGTCCGGCCCGCGCCAGGAAGACCGCGCCAAAGATGCCGATCAGGATCAGCAGGCCCGCGCCCTCGAAGGCCAGCATATACTTGCCCATCAGCAGATGCCCGACCATCTCCGCCGAGTTGGGGTTGGGGGTTGCCGCCACAATCGGCCAGGCGGGACGCAGCAGCAACAGCCCGACCAGGATCACGCCAACCAGGACGGCCAGGACCGCGGCCGGCTTCTTGATCGGCGTGGTCATGCTCATATCCATATGTTCATGATGTTCATGATCTTCATGATCTTCATGGCCGCCATGCCCGTTTTGCCCGGCGTGTTCATCGTGCCCATTCTGCTCCGCATCCTGATCGCCATGGTCCGCATGCCCGGCATGATCGTCCTGCCCGTTCTGCTCCATCGGCTGATGACCGTTGCCCGCATGCTGCGACTGCTCCTCCTGCTTTTGTTCGCGCGGCAGCAGGCCCAGGCTGAAGAACTTCTCAATGATCGGCAGTTGCATCCCTGCCATCATCGCCCCACCGGGATCATGCGAGAAAAGCACCATAAACAGGATCATCACCAGCATGCCGCCGATATACATCATCACTTGCAGCAGCCCCAGCAGATCGGCCGAGAGCAGGATAAACAATCCCGCCACTCCGATAAACGAGGCCATCAGGAAGATACCGCTGCGAAACATACTCATTGTGGTCGCCATCCCCAGCGCTCCGGCAATCGCAATCAGGGCGCAGAGACTGAAGGCAACAATCTGGGCAACTGGACCAAGGATCATGCCGTTCCCACCCCCAACAAAATCAACATTCCGACGATCAATACATTTACCAGGCCAACCGGGATCAACACTTTCCAGGAGAGCGCCAGCATCTGCGCGGTACTGCGCAGGCGCACCCGTGTTCCCAGCCAGAGCATCAGCGCCATCAGGCCATAGGTTTTGAGCAGCATCCAGACCGGGCCGGGCAGCAGCGGCCCCTGCCAGCCCCCCAGAAAGAGCACAGCGCCCATCGCCGCCACCACAAACAGCACCCCGGAGAGCGCCATCCGCCATGCCATTGCCTGCCAACCACCGGAGGTGTGCAACACTCCCTGCTGGATTGAAGCGGCAAACGGCTCCAGGAAGGGCGCACGATAGGCTTGCATCAGCCCGGTGATCAGATAGAGGACAAACCCAATCGGCTGGAGCACGATGTACCAGAGCCCGGTCTGTGCCTCAACAATCGCTACCGTCGAGAGCGACTCGGCCATCATAATCGCGCCGACCAGCGCCAGCCCCAGCGGGATGACATAGGCCACCAGTTGCGCCACAATCCGGTAGCATGCCTCGACCGCATCGGGCGTATTGGCCCCCCAGCCACCCAGCGCAATCCCCAGGACCACAAAGTCCACCACCACGATGAAGTAGAAGACGCCGATACCCAGGTCTTCCCCGATCAGATTGGGACCAAAGGGGATCACCACCGTCGCCAGCGCCACCCCCAGCAGCGCCAGCACCGGCCCCGCCGGGTAGAGCCAGCGGTCGGCGTTGGGCGGATCGACCGCGTGGCGATAATCAACCGCAGCCGCCGGCCCCGGCTCCGTCTGCGTCCGCTGTAGCAGGGTCCGCTCAAGCAGTAGGGTCAGTAGCGCCCCGCCCAGCAGGGCCGCCAGCACCACCGGCATCTGCAGCACTACTCCCATTCCAGCCCTCCCATACCCCAGGCATACGCAATCCCCGCCGAGAGAATCGCAATAAAGACAAACATATCGGCAAAGGCCTCAAAGCCGATGGAGGCGAAGACCACTGCCCAGGGATACATAAAGATCATTTCCATATCGAAGGCTAGAAAGATCAGCGCATAGACCGCATACCCAAAGCGGTAGTTGTTCCAGGCTGCCGGCACTTGCAGCGGGCGCAGGCCGGGATGCCAGAGTGCCGCCGCCAGCAGCGCCAGCCCGACAATTACCAGGCAGATCAGCCCGACGATAGCATAGGAGTTTACAATCATCACAACCTCAGCGAGTAGAGAACAAAGAACAAAAAACAGAGAACCTGTCTGAAACGGTGGTTTGCGTCGGTCACACGGCATGCTGGTTGCCCAGAGCCACCGGACAGCGCCCCCGGAGTCCCGGCTTCAGCCGGCGTGTGGCCGGAACCGGCTGAAGCCGGGACTCCCGCGCCGGGGTTGTATCCCCATGACACACCCGTTTCAAACAGTCTCTGCGAACTGCGAACTGCGAACTGGTATAGACAACCAGGGGAAACATTTCGTTATCATCCGGCAGCAGCAAATTATGTGCCACGGTTTTGCGGAACCACACCTTTACAGAGATCCACGCGTGATGCACATAGTGAACCGGGACAGGCAGCATACGAGCATGCGCACGCGCTGTCCGTGTTATAGGGGCGTCCTGCTCAAACGTGCCAACCGATGCCCGCATTATCGGCAACATCAACCAAACCACAGACGTTCATCTCAAGCAACCGATTACTCCAGCCCCACCCGCCGCCACCCCACGCTCAGATAAATCTGTTAGAATTGGCGCACGGCCGGGCGCGGTGCCGTCCGCACCCGATGCAATTGTCAGTTGAATGAGCCATGGTGATCCATGCAAAACCTGCACTATATGTCGGCCCCGGCGCGTGAGGCATTCACCCGTCTGGCAGCCCGTCTGGAGCCCCGGTTGCGCGAGGGCTGCGCCCCCCGCGACGCGGACCTGTTCCTGATCCGCCTGGAACGCTACTTTGCGGACTTCTACGTACCCCTGGCGCAGATCTATGGCGAGCGTTCCGATTTTCTCCAGCAACTGGATACCCTGGGCGCGCAGATGCTCGCCGCCTACGCCAACCGTCCGGAGCCGCTGCGGCTGCTCGATATTGAGCGCCAGATGACGCCGGACTGGTTTCAGCGGGAGACGATGGTCGGCTATGTCTGCTATCCCGACCTGTTTGCCGGTACGCTACGCGGGGTGCGGGAGCATCTGACCTACCTGCGCGAACTGGGCGTGACCTACCTGCATCTGATGCCGATCCTGCAACCGCGCAGTGGGACTAACGACGGCGGCTATGCGGTGGAGGACTACCACCGGGTGAACCCGGCCCTGGGCACGATGGATGACCTGGCGGACCTGGCGGGTGATCTGCATACCAACGGCATTAGCCTCTGTATTGACCTGGTGCTGAACCACACCGCCCGCGAGCATACCTGGGCGCAACGCGCAATGGCGGGTGAGCCGGAATACCTGGACTTCTACCACACCTTTGCGGATCGGACCCTGCCGGATAGCTACGAGGCCACCCTGCGCGAGGTGTTCCCGGATTTTGCGTCGGGGAATTTTACCTGGTATCCGCATATGGCCGAGGGCGGGCGCTGGGTCTGGACTACCTTTAATGAGTTTCAGTGGGATCTCAACTATACTAATCCCGCCGTGTTCCGCGCCATGGCCGACACCATGTTCTTCCTGGCGAACCAGGGCGTGGATATTCTACGGCTCGATGCGGTGCCGTTTATCTGGAAGCGGATCGGCACCGATTGTGAGAACCAACCGGAGGTGCATCTGCTGCTGCAAGCATTCCGGGGCGTGATGCGTGTCGTGGCTCCGGCCGTGATCTTCAAGGCCGAGGCGATTGTATCGCCCGACAAGCTTATTCCCTACCTGGGCCTGCATGCCGCCGAGGGCAAAGAGTGCGAACTGGCCTACAACAACCAGTTGATGGTGCAACTCTGGAGCACGCTTGCCACGCACGATGTGACGCTGCTGACGCATGTGCTGCACGCTATGCCCACCCCGCCAACCGGCACAACCTGGATTACCTACCTGCGCTGCCACGACGATATCGGCTGGGCGATTACCGATGAGTATGCCGCAGCCGTGGGCGTAAACGGCTTTCTGCATCGCCAGTTCCTCAACGAGTTCTACAGCGGCGCTTTCCCCGGCTCCTTCGCCCGGGGCTCGCTCTTCCAGTACAACCCGGTGACGCGTGACGCGCGGATCAGCGGGACTACCGCGTCGCTGGCCGGGTTGGAGCAGGCGCTCGCAACCCGTGATCCCTATGCGATTGATCTGGCCGTGCGCCGGGTACTGTTGCTGCACAGCGTTATAATGGCCTACAGCGGCATTCCGCTCATCTACATGGGTGACGAGTTGGGGATGGTAAATGACTTCTCGTTTTGTAGTGATCCGCTCCGGGTTGATGACAATCGCTGGATGCACCGCCCGCCGATGAACTGGAAGCTGGCGGCGCAACGGCATGACAAGGTGAGTGTTGTCGGCCGGATCTACGCCGGGTTGCGCCGGTTAATCACAATCCGCACCGGCACGCCGGCCCTGCACGCCGGGGGAAGCGCGCAAACCATGTGGACCGATAATCCGCATGTGTTTGCCTTCTATCGGCAGCATCCGCGCGGGCATCTGCTGCTGCTGGCGAACTTTAGCGAGTATGAGCAGCAGGTTGCCTCCGAGTTGATGTGGCACGGCAAGCTGCGCGGCGAGGTGCGCAATCTGCTTGACCCGGAGGGCTTCCGGCCAACGGCGGATTTCAACCGGATTCATCTGAAGGCGTACGAGTGTATGTGGTTAGTGGGTAGTCAGAGTAGGTAGGAGGTGCGAGATTGCTGATGCGCGGAGTGATAATTGTGTGGGGGCTGGCGTTGGCGTTGACGGCCTGCAATGGCGCGGCAGGTGAGGCGGATACTGATAGTTCCACGCCGCCGGCGGTAACAACCCCGGCGGTCGCCGCAACCGCGACGCCCGCAACCACAGCGGTTGCCGATGAACAGCGCTACCCGGATATCGTAGACGCGGAGTTGACCCGCAATGATGATGGCACCTACGATATTGCGGTAACGGTTTCCTCACCCTACGACTCGCCCGAACGCTACGCCGACGCCTGGCGCGTGCTCTCCCCGGATGACCGGGTGCTGGCCGAGCGCGAACTGCTGCACGACCATGCCAACGAGCAGCCCTTCACCCGCTCGCTCACGAATGTCACCATTCCTGCAGATGTCACCGAGGTAACGATCCAGGGGCGCGATCTGCGCTACGGCTATGGCGGCGAGACGGTGACGGTTCCCGTGCCGGGGCGGTAAATCCGTAATCTTCAGGAGTCCCGGCTTCAGCCGGATCAGGCGTTCCTGGCCGGCGGCGGCCCCGGCAAGCATACACCGGCTAAAGCCGGGACTCCCGGATGGCGTATGCGGGTTATTTGCTCAACGTTCATCAGCCGGATCAGGCGTTCCCGGCAGGAGGCTGTGATTCCGGTAGGTATTTACCGGCTAATGAACGTTGAAAAAAGAGTGCGGATATGGCGTGGGGCCGAATGGTGTTCGCTCCAACCCGGCCCCGGCGTTGGAGTCCCGGCTTTAGCCGGTGAACGGCCGCAGACCGGCTGAAGCCGGGACTCCGGGAACGATGTCCGGATTATTTCTCAAACTTCATAAGCCGGGACTCCCGGATGGCGTATGCGGGTTATTTGCTCAACGTTCATCAGCCGGATCAGGCGTTCCCGGCAGGAGGCTGTGATTCCGGTAGGTATTTACCGGCTAATGAACGTTAAACAAAGAGTGCGGATATGGCGTGGGGCCGAATGGTGTTCGCTCCAACCCGGCCCCGGCGTTGGAGTCCCGGCTTTAGCCGGTGAACGGCCGCAGACCGGCTGAAGCCGGGACTCCGGGAGCGATGTCCGGATTATTTCTCAAACTTCATAAGCCGGGACTCCCGGATGGCGTATGCGGGTTATTTGCTCAACGTTCATCAGCCGGATCAGGCGTTCCCGGCAGGAGGCTGTGATTCCGGTAGGTATTTACCGGCTAATGAACGTTAAACAAAGAGTGCGGATATGGCGTGGGGCCGAATGGTGTTCGCTCCAACCCGGCCCCGGCGTTGGAGTCCCGGCTTTAGCCGGTGAACGGCCGCAGACCGGCTGAAGCCGGGACTCCGGGAGCGATGTCCGGATTATTTCTCAAACTTCATAAGCCGGGACTCCCGGATGGCATATCCGGACTTTTCAACGTTCTTCAGCCCCTCCCTACCCTGCCGTTGCGTCCGTGCGGCGCAGGTCTGCGGTGCGTAACGTGGTGTCCACCCAGGCGGTATCTTCGGGCGATAGCTCCGGTGGGGGTGGGGGCACGTTGTAGTTCAGCAGCCGCTCGTAGCCAACCAGGTCAAAGCAGGCAGCGACGGCGGCCTGCAGATCCAGCGGTACGTCGGGATCGGGTGGCAGCAGCGGTAGGGGCACCACCGGCAGACGCTCGCGCAGCCCGACGGCCCAGACCTGCGTGACGGGCCGGCGCTGCCGGCGACTCAGAAAAACATAGTAGGCCGCCGGCGGAAACACTCCCTGGAGCGGTAGCCGCGCGCCCCGGCGCAGCAGGTCAATTTCGAGCAGGTGCGTCTTTGTGGTGAGCAGGCCGGACCGCCGCTGCACATACTCCCCAAAACCTTCACCATACTTGTTGACCGGCGAGAGGATCTCGACAATCGTCACCAGACGGCGCTCGGCCACATCCCGAATCTCCAGACTGAGCAGCGGCACCTCTTCCACCAGCAGGCTGACCATCTCGGTGGTCGGTGCGGCAACCGTGGCACCGCTGCCGGCAGGCGTAGGGCTTGCCGGAGTTGCGGTTTCGACAACATGCATATCAGGGTAGAAAACCTGCTCCCGTGGCCCGTCGAGATCCATAACGCTGAGCGCCGGATTGCGCACCACATAGCGCTTCGCCAGCAGTGCCACATACTTTGGTGACAGTAGCGGCATGACTTGTGCGCGAATGGCACTCGCCAGTGTTTCATGAAACTCCTGCCACATCTCCCCTTCAAGATAGGGGTCCATACCGGGAAATGGTGACGGCATTTGCGCCTCCCTCATTCATACCAATTTGTTGTCATAGCCACAGAGAACACTGCGAGACTGTCTGAAACGGTGGTTCGCGTCGGTCACACGGCATGCTGGTTGTCCTGACACACCGGACAGTACCCCAGGAGGCCTGGCTTCAGCCGGTGTGCGGCCGGAACCGGCTGAAGCCGGGACTCCCGCTCCGGAGCCGTGCGGGAGCGATCTCCATATCCGGACTCATTGTTTCACGATCGCTCCCGCATGATGGACGGGACGGAGGGCCAGGCCAACATCTCCATGACACACCCTTGTTGTAGGTTACGCTTTCAGTGTTGACGGCAGGGGTGTAACGCTGGAAGCGTGACCTACGATGCTACGGTACTTAACACTCAGCACTCAGCACTCAACACTCAACACTACTCAAAACTTAAAAACCTATCCCTCCAGCAGCAGCGCCTCCGGGTCTTCGATCAGTTCCTTGATGCGGACCAGGAAGCGGACGGCCTCGCTGCCATCCACGATGCGATGATCGTAGGAGAGGGCCAGGTACATCATCGGGCGAATGACGACGGCGCCGTCAATGGCAACCGGGCGCTCCTCGATCTTGTGCATGCCCAGAATGCCCACCTGGGGCGTATTCAGGATCGGCGTGGACATCAGCGAGCCGTAGATGCCGCCATTGGTGATGGTGAAGCTGCCCCCCTGGAGTTCGGCCAGGCCCAGCTTGCCCGCGCGCGCGCGCTGCGCCAGTTCACTAATCTCGCGCTCAATTGCGGCAAAGCTCTTGCGGTCGGCGTCGCGCACCACGGGCACAACCAGCCCCTCCTCCGTGCCGACGGCCACACCGATGTCGTAGTAGTGCTTGATCACAATCTCGTCGCCCTGGATCTCGGCATTGAGCAGCGGAAACGCCTTCAGCGCGCCAATCGCCGCCCGGGCAAAGAAGGACATAAAGCCCAACCCGATGCCGTGGCGCTCCTTGAAGGCATCTTTGCGCCGCTGCCGTAGCTCCATCACCGCGCTCATGTCCACCTCGTTGAAGGTGGTCAGCATTGCCGCCTGCTGCTGCGCCTCGACCAACCGCCGGGCGATGGTCTGGCGGCGGCGGGACATGCGCTGCCGCTCCTCGCGGCGGGTTTCGGTGGGCGCGAGCTGCGCCGGCATAGCGGGCTTCTCTGCCGGAGCCGATGCCCTGGGCGTGGGGGCGGGCCGTTCTGCCGGGGCGGATGGCGTGGCCGGCTTCTGCGGCGGCGCGGTGCGCTCCGGCTCCGCAACCTGGGGGCCGGGTTTCGCCGGGGCCGCGCTGCGCTCCTGGTCAAGGAAGCCAAGCACATCTTCCTTGGTTATGCGGCCGCCGGGGCCGCTGCCGGGAACTTTGCGGATATCCAGGTCATGTTCAGCGGCGACCCGCTGGGCCACCGGGGTGGCAAACACGTCACTCGCGGTGCTCTCGGTGCTCTCAGCGCTCTCGGTGGACGCTGCCGGCGCGGACGCCGGTTGCGGCTGCGCGGGAGCGGCCGGCTTGCCATTGCCGGACGGCTGCTCCTGGGAGGCGGGTTTCTGCTCGGCAGGCGGCGCGGTGGCCTGCCCGGCGCCATTGCCCGCGCCAATCATGCAGAGCGCATCGCCAATATTGACCGTCTCCCCTTCGCCCTTGAGAATCCGCTCCAGCACGCCATCCTGCTCGGCGGCGACCTCCAGGTTGACTTTGTCGGTTTCCAGTTCAACCAGCGGCTCACCGTTGCTGACGGTATCACCCTCCTGTTTGAGCCATTTGCTGATCGTCGCTTCGACAATCGACTCGCCCAGGGCCGGTACTTTTACTTCGGTCGGCATACTATCTTACTCCTCATTATCACACGCGTTACGCGGTGCGCGTTCAAATCAGGCGGTTGCCTGAATGATAGGACTTACGCGGTCGGTTCCAAACCCGGCATGTGTCTGGATAAACGGCCCGATTCGCCAGCATTGGCCGTTTCGCGGTGTTCGCTCATGGCGTGTTGTTCGTGGGCCAAATGCCCACCACGTAACTCCGGTCATTGCACACGACTTACGCGGGCGACCCACCAACCTACCGGTTTGTCACCAACTTCTCGGAGGTACCGCGCACGGCTTCGTACAGAATGCGGGATTGCTCCGGCTCATGCTGGCTGACCGACCCTTCGGCGGTGCTGGCCGACTCCGGGCGACCACAGTAGATGACCTTGACGCCGGAAGAAACCAGTTCGCGCAGGCGGGGCGCGATATAGTTCCAGGCCCCCATATTCTGCGGCTCCTCCTGCATCCAGACCACCTCCCGCAACCCGCGATACTCCTTGAGCAGGCTCATCAACTCCATCTCAGGGAAGGGGTAGAGTTCCTCGACCCGGGCCACGGCCACGCCTTCAACTTTATCCAGATGCCCACCGGCGATCATATCAACATAGATTTTGCCACTGCAGAGCACCAGGCGTGTCACATTCTCGGCGGGCACACTGTTTTCTTCCGGCGGCAGCACCGGGTGGAAGCGATCCTCAACCAGATCGCGCAGCGATGAGGCCGACCGCGGATGGCGCAGCAGACTCTTGGGCGTCAGCACGATCAGCGGGCGCGGATCGCTATGCAGCGATATCGCCTGTCGCCGCAGCAGATGGTAGTATTGCGCGGCGGTGGTGCAGTTCACCACCCGAATATTGTTATCGGCGGCCAGTTGCAGGAAGCGCTCGATGCGCGCGCTGGAGTGCTCCGGCCCCTGCCCCTCGTAGCCGTGGGGTAACAGCATCACCAGTGCGGGCAACTGGTTCCACTTGGCATGCCCGGAAATAATAAACTGGTCGATAAAGACCTGCGCGCTGTTGGCAAAATCACCAAATTGCGCCTCCCAGAGCACCAGCGTATCCGGTGCGTGGGTGCTGTAGCCATACTCAAACCCGAGCGCGGCACTCTCCGAGAGCGGGCTGTTATGGATGGCGAAGGAGGCGCGCGCCTGGGGCAGCGCCTGCAGCGGCACATAGCGTTGTCCGGTCATCGGGTCGTAGAGCACCGCGTGGCGCTGGCTGAAGGTGCCGCGCTCGCTATCCTGTCCGGTGAGCCGGATCGGTGTGCCCTCGGCCAGGATGGTGGCAAACGCCAGCGACTCAGCGTGGGACCAGTCGATGCTATTCTCCTCGGTGATGGTACTACGACGGCGCTGGAGCAGCCGATCCAGTTTAGAGTGGACGGTGAAATCCTCCGGGCGTTTGAGCAACGCCTCATTCAGTTCGATCAGCCGCTCCGCCGAGATGGGGTTGGGTCCGGCCACCGGACGGCGGAAGAGCGCGGCTGCTGAGACTGCCACAGTCGCATCAATCCGCCCATGGTGGCGCTCAACCTCCTGCAATGCGCGCTTGAGCCGCTCGCGGATGGTGTTGACCATGGCCTGGACCTCGTCGCGGGTGACGATGCTCTGGCGCTCCAGATCGCGCGCCCAGAGTTCGCGCACGGTTGGGTGGGACGAGATATTGCCATACATCAGCGGTTGGGTAAAGGCCGGCTCATCGCCCTCGTTATGGCCCCAGCGCCGGTAGCCCACCAGGTCGATCAGGAAGTCCTTGGCAAAACGCTCGCGGTAGGCCCAGGCCATCCGCGCCGCCGCGATACAGGCAATTGGGTCATCAGCATTAACATGCACAATCGGGATCTCAAATCCCTTCGCCAGATCGCTGGCATAGAGGGTTGAGCGCGCATCATTGGTGCTGGTGGTAAAGCCGATCTGGTTGTTGATGATAATATGGATGGTACCGCCGGTATGGTAGCCGGTCAGCCGCGAGAGGTTCAGCGTCTCGGCAACCACCCCCTGACCGGGGAACGCGGCATCACCATGGATCAGGATCGGCAGCGAGGCCGTGGCATCATTGGTGGGCGCGCCCGCCTGCTCGCGCCACTCCTGCGCCGCCCGCGCCCGGCCCTCAACCACCGGGTTGACATATTCGAGATGGCTGGGGTTGGGCACCAGCGTCAGCGGCATTTCGTAGACACCACTCTCGCGGTAGGCGCGCCGGGCTCCCAGGTGATACTTGACATCACCCGCCCAGCCCTGATACGTCCCGATGTGGTAGTAATTGGGGCGCTGAAACTCCGCCAGGATCGCGCTGTAGGGCTTCCCCAGGACGTGAGCCAGCACATTGAGCCGTCCGCGGTGGGCCATCCCCAGCATCACCTCGCGGGTGCCGGCAGTGGCCGCATTGCGAATGATCGAGTCGAGCATGGGCACAAGCATATCGGTGCCCTCGAGCGAGAAGCGCTTCTGCCCGATAAACTGCTGGTGCAGAAATTGCTCAAAGGTCTCGACCTCGCTCAACCGTTCCAGCAACTCGCGCTTGCGCCGGTCATCAAAATCCTGGAAAAACATGTCGCTCTCGGCGGCATCGCGCATCCAGCGGCGCTCTTCGTGGTTCTGCACATGATCATCTTCGTAGCCAATCGTGCTGGAGTAGGCCCGGCGCAGCTTGCCGATAGCCTCCAGCGCATTGCGTGACCCGACGGACAGCGGCCCGCTGACGACATTGGCCGGCAGCGAGGTCAGATCCGCCGTGGTCAGGTTGTAGGTTTCGAGTTCCAGCCCCGGATCACCGGGCGGCTCGCTCCCCAGCGGATCGATATGCGCGGCCAGATGGCCCAACTCGCGGATCAGCCGCACCAGACGGGCGGTATGGACAATCAGTTCAACTTCGGCCGGCGGAATCGTCACTCCGGCAGCGGGGGCCGCTGCAACAACCGGCGCTTCGGTCGCAGTATCGTCCGTTTCTTCCAGTGTCACCCCGTTGCCCTGGTTCTGCACCAGCGCGGCAATGATGCCATTCCCGCGCTCGCGGGCGACGGCCTCCGTACGCACATGCTCCGGGACGGCTGCGGGGGGGCCGTCCTCCTGCGGGGCCGCCGGCGCGGGGGCCGCCGGCGGTTGGCTCGCCGGTGACGCGCCATTGTCGGGCGGCGTCCAGGAGGCGAACATCTCGCGCGTGGCGGCATCGACCGCGTCGGGATTCTCAAGATAGCGTTCGTACAACTCCATAACATAACCGGCATTGGGTCCGTGAAACAACTCTTCCATAGTAGTCATGGCAACATCCTCATCGCCTGATAGATCTTATGTGCGTCAGCGCAAATATCAGGCCAAGCGCACCTTCCGGGAATTCTCCTCTATTTTAACACCAGTTGATGAAGAAAAGCATCGCCGCAATGATTGACACGACGTATGCGGTCGGTTCCAAACCAGGTGTTTGCCGAGATGAACGGCCCGATTCGCCGCCGGCAGAGCGGTACCGGACATCTTTTTTTCTCTTTTTGAAAAAAAGACCATGTTGCCGCAGACGCGTCTGGCTTCCATCTAGCCAAACGTTCGATTTGAACATCCACCGCACGTTGGAGAACTACCCATTCGTCATTCATATAAAATCCGGTAAGGATACGCAGCAGCGCGTCCCGACCGGGGGCGTGCGGCAGCACTGGACCCGGGACGCAGCGGGGCGGCATGGAAAATGGGCAGACCACGGTCGCTGGTGTACAACTGCACCGGCAGCCAGTCCTGGCAGGGTTCGAGCGCCGGCGCGGGCAGGTTTTCGTGAAAGCTCCAGATCAGGACGGCCGGTGAATCCAGCGTGAGCAGATGATCACATGTCAGTTCCTCCGGCTTGAGCATCTGCAATTGATCCGGGTCGCGCATGACATACCTGACCGACGGCTCCTCCGGCATGCGCGACTCCCACTTCTGCCCTACCAGATAGACGGTTGTGTCGTCCGGCAGCATATTTGCATACTCAGCGATCAGCCGTCCCAGCGAAGTGTTCCGGTAGGGCAGGTTGCTGATGTAGACCTGGAAATAGCGCTGCATATTCAGCAGCAGCATCACCGCCAGCAGCACCCCGATCACCACGCCGGCGGTGCGCCGGCTGACCCACTGCCGCAGCAGATGCAGCAGCCACCAGAGCCCACTCGCAACCAGGACGTAGGCAATTGGCGCGACCCCCAGCGTGCGCGAGGCCGATGGCACTTCACCCGGCTGACTCAGCACCAGGATGGCGGGAACCTGGAGCAGTAGCAGCGGCACCAGCAACACGGGGCTCAAGCGGCGGCGTTGCGGCAGTAGCCAGAAGACCAACCCCAGCAGGAAGAGCACACCGCTGATGCGGTCCAGGTGCGGCAATTCCTGCGGGTTGCTACGGAAGACACTATCACCCTGGACATGGAATGCCGGCAGTGCCCGGAGGATATTGCCGACCAGCGCTGCAACCGCTTCTCCTTCGGTAGTGATCTTGCGGCCGATATACCCGGAAGTAAAATTCTCCGGGTCCAGCAAAACGATGCCGACAAACGGCAGCGCCGCCGGCAGCGTCACCAGTACAAACCAGTAGAGGTCCGTCCAGCGAACGGACTGCCCCGTCAGGCGCAGCGCGATAAGCGTGGCGAATGTCACCCCCGGCAGCACAAACGACTGCGGATAGACATACAACCCGAGGGCCGACACAACCGCGCAGACAATGACATCAACCCGGCGACCCGCCTGTACGATGCGCAGCACCAGCCAGAGCGCCGCCATCACCAGCAGGGGCACCAGGATCTGTGAGTTGCCCAGGCGGCTAAAGATCAGCAGCCAGGAGGAGATCCCGGCGACAAACAGCGTCAGCAGCGCAAAGGAGTGGTCGATCAGGCGGCGTGCAAAGGCAGAGGTAAAGAGCAGCACCCCCAGGCTAACAATCACCGACGCCAGCTTCAGCCCAAAATAGTTGATGCCGGTCAGCCCGACGATCGGCATAATCAGATAGTGGTAGAGCGGTCCCGCGCTGAGCACAAACCCGACCGGCCACTCGCCACCCTGAATGCGCCAGAGGTAGCGGTAGATGAGCGCAATATCGTTGTAGACCTCGCGCTGGAGGGAGCCGAGTTGAATCAGCCGTACAAACAGGATGAGCGCAACCGTGGCAAGCATCGCCAGCATAAATCGCACCTGCGCGGCGGATAGAACCAGCGGGGTAGTGAACGGGCGCATAATGGTATGAACAAGGTGGTGGGATTGTCGGGAATGTGTCTCAATGGGGCTGGAACCAGGCAGCGTGTTGGTTTCTTCTCCCATAAAACAGCATAGCTCCTATGGCTGAGTGCCGGTCGGCTCACACGCTTTCAGCGCCTGGACAATCGCCTGCTGCAGACGCTGATCGTCGCCATTCTGCGCCTCGAAGATACTATCCAGATATTGCCGGGCCTGCTGCAGCGTGGTGCAGGCCTGCTCCAGACCATTGCTACCGTTCGCGCCGGATTGCCGGTGCTGCGCCAGATATGCCTGCCCCAGGTAAAATGTGGCTTCGGCTCTGGCTCGCTGCGCGTCCAGCACATCGAACAGTTCAACACTGCTCTCGAGCAGGTGGATCGCTTCCGGTATATTGCCCAGATCCAGATTGAGCAACCCCAGTTCAGTACGGGCCTGGGTATACAGCAGATCGACCTCGGTCGTCGGATTGTCGGCCTGGATCTGCTCGGCCAGCGCCATCGCCTGTTGCAACTCGCGCCGGGCATCCGTCACCCGATCCCCGTTCATGCGCCGGTAGAGTTTACCTGATCCCAGTCGGGCCAGCAACTGGTCATAGGGAGCATCGGCCTGCCGCGCCAGGTACAGCGCCTGGTTGTATAGCTCCTCGGCCTCCTCCATCTGTTCGCGTGTCCCGCGCGCCAGCATATCCGCCAGCGCGCGGCGGGCCGGGGCATGCTGCCGGTTGAGGAGAACCGCCTCGCGGAATGCCCGGATCGCCGGGTCCGTCTGCGCCGCGTCATACTGGCTCAGTTGCTGCAATGCCACGCCCAGATTGTAGAACGCCGCCGCATCTTTCAACGCGAGTTGGGTGGCCGCGCGGTAATCCCGGGCGGCAGCCTGGTAATCGCGCTGTTGCAGGTAGAGGTTGCCCCGCAGCAACCGCGCGCGATAGGCATTGTCGCTATCGCTCACCCGTTCCAGTCGGACCAGGGCATCGGTCAGCGTCTGGATCGCTTCTGCAATCAGGGTCAGCTCTTCCAGGACATGGGCCAGGTTGATATAGGCCGCTATCAGATCGGGATTCAGGCTGAGTGCCAGTTCGAGGTTCGTTTGCGCCGCTTGTAACGCCTGATCGCGCCTTGCGGTGGGGCGGCCCTGCTGCTTCCAGCGTTCATAGTGGGCCACACCCAGATTCGCTCGCGCGTCGGCAATACGAAACTGCTGATCAATGGCGGTTTGAAAATGCTTGATCGCACTATCGAACTGGCCCAGGTAGGTCATCTGAACATAGGCCAGTTCAAAATGCGCCTCGGGCAAGGCTTGCAGCGCGAGCGACTCACGATAGTTCTGCACTGCTTCATCATAGCGCCGGAGTTTCTCCAGCGCCCGGCCCCGCTCTAGATAAGCCCGCGCGCTCTCCCATCCCTGACCGCCCCGCTCAATGGCTTCGCTGTAGTCGGCGAGCGCCAGTTCATACTTGCCCTGGGCGAAATAAGCCAACCCGCGATACAGGCGGCCGGCATGATAATTGGGAAAGGTGTGCAGCAGCTCGTTATAGGCCGCGACCGCTTCTTCCGGTACGCCCTGCATCAGCTTGAGATCGGCGCTGGTGCGGCGGCGCTCCACATCCTCGGGCAGCGCTTCATACTCGTGCGTGCGCCAGTAGCGCAGGTGGAACAGGTTCGGATCAAGCCGGAAACTGGCGGCCAGCACATCCAGCCGGGTCTGAATCTGCTCAACTGTCAGGTCCGGTTGCGCTTTCGTCTGCTGGGCCAGTGCATGCGCCAGCGCAGTACGACGGGTGTTACGCTCCGTCTCCGTTACACCAGTGGGAGATTCATAGACATCAAGAAAATCCGTAGCCGTGCGCAGACCGGTTGCTTGAATGTCATCCATCGTAAGCGCATTACCGCGCACATGCAAGAAGAGCAGCGCCTGATCCATCCAGTCAACGATCTGTTCAACCGGAAAACGTGTGCGCAGCAGTAGATCAACAATGCGGGCACAGGCCAGATTCTGCAGATTCTCAATGCCTTCGAGATGGAGCCGATCCTCCTGAAATGCATTCAATCCATCAAGCTTGCTCAGGGGGAAATCTTCTTCAAACCCGCTATGCTTAAACGGAACATTGAGAATCTTCGTCCCGATACGTTGAATAAGCCGTAGCCCGATGGTAGGGAAGATCCCGATGGTGAAGGCGGCAATCAGATAGCTATCCCGGGGGATCGGCACCGCACCCTGTGTCTGGGTCATCAGTAGCGTGATCAACCAGGAGAGGATAAGCACCGACAGGTAGCGATAGGTCAGGCCGGCATAGTAGCGTGGTTGCAGATCATCGGTGACATACTGCCGCACCAGTGAGCCTATACCAAAAATATACGCACCAAGAAATGCATACGCCGATAGATTGGGATTAGGGAACAGAAATTGATCCGCGGCCTGGGAAAGAGCCTGCGCAGGATAAAAGACCAGCAACCAGCCAACAATAGATAGAAGGGTCGCCACAATAATTGGCGATTGGAAGAGTGGTGCCAGCGGCAGTGAACGTGCCTCGGCCAGCCATGTCAGGCGCGTTTCGGCACCATAGAGCGCATTAAACTTATCCCGATAGAGCGCGGCATTCTCAGGGAAGCCCAGACGACGCAGATTCTGTCGGTACTCGGCATAGAGAATCGGCAGGCGACCCAGGCTAAAATAGCTGTAAATAATCGCCGGGAGAAGTCCCGCTATCAAGATGATAAAAACCCGCGCCAGATTGAGAAAAAGCACCTGATCAAAGATGGGCAGACCAAAGGCGAGTACCACCCAGATGAGCAGAAACAACCCGACTGAGGAGAGGAAGCGCAGGAACGTTGCAACCGATGATTTTGCAAACTGCATCCATCCTTGCAACCGTGACGGCGCTGTCTCCGCATCAGGTTCGGGCGGATCGGCGGGCTGCACATCAGATTCAGCCGATGGGCCCGGGCGTGACGGCGCTGTCTCTGTATCCGACCGGGAAGCAGCCGGGCGCTGTGTATCAGGTTCGGCCATCATATCTGGTTACGTGTCAGCCAAGAATTCTGCGACCCATAATCTTCATTGCCGGCGAGACCTGCGCCATCGTTGTTAGCCGGTGCAGCAATATCTGGCGCGATGCGGCGGGCAGGAGTTGGGCCAGATCAAAAAGCACCTGGCGCACGGTGTGGGCATCAAATGCATCCCCGCGATTAATCTCCCCCTGCAAGCTGTGTATCAGTTCCGCTACCCGCTGCGGCTGTTCCGACGCCGGCTGAAGCTGCGGGAGGAGCGCGGTGATACTGGCGGAAGTGGTCGCGGTGGTCGCGGTGGGCAGGTTGGAACGGACGGTTTGTTGAAAAAACGCAGCGGAACCCAGGTGGGATACGACCGTTGCCTGCACATTGCGACCAATGGCAATCCCCCGGCTCTGGCTCAGAGTACTGCACCCGATAATATTCTCATCGGCAAAGTCGGTATGCACATATAATTGCGAACTTTGATAGCGTACCTCACTCATTTCATCAGCCTCCGATTTGACAAACAACGGTATACGCGGGTAGAACCGCTCTTCTCATAGATTTATCACATATTTCATTGTAACACATGTGGCAACTACGGCCATTCGGTAGTCGTTTGGGCTTGCTCGCCTGATCTTTATCCTGATTTGTTGTTATAGCCACAGAGGACACAGAGAACGCAGAGATGATGATTGCGAACTGCCGCCCTGTGCCCGTTCCGCCCGTTCCCGTTGATTGCCGGGGTGATGGCAACCTGGTATGCCGCAAAAATAGGGAGCCCTGCCTGCGCAGAAATGCGGAGCTTGCGGCGAAGCTGTCACATCCATACGGCATAATGTCTGGTATGATGAAATCCGGTAGAGTAAAATCAGGCACTCCCACCGGCATTGCGGCTGTGACAATTCACCGGGATAAAGCGTCTCTATCTGAGAATACCAAGTGATTGGAGAAGAACCCGTGGCTCCACGCGAGTTTACCGTTGCCGATGAGTATCACTATGATCGGCGCTCAGCGCTGCGCTGGCTGCTGTCGCATATCCGGCGTTATCCGCTGCTGCCGACAATGGCCCTGCTGGGGACGTTTGGCTCAACCGTGTTGTTTAGCCTGACCTTTCTGGTGATTGGACAGGCATTCGACATGGTGACAACTGCGCCTGACTACGGCCGGCTGCTCTTCCTGGCCCTGGCGGTGCTGGCGATCCGGGTGACGCAGGGTTTGATGAGCCTGGGCAGTGCCTTTGCCATCGAGCTGCTGGCCCAGCGCACAGAACGCGACGCGCGGGAAGAGGTCTACATCAGTCTGCTCGGCAAGAGCCAGACCTTCCACAATCGCCAGGAAGTCGGCGATGTGATGGCGCGGGCAACAAACGATGTTCAGCAACTGAACCTGATGCTCAATCCCGGTGTGGCCCTGATCGCCGAGTCGCTCCTGAGTCTGATCATTCCGCTGATTGCCATTCTGCTGCTGCGGATTGATCTACTGTTGGTACCACTGCTGTTTGTGGTGGCATTTGTATTTGCGTTGCGCCGCTATAACCGCGAACTCAATCCCGTTAGCGGCGCGTTGCGGGGGCAGTTTGGCACCATGAATACCGGACTGGCTGAAGCCATCTCCGGGATCGAGGTGGTCAAAGCCTACGGGCAGGAACTCAAAGAGCGCCGCCGCTTTCAAACGAATGCCCGGCGTTACCGTGACCTGTTTGTGCAGGAAGGCCGCGTCCGGGCGCGTTATCTGCCGCTACTGCTGTATGGGATTGCCTTCGGGCTGGCCTTTGGGCATGCGCTACTGCTCTTCCGGGCCAACAACCTGAGCATTGGCGAGGTGATTGCCTTTATGGGGTTGATGGGCCAGTTGCGCTTTCCCACCTTTATCTCGCTCTTCTCCTTTGCGCTGGTGCAACTGGGTCTGGCCGGAGCCGAGCGCATCCTCACGCTGATCCGCGCCGAAACCGACCTGGACGAGAATGCCGACGGGGTCGCGCAACCCATCCAGGGCGAACTCTGCTTTGAGCAGGTTACGTTTGGCTATGGCGACGTGCCGGTACTGAAAGATATTAGCTTCGGAGCAAAACCCGGCGAGACGATTGCAATTGTGGGGCAGACCGGCGCGGGCAAGAGCACCCTGACGAAGCTGGTCAACCGGACCTACGATGTCAGCACCGGCCGGCTTCTGGTCGATGGCATTGATGTACGTGACTGGAGCCTGCAATCGTTGCGCTCGCAGATCTCCACGATTGAGCAGGATGTCTTTCTCTTCTCCCGCACGATTGCCGAGAACATCGCCTTTGGCGCGGCCGGCAACGCCACGCGTGCGCAGATCGAACAGGCGGCCCGCGAAGCCCAGGCACACGATTTTATCATGACCTTTCCCGAAGGCTACGACACGATGGTGGGCGAGCGCGGCGTCACCCTTTCGGGTGGGCAGCGCCAGCGTATTGCGATTGCCCGCGCCTTCCTGACCAATCCGCGAATTCTCATCCTGGACGACTCGACCAGCGCAATCGACAGCGCCACCGAGGATCAAATCCAGCGGGCGATGCGGCGCATCCTGCAGGGGCGCACCACGCTGTTGATTACCCATCGCATCTCGCAGATCCGCTGGGCCGATCGCATCCTGGTCTTGCGGCGCGGCGAACTGGTGGCGCAGGGTTCCCACGCCGAGTTGATGGCCCGGAGCGAGGTATACCGGCGGATCTTCGCCCACTACGAAGCGGATAATACGCAACCCGCCGGCGATGGGCAGGCTCCCGGCGTGGCAACCCATGATGCCCAGTTGCTGCAGCAGTTGCTGCTGACGGATCTGGCGGATGCATCGCAGGCCACCGAGAGCTGATGGTTGCTTACCGGCGATAGTCCTGTACCGTGCAGATCCGCGAACCGGTGTTGCCGGGCGCATGCATATACTGAAGCCGCCCCAGGTCAACCAGGTGAGGAGGAACCAATGGCAAGTCACAACCAACCGTCCGCTCCCGTGGACGCGACCGCGCTTGCGCCGGATGACACCTTTGTGCATTACTACGACCAGCATCCGACCAAGGAGGATCTGATGGGCGAGAGTGTGGCGCAGTCACGGCTGATCTTCTATCTGCTGCAGGTGCTGGAGTGGCTCTACCGGACCGAGGGCTGGTTCGTCGTCAGCGACCTGAATATCTACCGGCGCAAGCAGCGCTACGAGCGCCCCCTGGTCCCGGATGTGGCCCTGTTCAAGGGCGTGGTGCTGGCGGAACACAACTGGCGCAGCCTGCGCAGTTGGCGGATGTACGAACCCGACCGACCGCCGCCGCAGGTGGTGTTCGAGATCTGCTCGGATACGACCTGGCAGGATGACCTGTTCGTCAAACCGGAGAAGTACGTCACGTTGGGTGTGCAGGAATACTTCGCCTACGACCCGAACGAGCCACCCTACTTCCCGCGCCCCGGCGAACGGCTGCGGGGCTGGCGGCGGGTGAACACCACACCGGAAGAACTGTCCCCCGACGCACAGGGGCGGCTCTGGAGTGAAGAGTTGGCGAGCTACCTGGTGCCGGATGGTGCTTTCCTGCGGCTCTACGACCGCGACGGCCAGATGCGCCACACCCAGGCTGAGGCAGCCGAGGCGGACGCGGCAACGGAGCGAGCGGCAAAGGAAGCGGCCTGGGCACGGCTGCGCGAACTGGGGATTGAGCCGCCGGAACTGTGATGGAGCAGGCAGGCAATCATTCGATATATTAGCGACGCGACTGCGGGCACTGGGCATCGATCTCGATGCAGAGGAGGCATAAGGTAACCATATGGGTTTCATTTTCGATGGCCTTGAGGCTGAGGAATATGATCGCACCTACAGCGATCTGGCGCTCATCCGGCGAATTATCGCCTACTTTCGGCCCCACGCCTGGATTATGGCAACTGTTGTCGCCATGGTGCTCCTGGCAGCCCTGGCTGAAACGGTCATGCCGATTGCCGTATCGCGGGGGATTGACCTGCTGGCGGGGAATCCGACGGCGCAGGTGCTGCTGGCGCTGGCGGGTGGCATCGCGGTCCTGGGTTCGCTCGGCTGGTTCTTCAACTTCATCCGGCAGCAGTTCTCGGCGCGAGCGGTCGGCGACGTGGTGCTGGCACTACGCGAGGATGCTTTTGCCGCCGTCACCCAGCGCGATCTCTCCTTCTATGATCAATACAGCTCGGGTAAGATTGTCAGTCGGGTAACCTCGGACACGCAAGATTTTGCTACGGTGGTTACGCTAACGATTGAACTGTTGAGCCAACTGCTGCTGGTATTGATTATCATCATTGTGCTGTTCGTGATCAGCCCACCACTGGCGCTGATCACCATAGCGGTGGCCCCGCTGGTCTTTATCACCGCGCTGAGCTTTCGCCGGATCGCGCGCCGCACCTCGCAGCGGGCACAGCGGGCGATTGCCTCGGTCAACGCAAAGATCCAGGAGACGATCAGCGGTATCGCGGTGGCGAAGAACTTCCGGCAGGAGGCGGCGATCTATGCCGACTTTAATGTGACCAACCGGCTGGCCTACACTGTCCGGCTACGGCAGGGGCTGGTCTTTAACACGATCTTCCCGCTGCTCGACATTCTGGCCGGGGTCGGCACGGCGCTGGTGATCTATTTCGGCGGGCGGTGGGCTATCGAGAATCGCTTCTCGGCGGGCGACTGGTATCTCTTTGTGCAGAGCCTGGCGATCTTCTACTTCCCGCTGACCAGCATCGCCTCGTTCTGGAGTCAGTTCCAGCAGGGATTGGCCGCCAGCGAGCGCGTCTTCGCCCTGATCGATGCCGAACCGCGCGTAGTGCAGACGGCGCAGGAGCCAGTACCCCATCTGCATGGGCGAATTACCTTCCAGAATATGGACTTTAGCTACCGCGAAGGCGAACCGGTTCTACGCGACTTCTCCCTGGATATTCCGGCGGGCCAGACCATCGCGGTTGTCGGGCATACCGGGGCGGGCAAGTCCAGCCTGGTCCGGCTGATCATGCGCTTTTATGAGTTCCAGGGCGGCCGGTTGTTGATCGACGAGCGAGATATTCGGCAACTGGATCTGGCGCAGTATCGCCGCCGGCTCGGGCTGGTGCCGCAGTCGCCGTTTCTCTTCGCCGGTACGGTTGCCGATAACATCCGCTATGGCCGTGAAGATGCCGACGATGAAGCGGTTGCCCAGATTGCGCGCCAGATCGGTGGCGGAGAATGGGTAGACGACCTGCCGGCGGGGCTGCAATCCCAGGTGGGCGAGCGGGGCGGGCGACTCTCGCTGGGACAGCGACAACTGGTCGCGCTGGCGCGGGTGCTGCTGCAAGACCCGGCGATCTTTATTCTGGATGAGGCCACCGCCAGCGTGGACCCGTTGACCGAGGCACAGATCCAGGCGGGGTTGGACCTGGTGATGCGCGGACGCACCAGCATTATCATTGCGCACCGCCTCTCAACCATTCGCTCCGCCGATCGGATTATCGTGATGCGCGCGGGGCAGATTACCGAGGAGGGCAACCACCGGCAACTGTTGGCACAGGGCGGGCACTACGCCGAACTCTACAACACTTACTTTCGCCACCAGTCACTCGAGTATATTGAGCAGGTTGGGGCGTATGGAGCGTGATCGGGGCAGAAGGCTCAGGAGACAGTCCGCCGGAATTTTTTGCTGACACGCTACCTGGAGCAGTACCTCGATCTGTTCAATGCATTTGAACCCCATTTCCGGGTGAAACAGTTCAGCATGCGCGAGGTGCCCCGTCCGACTGAGGAGTAATGCTGCCCGCAAGCGCAGAACCTGCGGGCGATTCTTCGTCATGCATCGCTGGCCGCAATCAACACCGCAATCACCTGACGCCTGTCACTCCACCACCGTTCCCGCACCCGCCAGGGCACGGGACACCGAGTCGGGGGCGCGGGCATCGCCCAGAATGACCCGACCCACGCCCTGCTCCAGCGCCTCACCCGCGCCCAGCACCTTCTTCTTCATCCGGCCCTCGGCATAAGGCAGGTAGGCTTCGATCTCGGCGCGCGGGATGCGCGGGATCAATGAGTTCTCGTCGGGGAACTCGCGCAGCAGGCCAGGCACATTCGAGAGCAGCAGCAGCGTCTCAGCGTTGAGCGCGGCGGCAATCGCGGCGGCAGCGCGGTCGCCATCCACATTGAGCGCCTCACCTGCCTCACTGCATGCCAGGGGTGCAATCACCGGCAAATAGCCCTGATCCAGCAGCAGCCTGAGCAGATCGGCATTCACCCGCTCAACGGTGCCGGTCCAGTCGTCGCGCAGCACGCGCTGGCGGCCATTCTCGATGATGCGGATCGCCGCCTTACGCTTGCCCTGCAGAAGCCGTCCATCAAGGCCGCTCAATCCCACGGCATTGATCTGCAACCGCTGTAGCCGCTCGACCAGTCCCTTGTTCGCCGTTCCGCAGTAGACCATCTCAAAGATCTCCAGCGTACGCCGGTCGGTATAGCGACTGGTATAGCCACTCGGCGAGGTCACAAAGCGCGGCGGATGGCCCAGTGCCTCCGAGAGTTGGTTCGTCTCCGCCGAGCCGCCATGCACCAGCACCAGTCGCTGCCCCGCCTGCCAGAGCGTCGCCAGGTCCGCGCACAGCGCAGCATAATCAATCCCGGCACTCCCACCAACTTTAATCACAAGCATTGTTATTACTCCTGAGAGACTGTCTGAAACGGGTTGGTCATGGGGCTATGGCCCCGGAGCAGGCGTCCCGGCATCAGCCGGTGTGTGGCCGGAACCGGCTGACACCGGGACGCCTGGGGCGCTGTCCGGTGGATCAGGGCACCCGGCATGCCGTGGGACCGACGCGAATCATCTGTTCAGACAGTCTCTGAGAACCAGCAACCAGCAACGCAGAACTGACGAGCAAGAAACAGAAACCGAGAAATCCTATCATAATAATCCAGCCAGATGACGTACCCGACACACCAATGACCATGACATCAGTTTACATTGTTGTGTTATTGCACGGGTGCTGTAATAGCTTCGATCCGGGTTCCTAGTTCTTTATTCTTAGTTCTTAGTTCTTTAGATTGGATGTAAACCTGGGAATTCCAGCCCGGCGGTTTCATCAAAGCCACACATCAGATTCATGCACTGGACTGCACTGCCGGCTGCGCCCTTCATCAGATTATCAATTGCGCAGATACTGACAATCCGTCCGCTCTCCGCATCCAGGGCGAAGCCAATATCGGCGAAGTTGCTCCCGGCGACCAGTTTGGGCTCCGGGAAGCGATGGATGCCCGAGCGCTCCTTGACGATCCGCACAAAGGACTGCTCGCGGGCAAAGGCGCGGTACGCCTGCCAGAGATCCTTCTCCGCCAGGGTGCGGCCCGCGAAAACCTGTGCCGTCGCCAGCGCACCGCGCACCAGTTCCACCGATGTCACCGACATATGTACATCGGTCAGGCCCGTCACCAGATGCACCTCGCTGGTGTGCCGATGACCCACCGGCGCAAACGAGCGCACTACCCCGGCCCGCTCCGGGTGATGGCTGCTCTCGCCGGCCTCGGCACCGCCCTCCGACGAGCCCACCTTGACTTCAACCAGCACCGGACGCGCGGGATCGATCAGTTCGGCCTGCACCAGGGGCAGCAACGCCAGATTGGTTGCGGTAGCATTGCAGCCCACCCCGCTGGCATAGTTCGCTCCGCGCAGCGCCTCCCGGTTTATCTCCGGCAGACCATAGACAAAACGCTCCAGCCAGGCGGGAGCAGGATGCGGGCTGCCATACCAGCGCTGATAAGTCGTTGCGTCGCGCAGACGGAAATCGGCGCTACAGTCAATAATGCGTGGCGCAAGCCCGGCATAGCGCTCAATCGCGCGGGCCGCCTGACCATGGGGCAGCGCCAGGAAGAGCAGATCGCACTCCTCCAGTTTATCCGGGTGAACAAACTGGATCGCCGTCCGTTTTGACCCGGCGCTACTGCGCAGGTTGGGATGCACCTGATGCAGATAGCGCCCGGTGTTCCGTCCGCTGGTCGCCTGCTGCACCGTCACCTCGGGATGCCAGAGCAGCAGCCGCAGCAGTTCGCCCCCAACATAACCCGATGCCCCCACCACGGAAACTCGTAGACTCATGCGTCAATCCTCATCTTCACTTCATGCTCACGTTTCACGTTTCACGCTTCACGTTTCGCGCCGCACGTTTCACGTCTCACGCATCCGGGCAATGTGCCACAGGAGGGCCGTCAGGGTCAGGCCATTGCGAATCTGGTTCTTCCCGACCATGGTCCAGATCTCCTGCGGGGTAAACCATGCCAGCCGCATCACCTCGTTCCGGTCCTGCACCGCGTCCACCTGCTGCAATCCGGAAGCCAGATAGAGATGCACCGTATGGTTGGAAAACCCATTGCTGGAGTGGTACATCCCCAGATAGTCCAGCGTGTCGGCACGGTAGCCGGTCTCCTCATGCAGTTCACGCGCGGCCGTTCCCGGCAGATCTTCACCGTCGTCAACCCGACCGGCGGGCACTTCCCACCCGACCGTATCAGTAATAAAACGATAATGTTCAATCAGCAAGATACGCCCATCAGCGCCGACCGGTACAATCCCCACAGCGGGATGCGCCAGCTCAACGACATGGTACCCATCCACGATGGTGTCGTCGGGCAACTGCACATCAGCGCGATGCACCTGGATCAGCGGGTGCGCATAGACCGTCACCTGGCGTAACACCTGCCAGGGCCGCGCGTTATCGGCACTCATCGCCGGCCCATCGCCAGAACATGGTCGATAATCCGCGCGGGAATATCTACCCCGGTAGTCTCGATGCTGTTGCGGAATTCCATAGTGTAGTTGACCTCATTCACCAGCATCCGCCCGTCTTTCGTCTCCAGGATATCGATGGCAACCACCCCACCGCCGACGGCCTGCGCCGCCCGCAGACTCATGTCGGCCATTTCGGGCGTCACCGGGCAGTTAGTCGCCAGTCCACCCCGCGCCGTGTTGGTAATCCAGTGGTTGCTGGTACGATAAATCGCGGCGATACACTCATCACCAATCACAAAGCTGCGAATATCACGACCGGGCTTGTCGATATACTCCTGGATGTAGAAAATCGAGTGCTGATAATTGCCCAACACACTGCGATGCTCCAATATCGCCTCGGCTGCATCCCGATCGTTGATCTTGCTAACCATGCGGCCCCACGAGCCTACCACCGGCTTGAGCACCACCGGATAGCCCAGTTGCTCAATCGCCTCCAGCGCACTCTCCGGCGTAAAGGCCAGCTTACAGCGCGGTGTTGGTATCCCGGCATGGATCATTGCCTGTGACACCAGAAACTTATCCCCACAGGTAACAGCAACCCGATGTGAGTTTACCGTTGGAATGCCTGCATCTTCAAAGATCTTAAGCATGTAGACCGCGCGGCTGTGCTGAATGGCGCGCTCTAACACGACATCAAACGGGTAATCATAAGCGTGCATGTCAAAGACATGTCCCCGATCATCGATCCGGGTATACTCCTGACCACGACGCTCCAACTCGGCCAGGAGCAATTTCTCCTCGGCCCGAATACGCGAACAGAGAACGGCGATACGCATACTATTCCCCCCAGTCTTCTTCGACTTCCGGAGCCGGTGCCACCGTTGGCGGGTCCAGATTGACAACTTCTAACTCGACGCCACACTCAGGGCAGGTGACAATCTCACCAACCAGGGTGTCGTCGGGAATGGCAAATTCCGCGCCGCATTCAGTGCATGTTACATTCATTATAGTACCTTCCTTATGTGTCATTAGATATCAGAATATTTACATATCGGATGTGGCCCGGGCAATCACCGCCGCGGTCACTTCGCCGGTTGTCGCCGTGCCCCTCAGGTCCGGCGGGTAAGGGCCATGCTGTAGGGTCTCCGCTGCCGCCGCCCGCACGCGCTGCGCTGCCTGCGCGTATATTTCGCCGCCATCCCCCTGCCGACGCGTAGCCCACTCCAGCAGCATAGCGATACAACCAATCGCCGCCAGCGGGTTGGCGACTCCCTGACCGGCAATGTCGGGGGCGGCTCCGTGGACCGGCTCAAACAACGCCTGCCGGTCACCGATATTGGCGCTGCTTGCCAATCCCAGCCCCCCGCCATGAATACAGGCCACATCCGAGAGAATATCGCCAAACATGTTGGTGGTAACAATTATGTCAAACCGCTCCGGCGACTGCGCCAGCCGCATGGCTGCCGTATCCACCAGCAACTCCTCCAGGGCAATGTGGGGGTAGTCCTGGGCCACCGCCAGCGCCATCTCACGAAAGAGGCCATCGGTGACGCGCAAGACATTGGCTTTGTGAACCACCGTCACTTTGCCGCCGGTCGTTCCGGCAGCACGCCGCTGATCGGCCAGCGTAAACGCATGGCGGACGATCCGCTCGCTGCCCCGCCGGGTGATCACCCGCTCGGCAATGGCAGTGTCGCCATCATCTTCCAGCCGCTCACGACCCGCGTACAACCCTTCGGTATTCTCGCGCACCACCACCAGATCAACCGGAGCCGCCGGGGAACGGGTACTTCCAATTCCATCGATCGATCTGGTCGGACGAATATTGGCGTAGAGGTTCAGCTCCCGCCGCAGCGCCACAATCGGGCTGCGGTAGCCGGGAACCGCGTGACTCGGCGAAGCCACCGCGCCGAAGAGTACCACATCGGACGAGCGGGCCAGATTCAGGGTTGCGTCGGGCAGCGCGGTTCCTGTCGCCTGAAATGTGCCCCACCCGGCCTGCGCCATAGCCGTTTCCAGCGGCAGTTCACCCGCCACCGCCTGCAACACCTGCAGCGCCGCGTCGATGACCTCACGACCAATGCCGTCACCTGGAATAATACATACTTGCATGGATTAAGATATTGTAGATCAGGGGTTATACACCCGCTAACCCCTAAGCTTCTCCCGGAAAGCGTCCATACGTCCGGTAGAAGGGCACAATGCCCCCGGCAGACCAGACCTCGCGCATAAATGTCGGCGGGGCCGGCAGTTCGATCCGCTCACCCTCCTCAGTCAGGAGTAACCCTTCTTCCACATTGAACTCCACCCGCTGCCCATCCCGAACGATTTTCGTCAGATCGGCAGTAAAGCAGGGAATACCCAGGTTCAGCGCATTGCGAAAGAAGATCCGCGCAAACAGCGGCGCAATAATCGCTCCCACCCCGACCATCTTCAGCGCCTGGGGCGCATACTCGCGCGAGCTGCCGCAGCCAAAATTCGGCCCGGCCACAATCAGATCCCCCGGCTCCACATTGGGTGCAAAATCCGGGCGCGCCTCGACGAAGGGATACTTGCGCAGATCCGCTTCGTTCTTCAGCATGTAAGGCGCATACCGGCCCGGCACAATCTGATCAGTATTCACATCATTGCCAAATATCCAAATCCGAGCCATTGATTCCTCTCCTATTGCGGCACATTATGTAAAGCATAACCGTAAACTACGGACTGCGGGCTACAGCCGACGCACAAAACTACATCACCTCTTGCGGATGCGTAATATAGCCCGTCAGCGCCGTAGCGGCCGCCACCTCCGGCGAGGCCAGATAGATATTCGCCTGGGGACTGCCCATCCGCCCCCGGAAGTTGCGATTGCCCGTGAACAGACAGACCTCATCCGGCGCAAGCACGCCCATATGCCGCCCGATACACGCGCCACACCCCGGCGTACCTACCGTCGCGCCGGCAGCGAGCAACGTGCTGAGCGTGCCGTCATCACTGGCCTGACGCAACCCCTCACTGCTGGCCGGAACAACCATCATGCGCATACCGGGTGCCAGCCGCCGCCCTTTGAGAATCTGTGCCGCCGCCGCCATATCTTCATAGCGCCCGTTCGTGCAGGTGCCCAGATAGACCACATCCACCGCCACCCGCCCCAACTCGCTTAGATCGGTGACATTATCAACATAGTGCGGTGCGCTGATCTGCGGCTCCAGCCGCTCCATGTCAATATCGACACTGCGGGCATAGCCGGCCCCCGCCTGCACCCCCAGCCAGCCGGGAACCGGCAGATCTGCCGCCGCTTTGCCCGTTGGCGGAATCAGCCCGGCCTTGCCGCCAACCTCGATGGAGAGGGTCGCCAGCGTCATGCGGTCGCCAATGCTGAGGAAATCAACGCCGTGCCACTCAACCGCGGCATAGGTTGCCCCGTCGGCCCGCAGAATCCGCGCGGCCCGCAGACCCAGATCTTTGGCGCTCACACCCGGACGAAACGCACCCGTTGCCCGCACCAGCACCGTCTCGGGAACGCGCATCCAGGTGCGCCCGGTTGCCGCCGCCAACGCAATATCGGTCGTGCCCATACCGGTGCCAAACGCGCCCACACAGCCATAGGCCGTGCTGTGGCTGTCACTACCGACAATCACCATACCGGGCCGCGCCAGCCCCTCCTCCACCAGCACCTGATGGGAAATACCGCGCCCCACATCAAACAGGTTCGTAATCCCCTGCGTCCGCACCCAGCGCCGCAGATCGGACTGCTTCTCCGCCGTCTGAATATTTGATGCAGGCGCAACATGATCAATCACCACCGCCACCCGCTCCGCATCCCAGACGCGGTCGGCAGCCAACTCTTCATGCAACACCTTGATAATACTTGGTGACAGACTGTCGTGCATCATCACCAGATCAACCCCCACCGTGACAACATCACCAGCATTCACGGCATAACCGGCCGCATGGCTAAGGATTTGCTCAGAAAGTGTCTGTGCCATTGTTTTGTTCACTCCCAATTATTCCGCATATTCAAAGAGCAACTCATCGACATCATCGGCATCGAGTACGCGTTCGTCGGCCAGGGCTTTGAGCCGGGATGCCGCCGCGCGCGCCTGGGCCTCACTCAGCACAATGCCCAGTTCGCGCGCCCGCTCGGCAATCGCGTGCCAGCCCGTCAGCCGGTGGGCCACGGCCACGGTACGCTTGCGCCCGAACCGGGCCGGATCGAGCACCTCGTAGCTGCGCGGATCGTTCAGCACCGCCTTGGTATGCATCCCGGCCTTGTGGCTAAAGGCCGTCGCCCCGGTAATATAATTATTGAAGGGAATCTGCACACCCACAAAATCGGCGATCATCTGATCGAGGTCGGAAAGCAACTCCAGGTTGTAGCGCGCTACCAGTCGCTCATCCAGCGTTGCCAGACGAGCAATAAAACCGCCCAGCGGCGCAATGCCATTGCGCTCGCCAATACCCAGCACCGAGACATCGATATGGGTTGCGCCTGCCTCCAGCGCACTGTAGGCATTTGCAATTGCACAGCCACCATCATCATGTCCGTGAAACTCAATATCGCAACTGACTACTTCGCGCACCGCTCGCACCACATCGTACACCTGGCGGGGCGTGGCAATCCCAACCGTATCGGCCAGTCCAACCCGCTCAATGCCCAGCGCATCCATCGCGCGATAGACCTTGAGCAGATCATCAAGCGGCGTACGGAAGGTATCTTCACAGGAAAAGCGAATCTCAACATCATACTGTTTGACGTAGTTGATGACCATCTGCGCCTGCTCGATCAGCTCCTCAATGGTCCGCCCATGACTGGCACGCCGGAGTTGCTCCGAGGTCGCAAACAGCATATTGACGCCATGAGCCCCATGTTCAACCGCCAGACGGGCATCATCGAGGTGACAGCGGATATGCGTTAACACACGCGCCTTCAGGCCAAGGCCGGCGATAGTCGCCAGATCGCGGGCACTCTGCGGGGAGGCCGCCGGGGAGGTAAGTTCGATATACTCAACGCCAAACGCGTCCAGCGCACGGGCGATGGTCAGGCGTTGCTCACTGGTAAAGTGGGCCGTAGCAAACTGCTCACCCTCACGCAGGGTTGTCTCAACCAGACTAAAGCGCTCAGGCAGATCCATGGGTGCAACCTCGTCTCACTTGACAGGCACCAAACAACTCCGGACGTACGCGCCGTGGCGTCCAGGTAACAGTGAGTTTTTCACAATGACATTTCGATTCACGCTGTATATCTCGCTGCATATCTTTCTCCATCATCCACGCACCAGACATTATCGGGCACCTGACACCAGGGATACATGACACCACTGCCCGATCCGATCAAGAAAATAAAAAAACCCGTCACACCATATGTCTGGTGAGACGGGCCTGACACCCTGTGGCGTGCAAGCGACGCTAACCAGACATAGGGTCCGGCTTCTTTGCGCGCTTGACCTGCTTCACAGAAGTATACATCACTTACAGTATTCCTGCTAAACTTGAAATGCGTCCGGGAGTATAGCAGGACTCTATGAGCCTGTCAAATACACGATTTACGATTTACGCGGTTGAGATCCAAACTGGACGTTTTACCCAATGGTACTTCTTTTGTCTATTTCACAAACATATGGCTCAATGGGCCATATGTTTGTGAAATAGAATGGTCTGTTCCGTCCTGCCGGAGGCGAAATTGCCTTTCAGTTCAGGAACCGCGTAACTCCTATGAAATAACACGACGTACGCAGTTGAGATCCAAACTGGGTGTTTGTGCCCGATAAAAGCCGGCTTCGCCGCCGGCAGGGCGGAAGATGCCTGTCTTTTTCACAAAACATTTGCACTCTGTGCAAATGTTTTGTGAAAAAGAAAAAAGCGTACCATGCTGCCGCAGGCGAAGCCGGGCCGTTCATCCAGGCACATGCCTGATTTGAATGCCCACCGCGTAAGTGGCGTTGCGCATGCCGCTTGCGCAACGTGCGCCGGTGTGCTATAGTACCGCGCGTGATGCAACTGCCGCTGAACCGGGAACACCGGGAGCATCAGATGAAGTCACAGAATATGTATAATTTCTGTGAAATCGGTGAGCAAAAAGTATTGACATCGCTCCGCATCTGTGCTATTATACGCGGCGTAATCAATCCAATCGCAACTCTCACTCATACGTGAGTAGAGTTACCAATTGAGTTTTAGTGTAACAAAGCGAACCGCGCCAGAGGTCACTCTGGAGACGTCGCCAGGGGGTAAAAACCCTGGTTTTTTTGTTGCCTGAGACATAGATCGCACCTGAACAACTGATATGTGACGATGATGAGGGTTCACCAGTGACGCTGGGGGAAGGTCCGCCTTCGGGCGGGAACTTCACCCGCAACGCAGAGTTTGATCCTGGCTCAGGATGAAC
>JGI12109J20283_10285738_pt1 | contig 80094 bp, 74 predicted proteins | sample ElkSlonscriptome_12_FD_20283 | JGI IMG/M metagenome (IMG submission 20283) | reverse complement strand
GACCGCCGGCGGCGAATTGAGCGGTACCACCGCGCATATCGAATAGCTCACCGGAGACCACGGCATCGAAAACGCCAAGGCGATTACGTTTGTCGGTTCGCAGCACCTCCACGTTGATCCAGTCCATCAGCTCCTGGCTGTTGGCCAGGCTCGAATCGGTAAGAGAGCTGAGATAGGGGTTGTAGAACTGGCAACCGCCCTGACCCTGATTGTTACTGGTCAATGCGTAGGACAGTGATTCCCTGGTGGTGAAAACGAAGCCCGGGAAGAAGGTTTGGGTCAGCCCGTCATTAAAGAAATCCCAGGCCTGGGGCACGGCGCCGCCGAAGGGTCCAGGTTGGCCGGCGAAATCGAAATCCGGTACGCCGTTGGGTGTGCAGTTTGGTCCTCCAAGACCGTTCGCAGCCATCTCAGCGCGGTCACGGGCAAAGGTCTTGTAATTGGCTTCCAGGCTCGATTCGCTAAAGGAATAGCCCACATCGTAGTTGAAGGCACGGTCTCCGACTTCAAAGTCGCCGCGTAAACCCAGCTGTACACTCGATGAGCGGGTGTTGGTGGTGTTGATGTCCGACAATTGCCGCGGCAGACCGTCGCGCAGGCCCTGATACATAGCTACATTGGGGCCGCCGTTGCTGCCGGCGACTGGCGCGTTGGGAATGTCATCGGCGCTGGGCCGCTCGAGCCCGATCTCCGGTGCAAAGAAGCCCAGCTCGAGGGTCTGGCCGATGGCGTTGCCGCCAAAGGCCGGATTGCGCACATAGGCACCCGGCTGGGCCAGGAATACGGTAGGCCCGCGGGATGAATTGTAGCCGTCATCGGCCCTTACGGTTGTGAGGTCCGAATAGTGGCTAAACACGTAGAGCTCAGCGCTGTCGCTGAAGCTGTGTCCAAACGAGGCGGCAAAGCTGTTGCGCTCGGTTGGATTGGAGATGAACGTATACTCCGAAGTATCCTCACGGCAGGTACCACTGCGCTCGCCGCGCTGCTCGCGCAGGGTGCCTATCTGGAGTGGACTGCCGTCGCGTGCTGTCACGGTATAGCAACCGGGATCGGTGTACACTGGATCCGGATCACCGCCCTGAGCGATGTTGTATTCCTCGACCTCTTGGTTGCGCCAGCCGGGACTCGGGTTACCGCCGAATGCGGCGGTCTCGATGAGCGTGCCGGCGGTGCCGACGGTGCCCAGAAATTCGGAATTTTCGTTATAGAAGTTTCCGGCTGAAACGGGCACGGGATCGCGCTCGAAGCGCTCACCGGAGAGGACAAAGTTGGTTCGGCCGTCGCCAGACTCCCAGCCCCAGATACCGCTTAGAGTGGCATCCCTTCTGTCGCTGGCCGCTTCCACGGCTTGCAGATCGCCGTACAGTTCCAGACCCACGAAGTCGGTGCGCATAATCACGTTGACTACACCGGCAACAGCATCAGCTCCGTAAAGTGCGGAGCCGCCGTCCGTCAGCACTTCGACTCGCTCCGTCATCACTAGCGGGATGGAATTGATGTCAACGAATTCGCCGCCGCTCCGGGTGGTAGCGCCGGCTGGAGCCATGCGCTTGCCATTGATCAGGGTGAGCGTGGAGTTCTCACCGAGGTTGCGCAGGTTCACCATGGCGGTGCCTTCGATCTGGCTAAATTCAGAGCCTCCGTCTGATCCGGCGGCGCCGAGTGAGCCAGAGTTGATTTCCAGATTTCTGATGACGTCCCAGATTACGGCCGCACCCTGAGCTTCAATGCTCTGGCGATCGACCACCTGTACAGGCGACGGAGCATCCAGGGGCGTGCCGCGGATGTAGGACCCGGTGACGACTACTTGTTCAATGTCGGAATCATTTTGCTGTGCGGCTAGAGGCGCCGAAAATCCGGCCCCGGCCATCATGATGGCCAGAGTCAGACCGTGAGGTCTGCTCGGGAACTTATTGCGCATGTACTTCTCCCTTTAGAATGACTTCTTGCTGAGTTTTTTATCGATTGCTCACCGCTCAGGGAGAGTGGAGGGACACATGGCCTGCGGACTTCCCATGAGAAAAGGCAATTTTGAGTATAGAGGCAACATTTTTACCGCGCAATAGATAGCGAGCAATTGCTCGACAACCGTGTCGCACTTCACAAGAGACTGAATCGGATGAAGTTTTGCCTCTGTCTGCACTGGAAAAAATGCTACGAAATTTTGGCAAGAGAACGGCCGTGCGGCGGCGAACCGATGGTGGTCGGGCTTTTGTATTTTCAATAGCGTTAGGTTATGTTGCCAACCCCTAATTTTGACGGTCGGGACCTGCCTTGCTCAACCCGCTACTAATTTTCGCCGCCCAGATAGTCGCAATTCTTTCAGTGCTGCTGCTGGCGACCGGTTACCTGAAGACTGAGCCAGAAGCGGCAAGTGCCCGGGTCTCCGCGCTCCTGGCCATTTTTATTGTCTTTTATCTGGTGGACGGCATGGGCGGACCCAACATTGACCCTGCTTTTCGGTTAGACCTGAGCGACTGGCAGCTGCTATTGAATACCGGCAACAGCTTGATCTGCGGCCTGTTCATGATCTACTGCTTTCTGATTTTCCAGGAGCAGTCGCGATTTCCCTATCCTCTGGCGGCCGCTTTCGGCGTCCAGGTGGTGGTTGATCTGATTATCACTATCCTTGCACTGTCCGGCGAATCTGCGGCCAGCGGCACCGCCCTTTCAGTCCTCGCTCTGGCAATGGATATCCTGCAGCTGCTGTTTGTTGGATTCGCGATCTACTGGACACTGAAGGGCTGGCGCAATGACATGGTGGAGGACCGGCGGGTCTTGCGCTGGTTTATCATTGGTCTGCAGGGCGCTCTTATCTCCAGTATTGTAGTCGTTGAGAATTTTCTATTGCCTGGGGGCTCGCAGGGCAATGCAACCGAGCAGGCGGTGATTGTTTATGCGATTGCGCTACTCACGCTGGGGATGCTCGTGGCTCTCATGCGCTTCGATTTCGTTTCTCTCGGTCAGGTAATTCGCAAGGTTACCGACCGCAACGAAGTCGTAGTTGACGGCGGCGGTGAGACATTCGATGTTGACACTTTCAATAAAGTTTTTCGTGATGGCAAGCTGTATCGGGAAGCAGGTCTGACCATTGCCATGCTGGCCAGGCGCATGCATATACCGGAATATCGGTTGCGCGCTTTCATTCACAAGGAACTGGGCTTTCGTAACTTCAACGCCATGCTGCATCGGTATCGGATAAAGGATGCAAGTGCGGAACTGGCGGATAAATCCAACAAGAACGTGCCGGTGCTGACGATTGCTCTTGGGGTGGGCTACCAATCTATTACGCCTTTCAATAATGCCTTCCGCGAGATCATGGGAGCGACTCCTTCGGAGTATCGTAAACGGGCTCAAAAATCTTGAGGTGTCGGCGATTCTAGCGCTGCGTGGGTACTGCCTGGAGAGTGGATTTTGGCGCCGCTCATGGAGTATGCTTGCTGCCCAAACTCCCGGGCGATCTGATCCCCGGCTTAAAGTGGTGAATAGGAGCGGGCAGAGCTTTATGGCAAGTTCGGCGGCAGATCGAAAACCTCACTGGGACCAGTTTGATTGATCAAACTCAATAAGCGCCGGGATTTCTTCGCTAGACTGCGCCAACAGCGTCGAGCCGACTTGCAGGCTTAGCCAGATAGGCAGAGATACGGAAAACGAATAAGAGAGCCAATAGTAATAATAATCAGCCTGGGCTGTCTGGGTAACGAACGACAAACAATAATAAGCGATCAGGGTCTGGCGACACAGGACAGACTGCGACTGTCATTACCGCTATGCTGATGCCGTATCAGCATACTTAGCTCAGCGCCCGCTCAGCAGTGCATCGGAGGTTCCATCAGTGATCAACGAACTACTCTATAACCTGGCTGTCATGCTGGACAACACTCCCTGGAGCACGTTACTGCATGAATCGTATTACATGTACAACTGGGTGGAATCCACGCACGTTCTGTTCCTGATGGTGAGTCTTGGCACCTTGTTTGTGATCGACTTTAGAATGCTTGGAGTGGCGTTTGCCGATGTGCCTGCCAGCCGGCTGGCCGCCCGCTTGACCTGGCCCATGATCATAGGCTTTACCGTAATGTTTATCACCGGCATCTTGCTGTTCTATGCTGTGCCGGTACGTTCCACTCAGAGCGTGTGGTTCCGAATCAAGATGTTATTGCTGGTCGCGGCCGCCATAAATGCCTGGTTGTTTCACAAAAAAATGCAGGAATCAGTCGACTCCTGGGACAGGGCGATTAGGGTGCCGGACAGGATCAGATTGGGTGCTCTGCTGTCGCTGGTTTTTTGGAGCATTATAGTGCTCTGTGGTCGTTTTATCGCTTATGACTGGTTCGACTGCGACCAAAACCCTGGGGCGTTTGTCTCTGCCATCGCCGGTTGTGTCGACGGCCAGACCCGCTTCTAGGTACTGTGTAGAGGAATCCAACATGTCTACCGCAATTTTTTCCAATTACTCCAAGACACTCATTACAGCAGCGATACTGCTGGCGGCCCTGATGTTTGGCTACAGTGACTTGCTCTCCACGGTTTATGTCGGGCTGGAGCCGGTTTTTATGTGGTCGGAGACAACCTGGTTCGGTTACATCGGCAAGAATTACGGTGGCATCTTCGCGGTGATTCAGGCGGTGCATTTATTGAGTATGGCCGTGCTCGGTGGCGCCGTCATCGCCGGCGACGGTCGTGTACTGGGTATTGTTCTCAGAGACGTGCCGGTTAGGACGGTAGTAGACCGGGCCCATCGTATATTCGTCTGGGCTTTGATCGTGGTGGTGGCAACAGGAATTTTCATGGCCTGCGGTGTCGCTTCGAAAATCTATTTTTTGCCGGTCTACTGGTTCAAGATGCTGTCTCTGGGCGCCGGTACACTGTTTCACTTTTTCATTCGCAGGCCGCTACTTCGGCACGATATAAACCAGCTCAACCCGATCGTAGTCAAGATGGTTGCAATTGCGTCGATTCTCGTCTGGTTTATGGTTGCGGCAACTGGACGCTGGATCGGATTCAGTGGTTGAGAGGAGAAAAGGTTATGAATGACAGCGATGACACTCATCACAGCCCGGATCAGAAGGTCAAGGACGACCAGGCTGCGGCTCTGATCGTGGCTCAGGTTTTTATTGTTTTCTCCGGCATATACTGGTTCCTGCAGATCGAATCGGTACGAGCGCTGCTGGAACTCGCGTACGGCTGAGATCTGGCAATGTGGGGCGGGGCCCACAGCGCGGTACAAGGCATTAGTGCCAGATCCCAGGCAGCAGGCTTCCTGTGCAGTCCCATCAGTCCGCTCCGATTGCACTGTTTTGTCCTCGATCAGCGCGCCGGCAGCCTGTGAAGGCGATAAGGCGAAGGCAGAGCTGCGTTCAAATCCTGGCTTTGCGTCTGGATTAAGATTGTTGCTTGGTGCTAAGGTATTGGCAATTGTATCTTGGTTCTATTCATGCGAATTTTGGCTCCGATAACACTGGGCGTGTTGGTGTCAGTGGCTTCTCTGGCCTCAGCCCAAAGCACGAATCCTGCAGATCTCCAGCGCGAACTGCAAAGCTCCAGGGCTTATCTTTACAGCCTCGAAAGTAACGGAGATAACCTTCACCCCAGTCTCACCGAGCCGCTGTCGCAGGTGGCCGATCGCCTGACGCGGCTGGGACAATATGCCGAGGCTCACGCAACCATTGATCGCGCCATGCAGATCGTGCGCAGCAATGAGGGCCTGTATACCCGAGCCCAGATCCCACTCCTCCAGCAAAAGCTCGACAACCTGGCACGCTGGGGAAACTGGTCCGATGCACGTGATCAGCTGGAGCATGTCTACTGGCTGTATCGCACCAAAGTGCCGGTAGACGCCGCGCTGACCGACCATTTCATGAAGCTTTCCGACATGCATCTGCGGGGCGTTGCCGGCGATCTGCCTGAGTACCAGATATTCCACCTGCGCCGGGCCGAGAGTGCCAATCGCTGGGCGATTCTGGTAGGAGAGGCCATCTGGGGCGAACTCGACCCGCGTCTGGGTCCAATGCTATATAACCTGGCCAAGCAATATCACATACAGGCGGCCGCGATTCAGGGTGGGGGCAGGGTAGCTTCGGAGTTGCGACAGGTGTCTCCGGGAGCGAGCATTATGCGTGACCGCATCAGTGCTCGCCGCTTCTACTATTTCGCCGGACTCCAAGCTATGAAGCGGATACGTTCGATCTATGCGGAGGGGCAAAGGACAGATCCTGAAGCAAGGGCCATGGCCGATCTGTATCTGGCTGACTGGCAGGTGCTCTTCGGGCGCGATACGGAAGCACTCAGCAATTACCAGTTGGCCTATAATGGCCTGCAAGAGGCGGGGCTTGATGCGGAGCAACTGGATCGATTCTTCCGTACACCAACCCTGGTTCCCGAGCCAAAATTTTACCCACGGCTCTCCCAGGCTCTGCAGGCGAAGGCGGAAGTTCCCCGGCCCCCTGTTGAGCTGGCCCCAAACTCGTTGTCAGAGACTCTGTTTTTTGCTGAATGGAGTCCTGCCTTTCCCTTCGTTCGGCCACCCTTTCAATTGGATTTTGGCGCTCCACTTGAATCCAATATCGCCATGTTCTCTTTCAACCTCGCAGGCATCAGCGATATAGCGCGTTGGTTGAGTGATCGCAAGAAACAGGCCTTCGCCAGCGTCCAGGAGGCGCGGCTCGTTCAGCCCCGGGTCGAAACGTCCGATCAGGAGGCGTTGTTGCTCGAGCGGCTTGAATCCCTGCGTTTTCGCCCACGTCTCGATAGAGGCGTACCGAAAGAATCTGCCGGCACCTTGATGTACCAACTGGCTGGAGAGATTCCCCGTTAGACTTCGAATTCAGCAGTCTTTCTCGACGTGTCGCAAGGGCTTTCGCGCTCGACCGGTGCTGCCAACTCTGCCCCCATGCGGCTGCGGTTCTAGGGTGCTTTCCACGCTTGCCGGTAGGCACAGATTCGCTCCCGCAGAGACTTGTCTGCGTTATTCAGAGCATCCTTAAGTTTTTCAAGTGCGAGGCCGAAGCAAGTGATAAGTCCGCTTCAATTCATCACTCGCAGGGAGGTTTCTTTATCTGCCAGTAGCCAGCCCGACAAAGTCCGTTCGACCTAATCCGATTCTTCAGGGGTTTCATTGACTATGAATGAAGTGAATCTTGTCAACAGCAGCATTGACAGCAGTACCTCTTCCAACCCGATTTTCTACGTCCTCGATACCAATGTCCTCATTCACGATCCTACCTCTATTCTCAATTTTGACGAGCATCACGTCGTCATTCCTATCACTGTCCTGGAAGAGCTGGATTCGCTAAAAAGCGGCCGTCAGGCGATTGCGGCCGATTGTCGTCAGGCCATCAGGGAACTGGATCGACAGCTCGGGCGTGCAAGCCCTGAGGATGTGGAGACAGGGGTGCCGATTCAGCGCAGTGACTCCGGTGACAATTTGGGGAATCTGTCGGTACTGATGGTAGAGACACCGGAAAATCTGGTGTTGTTACCCACTCATCTCAACGACAATAAAATTCTTAACGACGTGGGCTTTCTTAAGCAACGCTATCCCGATCGTCGGGTCGTCCTCGTGACCAAGGACATCAATGTTCGCCTCAAGGCCCGCGGCTGCGGGATAGAGTCCCAGGACTACCACAGCGATCAGCTCCTCAATGACATCGAACACCTCAACAAGGGCTATCTCGAATATACGGGATCGTTCTGGGACCGGGTCGACAATGTAGAGACTGAGCAGCGTAATGGCTGCACTGTGCATCGCGTCAGTCGCGACTTGTTCGCGCAGGACGTCTATCCCAATCAGTTCCTGCTCGACGAGGACGGCTTCATAGCCAAAATCATCGACAGCGGGCCGGATTCGGTGTCGCTGCTGCATCTCAATATGTCCACACTGATGGAGGCGGAGGCCTGGGGCCTGAAGCCTCGGGACAGCTTTCAGGCCATGGCGCTTAACCTGCTGATGGACCCGGATGTGCACCTGGTGAATCTGACCGGCTCTGCCGGATCCGGGAAAACCATTCTCGCCCTGGCTGCCGCTATTGAACAGACCGTCCCTAACAAGCTTTACCGGCGCATTATCGTCACCCGCAGCACTCAGGGTCTCGATGAAGACATCGGCTTCCTGCCAGGCACCGAGGAAGAAAAAATGGAACCTTGGCTGGGAGCCATCACGGACAATCTGGAGGCTTTGCACTGGGAGGACGAAAACTGCAGCAGCAGTGTCGAGTACGTACTGAATAAAGTGCCGCTCATGTTCAAGTCACTGAATTATATTCGCGGTCGTTCATTTCAGAGTAGCCTGATTATTATCGACGAATCGCAGAACCTGACTCCGCATCAGATCAAGACCATTGTTACCCGTGCCGGTAACGGCTCGAAGGTAATTTGTCTTGGCAATCTGGCGCAAATCGACACGCCATACCTTACGCCCATCAGTTCCGGGCTGACGTATCTGACCGAGCGCTTCAAGGATTTCCCACAGGGGGGCAATATACTCCTCAAGGGTGTGCCGCGCTCGGTACTGGCGGCCTTTGCTGAGGAGAACCTTTGAACTCTCTCATTTAATCAGTGTGTACTTGATTATTCTTCAAAGACGTTCTGATTCATGGTTCGGGAGGGGATCTCGGAACAGGGCTTGCCGACTGTCTTCGCCGGCACACCGACGACGGTAGTGTGGGGCTCAACATTTTTGAGTACCACGCTGCCGGCGCCAACTTTCGCCCCCTCGCCGACCGTGATATTTCCCAGCACTTTGGCACCCGCCGCGATGAGCACTCCAGATTTGATTTTTGGGTGTCGATCACCCTGTTCATTCCCGGTCCCGCCGAGTGTGACCTGCTGTAAGATGGAAACGTTGTCTTCAATGACGGTGGTTTCACCGATCACAATTCCCGTGGCGTGATCGAACATGATGCCTTTACCCATCACGCAAGCCGGGTGGATGTCGACACCGAAAACCTGAGCATTGCGACTTTGGATAAACAGGGCCAGGTCGCGACGATTGTTCTTCCAGAGGAAGTGTGCCAACCGGTGCACCTGAATCGACTGGAACCCCTTTAAGTAAAGGATAACCGGTAGGTAGGTGTTGGTGGCCGCATCACGCTCATAGACCGCCTTGAGATCGGAACCGGCATTTTCAATTAGCTCTGGAGAGACAGAAAAAGCATGTGCGAACAATTCGCGTACCGTCACAGCGGGCATGACACTGTCGGTGAGTTTGTAGGCGAGGATGAATCCGAGTGCGCCTTCCAGGCTGTCGTGGTTGAGTACACAGGCGTAGACGTAGCTCGCCAACAGAGGCTCTTGTTCTATAACGGCCTTGGCTTCCTTGCGAAGTTCCTGCCATAGTTCTTCTGCCATCGGATCGATTCCTGAGGTGGACAAGAGCGCAGATTATACGAACTGGGAAATCACATACAAACCGGGCATCGACGCGCCGAGTTCAAATGGTCATTGTGCCCCCGCGCAATGGTCTTTGCTTCAGGCTGGACAACTTCTCTCGCTGCGGCTTCCTGAGCTCACCAGCTGGCCAGGTCGCTGTAACTGCAGGCAGATTCGGATTACCATGGGCTTCCACATCTGACTCAGCTTTCTATGACCCGGTTATTTCAGACTTGCTTGCTGTATTGCCTTATTGGCGCAGCTCCTGCGCAGGAGCGAAACCAGTTTCAGCACTGGCTCGAGCTGGCTGCCGCTGATCAGGCCTACGCGAACCGGTCACAGGAGATAGGGCGCAATCAGGCGTTCCTGGAGTTTCTTGGCGCCGGATCGGTGGTATTCAGAGACGGTCCGGTTGATGCGCGTGCGCTCTATTCTTCGCCGAATTTCGAGGGCCGGAATATCAGTTGGGAGTCCCACTATATCGATGTCTCCAGAGATGGCGATCTAGGCCTCACCGCCGGTCCCCTCATTATTATTGATCCCTCAGGAGACAGTGAGCTGGATGCATTCGGACACTTGATTTCGGTCTGGATGAAACGCGACCAGCGCTGGGAGTTGATGGCCGACATGGCGGTCCAGATTCCCGGCTACCTGAGTATGGAAGTCGAACCCAATTTCGAAGACAGCACCTCAGTGCTGGAGGAAACCGCTCACCCGGTACTGGTTCGCAACAATACGCTGCAGAGTCTGATCGATGCGGATAATCTTTTTGGTCGCAGCATCAATTTTAGAGGCGGCCAAAGAGCGCTCTTGCGTTATGGTTTGGAAAATTCCCGCGTCTACCTGCCGGGCATGGCTCCGGCGGTTGGCGCGGAGGCAGCCAGCTCCGTTTACGGAGCTTTTCTGGACAATCAGCTTTCAACGACAAATCCCATCAACCTGAACTACGTCGGCGGCTTTCTCTCTTCCTCGCGGGAAATGGGTGTCACCTATGGCACTATGTCAACCAATACTGACGAGGCGACTTCTGGTTTCCGCACCAACTACCTGCGCTTGTGGCGGTTTTCCGCCGCCAATGAATGGCGAATCTCGGTGGAAGTTCTCAATCCGATTGACTAGTTGGCTACTGTTTAATTAGCGATAAAGATCGTGCGCTCACCGTAACTCAGGGTGCTGCCCAGGGCGTTAATGATGCGCACTGCCAACTGGTGCCGGCCATGGCTGAAGTTCCGACTGTCCAGCAATTTATGAAAGCCGAGCTTCGGACTGTTCGGATCGGTCTGTACCCCTTGTGCCGATTCCACATCCGGGCGCGAGCGTCCATATTCAGCCGCGGCGACGACCTCGTTGTCGATCAGAATCTCAACCCTGGAGACGCCCACGTCCTCACTGAAGGCCCAGCCACTAACTTCGAATTCACCTGTCAGCTCGGCGGCTGCTGCTGGGCTGTCAATCCAGGCCCGAATCGGATAGGGGCAGGGGAAGGCGGGCTCCGGGGATGCTGGGGCCAGCGCCTCGATTCGATAGTAACTGAAACTTTTGTCACCGTTGAATAGCGCCAACGGTTCGAGCGGCGTCACCGCGGTGGCGCTCGCGCACATGTCGGCCATCAGCTCAGTCTTTTGCCCTACAAGCAGCGTGCTGTCTTCATTGATGTAGAGGGCCGCGCTGCCACTGTAGGCAGGCAAAGCCGACGCATCCATCTGCCAGAGATTGAGCTGCACGCTGCGCCCGTCACGCACCGCTTTGTCACGATCCAGCGTCAGCGGCTTTGGATGCAGGCCGGCAAACTCCACCTGCGCAGCGGTATAGTAGTTGTCGGTGATGATCAGCGGCTGCTGTAGCGGATAATTTTCTTGCATAAGTGAGCGCGTATATTGGGCAAATTCTTTCCAGCCGGCCATCTTGTTGGACAGGACTCCAGTGCCGACTATTCGCTGCAGCGGTTCCTGCCAGGCTTGCGAGCCTACCCCGATCAGGGCTGTCAGCGTCCCAATAAATCCGAGAATCGGGACGGTGGCGACGATGCGACGGCTGCAAACCGGGCTCCAGCGCGCCTGCAGCCACTGCATCACCTCTCGCAGTGTTTGTGGCACGGCAATCAGGAGAGGGTAGTAGCCAGACAGAGGCCAGTGTATGGAAGTGCTGTCGGCATCTGTCCAGGGCGCGAGTAGCAGGTAAACCCCAAGGTTAATAAGGCCGAAACACAGTAGCAGCGTGGCCTGATTATCTCCTCGACTTGCTCGCTGCCCCAGGCGCCAGATGGTTAGCAGCAGGGCTACGTAAAGAGGCGGCGTGACCAGACCTGCCTGTTTGAAAACATGCAATAATCCAGAAGCCTGAAATTCCCAGGGGTGACGCTCCATCAGGTAAAAACTTGCACTGCTGAGCTGGTTGTTGAGGTTGAACCAGAGTATGGGGGTCAGGCCGACGGCGGCGAGCAGAATGCACAGCCACAGGCGCCAGCTGTTCCACTGCCTTCTGCCCTGCGTGCTAAGCACCAGAAAAAGCAATGCGGCCGCGGGATACAGGAAAAACCGGTAGTGGGTACTCAGGCCCAAGGCGGCAACCACGCCCGTTGCCAGCCAGTAGCGCAGTTGGTCCAGGCGCAGGGCGCGCTCGAAAAAGCCTAGGGCCAGGAGCCCAAAAACGATAAGGGGAACGTCCGGTACCGCGAGTAATCCAAGAAAGCCTCCCAGGGGCAAACAGAGGCCCAATCCAGCCGCTTCCAGCGCCTGCCTGCGTCCAGTCATTGGCAAGGCTATCCAGTACAGTAACAGTGGCGGCAAAGAGCCCAGAATCAGAAACACGCTGCGCACGGCTAGAGTGCTGCCGGGCTCCAGCTTCGCCCCCAATCCCACCAACCAGGCTGTCATGAACGGTAGATCGCTGAATGCTAGGGCCAGGCGTGTGGAGGCGAGCCAGTAGTACACTTCGTCCGAGTACAGATCCAGGCGGTAGGCGAGCACTACTTTCAGAGCCAGCATCAGGATCGTTGCGGTGGCAATTAACCGGATTTTAAAGGCGTTCTCTCTGTCGATTCTCATCTGCGCTGCAAAATCCCGCTCCCACGCTCGCTGCCTGTTGGGGCCCTATTCTACTGGACCGTCGGAGATATTGGGCCTGTAGGGACGCGAATTGACGCCTAAATTCCTACTGCACTACCGGGTCTGGCTCGGTGCAGGGTGACATCGATTTTCATGCGTGAATCTTGTTGACAATCATTCTCATTTGCATTTAAATAATCAGCAAATCAGGAGTCAACATGTACGTTTGCATCTGCCGTCAAATCACCGAAAACCAGATCCGCGATCTTTGCCGGGAAGGTGCCGCTAGCCTCACCGACATTCGCGCCCGAGCGGGAATCGCCAGCGACTGCGGTAGGTGTGGAAAGCTTGCACAGACCATCGTGCAAGAATGCGCAAAGACCACCGAATTCGTCAACGCCGCCAGCTGACTGCATCGCCAAGAGCGTCGGCCTGCTGCAGAACGGACCCGTCGACTCCTCATTCCGGCAATCGAAATAGGATTGCTTCTCATTCTTTTTATCAGTTTATCAATGACTTAACCCCCGTGACTTATCACTAATTCTTGACACCGGGGCCGGGCAGACTATGCTAGGCATGCTCTGATTAATGCAGACATGCCTAAACCAAACTCACCAAGCAGGAATCGAACATGCAAGCTGACGCGACGGTTATCAAACACCTCAACAAGGCACTGGGTAACGAACTCATCGCAATCAATCAATACTTTTTGCACTCACGAATGTACGAGGACTGGGGCCTGGTCAAGTTGGCGGAAAAAGAATACGAGGAGTCCATCGACGAAATGAAGCACGCCGATGAACTCACCAAGCGCATCCTCATGCTGGATGGCCTGCCCAATTTTCAGAAGCTGGGCAAGCTGCTCATCGGAGAGAATGTCCGGGAGATGCTCGAGTGCGATCTCAAATTGGAATTACAGGCCTGTCCCGATCTCAAAGAAGGCATTGCCTATTGTGAGTCGGTCAGCGATTTTGTGACCAGGGATCTTTTTACCAGGATTCTGGACAGCGAGGAGGAGCATCTGGACTGGCTGGAAACTCAGCTCTCCCTGATCGACCGTGTCGGGCTGGAGAACTATCAACAGTCCATGATGTAGGCAAGCGCCCGGGTTCCGCATCGCCCTTTTAAAAACATCGGGTTCATGTTCCAATGGTCGGCGTCTTCCGAGTCCCGCCGGACAGTCTGGTATGCAAGCTTGTATCGACCTGGGCTCCAATAGCTTCCACTTATTGATTGGCAAGTGGATTGACGGTCGTATTCACATCGTTGAACGCCTGAGTGACAAGGTGCAGCTGGGCGAGAATGTCCGCCAGACCGGCGTGATTTCCCCTGCAGCCTTTGCTCGCGGTATGGGTTGCCTGCACCGCTTCAAGGCCATCATGAATAGCTACCCGTTAGAGCAGTATTGGGCTCTGGGTACCAACACCTTTCGCGTGACCAGCAACGCCAATGACTTCGTCGCCGCGGCAAGCGCCGATGTGGGTATCGAAATATCTATTATTTCCGGTGTTCAAGAGGCGGTTCTCATCTATGCCGGAGTTATCACCTCGCTGCCGGATTCAGATTGTAACCGACTGGTGATTGATGTCGGCGGCGGCAGCACCGAGGTAATTATTGGCTCTGGCCACAAGCGCACCTTTACTGAAAGCCTGGCTATTGGCAGCGTTGCCTGGCGAGATCGCTTTTTTGCCGACCCGCACGCCGAGAAGCCGAAACTGAACGCGCAGATAGATGCGGGAAAAGAGGCTGCAAAGGCGGTATTTGACGCGGCTGCCCCAGGGGTCAAGAGAGCAAATTGGTCCGAAGCCTATGCGTCGTCCGGCACCATGAAAATGCTTGCCAACATCTGCACCGAACAGGGCTTCGGCACCGGCGTGATTCAGTTGGAAGCCTTGCACAAGCTGAGAAAAAAGCTGGTGAATACCATCGCCAAGCGCAGGGTTCTTCCCGGCCTCAAAGAAACCCGGCGTGAATTGCTGCTACCGGGCTGGTGTGTCATGGTCGGGTTGATGGAGAGCTACGCAGTGGAGGAGATCCGTTTCAGCCCGACAGCACTGCGTGAAGGCATGCTTGATTTCATGGTCAAGAATGAGAAGACTCTCGATGCCATGAAGCGTAGTGACCTCCCGGATATAAGCTGTGCTAAACCTTAGGGATGCGCTGTTGCATGCAGACAAGTCTCTGCGGGAGTCTTTATGTCATTGCAGCTAGGCGCGCACCGCAGGGAATAGCGGTCGCTATTGCCGATCTATTATCAATTTATTACCAAGCGGTGCAACGCGGCAGTAGGGGCTTGCAGTCGGCACGCCGGCGTAATGGCAAGCAGTCAGGGGCGCCGACTGAAGTCAGAGGCATGTCGGCCTTGATCAGAGCACACTTATACACTTAAGCCTGACTCTGCCCCAATTGCGTGAGCAAGCGCCTCTGGACCCCCTCGCAGGGTTCTGCGCCCTCACGAAACCTGTCTACGTACTGTCCATCGGAGTTGAGATCCCAGCTTTGGCAGTTGTCCTCCAGATACAGCTCCATCTCTTCCATGATCCTGCTGGCCAGCTTCTTCTTCAGGATTGGGAAACAGACTTCAATACGGTGCGACAGATTGCGCTCCATCCAGTCCGCGCTTGAGCAATAGACCTGATGGGTATTGTTGAGGAAGAAATACACTCGCGAATGTTCGAGGAAGCGACCGATAATGGACACTACTCGAATGTTGTCGCTGATGTTGGGTACGCCGGGTTTCAGGCAGCAAATGCCACGCACGATCAGATCGATCTGAACTCCGGCCTGGGAGGCTGAGTAAAGGGCTTTGATTACCACGGCATCGGTTAGTGAGTTGATCTTGGCGATAATGCGGGCAGGCTTGCCAGCCAGCGCTGCCTTAGCTTCAGAATCAATCATCTTTAGCAGGGCCTTGCGCAGTTTGAAAGGTGCATGTATCAGCATTTTTGGCTGAATTTTCTTTCCCATGCCGGTAATCTGCTGGAAAACCTTGTGAACGTCCGCACAAAGCACCGGGTCTGAAGTCAGCAGGCTGTAGTCGGTGTAGATGAGCGAGTTTTTGCGGTGGTAGTTGCCAGTGCCCAGGTGGGCATAACGCTTCAGCTTGCCACCGGAACGGCGAACGAATAACAGCATCTTGGCGTGGGTTTTGAACCCCATAATGCCGTAAACCACGACTGCCCCGGCTTCCTGCAGAATACTGGCAAATTGAATATTCTCCGCTTCGTCGAAGCGGGCTCGCAGTTCGATTATGACGGTCACCTCTTTGCCGTTGCGAGCGGCGTCGGCCAATGCTTCTACCAGCTCCGAGGACTCGTTAGTCCGATACAGGGTCTGCTTGATAGAGACCACTGCTGGATCCTTTGCCGCCTGCCGTACCCAGTCGATGATGGGCAGGAATGATTCGAAGGGGTGTAGGAGAAGGTGGTCCTCTTTTTCAACTGCGGCGAAAATATCGTTGGACTCTTCCAGCGCTGCAGGAGTGCCCGGGGTGAACTTGGGAAACTTTAGACCGGGGCGTTCGACCATCCCCATTACCGCCATCAGACGCTGCAGATTCACCGGGCCATCGAGGCGAAAAAGCTCCTGCTCTTTCAGGTTGAACTTCTCAAGCAGGAAATCTGTCAATTCCTTGGGGCATTCCTTTCCGACTTCGAGCTTGGTCGCAGCGCCGAAGCGTCGACTATGCAGCTCACCACGCAGGGCTTTGGCATAGTCCTGGTCCTCGACGTCGGACATTTCGAGATCGGAGTTGCGGGTGACACGGAACTGATGGCACTGGGTGACATTCATCCCTGGGAAAAACTCGTCCACGTAGGCATGAATAATTGAGGACAGAAAAATAAAATTGTCGCCCTCAGGCATTATCTCGACGGGAATCTTGATAAGCCTTGGCAGCGCTCTGGGTGCCGGTACTATCGCTAGCCCACTTTCGCGGCCGAAAGCATCTTTGCCCTCCAGCGACAGAATGAAATTGAGGCTCTTGTTGACCAGTCGCGGGAAGGGATGGGAGGGATCCAGGCCGAGTGGACTGATAACCGGTAGCACCTCCTCGTCGAAATAGTCACGTGTCCATTTCTGCAGATCCTTGTTCCATTCATGGCGCGCGTGGAAGCGGATGTTGTGCGTCGCCATCTGCGGAAACAGTTCGTCGTTGAGGATGCGGTACTGTTCTTCTAGCAATTCGCCCACCCGCTCGTGAATGGTTTTCAGTACCTGTTCTGGAAATTGTCCGTCGGGACCCGGGCGCTGACGACCAAAATCGAGCTGCTTTTTCAATCCGGCTACGCGAATTTCGTAAAATTCATCCAGATTAGAGCTGAAAATTAAGAGAAATCCGAGACGCTCGAGCAGGGGGTGAACTTCGTTTTTTGCCTGTTCGAGCACGCGGGCATTGAATTTGAGCAGACTCAGTTCCCGGTTTTCAAAAATATCACCACTATTGAGATCGATTTCTTCGGGAGAAACGACGGGCTCAATCGGCGCGCGTGCCGAATTATCGACGACGACTTTTAATTCTTTCTTGCTGGCAGTTTGAGGCATGTCCAAACGGAATTCTCGCTACTACAACCTAATCAGTAGGTCAGGGTTGATCAGGAGCTAGCTTAACACAGAGACGGCGATTGACGGGAGCATGAAGGAAACGGCAGAAAAATTAATTTCTGGACTGGGATTCACGCTGATGGCCGGGTTGCCGGCACCTGCGGACTTGCTCCCGAGCAGTCGATCGCACTGGAACCTCAGGCTTAGGCTTTGAATTTCCCAGGCTGCCGGAATCTGTCACAATCCGGACAGCTTCGGTCCATTCAAATCTGCTGCCAGCCAGGAGCCACAACAGTGCGAATTCACCTGATTTTCCTGCTCTTCGCAGTCGTCGTGTCAACTTCGGCGAGTCTAGCGCAAGCCGCGAACTTCGATCTGGCGCTGCCCGATTATGAGCGTATAAGTGGCGTCTCGGGAAATCTCTCCAGCATCGGATCCGACACCCTGGCTAACCTGATGACGCTTTGGGCCGAGGAATTCAATAGGCATTACCCAAACGTCAATATTCAGGTCCAGGCGGCAGGCTCGGCGACGGCTCCACCGGCCCTGGCCGAGGGAACGGCGAATTTCGGACCCATGAGCCGAGAGATGAAAGACCTGGAATTGCGTTCCTTTGAGTCCCGCAATGGCTACCAGCCGACTGCGATACCAGTAGCCATTGATGCGGTTGTAGTTTATGTGCATCGGGACAACCCCATCAGCAGTCTGTCCCTGGCTCAAGTTGATGCCATCTTCTCCGCCAATCGGCATTGCAGTGATCTTGCCCCGATTGACGCCTGGGGGCAGCTTGGGCTGGCCGATCTTTGGGAGAGGCGACGGGTACAACTCTTTGGTCGCAATTCGGTATCCGGAACTTACGGCTATTTTAAGGAAGAGGCGCTGTGCGGGGGTGATTTTAAGGCAAGAGTGAATGAACAGCCCGGTTCAGCCTCTGTAGTGCAGTCGGTGAGCACGTCTGTGAACGGTATAGGCTACTCCGGTATCGGCTATCGAACCGCCAGTGTAAAAGCACTGCCACTGTCCCGAACATCTCGATCGGTAGCCGTGCCAGCATCTCTGGACACCGCAATCAACGGTGACTATCCATTGGCCAGATTTCTCTACGTCTATGTCAACAAGGCGCCGAATCGCCCCCTGCCGCCCTTGGAGAGAGAATTTATCAGGCTGGTCATGTCTAGCACCGGCCAGTCAGTAGTCGTGAAAAATGGCTATATTCCTTTACCCGCAGCGGTTGTGGAGATGGTTCTGTTCAGGCTGGGCATATGATGGCCGGTGCCGCCCGCCAATGACGCACTTAGGGCTTGTCGGTATACTGCTCCCGGACGCCACTCTCGGTTAATTAATGTCAATTCGACGCGCTGATCAAGATCGCTACCCGGATGCAGCCGTATCAAAGCCCGGCGATTCCCGGCGCGCAATCAGTGCTTCTCGGCAGCGCCTGCGGCGCTACACCGATAAGACAGCCAGCGTCTTGATCGGCATATCCGGCATCGGAGTGCTCGTCGCTATCCTGGCCATTTTCCTCTATCTGATTATCGAAGTCGTTCCGCTGTTTAACAGTGCCCGGATTTCCGGGCAGTCGGAAATCGAGGCAGCACCCGAATCAGGTGACACTTCGCTGTTGTTGGCTCTTGAAGAGCAGGCCGAGATGGCTATGCGGCTGACAGGGGAGGGTAGCGCCGAGTTTTATACTATCGCCGAGAGTGGCCGCTACACGGGTCTTCGAGTGGCAGGCGCCGGCGACCATCGAATAACGGCCCACGCGCATAATGAATCGGGAAACAATGTGTTTGCCCTGGGCCTTGAAAACGGCAAGGTGATCATTGGCAGTTATCGGTTCCTTGTCACTTACCCTGAGAGCTCAGTGCGACGCCTGCTGACTCCACAGCTCCAGTATCCTTTCGGTCCTCAGCCGTTCTCATTGTTCGAAGATGTCGCCATCGTAAACATTACAGTTGCGTCGGACGATGACAATCTCCTGATCATTGCGCAAAACGAGCTTGGGGAGATGTCGCTATTGCGGCTGCGGCAGCAATCCACCTTGCTGTCCGACTATACAACCGGCAGCAGCTCCGACGGTGTAGTCACCGAGCTGGTCGAACGCTTCGCATCAATGCCGATTGCGCAACGAATCTTTGTCGGTGGGCAACAGCGTTGGCTATTCACGCTTTCTGATGCCGGCATGCTGCGACTTTATGATGTAGGGACTGGTGTGGCTGACGAAGTGCTGGCGGTTGCCGAGGTGCCTGCATTGCCCGCGGGCGTATCGGTAGGAGACGCTACGCTGTTGCCGGGCGGTATGTCTCTTGTGATCGGAGACAGTCGCGGTAACTTGGCCCAGTGGTCGACTGTGGAAGGAAACGGCGGCCGCGACTTGCAGCGACTGAGAACTTTCAGCCCGCTACCACAGGCTGTCAGTTTAGTAGTGGCTGAGCAGCGGCGAAAGAATTTCCTGGCGATCGATGAAGGCGGGAATATTGCACTTTTCAATACCACGGCAGAACGTCAGTTGCTCCGTTCACGGTTGCCGTATCCCGACATAGAAGCCATGGCGCTTTCTCCGAACGGAAGAAACCTGCTGTTGACGCATTCCGGCAACGCCCTCCAGCTAATAGCCATCGAGAATGATCATCCGGAGATTTCCTGGTCGGCGTTGTGGGGCCAGGTGTGGTACGAAGGATACGAAGAGCCCGATTTTGTTTGGCAATCATCGGCTTCCAGCAGCGAATTCGAGCCTAAGTACAGCTTGATGCCACTTTCTTTCGGCACGCTGAAGGCTGCTTTTTTTGCGATGCTGTTCGCTGCCCCGCTTGCCGTTTGTGCCGCTATCTACACCGGCTATTTCATGGCGCCGGCAATGCGGCGAAAGGTCAAACCACTGGTAGAACTGATGGAAGCGCTGCCAACCGTAGTGCTGGGATTTATTGCCGGCCTCTGGCTGGCGCCCTTTGTCGAACGGAACCTGCTCGGCGTCTTCAGTATTCTGGTTTTGCTGCCGCTCTGTATTTTGCTGGCCAGCCTGTTGTGGACCCGCGCACCCAGGTCCTGGCACTCAACGGTACCCGAAGGTTGGGAAGCGGCATTGTTGTTACCGTTTCTGTTGTTGATCGGATGGTCTGTTTTCGCTTTGAGCGGTCCCGTCGAGTCACTGCTATTCGCCGGTGACATCCGCAGCTGGGTCAGTGTTGATCTGGGTATCGATTATGATCAACGCAATGCGCTCGTAGTCGGGTTCGCCATGGGTTTCGCTGTTATTCCAACTATATACACGATCGCAGAGGATGCTGTTTTCAACGTGCCACGGCATCTGACCTATGGGTCTTTAGCTCTGGGCTCAACTCCCTGGCAATCTCTTTATCGAGTGGTTTTACCAACAGCAAGCCCGGGAATATTCAGCGCGCTGATGATCGGGCTGGGTCGGGCAGTAGGCGAGACAATGATCGTACTAATGGCCACGGGCAATACGCCTATCATGGAAGCCAACATCTTCGAGGGTATGCGGACGCTGGCGGCGAATATTGCCGTCGAGGTCACCGAATCGGAAGTGGGCAGCACGCACTATCGTCTGCTGTTTCTGACTGCCCTTTTGCTGTTTGTCTTCACCTTTCTGGTAAACACCGTGGCGGAGCTGGTGCGGCAGAAGCTGCGCGCCAGGTACAGCACAATATGAAGATAATGCTGAAAAACTGGCTGGATGAAGGCACGCCTTGGATTTGGGTTAATGCCGGCGCCGTCGCCGTCAGCATCATCATGGTGCTGGGCCTGTTACTACTGCTGGCGGTTGAGGGCGTGAGTTACTTCTGGCCCAAGAGTCTCTTGCAGGCAGTCTATGTGGCAGATGCCGAGTCCGCGACCCCGGAAGTCATTCCCCTGCTGGGTGAAGCGATAAAGAGTGAGCGCGTGGACGCGGCTCAACTGCAGGCAGCGGGTGTATCCGTGAGCGAGGACAGAGACTTCTACCAGCGTAGCCTGATCAGGGTTGGGAATCGCGATCTGCGCGAGACTGACTTCGTGTGGGTCCTGGATGACCTGGTCAGCGACAGACGCTTCCCCGTGCGGGCGGTGACCCTGGAGAGGCGAGAATGGGGTAATTTCTATGGCTTTCTGATTGCTGTGAAAGAACAGGGTCGGCTGGTGTTAGCTAGTGACCAGGACTCGCGCTGGCACGACTTTCTTGAGCGCCTGGACAGGGCGCAGGCAATCAATGACAACATCGTCGACCTGGAAAATGACCAGGTCGGCCAGGTCAACTACGAAATGGAGCGCCTGCGTCTGCAGGAACGTCGACTTGAGATGGGTGGTGGCGCCACGTCTGCGGAGCTGCGCGATTTGGCTGCTCGGCGCGAGCGTTTGAATAGGGAGTATGAAGCCCTGCGTCTGGAGCTGGAGGAGCTCTACGCGCAGGTGCGGCGCGACAGTGCTGAATTCATGACAGTAGAGGGGGAGAGGGTTGAAATTCCAGTGGCCGATGTCGTCCACGCCTATAGGCCTAATGCACTGGGGTTTCTCGACAAATGCGCCGTGTTTATTGCCCGTGTTGGTGAATTTCTCACTGCCGAGCCCAGAGAGGCCAATACCGAGGGCGGTATCTTTCCCGCCATCTTCGGCACCGTGATGATGGTTATGCTAATGTCCGTATTCGTTACTCCATTTGGTGTGCTGGCTGCCGTCTACCTGAGCGAATATGCGCGCCAGGGTGTCATTACCCGAACTATAAGGGTGGCGGTAAACAACTTGGCGGGCGTGCCCTCCATTGTCTATGGCGTGTTCGGACTGGGATTCTTTATCTATTTCGTCGGCGGCGAGATTGACCAGCTCTTCTACACCGAGTCGCTGCCAGCACCGACTTTTGGTACCCCGGGCCTGCTTTGGGCTTCCCTTACTCTGGCGCTGCTCACGTTGCCAGTGGTCATTGTGGCAACCGAGGAGGGCTTGGCGCGCATACCCCGAAGTGTTCGTGAAGGCAGCCTGGCGTTGGGCGCGACTAAATTCGAAACCCTGCGCTTCGTGGTCTTGCCCATGGCCAGTCCGGCCATGATAACGGGTCTGATCCTGGCTGTAGCCAGGGCTGCCGGTGAAGTGGCTCCACTTATGCTCGTCGGCGTCGTTAAACTGGCGCCATCGTTGCCGCTGGATACCAATTTCCCCTATTTGCATCTGGAACAAAAGTTCATGCACCTCGGCTTTCATATCTACGATGTGGGTTTCCAGAGCCCAAACATAGAGGCGGCCACGCCCCTGGTATTTGCCACGGCTTTGTTGTTGGTGCTGGTCATCGTGGTACTCAATTTGCTCGCAGTCGTATTACGCAATCGTTTGCGTGATCGCTATCAGTCACTGGAAGTGTGATCAGCAATGGATTTTAGTCGTGAATGAATTATCAGACAGCAAACGATTGCAGAAGTCCTCCAAGCCAGCAGGACTCGATGTCTCGCCGGCTCTGAAGAGTGGCGACAGGGATCAGAACGCGGGGGAGTCCTGCATCGAAGTGACAGGACTGAACCTGTATTATGGTAAGCGCCTACAGGCCCTGCGCGATATCAATCTCAGCGTGCCCAGGCGGAGCGTGACAGCCTTTATTGGTCCCAGTGGCTGCGGAAAATCCAGCCTATTGCGCTGTTTTAATCGGATGAATGACCTGGTGGATGACTGTGTGATCGAAGGGTCCATTGCGCTCAACGGAGAAAATATTCTCGATCGTGGAGTTGACGTCGCCGAACTCCGAAGACGGGTTGGCATGGTTTTTCAGAAGCCGAATCCCTTTCCCAAGTCGATATACGAAAACGTGGCCTACGGTCTGCGTATCCAGGGTATCAATCGGAAGCGGGTTCTGGATGAGGTGGTTGAGACATCGCTCCGGTCTGCAGCCCTCTGGGACGAGGTTAAGGATCGTCTCTTCGACAGTGCGCTGGGAATGTCAGGTGGCCAGCAGCAGCGTCTGGTTATTGCCCGGACTATAGCCGTCGAACCGGAGGTCTTATTGCTGGACGAACCGGCCTCGGCACTCGATCCGATTTCAACACTCAGGATCGAGGAATTGATCAATGAGCTAAAGACCAACTATACGATCGTGATAGTTACTCATAATATGCAACAAGCCGCCCGGGTTTCAGACTATACTGCCTTTATGGATATGGGTTATATGGTCGAATATGACACTACTGACACAATTTTCACCAATCCGGCGAAGAAACAGACAGAAGATTACATCACCGGCCGATATGGATAACAGGAGTTGACATAGTTCACGTTCCAGAAGTTACAGGACACATGACATGAGTAGTATGAGTTCTCAGGCGGAAAGTCACGGTCACCACATTTCCCAGCAATTCAATGCTGAGCTTGAAGACATCAAGCGGCGCATGCTGGAGATGGGTGGTGCCGTGGAGAAACAATTGGCTGATGCAGTTGACTCGATTATTCATGTGGACAGCGGCGTTGCTGCTGAGGTCATTGAAGAAGATGACGTCATCGACGCAATGGAAGTATCTATCGATGAGGAATGTAGCCTTATACTGGCGCGTCGGCAGCCTGCTGCCAGTGACCTGCGGCTCGTCCTGGCAATCATCAAGGCCCTGCGGGATCTTGAGCGAATCGGTGACGAGTCTGCCAAGATCGCCCACATGGCGATTAAACTCAGTGAAGAAGCCGAGTATGCCGAAGGCGCGCTGGAATTTCGCAATCTGGCGCAAAGCGTAAGTGGCATGGTAAACCAGGCGCTGGACGCCTTCGCTCGCTACGATGTTGACGCGGCCCTGGAAGTCGCCAGGGCCGACAAGGATGTGGACCGTGAATACGGCTCGGCAACTCGCTCAATGGTTACTCACATGATGGAAGACCAAAACAGAATCACTCAGATTCTGAATTTACTGTGGGCGCTGCGTGCCCTCGAGAGAATCGGAGATCATGCGAAAAACATTGCCGAGCACGTGATCTATTTGGTCAAGGGTACCGATGTCAGACACAAGAAGCTGAAGCAGATAGCCAAGCAAGTGAATGACTAGGGATGCTCCTAACAGCGAAGACCTGTCTGCATTATTCAAAGCTTCCCTGGACTGACATGGTCGCTAGCTAACCGAGGCCGAGTTGGGATGATAATTCTGATGACCCTCATTGCCTGCTGTCACCGATTGCTCAGCCGCTCGTACCCTGTACAGCGGGAACTCGCAGACAAATCTACTGCCCTTTCCGAGCTCGCTTTCAATGTGTAATTCCGCTTCGTGGCGGGCAAGAATGTGTTTGACGATCGCGAGCCCTAGCCCGGTGCCTCCGCTTTCAGAGGATCTGCTCACGTCAACACGGTAGAAGCGCTCGGTCAACCTCGGTATGTGTTCCGCCTCGATTCCGATCCCGTTATCCCGGACTTCCACGATGTACGCAGTATCAGTGAATTTCGCGGTCACCTTGATCAGGCCCCGGGAAGGAGTGTACTTGGCGGCATTCATGACCAGGTTGGAGATAGCGCTGTAGAGTTCGTTGCGCTTGCCGAGAATTTTCACCTCGTCTTGACAACTAAACTCGAAGGTATGGGACTTATCGATAAAAATCTGGCGAGTGTCGTTTTCGATCTCCCCGATAAGCGCACTGATCGAGGTTGTGTCCTTGGTGCGCGTAACTGCCTTGGTCTCCAGCGAAGATAACATCAGCAGGTCTCTGACGATGTTTTCCATGCGCTGGGATTGTTGCCGCATTTGCTGAACGGGTTTGTGCCATTTTTCATCAAGGTTTTCTTTATTGTCGATAATGGCCTCAAGATAGCCTTTGATCACGGTAATCGGAGTACCGAGTTCATGGGAAACATTAGCAACAAAATCCTTGCGCATTCGCGCCAGGCGTTGGAGCTGAGTGATGTCGCGCACAAGCATGAGACGCTCGTGCTCACCAAATAAGGCGATCTGGAACTCGAGCATTTTACCGGCATCGCCCGGGGCATCCATGGTGAGCGTGTCAGCATAATTCTCGCCATAAAAATAATCATGGAAGCGCGGATTGCGAATCAGGTTGGTAATCGACTGATTCTTGTCCTGCGGGTACTGAAGCCCTAATAGCTTTTCCGCGGCCAGGTTCCACCAGTCAAGGTTATCTTGTTTATTGATCATCACAACGGCGATCTCGAGAGCAGCAGATGATTCCTGGGCCTTGTTGATGATGCTTTCGAGGTAGGCGCTGGACCGTCGCTCCTGTTTTTGCAGGCGATAAATACCATCGAAAATTTCGCCCCAGATGCCAAAACTTTCTGGTGGGTCGGCGGGTCTGGTTTCCGGATCCTTGGACAACCAGTGCGCCAGACGGTACAGCTGGTAGTAGTTGCGCCCACAGTAGAGTAGCAGAGCGATCAGGGTCACCAGTAGCAGTTGCCCAAGGAGGTAGCCCGAAAGCACAACTGTGCCCCAGACCAGAAGCTGTCTCTTGATGTCATTGCGCCAATTATGCAAGGTAAGTTCCTGGCTGAAAGCTTGGCCGGCAAGATTGGGCGAGCAGGCTGCCGAGCTGGGAAATCGACGGCAGCCGGCTCGGGTGAAGCTGAGGCGATGCGGCATTTTCCCACGGCATTGTGCTGTTGGCCAGACTATTGACAGTATCAGGATGCTGCTATAATCCCTTTCTTTCTTTGGTTGACCCGCTGACGCTACGAGCGGTCTCGCAGCGGCCTAAGCAATTGCGTCGTATTGGAGCTCATAGCGGCTCAGCATTGCTTCGAGAAAGCATCAACCGCGTCAGGATTTTGAGGAGAGTTATGCGAAAGTGCCCTTTGATATTTAGTTTGCTTGTATTTTTAGTCCCTTCGACACCGGCATGGGCCGATGCGGGGCAATTCTACCTGGCCCCGGGTTTGCAGTGGATGGAATTCGATGAGGAATCCACAAACCTCGATGATGATGTGGGGTATTTCCTGGGTCTTGGCTATGAAGTTACAGATCAGCTCGGGTTCGAGCTTAGTACGTTTGACCTGGACCCTGATCCGAACACTGGCTCCAGTGGCAGCTTCGACATCGACAACACCAAGCTCGATGTCCTGTATTACCTGAATACGAATCGAATCAGTCCGTTTGTTGTTGGCGGTTTAGGCAATGCCAACTTTAACGGCGAGAACACAACTCAACTCGATCTCGGCGTGGGTCTTAGGGTCAAGCTGACCGATAACGTGGTATGGCGAACTGCTCTGCGTAGTTTTAACTACCAGGATCGTGATCACGAAGACAGGGACATGGGGATAGACTCAAGCCTTGTCTTTTACTTCGGCGGCCGTGAGCAACCGCAGCAGACTGCCAGTACCTCCGCGCCAGCTCCAATTCCCGAGCCTGCGCCGCCGGCAGACTCCGACTCTGACGGCGTTCCCGACAGCAGAGATCAATGCCCTGATACGCCAATGAATTATGCGGTGGACAACCAAGGCTGCCCCATCCCGGTGGAAGAGGTGGCCAGGGTAGAGCTCCTCGTTAATTTTGAATTAGAAAGTGCCGAAGTCAGGCCCCAATTCTTCGATGAAATCGAAGAAGTTGCAGACTTCATGGAGCAATATCCGGATGTGGTGGTTGAACTGGAAGGGCATACCGATAACTCGGGCCCGAGTGAATTCAATCAAAACCTGTCCGAGCGCCGAGCAGAAGCCGTGGGCGCTGTTCTTGTTGATGAATTCGATATCCAGGCCAGCCGCGTAACGGCTGTCGGCTACGGTGAAGAGCAACCTATGGTCAGCAATGACACGCGTGCCGGTAGACAGCAGAACCGCCGCGTGATCACTGTGATCATTAAGACGCTGCAACGATATCAACCGCGTTGATAAGAGGGCGGACGGCGGACCGAATGGCTGCCGTCCGCCCTTGACTAAGATATGACATCGGATCACGCAGTACCGGCATTTTCGCTTCAGGATCCGACACTGAACTGGCAGGCATTGACCCACGCCAGCCCACCCCCGGAGCGCCGTTGGCGGAGCTGGCTGGAAGATCCGGGTTCTCTCACCGCCAAGCTCAAGGCCCGCAGCGCCTGCCACTTCCGGGTTAAGGTATTGCAGGAAGGCTGGGTTGAACTCAATCAGGCTGCTTTGCGTCAGCGATTCGGGCCGGTGGCGTCGAGTCGCCGCTTCTGGTCGCGGCAGGTCTGCCTGTTGGGGTTAGACCAGCCCTGGGTGCTGGCCCACACCCTGATAGCTGAGACCAGTCTTCAAGGTCCCTTGCAGGTCTTGCGGACTCTGGACGAGAAGCCGCTTGGCGAATACCTCTTTCAGCAGCCCGATTTAAGACGCGGCGAGCTGGAGATAGCCAGGCTACAGGAGGCCTGGGCCCGACGCACTGTGTTCAATCTGCGTCAGCAGCCGATCATGGTGGCCGAGGCTTTCTTGCCTGACCTTCTGGCTTTCAAACCCAGTTCAAACCTCTCCGCAGGCGGTCTCTAAAGCGCATCCTTCACGCCGGGGCATGGCGCTCGCTTTTGGGGCGACGGCGACTATACTTGAGTCAGGGCTGGAGTGACTCAGTTGGCCTGCTTGCCGGCGACCCGATCTGGCGGCGGAAGTGAATTGGACCAATAACTCAGCAGTTTCAGCATCCAAGGAGAACAAGGAGGTTCCCTGTTATGCACGATACCGCCACGGAGGGGAGGCCTGACAAGCAGTCCGGCCAGGCTCGTCAAAGCTCCACGCTCGACACTATTCATGTTTATTTCAATGAAATCGGCCGCCCGCCTTTGCTTGACGCTGCGGAAGAAGCAGCCTTTGCGCGCGCTTCGCAGAGGGGAGACGAGTCTGCCAGACAGCGAATGATCGAATCGAATCTTCGCCTGGTAGTGCGCATAGCTCGACGCTACATTAATCGGGGACTGTCGTTTCAGGACCTGATCGGGGAGGGCAATCTCGGTCTTATCCATGCCGTTGAGAAGTTCGACCCGGAGCGGGGCTTTCGATTTTCCACCTATGCGACCTGGTGGATTCGCCAGAGCATCGAGCGTGGGCTGATGAGCCAGACGCGAACGGTCCGTCTGCCGGTACATGTGGTCAAGGAGCTGAATAGCTGTCTGCGTTCGGCACAGCTTCTCAAGCGCCGGCACAATCGCCAAGTGAGCGAGGAAGAGATCGCACAGGAGGCAGGTTCTTCAAAAGAGCGGGTTGCCGAATTGCTCAAGCTCAATGAAAGGCCGGTGTCCGCCGATGCGCCACCGGCACGGCAAGTCGAGCGAACATTACTTGACGATATCGAATCCGAACCCGCCAGCGGCCCAGGCGCGCAAATGCAGGGCAAGGAGATGAACCAGCGACTGCTGCTGTGGCTGGCAGAATTGAGCGAACGACAGCAGGACGTCTTGATGCGGCGTTTTGGCCTGGCTGGGCACGACAGCGAGACGCTGGAGAATGTAGGCAAAGAGATCGGCCTGACCCGGGAGCGAGTTAGACAAATACAGATCGAGGCGCTCAAACAGATGCGCGCAATTCTGGGTCGGGAAGGATTGACTTCAGAAATTCTGCAAGGTTGACGCGCCGCCAGCTCCGGCCAGGGAGCCCCTGAACCTTGAACAGGCTAAGAGGCTGCATTATTCTCGCTGGCTAGTTTGTCCTCTTTGTTCTATTCGTCTCTACAGCTTAAGGAAAACGACTCTTGCGAGCGGAAAAGACTGCCGGCGCCCTGGCGGGGAAACTCGTCATTGACCTGTCCAGAGTTCTGGGAGGACCCTATTGCAGCCAGATCCTGGGTGACCACGGAGCCGAGATCATAAAAATCGAGCCTCCGCGCGGAGACGAAACCCGGGACTGGGGACCGCCGTTTCACGACGGCGACGCGGCATACTTCATCGGCGTAAATCGCAATAAGCGGTCAATGGGCCTGGACCTTACCCGGGTCGAGGGCCGGGAGGTGTTGCTGCGACTCCTCGAGAATGCCGATGTGTTGCTAGAAAACTACAAGCCTGGAACCATGGAAAAATGGGGTCTGGGCTTTGAGGAAACGCTTAAAAAGCGCTTTCCGCGTCTGATTCATTGCCGCGTCTCTGGTTTCGGCAGCGATGGTCCATGGGGCGGTTTTCCGGGCTACGACGCTATCATTCAGGCCATGGCGGGCTGGTTCAGTATCAATGGTGAGGCTGGGAGTAAACCGACGCGCCTGGGACTCGCAGGCGTGGACATGGGCACAGGCTTGTACTCCGCCATCGCCATCTTGATGGCTATGGTAGAAAGAGAGTCGTCCGGCCTCGGTCAGTATCTCGATATGACTTTGTATGACTGCGCTGTTTCCCTGATGCATCCGCATATTCCTAATTACAATTATTCCGGAGAGGTGCCAGGCCCCTCTGGGAATGCGCATCCTAATATCAGCCCCTACGACACATTCCGCACCCGTACAGTCGATATCTTTATAGGCGCGGGCAACAACCGGGCCTATGCGAAACTCTGCAAAGAGCTGCAGAGAGAGGATTTGATCGCGGACGTGCGCTTTACCGACAACATTGATCGCGTGAACCATCGGGATGAGCTGAAAGTAGAACTCGAGACAGCTCTGGTGCGATTGGATGGAGAAGAAATCTGCAGCACCCTGGCTCGGGCCGGCCTTGCCGCCGGACCGATTCACAATACCCGACAGGTCGTTGAACATCCCCACACCAGGCATCGGCACATGAACCTCCACGAAGACTGGTACCGCATGGCCGGCACGCCTATTAAACTTTCCCGCACACCGGGCAGTCTGCGCCTGCTGCCGCCGAAATATGGTGCTGACAGCCACGGTATTCTGTCCGATTTTGGGTTCGCGCCTGAAGAAATTGACAGCCTCCTGAATACCGCTGTGGTGCTTGCGCAGCGACAGTCCTAAAAACTCCAATATATTCATTACAGTACAGACACACAAAAAACTTGTGCTTTTGTGTTTTGGTGTTATAGTCATGTATAACACTAGTTCAGTAGCACACCAGAACGTGAAAATTAATTGGAACAAGAAGGAGCCAATCTACCTGCAGCTGCGAGACAAGCTCGCAGAGTTGATCATGGATGGAGATCTTGCCGAAGGCGATGCTCTGCCATCGGTGCGACAGGTTGCCAGTGAACAAAGAATCAATCCAATGACCGTGTCCAAGGCGCTACAGATGCTGGTAGACGAAGAATTGGTCGAGAAAAAACGAGGCTTAGGAATGTATGTTGTTACAGGCGCAAGAGACAAACTCGCAACTGACGAGCGGGCCAGATTCCTTCGCGAAGAATGGCCACAAATTTCCCAGAGAATTGAGAGACTGGGGCTGGATATTGATGACCTCCTTGGCGGCACGAAGAATGCGTAGGACTCGGATAATAGGACTTGGTGATGAGCGCAATCGTTGAAGCCAGGAATCTAAGCAAGCATTACGGCAGTTTTACCGCGCTTGACAGCGTCGATCTGCAAATTCCAACCGGATCAATCAGTGGACTGATTGGTCCAAATGGTGCCGGTAAGACGACGACGCTTAAGGCTCTCATCGGTCTGTGCGACGTGGAAGGCGAATTGATAGTAGCGGGCAGAGATCCGCGGCAGGCAAGGCACCGACTGATGCGGGATGTCTGCTTCATAGCCGATGTGGGTATTTTGCCGAAGTGGATGCGAGTCAAGCAGGCGCTTGACTTCGTAGAATCCGTCCATCCCCATTTTGACCGGAAGCGGGCGGAGAGATTTTTGAGCAGTACCGAGATCCCGGCAAAGAAACGTATTAAAGAGCTATCCAAAGGCATGGTCACCCAACTGCATCTGGCGCTGGTCATGGCCATCGACGTAAAACTGTTGGTGCTGGATGAGCCGACTCTGGGATTGGACATCCTCTATCGCAAGCAGTTCTATGATCGCCTTCTGAATGATTACTATGATGGTCAGCGCACCATCATCATCAGTACTCACCAGGTTGAGGAAATCGAAGACCTGTTGTCCCACCTCATCTTTATCGACCGGGGCAAAATTGTTCTGGATCAGCTCATGTCACAGTTGTCGGAAAACTATGTCGAGCTTATCGTCGATGCCGAAAGCCGCAATGCGGCAGAGGCGCTGCAGCCTATCTACAGGCGAGTGCAGCTGGGCAAGCAGTGTTTCACTTACGAGGGCGTGCCCAGGGAGGAGTTGAGCAAACTCGGGGAGACTCTGACCCCCAGTGTTGCCGATCTTTTTGTTGCCAAAATGCGCGGGGGTCACCATGAATAACGGTCAACTCAGACAGTTCCTGGCTCTGGTTCGTCGTGAGGTACTGGAACATCCCTCCCTGTTTATTGGCGCCCCGGCAATTCTGGGAGCGTTGCTCGCCATCGGCAGTCTCTGGGTGCTGTCAATGCTTCCCAGTGAAGAGATTGCTCTTGGGGTTGAATATCTGTCGATACTGTTCGATGGACTATCGCCCCTGCAGATGGCGCCCATGTTTATGCTGTTGGCAGTGCCTTTCATCATCGTGTTGTTTGTCTGCGGAATTGTTTATCTGCTCAATACCCTGTTTCAGGATCGCAAGGACGGCAGTGTGCTGTTCTGGCAATCCATGCCGGTTTCCAATTTGAGCACCGTACTGGCAAAGGTAGTCACTCTGGGCGCGGTGGTGCCCGTGTTTTACATTGCAACGCTCTTTGTGCTGTACATTTTCACAACCATTCAGCTTACGATTCTCGGTTTCAACTATGGGGTTGAGGTCGCCGGACTCGGCTACATGCTGGGCGCGGCCGTGGTCAGCCTGTTGCTGGTCTATCTCTCGGCACTGGCTGGAACTCTGTGGTTGCTGCCCTCAATCGGCTGGATTCTCCTGTTTTCTGCCTTCGCTAGACGGACGCCGCTGCTATGGGCGATCGGTGTCTTCATTCTGTTTGGATTCTTAGAGGACTTTGTGTTCGGAAGCCAGTTCCTCGCCAACTGGGTCGAAAGTCGAAGCGATCCCAGCCGCTATTTGATCACTGAGTTTTCCTCTATTTTGAGCCGCTTCTTCAACTATGAAATGCTGTTCGGTGTACTGGTCGGTGCCATTCTGATAGCTGGTGCCGTTTACATGCGCCGCTTTATCGACTAGCGACAAGGTACACAGACAAGATTCAGGGATAAAAATTATGGATAAGCTTAAACGTCTGGTTCTTAAAAACCGCTTTACTGTGCTCGTGGCGACACTGGCAGTCTACATGAGCGTGCTCGTGGTAGAAGGAGCACTAACCGGTAGAGAAGCTCGAGTGGTGGATTTTGACAATCCCTTCTTTGACCTCAGTGTTGACCTGGAGCAGCTGGAAAATCTCAGGCAGAACCGAGAAGGCGGCAGGCAAAGCCTGCGCGACTAAAGTGGCTGCTATGGTCGGCCGAGCCTAAGGATGCTCTAAGCAATAAGAGCATCCCTAAAGTTGAACGGCAGCCGCGGGCCACGAGTGGCGCTCATGATTTTCTCCAGGCGGCCACCCCCTGAGCCCGGGCTTAAAACCGCGAACAAACTCAATGAGTGGTTCCCTGGCCTGCTCTGCGGACTTTACGTTAGACTCCGCCGCTCAGGCCCAATCCAGAGCGCAGCCAGGAACTTAGATGATCAAGAACACAAGAGTGATTTTTACCAGGCGTCCACAGGGTGAACCTGGTGACGATTGCTTCCGCATAGAACAGGTAGAAGTACCGGAACTCCTAGACAATGAAATCCTGATTAAGGTCTGCTGGTTGTCCCTCGACCCCTATATGCGCGGACGCATGAACGATGTGAAATCCTACGCTGAGCCCATGCAGACAGGCGATGTGATGATCGGCGAATCCGCCGGCATCGTGATTCGGTCCAATTCAGCGGATTTTTCGGTCGGGGATAGAGTCACCGCGCACAAGGGCTGGCAGAGCTACATTGTCGCCAATGCGCAGGACCCGCGATTGATGAAGGTGGATTTGGACAACGGCAGTCTGTCTGCACACCTGGGAGTTGTCGGCATGCCAGGGCGCACGGCTTATTTCGGTCTGACCGAGGTAGGCAAGCCGCAAGCCGGAGAAACCCTGGTGGTGGCGGCGGCGTCTGGTGCTGTCGGATCAGTGGTCGGGCAGTTAGCGAAAATCAGGGGGTTACGCGCTGTGGGTATAGCCGGCGGCGCAAAAAAATGCCGCTACGTCAGGGAAGAGCTGCATTTCGATGCCTGCCTGGATTACAAGGCCGGTAATCTGCAGGCCGACCTGGAAGCAGCCTGCCCCGATGGCATTGATATTTATTTCGAGAACGTCGGCGGGGCCGTAACCAAGGCTGTTGCGCCGTTGCTCAACCCAGGCGCCAGGGTGCCCATTTGTGGTTTCGTTTCGAATTACAATGATGAGGACATCAGCAAGGCCGAAACCCCCTTTCATATTCTCCAGGCCTTGGAACCTGTGCCTGAGCATCGCTTTTTCGTCGTTACCGAGTGGCAGGAGCGTTGGATAGAAGCAACTCGTCTGCTGGGAAACTGGGTGCGGGAAGGTCGTATTAAAACTAGGGAGAGTATAGGCGAAGGACTCGAAAATGCTCCCGAGTATTTCCGGGGTATGTTGCGCGGTAAAAATTTTGGCAAACAGCTTATAAAGGTTGCCGAAGAAGAACTATGAGTGAGAACTTCGCTATTGGCCACCTGTTTTCACTGCAGGGGAAAACGGCTCTGGTTACTGGCGGTTCTAGCGGTATCGGACTCATGCTGGCGAGCGGGCTGCTGCAGAATGGAGTAAAGGTAGTTATCTCATCCCGCAAGAAGGAAAAGTGCGACCAGGCACTAAAGCAGCTGGAGACTCAGGGAGAAGCTGTAGCCATTACGGCTGACGTGACTTCTGCGCAGGATCGTAAGCGCCTCCTGGAGGAGTCTGCCCAGGTGCTTGGTTCGCTTTCAATCCTGGTCAACAATGCCGGTGCCAATTGGGGCGCGCCCCTGGACGAATACTCTGATGAGGGTTTCAGCAAGGTAGTCAACACGAATCTCAATGCCGTTTTCTCGCTTACCAGAGACGCTGTGCCTTTGCTTGAATCGGCTGCCAGTAAATCCGATCCGGCTCGTATCGTTAACATTGGCTCCATGGATGGTATTCATGTTCCGATTGTGCAGAGAGTTCCAACTTTTGCCTACTCCGCCAGCAAGGCAGCCCTGCACCACATGACCCGCTGTCTGGCAGTAGAGCTGGCTGCGAAACAAATCACTGTCAATGCGGTGGCTCCCGGGTTCTTCGAATCGCGAATGACCGACCAGGTTTTTTCCCGGTATTTATCAGATATAGAGGATGATTGTCCCCTGGGTCGGGTCGGACAACCCGAAGAGATGGTCGGCATTCTTACCTACCTGGCTTCACGGGCGGGAGCCTATACTAACGGTGCCGTCATACCTGTTGACGGTGGCAGCAGTATCTACAAGGGCAGGCGCTCCTGGATGTAACCGAACAGACACAGCCAGCTGCCTGATTGGAGACGATCTCGCCAACTTATGCTCCGAAAACAGAGCCAATGGAAGTTCAGGAAAATCAATGGATTTGTTCAGTCTAGAGGGTAAAACAGCGCTAATTACCGGCTCGACCAAGGGCATTGGTAAGGCTATCGCCATGCGCATGGCAGAGCAGGGTGCCAGAGTAGTGATTTCCAGTCGCAATCAGGATGCCTGCGATGAGGTGGCGGCGGAAGTGCGAAAGACGGGCGCTGAGGCCTTGGCCCTGGCCTGCAACATCAATCATGTAGATCAGCTCAAAGCGCTGGTGCAGGCAACAGAGAAGGCCTGGGGAAGGATCGATGTCCTGGTTTGCAATGCCGCTCTAAACCCCTATTTCGGTCCATCACAGACTATTACCGATGCGGCCTTTGACAAGATTATGCGTGCCAATATCGGTAGCGTCCATCGCCTCTGCCAGTTAGTAATACCCAGCATGGCCAAGCATGGCGGAGGCGCCGTGATCATAGTGTCTTCTATTGCCGGACTGAAAGGCAGTGACACTCTGGGAGCCTATGGAATATCCAAAGCCGCTGACATGCAAATCGCACGTAATCTGGCAGTGGAATGGGGCCCCAAAAATATTCGCGTCAACTGCATTGCGCCCGGCCTGGTGAAAACCGATTTCGCTCGCGCACTCTGGGAAGATCCTGAGATCTATGAAGCGACAGTTGCAAAATATCCGCTGCGCCGAATTGGCGAGCCGGATGAGATCGCCGGTGCGGCGATATTCCTGGCCGCACCGGCCGGCAATTTCACGACCGGTCAAACCTTCGTGATTGATGGAGGTGGTACAATTGCTGGCTAGAATCCCCGGGGACCCATCTGCAACACTATGGGATGTCCCGTGCTCGTATTACTGGTTCGAAGCCAGGCCGGAGAGAAAATGAATCTGGGTTTATCCGAAAAAATGCTGGAGGTGCGCGAGAAGATTCGCCGCTTCGTTACGGAAAACGTTGAGCCGGTAGAGGCTGAATATCAGGCACAAGTGGAGGTTGGCGATCGCTGGTCACACACACTGCGGCAGAATGAGATTATGCAGAGCCTGAAAGCGGAGGCCAGGGTCCAGGGACTGTGGAATTTTTTCCTCCCAGAAAGTCAGGGTGGAGCCGGAATTAATAATCTTGAATATGCGCATCTGGCCGAGATAATGGGTCGCAGCCGTCTGGCCTCAGAGGCATTCAATTGCAGTGCCCCGGATACCGGCAACATGGAAGTGCTTGAGCGCTATGGCTCAGAAGAACAGAAGCGGCAATGGCTCGAGCCACTGCTTGCCGGCGAGATCCGCTCTGCGTTCGCCATGACTGAACCGGGCGTCGCTTCTTCTGATGCCACTAATATCTCAACTTCTGCCGTGCTCGATGGCAAGGAATGGGTTATCAGCGGTGAGAAATTTTATATCTCCGGGGCGGGAGATGCACGCTGCAAGATCATGATAGTCATGGTTGTAACTGACCCTGAGGCGCCAAAGTATAATCGTCAGTCACAAATACTCGTTCCCATGGACAGCGAAGGGGTGGAGGTGGTCCGGCCCATGCATGTTTTCGGCCACGATGATGCCCCGCACGGTCACATGCATATTAAGTTTCATAACGTGCGCCTACCTGAGACCAACGTGATTCTCGGGCGCGGTCGCGGTTTTGAAATTTCCCAGGGACGACTGGGACCTGGCCGCGTTCATCACTGTATGCGTTCCATAGGAGCTGCAGAGAAGGCTCTGGAACTCATGTGCAAACGGGCGCTGAGCCGGGAGGCGTTTGGCAAGCCTATCGCAGAGCTTGGAGGTAACTACGATGTCATTGCCGACAGCCGTATCGAAATAGAGATGTGCCGGCTATTGGTTTTCAGGGCCGCTTTTCTTATGGACACGATCGGCAATAAAGCCGCCCGGGACGCTATTTCCCAGATCAAGGTGGCGGTTCCCAATATGGCTCTGCGAGTAATTGACCGAGCAATTCAGATTCATGGTGCGGCTGGTGTCGGGCAGGATTTTCCCCTTGCCGCCTTGTGGACCAGCCAGCGCACCTTGCGGCTGGCCGATGGACCGGATGAAGTCCACCGGCGGGTGGTGGCACGAAAGGAACTCGCCAAGTATCAGTAAGAGCCCCTTGCGCCAATCGATCGAAGGGCCCGGATGCCATGCCTGAATCCATCGCTGTAGTCATACCCAGCTACAATCGAGCGCAAAGCCTTGAGCGCTGCATTGCTTCAGTCTTAGTGCAGGACCGTCAAGCCGACGAGATTATTGTGGTCGATGATGGTTCGACAGACGGCACAGCAGAGCTGCTGGAAGCCTACCCGCAGGTGATCTATCGGCGCCAGAACAATTGCGGGGTCAGTGCTGCACGCAATGCTGGTATTCGGGCTAGCAGCTGCGATTGGATCGCCTTTTTGGATTCAGATGATGAATGGCTGCCGGAGAAACTTGAGAAACAATTGGCGGCGGTCAGGAAGCAACCTGGCTATCGCCTGGTGCACAGCGACGAAATCTGGATTCGACGGGGTGTGCGCGTCAATCCCATGCGCAAGCACGCTAAAGCGGGCGGCGATATTTTCTTCAATTGTCTGCCGCTTTGTGTAATTTCGCCATCTGCAGTATTAGTCCAGCGCAGTCTGCTGGGCGAAACAGGTTGTTTCGATGAAAATTTACCGGCGTGCGAAGACTACGATCTCTGGCTGCGCATCTGCAGTCACTACCCCGTTCTTTACCTGGATGAGCCGCTCCTGATCAAATACGGGGGGCACCCCGATCAGCTTTCCAGAAAACACTGGGGCATGGACCGATTTCGGGTGCAGGCCCTGGATAAGCTCCTGCAGGCGGGTGGACTAACAGCGATGCAGGAGGAAGCGGTGCGAAATACACTGCGCGATAAATGCAAGATCCTGCTGCAGGGAGCTTTAAGGCACAAAAATGAAGGCCTGGTGTTCTGGGTGCAGAAGCTTCTCAAGCACCATGACCTGGTGACGGAATCATGAATACCCAGGACCAGCGGCCGAGGACAGGATTGCTGATCGTCGTCGCTCATGGGCTTGAAGCCCGGGCGCTGCTGGAGCGCTTTGATTTGCGACTGATCCAGCCGCGGCCCTTTAGATTGTATGCCAGTGCGAGCGGGCTGGCTCTTACCATCAGCGGCATGGGCAAGACCGCCTCTGCCGCGGCCACAGCTCATGCCTGCGCCACCCTGTGCCGGGAAGAAGACAGTTTGCAGATGCCCGGGCTGCTGAATTACGGCATAGCGGGTCATGGTGCTGCCGCCGTGGGTACCAGTTTCATGGTCAACAGGATTATGGATGCGGGGAGTGGGCGCAGCTACTATCCGACACTGCGTGCTGGTCTCAAGGCCAGCACAGCACTGATTACGGTCGATAGACCAGAACTCGAGTATCCTGAGGCGGTCGCCTATGACATGGAGGCATCGGGTTTCTGGGCCGCGGGCTCCAGCATGACTGAACCGGATCGTATCCAGATCTTTAAGCTCATTTCTGACAATCCGTCGCAGCATGCCAGTCGGCTCGGCAAAACGGAGCTTGAACGGGTTCTCTCTAAGGCTGTGGAGCCGGCAGTAGCACTGATCTCCGAGCTATTGCAGAACAATATGGATCACATCGCGCGTCACGGCCTGCCTGGGCAATGCCATCAAGTTATGCAGAAATTAGGTCTGACCCAAACCCAGCGACACCAATTCCGGAAGCTATTCTTTCGCTACTCTGCCCTGGGACGACAGCAGCAGTGGCAGGAACTGATCGCAAGCAGGCGGGAGCCACGGGCGCTCATTCAGCGCCTGACAGTTGAGCTCGCTGCAGACGAGGCCGATTGCATCGGTGCTGATAGCAAGAGTGTTAACTGGCCCTGGGGAGCGTCCGAGTAATGCAGAGAAGCCCTCATTATTTGGAGCCTACCTAGGCCAATGTTTTCTGCACTCTATTTCGAAAAATCGTTGCGAGACCACACCCGTGTGCAGGAGATACTCGATCGATATCCGCAGTTGCCGCAGATCGAGTGTGCGCATTACGGTGAGATCTTCAATCGAAGCGCGCAGAATTTCCGCCTGCAAAAACAGGCGCCTGCTCTCATTCTTGCGGAGAAAAGAGGCCAGCGCGTGCTGCCGGCCCCGTCAGGCTATGGTTTCCATGGTGGCCGCAGCTATTATTTTTCCCATATGCTCAATTGCCTGTATGACTGCCGGTATTGCTTTCTTCAGGGGATGTACAGGTCCGCACATTATGTACTTTTCGTCAATTACGAGGATTTTGCCCAAGAAATCATAACGACCTGCCGACAGCAGAAACAGCCCTGTATTTTTTACAGCGGTTATGATTGCGACAGTCTGGCAATGGAGCCGGTGAGTTACTTCACCGATTTTTTTCTGCCGGTTTTCAGGGAACTTGAAGGCGCCACTTTGGAGCTGCGCAGCAAGAGCACACAGGTTCGTCAACTGCTGAAGCATGACCCAATCGCTAATTGTGTTGTAGCCATGAGTTTCAGCAGCGAGAGAGCGGGTAAACGCTGGGAGCACAAGGTGCCCGACCTGGCAAAGCGTTTGGATGTGCTGTCCAGGCTGCAGTTGGCTGGCTGGCCTATCGCTCTGCGCTTTGAGCCAGTGATTCCTGAAGCAGCGGCCCTGGAAGACTATGAACGTTTATTCGCGAAGCTATTTGCAGTGCTGGATGCTGGTCAACTGCATTCTGTCAGTATCGGTGAATTCCGGATGCCGCGGCCTTTCCACAAGCGCATTGCACAGCTTTACCCCGACGAACCGCTTTACGCGGCGCAGACAATCGCCCGGGATGGGCTGCTCAGTCTGGAAGCGGGGGATGCATTGATCAGCAAGCTAGAAGCGCGCCTGCTGGAATATATAGTGACCGAACAGTACTATCGCTGCGCGGCGGATGCTTGAATGAGAACAGACGATCAGGTTTCCTGGGTCATTGTGACCGGCGCGTCGTCGGGCATCGGCCTGGCGCTGGTGAAAAAGTTACTGAACGCTGATTTCCATGTCCTGGGCATATCCAGGCATTTCGACGACCCAGTCGGAGACCACGAAAGATTCCGCATGCAGTTCATGGATCTTTCCGACATCGATGCCCTGCCGGCACAGCTTACCGAACTCGTGGACAGTATCGAAGAACCGGTGCGAGCGCTGATCAACAACGCCGGTGTCGGAAAAATAGGCCACCTGGAGCAACTCTCCTACGATGATATCAAGGTGGCGATGGACGTGAATTATCTCAGCCATGCCATGGTCACCAAAGCCTTTCTTCCGCATTTTAAAAAGCAGGGATCGGGAGATATCGTCTTCATGGGTTCGGAAGCGTCTCTGAAGGGTTCACCACAGGGGACGGCATACTGTGCCAGCAAATTTGCCATCAGAGGGTTTACCCAGGCGCTGCGTCGCGAATGTGGTCGCGCTGGGGTTCGTGTCAGCCTGATCAATCCTGGCGCGACAAGAACCGCATTCTTTGAAGATTTACACTACGAGCCTGGTGGGGAGGAGAGCAACGCCATCGACCCAGCAGACATCGCCGAAGTGATCCTGGCCTTGCTGCAGATGCGGTCGGGGACCGTTATTGACGAGATCAACCTTTCGCCCCTCAGTCAGGTTTGGGAGCGGAAAACAAAGTGAGAGCTGCGACAATTGGTCGCATGTAAAAGCCGTTTTCTCGTGGCTTGTCGCCGTCCGCATTGCCATAATGACTCCACGAACTGGTATTCGCTACGCTGGTAATCGGATGCCTGAGTTGACGTAAGTCGGAGTCAAAAATTGGGAGACAAATATGTTGGGAAATCTCAGTAAAGCGATAGGCATCATCGGGATAGTGTTCTTGCCGATACTGGTCCATGCCCACACGGGATTGAAGGAAACGGTTCCAGCGGCAGACGCCGTGGTTGCGATGGCGCCGGAAAAAGTCGAATTGGTCTTCAGCGGCCCGGTGCGGCTGATAAGGGTGCAGGTCATGGCCGAGACCTTACAGCTCGAGTCCGATTTCAAACCCAACTCTGAGCCTACCGCCAGCTTTTCCATCGAGATACCGGAAATGCAGGCAGGCAAAATCACCGTGACCTGGGCAGCAATGGGTGCCGATGGCCATACCTTGAGCGATTCCTTCAGCTTTACGGTTGATGCCGTTTCTATGGGTGGCACCCACTGAACCAAAAGCCCGGAATGAACTGGTTACGGCAGCATTGATCAACTACCTGGCGCGTGCCTGATTGCAATGCTGCCTTCGGCCTGGGATTTAGCTACCCTGCTGAGCAAACTGCTGGTATATACCGGCACGGCCATGTTGGCAGGTGGCTGGATGCACTCGGTCTTCTTCGACGATGGCAGTTCCGAGGCGGTTCGCGCCCAGCTAAAGTTTGTATTGACGGGTGCCTTACTGGGTTTTCATGCCACCCTGATCCATTTTTTTATCCAGATCGGTGTGATCAATGCCAATGGCCTGGCGGGCATGCTGGATTGGGGCATGGCCCGAATCATGCTGGACACGCCCCTGGGTGACATGACCATGCTGCGGCTGTCCGGTTTTGCCATCGGACTTATTGTTCCTGCTTTCTTACTGTGGCAATTGGCGCTCGGGCGTGGATTGGGCAGAGGTTTATACCTCGCTGCACGACCAGGTCTGGCGCTGGCACTAATTGCAGTGGTTTTTAGTTTCAGGCTTTCAGGTCATATCTCCTTGTTAGGGCCGGCCCAGCAGTTTGCGCTGCTCGTGCACGTTCTTGTTTTCGCTCTGTGGATTGGCGCAATTCCCCTGTTTGTGCAGCGTGGTAGGGCCTGGAACGCAGTGACTCTCAAAATCAGTTTGCGGCAGTTTGGCAACCAGGCTCTGGTTCTTGTCATCGTCCTCACCGCGTCCGCGGGGATAATGCTGTTGAGTCTGATGCACAGCCCCGCTGAGTTGTGGACTACGACCTATGGCCTGGCGATACTGGTAAAAGTGCTTTTTGTAGCGCTGACGCTGGCGCTTGCAGCATTGAATCGCTATCGGTTGGTTCCTGCACTGTTGATGAAATCAGGGCGAGCGAACTTGCAGCGGTCACTACGGGCGGAAATCGCTGTCGCGATGCTGGTGCTCGCAGTAACTGCGTTTCTGTCTACCCTGGTAGGCCCGAGCGAGTTTTAAGAACAAGCGGCAGAGCCGTGTGGTCAAGTGCAGTCAGGTTCACCACGGGCGGTGTGACTGTGGCATCGTCACTTTCAACCAGCCTGCTCAGGCGTCCGTTGTCGAGGTTAAGGCTCAATAAGTCCTGCTTGTCCGCGTCGCCGCTGTGGATGATTGCGGGTTTGACGCCCTTACTTCGAGCGAAAAGAAGGGCATTACCCACTGGAGACCAGGCCAGATTGGTCAATGCTTCCTGGCTGGAATAGACCGCTACGGGCTCCATCTCGGTGTCGCGATTGCCAAGATAAATCGTGTGACCCCCTGGCTCGATAGCGATATAAGCATAGCGGGTGCCATCTGCCGACAGTACCGGCTCGGAGATCGGAGTTTTTGGATCGGCAACTGAGAATGTGGAGCTGAGGGCCAGCTTGCCGCCTTGAAAATTGGGATCCGTAATAACCAGCTCGTCAGCCATTCTAACTTCGCTCGAAGGTAACACGGGGTCGCCGCTGGAAATCAGCGCAATGCCTGTTACCAGAGTCAGACTGGCGGCGATCGCGGCGCCGACTGCCTGGCGCCAGAATCGCCTGACTGGTTCAGTAGTCAACTCCACCGCCGTTCCACGCGCCGGGGCGACGGTGACGGCTGCGTTTTGAAGCCGATAACCGCGCTTAGGAATCGTCTGGATCAGCTTTCGCGATTCACCCTCGCTGTCGTGCAGAAGTTTGCGTAAATCAGAGACTGCGCGGGTAAGGGAATTCTCATTGACGACGACCTGGGGCCAAAGTTCTGTCATGAGCCTGTCGCGCTCCAACACGCTACCCGGATTCGCGGCCAGAATGCAGAGGAGTCGCATCAGGCGGGGCTCCAAATGGCGCACTTCGGCTCGCTGTTGATGCTCAATCTGGTTAAGTTCAGGGCGAACCAGCCATGGGTTCACGATGAAAGCGCTCAGCTTCGGACTAGCCCTTCCTGTCTCGGCAGCAGCGCTGCTGTTACTTACCTGTTCGGGCTCGCGCTCACTGTGGTTGCTTGCAGATTTATCGGAAATAGTCATCGCGTTAGCGTTTTACCGTCGAATTGATGGGTTCGAAGCAGTTCTGTGCTCGTCGTTGTCAGACCAGGGCAGCATCGCTGATATCCCTCCAGCCGAAAGATGCCTATTATTAACTACGTCTATGTGGCCTTTCGACATCCTTCAAACCTCTGTTTGTCGCAGTTTACCTGCATCAGGTCTCGGCTCGGGGCTAATTTGGCCACTTCAGCTTTTCTGGACAAAAATTTCACTTGTCCTTCAGTTTTCTCAACGTCCTAAGCCCTAGTTTGGATCCTGTGCATCAGCCCGAGCGACACGCCGGGTCATCACCCGCTTAACTGCGAAGAAATTGAAGATGAGGAGATTGAAGATGAAAGTATTACGAGCAAGTCTGGGAAGCATCCTGATCTGTTTGCTGACGCTGAGCGCCGGGCAAACGCTGGCGATCAGCGAGTTGGCAAGACAACAGGGCATTCCGACCCTGGCGCCAATGCTGGAAGAGGTCACTCCCGCAGTGGTCAGCATTCGGGTCGCCAAGTCGGTTCCGACCACCGGTCAGTTCGGCGGCCGCAACATACCGGATGAATTACGCCGGCTGATACCCGACCTGAATGAGCGCAATCGCGCTCCGCGTGCAATGGGGGCTGGGTCGGGAGTTATTATCGACGCCAGCAGCGGCTATGTGGTCACCAATCATCATGTTGTTGCGGACGCGGTTGACATCAGTGTCCAGCTCAGCGATGGCCGCAGCTTTGAAGGTGAGTTGCTCGGTAGCGATCCGGGCACCGATATTGCTCTGCTACAGATAGCGGCAGAAGACCTGGCAGACATTGGGCTGGCGAATATCGGCACGGTCGATGTCGGAGATTATGTCGTGGCCATAGGTAATCCCTTCGGAATCGGCCAGACCGTGACCTCAGGCATTGTGAGTGCCCTCGGTCGGGCTGGCCTTAACAACGAAAATTACGAGGATTTCATCCAGACTGATGCGGCAATTAACATGGGAAATTCAGGCGGTGCCCTGGTGGACCTTGAGGGTAATCTTGTCGGTATCAATACGGCCATCATCAGCGGCAGCGGCGGCAGCAATGGCATCGGCTTTGCAGTTCCGGTGGACATGATGTCGGCTGTCGTCGAGATCCTGGAAGAAGATGGAGAGGTCCGACGCGGCATGCTCGGTGTCAGCATCGCCGACGTCACTCCTGAAGTCGCCAACGCACTCGAATTGGCTGCGGTCGACGGCGCTCTGGTAACCGGCGTTCTGGAAGGTAGCGCCGCAGAAGAAGCCGGAATAGAAACCTCCGATGTCATCATTGAGTTAAACGGTGAACGAATAGCCAGCAGCCGTGATTTGCGCAACCGTGTCGGTCTGCTGCGCCGGGGTGAACAAGTATCCCTGCGGCTGTATCGTAACGGCGATCTTCTGGACATCGACGCGGTTATTGGAGGCCCCACGGGTGTCGCGCTCAATGAAAGTGGACGTCCGGCACTTAACTCCAACTTCCGTGGCGCGCGATTGCGCAGCCTTGATACCAGCGAGGTTGAATTTACAGACAGTGGTGTGCTGGTTCTGGAAGTTGAGGATCGCAGCCCCTCCGCCGCAGCGGGCCTGCGTGCGGGAGATGTGATTGTTGCGGTGAATCGCCGCTCAGTAAACAACCTGAGTGAGTTCAGTACCGCCATCGAAGATACAGAACGACTGACGGCCATAACCGTGCTGAGAGAGGGCAGAAGTCTGCTGTTGTTTATTCCGTAACACCGGAATCAGTCGACAGTATCGGCTGAAAGTTCAAGAAGCATCCCCCTTTAGCCGACTTAACTACTGTTAAGTCGGCCTTTTTTATGCTCCGCTTCCACTGACCGGGTAGTAGTGGTAGTTTGCGCCAAGCGTTAGAAATGCTGAGCGACCCCGACTCTAAAGAACAATTGCCCCGAGTGCTGACAGTGCGAGCTAAACAGTCCAAACATTCAATTTCAGAGCTGGGTATCTTTGCCGTCCTTCTGCTCGCATTGTCGCTGCTTCTGATACGCCCTTCCCAAGCCAGCGAAGCAGGCGCCGAGCTCCCCAAGTTCAATTACGATTTCAGTGACTTCATTGATTGGGTACGCTACAGCGTCGATGACATTGGCGTACCTGGGGCGGCCCTGGCCATCGTGACTCGTGAGGGGGTGCTCAGCATGCGCACCTGGGGCATGAAGAAGGTGGGTGAGGCGGACTCTGTCTCCGTGGATTCAGTCTTTAGAATTGCCTCCATGTCGAAGACCTTTGCCGGCACCGCAGCCACTCTTGTCGTACATGAGAAATTGTATGACTGGGATACGCCTCTCAAGCAGCTTTTCCCAAGCCTGCAGATCGGACCACCAAGGAACGCCAATGCTATTACGTTGAGGCACGTTGCCAGTCATTCGACCGGGCTGATGCCACATTCCTACTCCAACCTGTTGGACGCTGGAATCGAATACAACAGTATCAAATCCAAATTCCCCGAAATCCCCGGAGTCTGTGCCCCGGGGAGTTGCTATGGCTATCAGAACGTTGTGTTTTCCCTGATCGCCGACGTGGTTGAGCAGCGCACCGGCGACAGTTACGAGCGCTACCTGCAAGAGAAAATATTCCGCCCGCTGGGGATGATTACCGCCAGCGTCGGATTGGAGCCCTACCTCAGTGACGACGAGGCCACAGCGCCGCATAGACGAGTTCGCGGCAGTTGGCGCACGACTACAACCAATCCAGCCTATTACTCAGCCGCTCCTGCCGCCGGCATCAACGCCAGTATCTATGATATGACACTTTGGCTGCGCGCCAATCTGGGCGGCTATCCGGAAATACTTTCCCCTGATTCGCTGGCAGAGATTCAGCGGCCGGTGATAGAAACTCCCTACGGGAATTATTTCAACCGCTGGTCGGGTCTGGAAAAAGCCTATTATGGTATCGGTTGGCGCGTACTCGATTTTCGTGGCGTCAGAGCCATTCACCATGGTGGCGGTGTACGCGGCTATCGCTCGGAGATGGTCTTCGTGCCCGCTGCCAACATCGGTATGGTTCTGTTGTTGAACGGCGAAGACAAGCTCGCCAACGACGTCGTTCCGGCTTTTCTGGATTACCTGACGCTTTCAAACTAAAGACGCTTTCAAGCTAGACAAGGAACGATTAATGCAATCTGTCATCGATTTGCTGAAGTCCCATCGCAGCATTCGTAAATTCACAGGCCAGGCTATCGAGCCCGCGCTGTTGGATGATCTGATTGAAGCGGGTCAAGCGGCTGCTACCTCAAGTTTTCTGCAGGGCAGCACCATAATCCGGATCACCGATAAGGACAGGCGCGCACAACTGGCGCAGTTGGCGGGTAACCAAGCCTATGTGGAAACCGCTGCCGAATTCATGGTCTTTTGTGCTGATCTGAAGCGCCCCGGCAATTATTGCCGCAAGTATGGTAAGCCTTTCGCCGGAGACTATACCGAACATTTTATTATTGCCACGGTAGACGTGGCGCTCATGGCCCAGTCCCTGGTCACAGCGGCGGAGTCAGCTGGCCTCGGTATTTGCTACATTGGCGGCATCCGCAACAATCCAGGACCGGTGTCGGAATTGCTCGCCCTGCCGCAAGGTGTCTATCCGGTTTTCGGACTTTGTCTCGGCTATCCGGATCAGGACCCTGAGTGCAAACCTCGGCTGCCAAAATCAGTCATCGTTAAAGAAGAGGTCTACACGGAGGAGGGCGATGATGAGGCTATAGCGGACTATGATGAACGGATCAGGGAATACTATCGCACCCGAACCGGCGGCGGTCATGGAATAAGCTGGACAGAGCAGGTTGCGACGCTGCTCTCAGAAAAGTCGCGGCCGCATATGAGTGAATTTCTCGCCAGTCAGGGTTTTACCTTCAAGTAAATTCATGCCCCTGCAGCAGTCCGCCGTTTCCCTGTTAGGCATGCGTTCATTGTTCAGAGCATCCTTAGTCGAAATAGACCATGCATTGGCGACTCAGGGCACACAATTCTCCGTCCTCCTGATAAATACGTCCAGACTGCTGGGTGTAACCTTCTGCGGCAGACTCAGCGATAAATTCCAGATAGAACCAATCACTTTCGATTGTCTCCGGCGCCTTAACGAACTCCAGTGACCAGCTCAGAGAACTGGCAGGGACGGGCGGTTGATCATAATAGGAGAGAATGACCGGGGGCGGTATATCGGCAATGGCTATCAATTTCTCAGCAGGAAATGCCGACAGGTCACTCAAATGCCGACACCATAAATCGAGCTGATTACTGGCGGTGCCGGAAAAGGGGAGGCCCTGACTGACCCAAAAGCCGTCGAATTGTCTCAGGAAGGCCGGCAGGCGCTCGGCGTGGTCGAGGAAATGTTTGCCTTTCTCCCTGGACTCGGGCGCTGCGGTTCTTTGCGCTGGTATAGAGAGTGCCTTCCGGCTCTTACCGAAAATGCCCATTGCCTGCAGACCAATCTGCTCGCCCACCAACACGTCTGCCTGCATCTGGATCACATTTTTTCCCTGACGCAGACACCTGGCACTGACCTGGACTTCACCGGGCGGAATAGGGGCAACAAATGAGACCAAGAGCGCGCGCAGAGGGATCTCTTCTGGCAACAGCTTGCGCATGCCGGTCAGGGCCATAGCAGCGGAGAGTCCACCGAATGCCGAGCGACCCTGGGTCCAGGTTTGACCGAATTCAGTCCGATTATCCCTTGAGGTCTGCAGTTGCTGCAGAATGCCTTCCATCGATTCCTTGCTCATGGGCTGGTCTTTCCGGATACTGGCCGGCCTTCGTAGTGTAGGCGGCTCATGCTAACATTGAATGGTACTAGCCTAATTGATGCGCATCGTCTCATGTGGGGACCCGGGAAAATTGTCTGCCGTTTTTTCTTGATCTGCCTGACAGTGGCGGTGCTGGATTGGCACGCACTGGCTCAATATATCGGACACGCTGTTGAAGCGCCGCAGGACACAAGCGGTATGGCGGCGAAAACTGAAACCCGGCCTGCAGATGATGCTGTCCTCACCCAGGCTCCGCAGGTACTGCAGTTGGGGTTCCCGCAGCGGGTTAGATTGGTGAAGTTGACCTTGCGCACTGATCAGCAGAAAAGGATCGATATCAGGTTTCGCTACGATCCGACGCCGAACCAGCTCTTCATATGGCGTCTACCCAACCTGGAGGCTTCGGCCTACTATGTTGCCGACTGGGCTGCGTTAACGCCAGATGAGCGATTGGTACGGGGAAGCTTTGGGTTTGCCTTCGGACCCGATGCGAAGGCTCCTTCGGTAATACTCAGGCAGCAGGCTAGCGAACTTCAACCGCAGGGCGGTAGTCAGAATAGCCGATATGTCTCGCCGCCACCGGCGCAGATTATCCTGGACCGAGACCCACCGAGCTACGATCCTCCGTTCACCATTGATCTCGGAAATAATGCGCCCGATTAGCCGCCTCTGATTTACTTCCTACACCCGATAAACCAGGATCAAATAGCCACAGCAATGAGCGGCTTGTGATGACATCACAAGCCGCTAGAGAGCTCTATTAAAGGACAGAGTAGCGCCTATTCCGAGACATTCACTGTGATGTAGGCGTCGTGGTACAGACCACCATCGTCCGCCCGGCCCCAGAGTATATAGGTGCCCGGCTCATGAAAAGTGGCATTGACTTCCCAGATGCCATCTTCGGGAGCTTCCGGCGGGAGCCACAGTGGACCCCAGGGGGAGTTGGCGGAGGTACGAGTGTCTTCCCAGGGTTTCGATAGGGGCGGGTCGAAAGTCACGGCATTGTTGCCGTCGCCCCGGTACACATTCCAGGACAGAAACAGTCCATTGACTTTACCCACTGTAACTCGCCGCGGCGGATTCAGCATTCTACTCTTGAGAGAGTCCTCTTCTATCCTCGGCTCCCGGTCCGGCTCTGGCAATCCGTCGTCAGCGATGTGCACGCTCAGATTGATGGGCTCACCCACCCGGGCGCTACGCAGGGAGTCACCCTGAATTGTGATCACCGGTGCAATATTGGCGCGGGACTCCGGGCTACTCGTGCCTGCTCCCAGTGATCCGGTCTCGGAGGCGATAATCATGTTGTCAACCAGGTAGTCCTGTCGCAGGGAGGCATACGCCTTACGCTCGACGCCGTTGATGTTGAGTGTCCAGACCAGCTCCCGGTCGCCCCAGTCGGCGGGCACGGTTACCTCAAAATTGAAGCGATTACGCCGGGGCAGGAAGAAGGTCGGTTGGCCTCGATCGGCATCGCCAGGGGAAAAATAATTATTTTCTCCCACCGGCATATAAGGAGTCTCTTCCCAGTTTTCATTCATATAACCGAACAAAAAACTGTAGGTGCCGTCTTCATTCTGGCGCCAGCCTTCGTAGGCCGGCTCAACGTGCTGGCCGCTGCGATAGGTCTGCGCGTTGACCGGGACAACCTGCGTTAGCAGTAGGGTTGCCAGCGCGAAAGCGCCCAGGGCAGTGGCGCTTAAAGTATTGAATTTCAGTGCTTTCATGACTTGGTCCGACTCTCTCGCTTATGCTGCGTTATTATGTTTTCGATCATCTTAACTCTTTCCCAGACGCTGGGCCTGGCGGCACAATCGCCTCTAAAAAACTTCGTTACCGTAGCACCTTTTAAGCGCGTTTTGAACGCCCGCGCATTAGATGCAATGGCATATTGACCAGTCACCAGGCGAATGGCTCCGGCCAGAGTACGTAGACAGATTGTTTAGTCTACTCCTGCTCCAGGAACGCATCGCGGTTAATCGGCGCGCAGGATTTGCAGTAGATTGCTGCTTCCCAGGAGTGCCGCCAGGAGCACGATGATGGCGAATACAAACCACTGAAGAGCATAAAATAAATGCTGATTGACGTCGATGATCACTCCGGGCCAGTACCGTGCCAAAGTGCCGGGTTGATTCTCGGTCAAGCGGACTTCGAAGGGAAAGACGGGCTCCGTGAGAATCTGGCTGATGACGTCAACCTCCAGGCTGCGCACGCGCAATGGCCACTGGCTGGCATCGATTTCGCTGCCGATCACCCGGGCATTCGGCTCGGGCACATGAATCTGGCCGGTTATTGTCACCGGACCCTCGACTGGCCCCAGGTAGGGTGGTGTATCCACCGGCAGAATACCGGTGGTCCAACCGCGATTGACCAGGACAAGCTCTCCATTACTGTCGAGTCGAAAGGGGGTGACGACGCCATAGCCGATCTGGTCGTTAAAAAACTCTGCCAATACTAGAATCGTGCGTTCATTGAGATATCTACCACGAAGACTGACATGGCGGTTTTGCAAGTTCGTATTGGCTGTGGACAGGCTGCGATCGGGCAGGGATTCGATGGGCGGTGCATTTTCCTGCAATTCGGCCTGCAGGGCTTCCTGTGCCTGCACCTGCTCTGCGGCGCGGCTCAATTGCCACAGGCCCAGGCGACCCAGGGTCAGTGCCGTGATCAAAACGCAGGCCAGAATCAGCCAGTTAATGCGAACGTGCAGAGGACCGAGATCGAGTTGGAACTTAAGATGCATTGTGAGCCGGAGTTAAGAATCGCGCAGGAGCCTATAGCAATGGTAGGAGAAGATCAACACCACCAGCACCAATGATAAGGAGGTCGAAAGTAGGTGATCAGTCTGCCGCAGATGATGATGCCGCACCAACTGAGCAAGGACACCAGGCCCATCAGTCTGGCCCGTGGTACTACGTTATCGGACTGGGCTGTGGTTCTCACTAGCGCCATGGAGGTTCGGTAGAAAACAAGCACATTGATGCCAGCCAGCAGCATCAGTAGAAGCTTGATCTGGAATGCAGGGTTAAAGAGATACTGGTCAGGTGCACTCAGTAAAAACATGAGACCGGTGGTTGCATTGAGGCAGTAGCCGGCGATTCCGAAAGGTACGAGCCGATGCAGATCAGCGTAAGCCAAACCTTTTCCCAACCCCAGCAGGCGTAAATCGAATACACCGACGGTGCCCAGTAACATACTGAGACCGATGAAGTGCAGGGACTCGGCAATCGGCCAACCCCAGGCTGAATGCATGAAGGTGTAAACGCCTGAGTTCAGTCCCAGTTGCTGCAGAGTTTCGAGCATTTTTTCCGCTGCTAATCCGTCGATTTCCTCAAACCAGAGTCATCCCAATTCCCCGCGTTCCCGGCCATCTTACCGAATACAACATTGCTTTCCTGTGGCTGTTTCTAATAAAACCTTGATGCCAACAAGACGCTGTTGGTATAGGCCAGAAAACGCCCGGCAGTGAGTGTCACGACCCAGGCAATAATCATTATCCAGGGTATGAGCGCAGCGCCGCTGGCGGTCATGATGGTGGCGCTGTCAGAGTCCAGATTCCGTTGGGCACGAAAAGTCAGGCCAAAGCCAGTGGCTAGCGCCACCAGCTTCAGATAGTAAACAGAGTTGGTCAGGGCTTTAGCAGGATAGGCGAGTAGCAGTGCCAGGCCGGAAGCAGTTACCACTGCGGCGGCTACCCAGTGTAGGGTTAGAAAGGGACGAAATCGGCGCAAGGTAAAGGCTGGGACCAGCCCTGCGAGCCGCAGGGCAAGAGCCAGGTTAATGCCAACCACTAAGGCCATCGCCAAGGAATGTAGCGTCAGGGCGGAAAAAAAGGCGAGTCCGGATTCTCGTAACCAGATGCTGATGCTGGTTTCTTCCAGGCGTGCGAGTGCGTGCATAGTGCTGGTCAGTCTCTTTTAGTTTAGCAGGTAGCTCTGCCGGCATTTTATCCCCTGAATTTTCAGGTTGTGCCCGCGTGTCGAGCGCAGCCCCGATCAGCCCTGCTGCCGCGTCGAAAAATGCTGTGTTACACTTGGTTCCACGCCTTATCACTGCAAGTTTCTTGCATAAGTTTCTTGCAATGGGTACAGGCGACAATAATAGTCAGCAAACGCTACACATAATAACAACAAAGGAGTCACCAATGTCTGTATCTGTGTCTGCCTCACAAACCAAGGCTCACGCCCTCACAAGCCTGCGCCAGGTTTTGGGATCCCTCCTATTTCTGCTTCCGGTCACCCTGTTAGCACAGGACTCTGATCACAATGGTACTCCGCGCCTCGCTAATGGTGAGCCCGATTTCAACGGTATCTGGCAGGCCATCGGCAGCGCCCATTGGAACATTGAACCCCATGCCGCTGATTTTCCACCCCAGCCGGAGCTGGGTGCTTTCGGCGCTGTCCCTGCCGGACTCGGGATCGTGGTAGGCGGAGAGATACCTTACACAGCCGCGGCAAGGGCACAACAGCAGGAGAATAAGGCGGACTGGCTAGCCCTGGACCCTGCGGTTAAATGCTATATGCCCGGTATACCCCGTGCCAACTATATGCCGTTTCCGTTCCAGATTGTGCAGTCTCCTGAGCACATCATATTCGCCTATGAGTTTGCCAGTGCCAGCCGCATCGTCTACATGGACAGGCCCGATTTCGTGGCTCCAGTCTATTCCTGGATGGGCCATTCTCTGGGTCGCATTGAAGGGGACTCACTGGTTATCGAAGTGACAGATCAGATGCCGGACACCTGGTTCGATCATGCCGGCAATCATCATACTGAGGATCTGCGGGTTACCGAGCGTTATACCCATATGGGACCCAATACCCTGATGTACGAAGCCACACTGGAAGATCCTAATGTTTACACCCAGCCCTGGACGGTCCGTTTTCCACTGTATCGACGACTGGATGAAAATATGCAGTTGCTGGAGTTCAAGTGCGTCGAGTTCACGGAGGAACTGCTCTATGGGCACCTGCGTAAACAGCCTGAGGAATAAGCCCTATTAAGCTGCCGCGTCTTCGGTAAATGACACGAGGTTGTTGTCAGGATCCCGGCACCAGGCCACCCTGGTGCCGTCTGGAGCGGTCCATATACCGTTTTCGTCCTGTTGCAGAAAGTCGTAGGACTCGAAATTGACGCTCTTGCGCGCCAGTTCTGTGACACAATCTGTGAGGTTGGGCACTGAAAAACCCAGAGTTGTGTAGGGCACCGGGATTGTCTCGCTGACTTTCTGCACTCTCAGCGTCGTGTTTCCGACAGCGAAAACAAGGGCATAGGGTGTGTCAGCAAGGAAGCCCAATCCCAGCTTGTCTCGATAGAAACCCACGCTGGCATCGCTTTGCGTCGTGGCAGCGAATAACATTCCTTTCATAAATACCTCGTCCAGGCCTAAGGCCCATTGGCTAGGGATTGATATCCTCGAGCAGTGGCTGACTGACGCCTTCTATTCCCGCCATGGCCAGGATGATGAGAAAAGCGGTCTGCGGTCCAACCCAGGAGCGGTCCGGTCTGAACCATTCATCTGGGGAGTGAGCACCACCGCCTGTGCCACCTCCAGCCACAGTAATGGCGGGGATTCCCAGAGGCATAGGGACGTTGGAATCCGTACTGGAAGTGCTGAGTTCCTGAAGCGGTACGCCGATTTCGTCGAAGGCCAGGGCAGCGGCCTGCACCAGGGGACTGTCTGTCGGCGTGCGGCCCACCGGGAGATCACCGATGAGATGGAATTCAACGCGGATTTCGCCGTTGTTCCAGCGTCTGTTTTCCGCCGCTACCGCCTCCAGCGCTGCTGCCTTGGCGCGTTGCTCCAGCAGTGCCAATTGCTGGCCAGTGGTTTCCTGGGCAACGCCTTCTTGGGCAACGCCTTGATAGGCCAGCATCGCTAGCACTAACGCCAGCCTGAAGGAACTAGATTTAAAAATCACAGTGCTTACTTTCCCGGCTAATTTGCCACAAGTTTGACCGTGTGGGCGCTATTGTTCAATCGACCCTGTCCCCGGCTATCAAAGCTCCGGTGGATTTTGACTGCGTGCGGGAGCAACAGCGCGATCGGCGATCGAGATCAGGGTGCTGAGTATCAGCAGTTGACTCAATAGGACGGCCAGACTGAACAGCAATGCCGAAAAGTCCCCGCTGACTTGCAGTCGGCCGACGCCTACCAGCACAAGCGGTCCAAAGTAGACTATGCCGTTCCAGCGCCCGAGAAAGCTCATGCGCAAGGACTTCATCCGATGCAGAAAGCGGGAGTCCAGCACATATTGGCTGAATGCGACGATGATGAGTAGTGGCAGCAGGAAACTGATCAGCCCGGTGTAGGCCAGCGCCCCCAGATTAATAGTGACAAACAGAAAATCAGAGCTGTGGTCAAAAAGCTGACCGCGGGCGGACGCGGTGCCCTGAGCCCTGGCCACCACGCCGTCAAAATAATCACTGGCGATCGCCAATACAAGGATCAGTGCCGGCAACCAGTCTGGCGCCACGGCTGGAGAAACCAGGCTCCAGAACATGGGCGCGATCAGCGCCAGGCGCAGACCGGTGAGCAGATCCGCCAGCATTACCCGAACAATTCGGATTGTGCCCGACGCCAGAAGATCAGACCAATCACCGCATTGAACAGGATAAAGAAATTATGTTGGACAAAGCCGAATGCGGCCATCTGCCCTTCGTTCTCAGGGAAGAGGATGACCCAGAAGGTGATGGCGGCCGCACGCATGGGAGTCGGGACGGCGGCGGCAAAAAAGATGACAGGCAGGTAGGGTAGCAGCGTCAGGATTGAGGCTTCGACTCCAAAGAGATTCAATGCCACCGTGTAAACGACAACAGCGGCCAGTAGCGCCGGCGAACGCAACAGGAAGAATGCCCCGTAATGCCAGGGCTTTGCCTGACGAAAGGCGTGCAGTATACGCCGCTCGCGAAAACTGTTCTGTGGCAACAGCGTGCCGTTGAAATAGAGAATCCACAGCAGCAGAAAAACGGCAGCGCCGATGCTGATGAAGGGAAGAATCTGGAAGGCGTCCGGGAGTTCAGAGCCGCTGAAAACATAGCCCACAGTAGCCCAGACCAGAAGATAGAGGACTTCGCAAAACATGACGAACAGCATCACCGAGCCAGTCTCCCAGCCCGGTACTTTATCGCGCCGATTCAAATAGTACGCCATGGCACCTTTGCCAACCTGCTCATTGAAAATAGAGATAATGTAGGCGCTGGCGCGAATTGGGAGTATGTCGCGGTAACGGATTTTGGCGAGGAACCAATTGAGGGCTCTGGTAACAACCAGGGTATCGATGAGGAAATAAAACAAAGAATATCCGATCATCAATAGCAGCCAGGGTATCCAGTCGACGTTGGCGAATACGTTCGCCATATAGGTTGCCAGGCTCAAACCTTCCCGTGCTGCGGCACCATTCAGGCGAGTGTAGAGGTAAGCGAAACATATAGCGGTAATGACCAGGAACATGACCCTGCCGAGCGGGTTGGATTTCTTGCGCGGCGCAGTCGCGGCGCTCGCCGCGGCCTGGGGATCCTTGTTGGTCGGAAGGTCTTGTGAGGGATCAGTCATCGTTATCAGGCCTGTTTTATAATTTTGTTGAGCGTGTCGTCCAGACTGGTCAATTTGATCCCCAGGGTCTGGTCGGCGTTGTTCTCCACTTTTTCATCGCTGGTAATGACATCGATCACGGTGGGAGAAATTCCGCCTCTCTTGATTAGACTGTTGAATGCGGCGCCCAATTTCGCAACTCGGATAGGCACGGATTCGATCTCGACTTCGTGTCCGAGTTTCTGCGCCGCCTTGATGATCAGGTCCCTATAGGGAAGCCCCTCAGGGCCGACCAGTTCGAGCGTTTCGCTGTCGCTGCTTTGCCACTCACAGCGGTTGATCAGGGCCTGATTCAGGTCGCCGGTATCCAGGGGGCGCATGACATAGTGGCCTCCACCTAACACCCGGGCTTTCTCCTGCCGCGCAGAGTTGAGCAGGGAAGCGGCACCGGCGGTGCCGGGTCCGAGCAACAGAGGCGTGCGCAAAACCGTGGCAGGGATGTTGGCGCTGCGTACGAGCTGCTCTGCGGTGCCTTTGGAGCGAAAATAAGCGTTCTTGGCGTCCGGTGATGCACCAATCACGCTGATAAAAATAAATCTGCCTACACTGGCCCGGCTGGACGCTTCGACCACGGCCGCGCTCGCCGCAACGTTGGCGGTGGCGTAGTTGGAGTGGCGCGTCTCGATCAGAATCCCGGCCAGGTGAATGACCACATCCGCACCCTGGATTTTGGCGTGCAGGTCTGCCCGGTCCTGATAGTCGATGGTGACTGGCTGGATATTCTCCGCTGACGGCAAATCGGCAAAAGCTTTTTCGGCTCGCACACCGGCGCTGATCTGCCACTCTTTCTGGTTCGCCAACTGATTGAGTAAGTGGACGCCAACACTGCTATTGGCGCCGGTAATAAAAATCTTCATGAGTTGAAACTGTCCTTGTGCTTTCCAAGCGGGTCAAAGACAGTTAATACCTGCCTGTTCCCGAAGCGGTTTCGGATTCCGTTTTCTGGTGCGTGTCGGTTGTTACCGCCATTATACGCACAGACACCACAGAACCGATGACCGCTTACGCTAACCCAAGCTGACAAAAGGCTCTCAGGCCGGATTAGAAAGCCCTTGCGCTCAGCTCTCCTTCCGGGCTCAGCTTTTTGCTGCGCTGGAATTTGCCAGCGCTCTGATTTTCGCTGGCGATGAGCTCTCCGGCGCGCAGCGCGGTGTCGCGGCGTTCCGCGGCAGCGTCACCATACGCGGTCGTGCGCATCCGTGGCTGCCTACCCTCGCCGCGGATGGCCTGCTCCAGTTCTGCAACCGGCCATTCCTGACCGTGGTCGGCGCCTGCAGCCCGGGTGATGCTCTCGTTCATCAGTGTGCCGCCGAGGTCGTTAACGCCCGCGTGCAGGCAGCGCAGGGCACCTTCGCGACCCAGCTTGACCCAGGAGGCTTGAATGTTGTCGATGTAGCCATGCAGGGAGAGTCGAGCCACGGCATGCATGAGCACCGCCTCGCGAAAGCTGGGCCCGCGCCGTGACTGACCGCGCAGCGACATGGGTGCCTCCATGTGGACGTAGGGCAGGGGCACAAACTCTGTGAACCCGCCCGTCTGCGCTTGCAGCTGCCGAATCTTCAGCAGGTGCGCGGCCCAGTGCACTGGACTGTCGACGTGGCCAAACATGATAGTTGCGGTGGTGTTGAATCCAGTTTCATGAGCGGCGCGCATGACCTGCAGCCACTCTTCACTGCTCAGCTTGTCCGCACAAATCTGGCTGCGCACTTCATGGTGGAGAATCTCTGCCGCGGTTCCCGGTAGCGTGTTCAGACCGGCTGCACGCAGCTGTTCGAGGAAGTCTTCTACTGATACCCCAAGCGTTGCCGCCCCTTGCCAGACCTCAAGTGGCGAGAAGGCGTGAATATGCATTGCTGGTGTTGCCTGCTTAACCGTCGCGACGATGTCCAGGTAGGTCTGACCGCTGTAGTCAGGGTGAATGCCGCCCTGCATGCAGACCTCAGTGGCGCCGCGTTCCCAGGCCTCGACACAGCGGCGGGCGATCTCTTCGGCGCTGATATCATAAGGACGGCCACGCAGGTGCTCGTGCTGTTTACCCCTTGAGAAGGCGCAGAAGCGGCATTTGAAATAGCAGACGTTGGTGTAATTGATGTTGCGATTGACGACGTAGCTGACTGTGTCGCCATTGACTCGCTGTCTCAATGCATCAGCTTGCTGGCACACATAGCTGAACTCAGGGCCGCGGGCGGCAAACAGTCTGCTGATTTCCTTTTCGGTCAGTGGCGCCTGCCGCAGGCACTTGTCAACCACTGCACGCAAACCGGCGCTGATCGCAGTCCTGTTTACTGACTGCTGCATCAGGGTCGTTTCCAGGGCAGGCAATTCTCCCCCTTCACCCGAGAGCCAGGGGTCCCGCCTGGCGAATCCCTGACTGTCACTGAGCCTCAGCACCGCCGGGCGGACTGCTGGGTCCAACCAGTGCTCTGCTTTGCGTACATAAGGCGGATAGAGTGTCAGCCGCTGCTCGAGGAACTTGCCAGCCAGGGCGGTTTCCCGGGCCAGAGAGTCCAGGTGCGGCCAGGGTGCCTCGGGATTGACATGATCCGGCGTCAGGGGTGAAACGCCGCCCCAGTCATTAATCCCCGCGTCCACCAACTGCGGCAGGACTCCCGGGCTAAGGTTGGGTGGCGCCTGGATGTTCATCGCCGGACCGAAAATGAGTCTCGCTACCGCGAGGGTCCACACGAGTTCTTCGAGATCCGGCTCCGGGGCCTGAGCCATCCGCGTGCGTGGTTTGGCGCGGAAGTTCTGCACAATGACTTCTTGGATATGCCCGTAGCGGGCATGGAGGCGACGGATCGCCAGGAGTGATTCAATGCGTTCTTGGCGGGTCTCGCCGATCCCGATCAGTATGCCGGTGGTGAAAGGCACCGCAGCCTCGCCGGCAAGCGCCATGGTTTCGAGCCGCAGATGTGGCAATTTATCTGGTGAACCGTAATGCGGCATCCCTTTTTCGCAGAGTCTGCTGGAGGCGGACTCCAGCATGATGCCCATCGATGCGCTGACCCGTCTTAAACCGTCGATCTCGTCTGCGGTCATGTTGCCGGCGTTGATATGCGGCAGCAGACCCGTTTCATCCAGTACACGCTGCGCCATGGCACGAACATAGCCCAGGGTGCTGTCAAAACCGAGGCGGTCGAGGGCCTCGCGTGCGGCGCGATAGCGCAGTTCAGGTTTCTCTCCGAGGGTAAAAAGGGCCTCTTGGCAGCCAGCCTCCGCACCCTCGCGGCACAGCTGCAGCACTGCGTCCGGCTCCATGAAAGCCTGCACCAATCGACGCGGAGTTTGGGCAAAGGTACAGTAGTGGCAAACATCGCGACAGAGCTGCGTTAACGGCACGAAGACTTTTTTTGAGTAAGTGATGACGGCCCCGTGTCCGCCGTCGCGCACAGCGCAGGCCCGTGCAGTCAGGGCGGCACTATCGTTAATGCCAGCCAGTGCCAGAGCTTCGCTCTCAGTGAGACCGACAGCGGTCGCCGAAGCGCTATGATTTTTCGTAGTTATTGCCGTCGCCATAGCCTGCCTATTTCGCCAATGCTAGATCGGGCTAGAATATCAGCCTGGAGGCCAAAATGAGAGTCGTATTGGAAACCGCTATCAGAGCATCCCTGAGGTCTTCAGAATTCCCATCCCACTCTCGGCCGGGGCAGGCACAGCGTTCGTTCCAGGCCGGAAACAAGTTTCTGGCTCGAGGTTTTGAGTTCGCCGGTTGCCGCTATGGCAGTGGCTGACGCGCCGCCGAGCCAGAGTCGGGAGAAACCGCCCACCGAGGCATCCATATGGGCGAGGCCCCGGCTGTGTCCTTTACGGGCGCAGCTTTGCGAACCCAACTCTATCGTGTAGTCGCCGGAGATGCCGCGCCAGGGGAAATCATCGGGGAGCTGGTTGGCGATGGGATCGTGCAGACTCAGGTTGAACGCAAGCGGATCTGCGCCGCGTAAGTGCGTCGAAGCCAGGCAGGTTTCCAAATCATTGATACGCAGCTGCCAGTAAGCTTCGGCCCGGACCATCTCGGCGTACTTGCCGCCCGCTGACAAATTTTGATTCCGAAAGGGTTGCCGAAGAAAATCCTGCAGCTGGACAGGCGCGGGTTCCTGCAGCTGCGCCATTAGAACCTGGTCCCCCAGACTGCGAATCAGCCCAAGCAACTCCAGCAGTTGATCCAGGGTCCCATAGGCCACGGTGTTAATCTCATAGGGCCCGTGTTCGCCCTTGCAGCTACCCCATATAAAGTGTGTGAGATTGCCGGAGTCATCGCGGAACCCCAGTCCAAGCGGCGCTTCGGTCCAGTCCATTTCTGCCTGTAAAACTGCAGCCGGGTGAATTCGAACCGAGCCGTGAGCGGCTAACCGATTCATCATCACCCGGTGCGCAGCGTGGCTGTCGGCAGAGCTTATTCTGACAGGCTCTCGTTGGGGTGGGGGCAGTGTAATCTGGGCCGGATCGATCTGCGCCTTCAATTCATAGGGACCCGTGCCGAAGCCCAGACGGCTGTAAAAGCCTTGTTCAAACATACCCAGTGCAGATGTGGCAAGGCCAGCCATGGCGTCACGGGCTACCGACTGTGCGGTGAGGCTGGAGGCCAGTCCCCGCTTGCGTGCGATATAGCTGGTGGTTACCGCCAGCACCGCGCCCATGCTGATCTCATCGTCGAGATGCTGAATGCTGCCATCACAGCAGGCTACCAGACACTCGGCCTCGCCGTTCACTTCAGCGACAAGACTGCGTGCGGCTCCAAGGAATCGGTCCAGTGCTGTTGCGTGGCCGTCGTTGTCGACCTCGATCCAGCCGATCTCTGTCCACAAGCGCTGCAGGGCTTTCCTGTCACGCTCACAATCATAGGGGCGAAAACTATGCATGGAATGACCGCAAGCACCTGGCTGGCTTGTTAATTGACATCAGGGTTATACCCCAATCTCAGAAAGATGTCTTACTCGCTTGGTGACCCTGACCCTGACCCTGACCCTGACCTTACGCTCGTTGATTGATCAGATCGTGGAACCGCCAGCAATTTCCGGCGTTCGCTAGGCGGCGTTAGTCCGCCTGGTCCAGAAAGCTAGACTTCAGTGCAGCCGCTGAGGGCCAGAGAGTCCCGGGGCTTGTTGCCATGGTCTGAGCGAGCTATTCAGGTGCTTAACATCGGGGCGCCGGTGATCGGTTGCCCGTCCGCGCTTCGTTGTTAACATGACGGAAGCAGTAATTGTACTCAAATAGATTCATGGAGGAAATAGTGAGCCAAGACAATAGTTTATCAGGTAAAACTTATGTAGTTACTGGAGCCAACAGCGGCATTGGCTTCGAAGCTACGCGAGCCTTCGCCGCTCGCGGCGCCGAGGTGGTTCTATTGTGTCGCAACGAAGAACGTGGACAGAAAGCGCTGTCCAGGATTCAGCTAGAGACCGGTAATGAAAATTTACATCTTCTGCTTGGGGACTTCAGTTCATTGGCGTCGATCAGCAGGCTGGCTGACGAATTGGCGGCGCGATTCCCGAAAATCCACTGTCTCTGCAGCAACGCGGGTGGTGCTAATGGCTCGCGAAAAGTTACCGACGAAGGTTTTGAGCTCACCTTTGCCACCAATCACCTGAGCGCATTCCTGCTACTGCAGAAACTCCTGCCCGGCCTGACTGCAGCGGCAGAGGAGGACCAGGCTCGAGTCGTTTTCACCAGTTCCTATGGCCACAACAACAGCCCGATCGATTTTAACGATCTCAACCTGGAAGACGGCTACTCGACTCTAAAAGCCTACGGCCGCAGTAAATTAATGAACTTGCTGACGGCGCGTGAACTGCATCGACGCTACGCAGACAAAGGCATTGTAGCCAGCTCCTTCCACCCGGGCGCCGTGCGCACATCTATCTGGGGAAAGGGCGGTCTGGTGGGGCGCAGCCTGGGACTGGTGATGTACCCATTCATGCGCAGTGAGGAAAAAGGAGCCGAGACAATGATCTGGCTGGCGTCTGCAGATGATGAAGCAGCGAGAAATGCGCAAGGGAATTACTTTTATGACTGCCGGCGTAAGACCACTGCTGAATTTGCTACGGATGCGGCGGCTCAGCAACTCTGGCGGGTCAGCGAAGAACTGATTGAGCCCTATCGCCAGCACCCCTCTGATTGATGCAGGTACGTCCCCGGCATTCAATCGGGCACTGGCTTAGAGGCGGCCGATTCGGATATTGGCGTGCTGCCACGTTTCCGTAAGGCTTGCTTGAGTTTTTGTCCTCCACGGTCTTGCGTTAGGGAACCGTAGCGCAAGACTCGTTCCAGAACCTAAGTTCCTAAGTTCCTAAGTTCCTAAGTTCCTTAGTTCCTAAGTCGTTCCAGAACCTAAGTTCCTAAGTTCCTAAGTTCCTAAGTTCCTAAGTTCCTTAGTCCCTTAGCCCAAAAGTATAAACCACGTTACCGGAGGCAACAGTGACGTACTGGCTGCCATCGACTGCGAAGGTCATGGGGGCAGCGTGGACACGGCGACCCAACGAAATATTCCATAATTCCTCGCCTGACTCCGCATCGAGTGCGAAGAAGTAGCCATCGGCGCTGCCAGTGAACAGCAGGCCTCCGGCGGTGGTGGTGATACCCGCTGAGGAGCGCGGCATGATGGGAAACTCCCATTCGATCTCCGCAGTGGCCGGATTGATGGCGCGGATGGAACTGTGAAAGGCGTCCATGGGTTGAGTGTAACGGCCGCCACCGCCGGTAAAGCGTTCGCCTTCCTCGTAGTCCTCGTCACGCTTGAAAAATTCCTGCTCACCATCGAAAGAAGTCACATAGAACAAACCGGTATCCTGGCTGTAGGCGGGAGAATACCAGTTTGTGGCGCCAACAATAGGCGGTGCAACCATTATGCCCTCATAGGTGGGAGCCATGCCTGGGACGCGAATGGGTCGGCCGCTGATTGGGTCAAGGCTTTGGGCCCAGGTTTGGCTCGCATAGGGTTTACCGAGCAGGAAGCGCCCGTCGCGTCGATCAATTGTGTAAAAGAAAGCGTTGCGATTCGCCCAGAGCATGGCAGGAATGGTTTCGCCCTCAATTTCGACGTCAGCCAGGATCGGTATCTGAATGGCGTCATAGTCATGGACGTCATGGGGCGTGAACTGGAAGTGCCAATCTATTTCGCCGGTGTCGCCGTCCAGCGCCAAGGCCGAATCGGAATAAAGGTTGTCACCCAGGCGAACGTCGCCGTTCCAGTCTGGGCCAGGATTGCCCGTCCCCCAGTAGATGAGATTGAGTTCGGGATCATAGGATCCGGTTATCCAGGTGGCGGCACCGCCGGTGGCCCAGGAATCTCCGGACCAGGTGTCGTTGCCGAATTCTCCGGGACCGGGGATGGCGTAGGTGCGCCAAAGGTGTTCGCCGGATCCGGGATCATAGGCGTCAATGAAACCGCGAATGCCGAATTCACCCCCGGCGATACCGGTGACTACTTTGTCCTTGACGATGAGCGGGGCGGCGGTCTTGCTGTAGCCGGAATCATGGGGTGCCACTTCGACGTCCCAAAGCAGATTGCCGGTGCGGGCGTCAAGCGCCACCAGGTGCGCATCCAGGGTGCTCATGAACAGGGTTTCGCCAAGTATCGCGACGCCCCGGTTGTTGCGGCCACAGCAGATGCGCAGGTCGTCAGGCATGTCGTGATCGTATCGCCAGTACTCGCGGCCAGTCTCAGCATCCACTGCCACCACGTTACTGGGCGCCTCGGTAATGAACATGATGCCATCCACTACCAACGGTACAGTTTCAGCTCGGTCTATGACAGGAATCTGATAAGCCCACTTGAGCTCCATTGCGTTCACATTGTTGACGTCGATTTGATCCAGAAGGCTGTAGCGCTGGCTGTCCAGTGCCTGGCTGTACATCAACCAGTTCTCGGGTTCATTGCGCGCGTCCATCAGGCGCTCCCAGGTAACAGGGGAGAAGGCTGGAGTAATAGTGGTCGTGAACTCTTGCTCCTGGTTGCTGTCCTGAGCGAGGCCGGAAAGGCTAATGCCCAGCAAGGTTATAAACAGGGTCAGGTTTCTCATTTTAGTTTTCCTCTCGTCTAAGCGAGAACAAGTAAGCGACCAGATCATCCAGTTCGCTCTCGGTCAGGCGTTGGTCATAGCTGGGCATAGTCGATTCTTCAATGCGTTCGTAATTCTGGATATCACTCTTGTCAAAAGACCAGAGTTGCGTTTCCGCGTCCATAATGCGGACGGCAAAGCTGTCCTCGCCCATTCGAAATCCCTCGCGCTCAATCCCGTCCGGGCCGGTTATTCGCAGAGTCCACCAGCGCGGATCGACATCGGCACTAGGGGCAACCAAAGCGTCCAGCAAATCTTCCGGGCGGTGATCCTCGCCGATTCTCGACAGGTCAGGTCCGAGCCTGCCGCCTCGGCCACCGACCATATGGCAACCACTACAGTCTGCCTGGCCATTGAAAAGCCGGCGTCCGCTGTCCGCGTCGCCTTCGAGCACAACTAGAGAGGGGTCATAGCGAAGCGAGTTAATATAGGATACGAGTTGCCAGACTGTGGCATCCGGCACCTCTGCAGCCACCGGGAGCATGGCTGTGCCGGAAACGCCTTCACGAATGACATTGAAAATACCGGTATCGCTGCTGGCTCGGCTCAGTGTGCCGGTGAGATCTGGAGCCCCGGTTTCATCATTGCCTTTGGCATCGAAACCATGACAGCGGGAACACTGGCGCTCAAAATAGCGCTGCCCCATGGCGATATCGAGTTCGGTGTTATAGAGATTACCGGCATCCTCGGCGAGCAGGGTTGGACTCATCAAAGCTGATGCCAGCAGGAAGAAGAGGGCGGGTGGCTTCCGAAGTAGCCGGCCCCAGAGTTTATTCCGGGTCATACTCACTCCTTTAGGACGCTCTGAAGAATACAGAGACTTGACTGCAGTATTCAGTGCGCCCCTTGACTGTTGTTATTAGGTGAGACGACTTAGTGTACCACCCCCTTGAGCGCTTGCAATCTTCTAGCTTTACCTCTGCCCAGCCGGGTCGCACTGACTTTCCGGCCTTAAGCGTAGATAGCAGTCTCCAGCTCCCAACGTTGCCTGTCCTGGTCCGGGTGGATTTCAATCTGCCGCAGCAGATCGATGTAGTCTGCGGGTAAGCCATGCTCTTCCGCCCCGGCGAGCACGTGCTGCATGTACCAGTCGAGCGGTCGCAGCGCCGGATCGAACAGGGTCGCTCGATAGCTTAGGGCTTCAATTTTCTTGCCGTCCAGACTGTCGGCAGTAATAGTGATGGCCTCATAGCCCTGACCGACGCCTTCGATGGCGTGCAATCTACTGAGATCAGTTTCATTGATGCGGAAGAGTACGCCATGCGCGCGGGCGCCATTAGTACTGATGAGGCCGCATTTGCCGGTGCCATCTATACTGCCCACCTTATTGAAGACGACTTCATGGTTGAGCACACTGGCTCTGCCCAGAGCCTCTGCTGCCGGTAGTCTATGCTGTAAGCGCCGGCTCGACATGTTGGAACCGTAGGCAAAGTAATGCAGGCGATTTTGATGCTTCATTCATTTAACCATTTCAACGCCGCGGTCTCATTATTAAACAGCTCGACCTCGCCGGCGACGAACCAGGTTCCGATTTTCGCGGCTACCTGCTGCCAGGTCTTGCTGCCGAGAATGGCGATGCGATCGAACTTGTTGCCATGTTTAAGGCCCAGCTTCAGATCATCCCAGGCCGCACGTAGTTCCCAGCCTTCCAAGTCGCGGGCGTCCACCAGCGCCTTGATATGCGGGGATTCGACTGCGGCCAGTGCCGACTCGAGCATCGGGACAATGCTGCGGTAATCCTCATGCGTCAGCGTACCGCGTGCGGTAATCACAACATAGAATTCACTGTCACGCCGCTCAATGCCGATGCTGATTCCGTGACTGCGCTGCATAGGTTTGCTCCTTTTTTCAGGTTCGCCCGACTAGCGGAACGCTGCTTACGCATTTTTCCAGTGTCGTTAAGCCTGATGAATAGTGTGTAACACAATGACTATCGAGATCGCGATTTACTGTCAACGTCTGCGCCAACAGATGAGTTCGCTTAGTGCAGTCGACATCGATCAGGCCTTTGCCTACCGCTGCCATCAATTATAGACCACTATATAAGCGACGAAGCCCAGATAGAGCAGCAAGACAGCCATACTCTCAAAGCCGATATTGGCTGGTCCCTTCTCCTGTCGCCGCATCAGACCCAGTAATAGAATACCACTCATCACCATGACCAGGCTGATCAGCACGGTGTGTTGTCGGCTAAGCTGATGATAGAGCGAGCCATCTCTGTAAAAAATATCTGAACCGGCCATAAACAGCACATCGAAACTGTTGCCGCCAATGATGTCACCGACGGCAAGGTTTAGCGCCCCGCGCTGAACAGCGGCAAGTACCGTGATCAGTTCCGGCAGGCTGGTGATCACGGAAGTCAGCAGGCTGCCCACGGTTGTTTCCGACAATCCGGTCTGTTCTGACAGTGCCAGGGCGGTCTCCGCCAGGATGAGCCCGGTCATAACCAGAATCGCCGCCAGCACCAGGAAGCGTACTATCAGCCGGCCTAATTTAGCGCTGTTTTCTTGACCAGGGGAGCGCTTGTTCTCTCGCTGTGAATCTGAGGTGAGCTTAGGCATCCAAAGTGGCTCCTCGCTGGCAGTTCTTATTACGTGCAAACTGGCCAAATACACTGCTATTAGAAAAGGCGAGGCGGGGCTAACGGACCATAGTGTCCACTCAGGCAGTGAGCTTGCGAGCAGCACGAGGGCGAGGAGAATCATCAGCAGGGTTGACTGTAAAAGGTTATCAAGCGAACTGGCCGCGTGTTCAAGATTGCCTTTGCGATAGGTGAAATCCGCGATGGCGAGGAATGCAGTTTGCGCGGCGATGCCGCCTACAGCATTGCTGATGGCCAACGAAGGATGCGATTGACTAGCCGCATAGAAACTGAGTATGGAGCCAGCTATGGAAGTGGAAATCCCCAGAAACACCGCCCCCACCACCGCCTGTCCCATACCGGATTCATAAGCAATGGCCTCGGCAGCGTGGGCGAGCTTGACTCCTGCCATGGCGATCGCTGCCGCGGAAACCAGAAAGCTAGCCAGTAGCAAGCCAAGTGGGGCCGCACTCAGGTCAAGCATAAGAGAGATCCTGTGACGTGAAGATTTCGGAACATGCCTAGTCAATCACTGCCGGCTTCAGCAGGTTCCAAAAAATCCTGGGCATGTTGTTCACACTCCTGGGTTCATCCGACTGGCTGCGGCGCCTGCTGACTGTGGGCCGATTTAGGTGACCAGGCTGTCGTGGTTGCATGCCTAGGGCTGCTCGTCCTTGAGAAACGCGAATCTCCAGCACACAGGGGCAAGTGACCTTCCCGACTATAACGCAGGATAGTCGATGGTAAGATGGAAGGGTTGCTTGGCGCTGTCCGGCAAAGGCAGGGCGCCGGGTTCGGCCTGGCTACTGGACTGCTGCCCAATCATTCCCCAAAAAGTTAACAACACTGCGGTAGCAAAGACAGCGACGGTCAAGCCGGTTCGGACCAGTCGGCGGTCGGGAAGCTGATCCCGCAACCAGAAACCGACTATTATATACAGACAGGTAAAGTTGGATCCCACCATGAGAAGAATGATGCCGTTGCGCAGCAGGTCGGTCATGGGTGGCTGTGGCTCTTTCGGGTCGAACAGAATAATGACAGCTTGCAATTCTGCCACTGTCGCCGGGTGTGGCGTCAAGCTGCTCTTTTGCGACGGGTCGGCAGGTCAGCGGCGCTGTCAGCCCGCCGTTAATCGGCGCATCCTTAGAGACTCGAGTATCAGAAGATCAGATAACCCGCCAGGATTGCGCTCAGGACGATCAGCTCAATCCAAGTCACCACGTGACTGTGCTGGACATCGTCAACCTCTTGGTTTTTCATTGTTGTACACTCCGCCTGATAAGGTTGTCTTAAAGAGTAATCGACAATGAAAATATTCAACATGCGCCCATCGTTCCATGGATATTCATACAGTAGTATTGTCCAGTGGTACTACGACCGGGCCTGGAACACCATGACGGGAGCCAAGCGGGCCGTCGTGGCACTGGCGGTAGACCTCTATATATCCGAGATTGCGCCGGAATACCGGACGATTCGCTTTAATCTCCCGGAAAATCCCGACGACGGGGACGAGTTTCTGGCCTGCAACAAAAAGAATATCAAGATTATTGATGATTTTTTCGCCGACAACGCCGTGCGCAGCAAGCATTTTCGTGACGGTATGGAGATTTTTATTGCTCGCGCTATTGACGAAATTTTCGAGACCGATTTATGCGAAGTGCTGCGTCAGCGCATGTTTCCAGAGGAATTGAGCCTGCAAACCCAGGAGGAGCTGGATGCTCTGTTGGTGGAGACCAATTCCACCTACACCGATGCCGTCAATGAGTGTGTGCGAATATTCCGCAATGGCTTGAGTGATGACAGCGACGAGGAGCTAGAAATACTCGAAAGCAAGTTGTTGGCTGCCCGCTCGAAGCTCGATAAAAATGTAGGGGCCATCGAGTCGGAACTGGCCCGGCGCAAGGACAGCAAGAAGAGCGAAGAATAGCCGGCCTCACCGCAGTCAAACGGGCGTTGGCCATGCCGCAGCATCCCTAGACTATGTGTCCGATCCAGCGTCCTGACAGCATGACCCCTGACCATAGAAGCAGTGAGGTGGCGCCGATGATTTTCAGCTGTCGAGGCGGAGCTATGTTTTCGTCCCATTCATGGACAGACTTGTACACCCGAAAATGAAAGTAGGCCATGTTGGCGCCGGCGAGCACCAGCAGCAGGATTTTCCAGCGAAAGGCTGGATTGTCCACGTGCGCCGAGGCGCGGGTGATAAACATGGCCAGACCAGACACTGTGGAGACCGCGAAGGCACCCCAGGTCCAGGGTAGCAGTTGCTGACTCAAAGTGCTTACCGGAAGCCGCGTCGCGGCGAGGCCGAGCAGGCGCAGGTCAACCCATAGAATCGAGCCGACCACCAGAGTGATAGCGATGACATGTATCGACTCGATCAGAGGAAACCAGTTCGTCGCCGCGATCACCTGGGAAAGCGGCCAATTTTCGATGCGAAGCCACAAGTTTGCCTGTGGACCGGCGTCGTAGGCCTCCATGCTCCACAGCGGATACTGCAGGTATTCGAGGTAGGCGATCCAGCGGCCTGCCATGATCACCATCAGCAACAGAGCAAGAGAGAGCAGGGCGACGGTCCGGTCCAGCCAGATTTTTCGAGTTTGCTCCCAGTAGTGGGGGTAGCGTTTCATCAGGAGCTGAAAGCCAATGGCCAGCAGGACTGCGGCGAAGAGGAATGTCAGTTTGGCGGCGAAAACCGGGTTATTGAAGTAGCGATTGGGGCGTGCCAGCACAAAGAAGGCGCCAGATATAACATTACTAGCCAGCGCGATCCAGAACCAGGGCAGCACTCGGCTGGTCAGATTTTTTAGCGGTTGTGCTGGAAACGCCAACCCGAGAATTCTCAGGTTCATCAGCATCAGGGTTGCCATCACCACGGCTATGCCCAGGATGTGCACGGTTTGGATGATGGGTGGGAAACCCGGAACGGTGTTCAGGGTCCAGAGCGCGGCGCTCTGCATACTGGAGCCGGTCAGGAGTTGGCCGATTGCGGGGAAGAATTCGGGCATCAAGGCGACGCTTATGCTGTATTTTTATTGTGATTTTTGCCAGGTTAGTGAGCATAACATGATTCTTATGCTGATCGGCACATGCACGACTCGTGCTGGAATCGATCGGTACCGGAATCGACAGGCAGCCTGCAATGAGTTCGGAATTTTTCTGTCTGATCTGACTCCTGTTTCTGACTGTTTTGCTGTGGCTGCTCTGCCTGCTTTAGCCGATTGCCGTGAGCTGGGTCGGCGCGCCCGGTCCCCTCTGGCAGATGCTCGCCGCCTCAGCGCCAGAGCATCCTTGAGTTTTCAGCGCCTCCCTAGAGGTCTTTGTCCGTCACTGCACCGAATGACGCAGAGGTGACATGGGCTGCATATTTTGCCAGCACGCCACGCTTGTATCGGGGGGTGGGCTGCTGCCAGTTGGCCAGTCGCTGCTCAATCTCGGCATCGCTTAGTTCGAGATTAACGCTATTGGCCTCAGCGTCAATGGAGATGGTGTCGCCGTCCTGGACGATAGCTATAGGGCCGCCTTCGAAGGCTTCTGGGGTCATGTGTCCCACTACAAAGCCGTGGGAACCGCCGGAAAATCTGCCGTCAGTCACCAGGGCCACGTCCATGCCGAGTCCCTTGCCCATAATGGCCGAAGTTGGGGAGAGCATTTCGCGCATTCCTGGGGCGCCCCTGGGCCCCTCGTAGCGAATGACAATGACGTCCCCTGCCTGCACGGTACCGTCCAGGATGCCTTTCAGGGAGTCTTCTTCCGATTCAAACACACGGGCGGTCCCGGTGAAGGAGAGACCCTCCTTGCCGGTAATCTTGGCCACTGCGCCCGTAGGCGCCAGATTGCCGTGCAGAATCCGCAGATGGCTGTCCTTTTTAATGGGGTTGTCGAATCCGCGAATTATGTCCTGCCCCTGCGGATAGGGTGCGACCGTCTCCAGGTTCTCGGCCAGCGTTCTGCCGGTAACGGTGAGGCAGGAACCATCCAGCATGTTCGCGTCCAGCATCATCTTCATCAGGGGTTGAATGCCACCTATCTTGATCAGCTCGCTCATCAGGTATTGGCCGGACGGCTTGAGATCTGCCAGCATCGGTACATCTTTGCCCAGACGATTGAAGTCCTCCAGTTCCAGCTCCACACCAATGCTATGGGCCATGGCGAGCAGGTGCAGCACGGCGTTCGTGGAGCCGCCAAGGGCAATGGTAACTTTGATGGCGTTTTCGAAGGCGGACCGGGTCATGATGTCGCTGGGTTTGATGTCGTGCTCAAGCAAATACATGATGGCGTCGCCGGCTGACAGGCAATCGCTCTCCTTTTCCGGCGAGATGGCGTTCTGGGCTGAGGAGTTGGGCAGGCTCATGCCCAGGGCTTCAATGGCGCTGGCCATGGTATTAGCAGTGTACATGCCGCCACAGGAACCGGGACCCGGGATTGCGGACTCCTCGATCTGCTTGAGCTCGATGTCGGAGACCTTGCCAGCGGCGTGACCGCCCACAGCTTCGAATACCGAAATAATGTTGGTGTGATTCGGGCCGGGCTGGATTGTGCCCCCGTAAATAAAAATCGAGGGACGATTCAGGCGTGCCATGCCCATGAGCAGGCCGGGCATGTTCTTGTCGCAGCCACCGATGGCAATAATGCCATCATGACCCATGCAGCCGGAGACAGTTTCGACGCTGTCAGCGATCACCTCTCGAGAAACCAGGGAATACTTCATTCCTTCGGTACCCATGGAGATGCCATCGGAGATGGTTAGCACGTTAAAGATGATGCCCTTGCCGCCGGCGGTGTCGGCGCCCCGGTTCACGTCTTCGGCCAGTTTGTTGATGTGCATGTTGCAGGGGGTGACCATGGACCAGGTGGAGGCGATGCCGATCTGGGGCTTGTTGAAGTCCTTGTCGTCGAATCCAACTGCACGCAGCATGGCTCGGCTTGGGGCCTGCTCCATACCATCAACCACGATCTTTGAATGTTTTCTTAAGTCCTTGTCTTCCATGGTTATTCCGATTATATCTAAGAAGCTGCTTTAAGCGGTTTAGGGCGCAGTGCCAGGCGGCTGACGGGGCGCGAGGGCGGTAATATACCGCAGCCGGCGTCTCATCGCATGCCTCTTATTCGCGCCTGCCAAAGGCGGTATAGTGAGCGCAAGTTTGGTGGCAGACAGGTCTGGCTGCAAACTGTGTCAGCTGACTCCGCTACACAACGCAGCTGTCTGAGCTTCGTGCCCGTTAAAGCCCTCCCGGGTTTCTTATTTAGTCGTTGTAACCAGGAAATAGCTGATGATTTGTTCTCGATCTTTTGGCGCCTTGCCGGCTGTAGTCGCTGTAATTGTCATTGTTGGCCTGCTCGGCGCCACACCGGCCCTGGCCCAGGATGGCGAGACGCTCTATGAACAATACTGTGCCAGCTGTCACGACAACCCGACCGACCGCGCGCCGAGCCGGGCGGCACTTGCGGACTACAACGCCAATGCCGTCTTCCACGCCCTGGAGGCCGGCATCATGCAGACCCAGTCCGCCATGTTGGATGAGGAACAGAAGATCGTCCTGGCCGAACATCTGACCGGTGGCACTTACAACCGCGACCGGGTCGAACAGTTTACCGCCTGCACGACGCCCATAGGCGAACTGGACCTGGAAAACCCGGCCAACTGGAACGGGTGGGGAACGGATATTTCAGGCCAGCGCTTTCAGTCGCCCGCTGGCACAAATATAACTCCGGACAACATCGACGCGCTGGAACTGGCCTGGGCCGTGGGTGTTGAAGGCGCCTCCTCTTCCCGCGGCAACCCGGCAATCATAGACGGGGTGATGATTTATGGGTCCCCCTCCGGACAGGTCTACGCCCTCGACCTGGAATCCGGCTGCCACTACTGGACCTATGCCGGCATTGCCGAGGTGCGGGCGGCACCCACTGTGGTGAATTACGAAGGTGAGCCGGTGGTGATCGTTGCCGATCAGTCCAACCGCGTCTACGCCCTGGATCTGGAAACCGGCCTCAAACGCTGGCATGCGGATGTGGATGGCAACCCCTGGGCGGTGTCCACCGGCTCTCCGGCGGTGTTCGACGGGCGCGTGTTTGTCCCGGTTTCTTCCATGGAAGTCGCCGGGGCCGGAAATCCCGACCATAGCTGCTGCACGTTCCGGGGTAATGTGGCGGCGCTGGATCTCGGCACCGGTCAGGTGCTGTGGCACACCTATGTAATGGACGAGCCTGAAGAGGTCGGTAGCAACAGCGCCGGCAATCCAGTGCTGGCACCCTCGGGTGCGCCGATCTGGGGTTCGGCCACTGTCGATCCGGAGCGGGAACGGGTCTATGTGGGCACCGGGCAGAACTATAGCCGTCCGGCCAGCGACACGAGCGACGCGGTGATTGCCTTCGATGCTGAAAACGGGGACATGGAGTGGGTTTACCAGACCACAGCCGACGATGCTTTCACCATGGCCTGCGCCATGGGGCGGGCGCACCCAAACTGTCCGGACGCGGGGCCTGATCTGGACATCGGCGCGCCGATCCTGAACACCACGCTCAGTAATGGTCAGGATATTGTGGTTGCCGGCACCAAGGGGGCGATGGTTTTTGGCCTTACCCCAGACGGGGACCTGTTATGGTCGACGAGCGTGGGCCGCGGCAGCGCCCTGGGTGGCGTGCACTGGGGCATGACCTATGTGGGGGATGTGGTTTTCGTCCCGGTGTCTGATCGCATTCCCGGCGGCAATGCGGAGCCGAAACCGGGCCTGCACGCGATCGATATGAAAACCGGCGAGCTGCTTTGGTATGCCGCCGCTCCACAGCGCTGTGAACAGGGCCAGCGCGGTTGTTCCGATGCCTATTCCGGCCCGGCCACCGGCACTGCCGATCTTGTGCTGGCGGGGGCGCTCAATGGCTACCTGTTTGCCCACGACCAACAGACCGGAGCGTTGCTCTGGGAACTGGACACGAAACAGTCCTTCGCGACGGTCAACAAGGTCCCTGCCAGCGGCGGTGCCCTGGACGCCACCGGCCCGGTGCTGAGCGGCGACTATCTGATCGTCAACAGCGGCTACGGCGGCTTCGGCCAGCTCGGTGGCAACGCCCTGCTTGTTTACAGGCTGCCCTAAGAGCACTGCCGCCAAAAAGCATCCGATGGTGGGGTCCGATAACGGCCAGTTTTTTTGTCGGATTGGGTTAGGATGGCGGCATGCTGTTAAACCTCGACGAATTCGAAACCGCCCGCCAGAGTCGCGATCCGCGCTTCGACGGGCGCTTTTTTGTTGGCGTGCTGACCACCGGGATTTACTGTCGGCCGGTGTGCCCGGTGCGGGTGCCGAAGAAGGAGAACGTGCAGCTCTATTCGACGGCGGCCGCTGCGGCCGCGGCGGGTTTCCGGCCCTGTCTGCGCTGCCGGCCGGAGTCTTCCCCCGGCACGCCGGCCTGGATCGGGTCGTCGTGGAAGGTGGGCAGGGCGCTGCAACTCATCGATCAAGGCTACCTGGACGAGGCCGGTGTTAATGAGCTTGCCGCCGAGCTGGGAGTGGGCCCGCGACAGCTTGCCAGACTGTTTCGCAATCACCTCGGTGCCTCGCCCCTAGAGGTGGCCCAGACCCGACGCCTGCATTTCGCCAAGAAGCTCATCGACGAGACCCGACTGCCCCTGTCTGAAGTCTGCTTCGCTGCAGGTTTTGGCAGCCTGCGGCGATTCAATGCCGTGTTCCAGGATGTCTACGGTCGCTCACCGCGCCAGCTTCGCAACGGCCCGCGCTGGCGCGTCAAGGGCGACAGCGATCGCATTCACCTGCAGCTGAGTTACCGGCCGCCTTTTGACTGGAGGGCGTTGCTAGGCTTCCTTGCCTTCCGGGCCATTCCCGGGGTTGAGGTGGTCACGCCCACCAGCTATGCCCGCAGTTTTCGTCTCGATGACTGCTGCGGCGACTTCGAGCTACATTTCGCGGACAGTGAGCCCACCGTGCAGGTCAGCATCGCCCTGGCGGATTCCCGCCTGCTGTTTCAGGTCGTGGACCGCATTCGCGCGCTGTTGGATCTGCGTGCTGACAGTGACTTCATAGACGCCAATTTTGCCAGCGATGAGTTGTTAGGCCCGGTGGCGAAAGCCTGTCCGGGAACCCGTGTGCCGGGCTGCTGGGATGGTCTGGAGGTGGCGGTTCGCGCCATTCTCGGTCAGCAGGTTACGGTGAGGGCGGCGACCACGCTGGTGAGTCGTCTGGTGGCCCGCCACGGTCAGCCCTGTGCATCGAGCCTCGATGGCATCGACTTTGTATTCCCCGAGACTGCGACCCTGGCCAGGGCGGACCTGACCGGGCTCGGTATTGTCGGCCAGCGTATCGCGGCCATTACTGAGCTGGCGCAGCGGCTTAGCGAGGATAAAATCCGCATCGACTGCCACACCCCGACCGACGAATTCGTGCGCAAGCTCTGTGAAATCAAGGGCATCGGCGAATGGACCGCGCAGTATGTGGCCATGCGCTCCCTGAACGACCCCGACGCCTTTCCTCATGGCGATCTCATTCTGCGTCGCGCAGCGGCCGAACCCGGCGTCACCCTGACTCCCGGACAATTACTGCGCCGGGCAGAGGTCTGGCGGCCCTGGCGAGCCTACAGCGTTCTGCTGCTATGGCGTTACTATGCCGATCGGGCTAAAAGTCAGGCTCGCGCCGCGACAGCAAAGGAGACCGAAGCATGAAGATCTATTACTGCTACCACGACAGTCCCATTGGTTCCCTGCTGCTGGCAGGTGACGGCAGCAGTCTGGGGCTGCTGGGTTTCCCTGGCGGCAGTATGGCGCGGCGCCACGAGGTTTGCTGGGTGCAGGACAGGGCGCCGTTCCGGAAAGTCATTGGGCAACTGGACAGCTACTTTGCCGGAGAGCTCAGTGAGTTTGATCTCAGCCTGGCGCCAGTTGGCACCACTTTTCAGCAGCGGGTATGGGAGGCTCTACAACAGATACCCTATGGCGAGACCTGGAGCTATGGACAACTGGCAGCGCACATCGGCAAACCCGCAGCCTCGCGCGCAGTAGGCGCGGCCAACGGCGTTAACCCCATCCCGATAATTATCCCTTGTCATCGCGTCATCGGCGCCAACGGCAAGCTCACCGGTTTCGGCGGTGGTCTCGCTACCAAAGAATACCTGTTAAACCTCGAAGCACAGCGCAGGGCACCTCAGCTTGGGCTGGCTTAAAGGGATAAGGATTATTCCGCAATCCGATGGGTCATTGGGCAGGGTATTCGCAATGGGGATTGAATGGGCAGCTAAATAGGAAAGGCTGAGCTGATTTATAAGCGTTATGGTGTCTTGAGTCAGCAAATCGAATCAAAGTGATCGTTGTCACACCGAATCAGCCCGAAGCTGCGATTCGCAGTTTCATTTGCGGACGATAGCCGTATAATGCATCGATCTTTCACCAGGAGGTTATGCCAATGAGCCTTTTTCAGCGAACCCGACTATCCGGAGTTTCCGGAGCCGTGGCCTGAGCCCACAGCCGTTCTCGCGCAGCAACACCTTCTGTACTCAGCATTAAAGAACTGATCAGCCTGATATAGTCCCGGGCTGCTTGTCCTCGAGAGTACTCCCGCCCGATAACTGTTGTCTGACCAGTCTGCTCAGACCATCAAGTCTCCATTTTTCACCGCAGCAACGATGTTGTTGTATTGGTGATATTTCTTCCAATGGAATTTGACATGACAACAGCAAGAATCAAAAACGCCTGGCAGTTTTTCAGAGAAGCGCTGGCAGGCGACACTGAATTGAATTATACCGAGGGTTCCATCGCTCGGGTCACTGTACTGCTTGCCATCCCCATGATCCTGGAGATGGCCATGGAGTCGATATTCGCCGTGGTAGACATCTTCTTCGTGGCCGGCCTCGGCACCGAAGCCGTAGCCACTGTGGGACTGACCGAGGCGGTGATTACGCTGCTTTACGCCGTGGCCATCGGCCTGAGCATGGGTGCTACCGCCATGGTGGCAAGAAGAATCGGTGAAAAGGACCGCGAGGCAGCCTCGCTGGCAGCAGGGCAAGCGCTGTGGGTGGGGTTGTTCGTGTCTTTGGTCGTGGGTCTCACCGGAATCCTTTTCGCTCCTGACATTCTACGGCTCATGGGTGCCGAGGCGGCGGTCATCGATATAGGGGTGAACTATACCCGGATCATGTTCGGCGGCAGCTTCAGTATCGTGTTCCTGTTTCTGGTCAACGCCATCTTCCGCGGCGCCGGTGATGCCAACCTGGCCATGCGCGCACTTATCCTGGCCAACGGCATCAACATCGCGCTGGATCCCTGCCTGATTTACGGCTGGGGCCCGTTTCCCGAACTGGGCGTGACCGGTGCCGCGGTAGCCACCAATACCGGTCGCAGTATCGGTATTCTCTATGGTCTGTACTATTTGTGTGGCGGTGGCGGACGTATCCGCCTGCAGCTGCAAGACATGGCGCTGAAACTGGGGCTGGCCTGGGCATTGGTGCGCATCTCTCTGGGCGGGGTCGCTCAATACCTGGTAGCGACGGCGAGCTGGGTGTTCCTGGTGCAGATCGTGGCCGATTTCGGCAGTGCCGCCGTCGCCGGCTATACGATCTCGGTGCGCATCATCCTGTTTCTCATTCTGCCGGTTTGGGGCCTGGGCAATGCCTCGGCCACTCTGGTGGGGCAGAATCTGGGTGCCGGTATGCCAGAGCGGGCCGAGACTACAGTCTGGTTCATCGCCCGCTATGGCAGCGTCTACATGGCACTGACTGCCACCGCGCTGTGGCTGTTCGCGCGGGACATCGCGCTGTGGTTCACCACCGAACCCGAGACCGTGGCCTATGCCGTGCAATCCATGCGCATTCTGTCCTATGGATTCGTGTTCTGGGGTTTTGGCATCGCCGTGACCCAGGCCTTCAACGGCGCCGGGGACACCATGACGCCGACCTGGATTAATGTCTTCTGCTTCTGGGTGGTGCAGGTACCCATGGCCTACGTGCTGGCGCTGATGTTGGGGTTCGGGCCGGCGGGAGTGTTTTGGGCCGTGTTTGTTTCTGACATGCTCATTGGTATAGTAGGCGTCCTTCTCTTCCGGCGCGGCACCTGGAAGCAGCGCCTGGTATAGATTTCACGTCATGTTAAGCAGCCAACAACAGATCATCTCCCATGTCCACAGCTGGTTGGACGCTGACAAGCCGGTGTGGCTGTGCACGATCCTCAAGACCTGGGGCTCGTCGCCGCGACCCATTGGCGCCATGATGGCCTGCACGTTGGACGGTGAGCTGGTGGGTTCCATCTCCGGCGGCTGCATTGAGGAAGACTTCCTCGAGCAGCTCCGCGACGGCAGCCTCAAGACGCAGTTCGATGAGGAAGGCGGCAGGCCGTTTAAAGTCAAATACGGCATGACGGAAGAAGAACAGGCGCGTTTGCGTCTGCCCTGTGGTGGCCAGCTGCATGTGCTGCTGGAATTCATCGAGCCCAATACTGCCAATCGGGCGGTCTTCACCCGACTGCATGATGACCTGGAAAATCACACCCAAGTGAGCCGTGTCATCGATCTCGAGACAGGAGAGATATCGGTGCGCGATCAGTCCGATGAAGACGCCGTGGTCATTGACGACGGTGTCATGACACACAGTTTGAGTCCAATGTACCGTTTGCTGCTGCTTGGCGCCGGTGATGTGGCCAGATACGTTGCCGAGATGGCCCTGGCGCTGGAGTACGATGTGACTCTCTGTGATCCTCGCCCCAAGTATCTGGACAACTGGTTCGTGCCCGGTGTTGAAACCACTTCCCGACTGCCGGACGACGTCGTGCGTGAGCACTTTAACAATCCCTACAGCGCGGTAATCGCGCTTGCCCATGACCCCAGAGTGGATGACATGGCCTTGATGGAGGCGCTGAAGACCGATGCCTTCTACGTCGGTGCCATGGGCTCGGAGCGCACATCGGCTGCCCGCCGGGAACGCCTGCCCGAGCTTGGCCTGACCAGGGACGAAATCGAAATTTTGCATGCCCCGATCGGGTTTCAGATCGAAAGCAAGACCCCGGCCGAAATCGCTATTTCAATCATGGCCGAGGTCACCGCGGTACGCCACGGAATCAGCCCCGTCATTTGAGTTCAGTCAGGCGCTACTGATTAACTTCCCGCTCGATTCCCATTGCCTCCATGACCTCGAGGCGGCGGGCACCGGCGAGGATGCCGATGATGCCGTAATTGCCCTCATGACAGGCGTACTCATACACCGGTTCCTGCATGCGGGTGATGGGCATCTCGCCGCTCCATTGCGCGGAGTAGATCGAAGGATCGTCGACAGTAAATCCATAAATCAGCTTATCCGGATTCTCGAAGCGGAAGGTCTCGAACACCGTCAAATTATCCGTGGAGGCACCCATATAGGTCTGCCACGGATTGTAGTTTCTGGTTTCGACGACCAGGGTGTCGCCTTCCCAGCGGCCAATGGAATCTCCCATCCAGCGCTGTTGCGACGCCGACCGTAACTCATCGCGATCGTCCGTGATCTTGATAATGCGGGCATCGTTTATCATTTCCACGGTAATTACCACGTAGCCCGGCGATTGGTGCACCATAAAATGACTGTTATACATGACCGGAGTCATTACCGGGCCAGAAGAGTTGCCAAAAGAAAGCAGGCAGCGCTCGCCAAGGCTGCGTCCCTCCGGACCTTCGTCACTGCGACTGAAGCTGGGTCTAAAGCCTTCAACACGCTCGGGGATGCGCCCATTAGACGGGTCGATGATGGCCGAGGTGCGGTACTCGCCGTCGATAGTGGGCAGGAACATCCCACGATCGGTCCAGAACAGGTCGTAATTACCAACCGGAGGCAGGGCTTCGGCTGCCGGCGCCGGGCGATCGGGATCCAGTGGTTCGTTGTCTTCCTCCACGGCTTCCTGGGCGGCACGCTCCAGCCTGCGCGCCTCTTCTTCGGTAAAGGCCCTCTGGTCACTCAACTCGCGGGCGCGTTGGAAAGGCATGACCGTGTTGTTGCGCCAGTAGCCCTGAAAGTCGGGAACACCCCAGACCGTGCGCGGAATGTCGGACTCTTGCGCCCAGACCGGCAGAGCCAGGAAGGCGATCATACTGAGCACTGAGAAGCCAAATTTCATTTTTAATCTCCCGGGTTAATAAACGAATGTAACTTATTGTAAAAAAGCCGTTTTATCTCTAAATTCAAATTAGCAATTTAAATTAGATTCAGGGCCTGCATAAGGTCGGCCTGAGTAATAGTGTGACAGATTCACGATTGGATTACCGCTCTTGACGCCATGGGTATTGGCCCAGTTGCAACCAGAACGCTGCTCTGAATCCATGCACTAAACCGTAATCTTCCCTGGCTGAATCGAGCAGAGAATCAGTCGCGATTCCCGCCTCTAATAGCTCAATTACCAATCAATCGAAGCGGCGCTCTGTATACCAGCCCACGGCGCGAGAAGTTTCATCAACACGGTCGGCGACGTCGAGTATCAGCGCGAACAGTGCCATGCGGACCAAAACGCCGTTGTCAGTCTGACGAAAAATAGCCAGATTCGGGTGCTGATTAAGGTCATTGTCCAACTCGTTGGCGTCCGCTCTGGAATCCCGGGGCAGGGGGTGCATGATGACCGTATTGGGCTGGCAGTTGCGAGTATAGATGGCCTGATTGAGTCGGAATCGTCCCCGGTAGATATCCGCCTCCAGTTTGGTGGTAAAGCGTTCCTCCTGGATGCGGGTCAGATAAACGGTGTCGTTGCCGGCCAGGCCGCGCTCCATGTCTTCTGTTTCAATCACCTCATGTCCAGCCGACCGCAGAGTTTCTACAATGGCCGCCGGCATGCACAGCTCGCTGGGTGAAATCAGTGTGAACTTGATGTCGTTAAATAGCACCAGCAACTGGGACAGGGAATGGACGGTGCGGCCATGCTTGAGATCTCCCACCATGGCGATGTGCATACCGTCAATCTGTGCGCCCTTGTACTGCAGCTCGTTCTTAATCGTGTAGAGATCGAGGAGCGCTTGAGAAGGGTGCTCGTTGGGTCCGTCACCGCCGTTGATCACTGGCACTCGGCTCGCCTTAGCGAATTCTGCGACCGAACCTACCTGAGGGTGGCGCATGACAATCACATCGCTATAGCCGCTCAACACGCGGGCGGTGTCGTGCAGTGATTCTCCCTTGGAAATCGATGACGCCTTCACATCGGTGGTTTCACGCACGTGGCCGCCGAGAAGGTTGAATGCACAGCCGAAACTCACCCGGGTGCGGGTGCTCGGTTCAAAGAACATATTGCCGAGAATAGCGCCTTCGAGGGCGTGCGTAGCGAGCTTGCGATCGGCATAGGGGTGCATACTGTCAGCAACGCGGAATATGGTGTCGACGTCCTGTCGATCAAACTGCTGTACGCTGAGGATATGGGCGCCGCGGAAATCCATGATATTAAGCTACCTGCGTGGCCCGGAGGCTATCAAATCGGGCTTGGCGAGCCTGGTCGGATACTACTACAAACAGGGAGGCAGACAAATTATTGCAATCGCTTTTCTATAATCTGCCCACGGTGTCTCTAGCGCATTTCATTGCTGTCCCACAGTTAAAGCCGTTTTTCGCGGTGCGCAATAGCAGCTTCGAACGCTCCGCCCGGCAGTTAGCTTGTGCCGCTGCGGACCACGCCCCTCCGGGCTATC
>JGI12109J20283_10182975_pt1 | contig 80316 bp, 66 predicted proteins | sample ElkSlonscriptome_12_FD_20283 | JGI IMG/M metagenome (IMG submission 20283) | reverse complement strand
GAACCGGCTGAAGCCGGGACTCCCGCTCCGGGGCCGTCGCCCCATGACCAACCCGTTTCAGACAGGCTCTAACTTGTTCTGCGGCTTTGGCGCGCATGGGTGCAGAAAATTTTCGTTGTAGTACTACTCAGGGACTTCTTCCAGCAGGTCAATGCTGGTCGTCTGTAAGGCCTTTGCCGGCGGCGCCGGCGTTGCGGTATCAATCCGCCGCACTTGATTGTGCCAATACTTCAGCACCGTATCGTAGGATACCCCCGACTCTTCCTGCAGTCGCCGGATTGTGTAGCCCTTCGCTTCCGCAACTGTGCGGACGCGCAATCGCAGCATCCGAATGCCTTTCTCTTCAACCAGATCTGAGTAGATTATAGTGGCCAACGGTACTGGTGGGGTATGTACGCAGGGGTGAGATGGAATTGCCGTTCGGGCCTTGCTGGTGTGACTACTGTTCATCTTCTGTGCCGAGAAGTTCGGTTTTAACCTCTTCCAGGCGGATGCCCTGCCCTGTCCGAAACTGTGCATGGGCGCGTTTCACCCGTTCAAGAAACCGGGGATCGTTTTCTAACTGGTAGTCAAACAGATCGTCTTCATCGGTAAACCCGCGCAGAAACCCGACCGGTTTGCCATTCTTGAGAATCAGAATATCTTCCTCCTCGGCAAGCTTCAGATAGTGGGCCACATCATGCTGTAAATCGGTAACAGAGACTGTCTTCATCATGTTACTCCTCTTGCGTTGCCGGTGTGTCGAGTTCGGTCAGGATACCTTCCCGTTCAAGCCATTCGGCAGCCTGGGATTTGGCGATGACCGCGATAATTTCAACAACCTCGTCCACAATATCGTAGAAGACGCGAATATCGTCAACACGTAAGCGATACTGCGGGTGTGCCAGATTGCGCAAACGTTTGATCCGACTCTAGCTCTCCATAGCTGGTTCATAACGTAAATGAAGTTCAATCGCATCAAAGACCTTCCGCCGTTCAAAGGATCGAAGTGCTTGAATATCCCGTCGGGAGTCGTCACTTAGTTCGATCTCATATGGCATACAGAAGCCTCAATAACATACTGGTCAATTAGTATTCTGACTTGCCCATTATGATAATCATATTGTAGCATACAGGCGCTGACAGTAGAGTTAATACGGTGGAGACCTGGCACCGTGTTCTATTCTTCTCCCGCTCCATTTCGCATTGAGGCCATAGTCTCATCCATAACCCAGTGAGCATCGAAGGAATAGTAGCGATACTGTCAGTCGGAGCGAAGGATGGTGTCCAGCACTGCCAGGACTGGTGTAAGTGTTTGTACTCGATCAATACTGGGTAGTAACGGCAAAGTCCACGTCGATAGTATAATTAAAACCCTTCAGTGTTCCAGTCTGAATCTATTGACATCATCCGTCATAAGCCTTCCCAACTCTCACTCCCGCACCAACTCCCACCCATCAGTCTCCGGCACATACCGATAGCGCGCGATCACCTGCTGCTGTTCGGAGACGGCGCGCAGGTTGAAGTTGAAGGGAACGATATACAACTGCATGGTTTCGCGGTCGAAGCTGATCCGGCGGATTTTGGGTTCACCCAGACCGGCGGCGGTGTCGGCCACGGCGAGTTCGGTGCGAATCTCGCCCACCGCGTGCCCCGCTTCGTCCAGCGCGACCGAGGCCAGCGTTGACTCGCGCGCCAACCCGAAGTAGAGCCGCTTCCCATCCACCCCGCGAAATATCCCCAGGCCAATCGCATCCACGCCCACGACCTCATCCGTCGTTGTCCCGGTCGCCAGGTCTACCCGGACGATCCGGCCCTGCTCTTCTGCCAGCGTTGATCCGGCGGCGGTGCTGACATAGAGCGCATCACGCTCGCAGTCGTAGGTCAGGCCCAGGATGCCAAAGGGGTTCTGCGGCGAGGGCGACGGCGCATCGGGCAGGGTGACGAAAGGCTCCATCTCGCCAGTTACGCTATCCACCCGGTAGATCGTGTTCTGCGTGTCGGGCGGGTTATCACTGACGGCGGTGCGCGGTACCGGCGCGCTGTAGATATTCCCCTCCCGGTCCAGCACAAACGGGCCCAGCGTCCCGGCAGCATCCCAGGAGGGCTCCTGATGCAGATCGCGCTGCTCCAGCGGGGCAGTGAGCGGCAAGCGGCCATCGAAGATCACCAGGCCGGCATAGTTGCGCTCACTGGTGCTGATGCCGAGCCGGTCCTGGTAGCCCAGCCGCTCACTGAACTTAGGGGTTCCCCGACAATCCATCACCCCGCCGATGGTTGCCGCGGCGGGCCGGCTATGGTCGTCGTTGCCAATCGCACGCCTACCCAGCAGCCACCAGCCGACCCCGGCCAGACTGATCGCCAGCACAATCCCCAGCGCAACCCAGACTGATCGCGTTGGCTGCTGTTTTGTCGCGCGTACGGGGGGGGAGGCAACCGGCTTGCCGTGCTGTGCCCGTTTCGTTTTCTGTGAAGAAGATCTCCGTCGGCTCATAATTTCCGCTCCAATGTAACTTTGCCACCGAGAACACCGAGAACACCGAGGTGTGTCTGTTGGTTCATTCTGGTGGTTCAAAGACGACTACGACGACTTCAGTTGTGGGCAAACTGACCTCAAATCTTGACTGTAGTTTGCCACCGAGAACACCGAGGTGTGTCTGTTGGTTCATTCTGGTGGTTCAAAGACGACTACGACGACTTCAGTTGTGGGCAAACTGACCTCAAATCTTGACTGTAGTTTGCCACCGAGAACACAGAGAACATCGAGGGATGTATGCGGTAGTTCAATTCTGGTGGTCCAAAGACGGCTACGATGATCTACAGTTACAATTGAATTTATTGTGAATATTGACTGTAGTTTGCCACCGAGAACAGCGTCTGTTCATGCGTTGAACCTGCAACCTGCAACCTGTACCCTGTACCCTGTACCCTCATCACTGAACCGGCACAAACATCGGCCCGGCGGCACAGGGCCAGACCTGCGGCACAAACACGCCATCCTCCAGCAGCGCGTCGGCCCAGCAATAGCGGGAACCCGGCTCGTCGGAGTTTTTAAGCTGTGGCACATACCAGATCACCAGCGGCGCATCCCCTAGCGGTTCCGCCGGATCGATAAAGCGCTCCGGTCCCTGGCGCTCATCCGTATTGCAGCAGTCCCCCAGCGTCGGCAGATCGCTCGCGCCCTCGTCCTGGTCAGGGTGGCCCCGACTGACATACAGGTAGGCATTATCGCCCCGTCCGCTGTCGTCAAACTGGCCCTGCCCCGGCTCGATATACCAGCCGTTGCCCGCGCCATCGCTGAGGCGATACTGGTAGCCCTCCGGCGTGTAGGTGGTCGTCTCCTGCTGCAGTTGCCACCCTTCGCGCTCCCAGGTCTGCCAGCCGGTCCCGCTCCACTCCGCAAACTCCGCCTGCGCCGGCGCGGGCGCGATGCGCATAAGCGGGCGGTAGGTGCCGTCATCCCCGCAGCCCCGTCCGTCGTTGATCAGCATTACCCGAAAGCGACCATCACGGTAGAACTCGTAGCGCTGCCGATAGGCATAGTTGCAGGGCACCGGCCAGAACTCACTGCGAAAGCGCTGCACCAGCGCAAAGCCCTCGGTACCGTCCGCCCCGGTAATTGGTTCAACCTGCGGCCCATTCCAGGCGACCACCGCCGCCGCTGAGAAGACCGGGCAGCCCAGCGCATCGCTGTAGCCAAAGCCCTCACGCGAAGAGTAGCTGATATGAATATCCACCAGCTTGGCGCTATCGAGCACCGGTTTTCCGTTGAAGGAGACATCCGCCACGCGCAGCCCATCCGAGTTGGTCAGGATGTAGCTCATCTCCCAGCCATCGCGTTCAAGAAACGTCTCTTGCCGGCAATATGTGCTGGTGACAACACTGTCCTGGAGGCGCTGTTCCGTAACCGGCATGCGGCTGGACTCGCCCAGGTCGGTCCAGCGCAGCCCGATGATGCTGTAGGCCGTCAGATCGACGATCACCCAGAGCGCGCGTTCGCCCCACACAAAAATGGGCGCGACGCAGAGATGGCGCGAACGCTCACAGGCGGTTGCCTGGAACTGCACCTTCATCTGCGGCTGGTGGATCATCCCGGCATCGGGCTCCAGTTCCAGCGCCGCGCGCACTTCGGGCGTGGCCAGGGCAATCTGCGCCCCCAGGTCCATCAGATGCTGCGGCACAACCGTGGGCTGGGTTTCCGGCAGCACCTGTACATCAATGATCATCTGCGCGTCCGAGTCGGCGACGGCGAGGATGGTTTTGTTGTCGGCAAAGTTGTAGAGTTCCACCCGGTAGCAGGTGCTACTGCCACAAACGGCGGTCGCGGGGGTGATATCCGCCGGGCCAAGCGGGTAGACGCCAAACACCTCGGTGCGCATCGGCTGACCATCAGTGGTGTAGATCGCTGCCTGCACCCGCTCATCCAGCACTGCCAGATCTTGCGCGGTCTGCGCCGGTTCTTCCAGTCCGGCGAGGGTCAGGATCGGCTGGGGACGCGCCAGGGCCGCCTCAACCTCGGCCATGCGCTCTGCCAGGAGCGGCACCTGCTCTGGCGCGGGGGTGCTGCGCTCAACCAGTTGGCCCACCTCGCCGGGGGTGGGAGTGGCCCGCGTTACCGGCGTGCGCGGCGCGGCGGGTGCGGTCGGCTCCACCGCCGTGGATGCACAGCCGACAATGGTCAGCAGCAGAATTACTAGAATAATGCGACTCTTCGACATTGCGTACTACTCCATCTTGACATCACTCAGAGCCCATTATACACTCAGCATAACGCTGATAGTGACGTTCAGACCAATGACCTATAGCAATCCTAAATTGGTTGTAAACTTCTCAATGTCTTGCCTGGCATTAGGAAGCGTTGGAGTAAAAGCTGCGATTTACAACTCAGTTAGGACTGCTATACATCACCCGCGAATGGAGTTGCGATACCGGTGCGCCACCTGCTCTTGCTCCTCTTCCTCATAACCCTGGCCGCAGCAGTTCCGGCATGTGCGCCTCCCCCCACACCCGACACGTCTGTCTATGCCTGGCGACTGCCGGAGGGGGTTGCGCCGCCGCCCGGTGCCACCGACCAGGCCGCCATCATCGAACTGGGGCGCTACCTCTTCTATGAGCGGCGGCTCTCCGGGAATGGCACGCTGGCCTGTGCCTCCTGCCACCGGCAGGAACTGGCCTTTAGCGATGGGCGCGCGACGCCGGTTGGCGCAACGGGTGCGCCGCTGGAGCGCAACGCACCGGCCCTCCTGAATGTGGGCTACCTTGCTACCCTGAACTGGGCCGATCCCGGCCTGACCAGTCTGGAACAGCAGATCCCGTTGCCGCTCTTTCACGAACATCCGCCGGAGATGGATGCGGCTGCACACCGGGAGGCAATCCTGGCCCGCCTGCGCGCTGACCGCGCTATGGCCCGGCGCTTTGCCGCCGCCTTCCCCGCCGATGCCGATCCGCTTCGCTGGGAACGGATCACCGAGGCATTGGCGGCCTTTCTGCGCACGCTGGTTGCACGTAACACGCCCTATGACCAGTTTGTCTATCAGGGGGATACGACTGCGTTATCGCCGGCTGCCCAGCGGGGCATGCAACTCTTCTTTGCGCCCGGGCCGGCATGCGGGCACTGCCACGTTGATCTGCGCCCACCCGAGCAGGCCGGGCCGCCGCGCTGGGCTGACCTGGGCTATCTCTCGAATGGTGCGGGACGCAGTCCGGATCACGGCCTGGCCGCACAGACCGGCCGCCCGGAGGATGTCTACCGTTTTCGGGTGCCCCCGCTCCGCAATGTCGCCGTAACCGCGCCCTACATGCACGACGGCAGCCTGCCGACGCTGGAGGCGGTCATCCGCTTCTACGCGTCTGGAGGCCGCCAGGGAGCCGGGCAGGAGCCGCACCGTGCCGCCGCCCGCCACCCACTTGTTGCCGGATTCGTACTCAGCGATGGTGATCGCCGGGATCTGCTGGCCTTCCTGGAAGCGCTCACAGACCAGGACGCGCTGACCGACCCACGTTTTAGCGATCCGTTTGCCGGAGAAGAGTGACCGTGCGTCATGCCTGACGGATCTGCTCTACTGCTGCGGCGGATCAACCCACTGCTCCCCCCATGCCGCAATCGCCTCGATCACCGGGCGCATAGCCCGCCCCTTCTCGGTCAGGGTGTACTCAACCCGTACCGGTGTCTCGGCAAAGACACGCCGCTCCAGCAACCCGTCGTTCTCCAGGTCTTTCAGTCGCTCGGAAAGCACCCGGTCGCTCACAACTTCCAGCCGCTCGGCCAGTTCGCTAAAGCGTAGCGGTCCCGGCATTAAAATTTTCAGGATCAATCCGGTCCAGCGGCGCGCCAGGATCTCAATCGCATGCTGGTAACGCGGACAGATCTGCTCACTATAGCGCATAAAAGCCCCCTTTGGCTCAGTTCTCAGTTCTCAGTTCTCAGTTCCGAGTGTTGAGTGTTGAGTGTTGAATTCTCAAAGCCTGCCTGAAAAGGGTGTGTCATAGGAATATTGGCCTGGCACCCCGTCCCGCCTGTCATGCTGGATAGTTCTTGAACAAGAGGTCGGAGCGGGGGAACTGGATGGAGATCCCTCCCGCACGGCCCTGGAACAGGAGTCCCGGCTTCAGCCGATTCCGGCCGCACACCGGCTGAAGCCGGGACTCCTGGGGCGCTGTCCGGTGTCTCCGGGCAACCAGCATGGACGTGTGACCGACGCGAATCACCTTTTCAGACAGTCTCTCAATCCCTGGTTTCTGGTTCTTAGTCTCGGTTTCTGGTTTTTAGTTCTCAGTTTCTGGTTCTCGCTTCCCCAATTCTTAATACTAACAAAAAAGAAGCTACTTGACAAAGAGAAGTTTATATGGTATGTTCTTTCTAAACGAGCTAACAAATCGGAAGCAGCTTATCTAAAGGAAGTTCTACACGGAGGAATGTAATGGCAATCAATGTTCAGGTCGTATTTTACAGCACCTACGGCCACATCTACCAGATGGCCGAGGCGATTGCGGAAGGTGCGCGCGAAATCCCGGATGTCGAAGTGGCGCTCTACCAGGTGCCCGAAGTGATGCCCGATGCCGTCCTGGAGCAGATTGGCGCGAAGGCAGCACGGCAGGCATTCGCGCATATCCCGGTGATTGACCCCGATCAACTGGCCGAAGCCGATGCGATCATCTTTGGCACACCCACCCGCTTTGGCAACATGGCCGGGCAGATGCGCAACTTCCTTGACCGGACGGGCAACCTCTGGCAGACCGGCGGACTGGTTGGCAAGGTCGGTAGCGTCTTTACCTCCACCGCTACCCAGCATGGCGGGCAGGAGACGACAATTACCAGCTTCCACAGCACGCTGCTGCACCATGGTATGGTTATCGTCGGCGTACCCTACACCGAGCAGCGGTTGATGAACATGGAAGAAATCACAGGTGGTACGCCCTACGGAGCTTCGACGCTGGCCGGGCTTGACGGATCGCGCCAACCGAGTGAAAATGAACTGGCGATTGCGCGCACTCAGGGACGGTATGTTGCCCGGATTGCGCGCCAACTGCGGTATGGCAGTTAGCCCTATTAATTGCGCCAGATCCCTGCGGAAGAGTGCAGATGCTGCACACCTTCCGCAGGTTCCGTTTGTCTTGATCACATTTGATAGCAATCAATGTAAGTTCTGTAAAATAAATACGACGTACGCGGTGCGGCATTTGGACCACGAAAGCCACGAAATGAGCGAAAAACGCGAAACGACCCGTGCTGATATGCGTTACGCGAGCTTGTGTTTGACAGTGGATATTTCCTCCGGCAGGGCGGAAGAAACTGGTTCTGTTTCGCAAAAATTTGCACAAAGTGCAAATTTTTGCGAAACAGAAAAAAGAGTATCATGCTGCCGCAGGCGAATCGGGCTTCCATCGGGTCAAACGTCCGGTTTGCATGCCTACCGCGTACGTCCTGTAAAATAACGATAGGGAGAGATGTGACCGATCAGCCGACACCACGCGAACGCGGCTACCGCATGCCTGCCGAGTGGCATCCGCACCAGGCGACCTGGCTCTCCTGGCCGCATAATGTCGAAACCTGGCCCGGCAAGCTGGAACTGATCCTGCCGGTGTATGCGCAGATGGTTGCAGCCCTGGCCCGCTCGGAGACGGTACATATCAACGTGAATGACGCCGCAATGGAAGTGACCGCCCGGGCATGGTTGCAGCAGGCGGGCGCGCAGGGCGACATCCGCTTTCACCACTTCCCCACCAACGATGCCTGGTGCCGCGATCATGGCGCAATCTTTGTTCACCAGACGGCGGATGCCACGCAACCCCGGCTCGCCGCGACCGATTGGGGCTACAACGCCTGGGGTGATAAATATCCGCCCTACGATCAGGACAACCAGATCCCGGCACGGATGGCGGAATACCTGAATGTGCCGCGTTTCGCGGGCGGCATGATCCTCGAAGGTGGCTCAATCGATGTTAACGGCGCGGGGTTGCTGCTGACGACCGAAGCCTGCCTGCTCAACCCGAACCGCAACCCCACCCTGAACCGCACGCAGATTGAGCAGCGTCTGCGCGATATGCTGGGGGTCGAGCAGATCCTCTGGCTGGGGGATGGCATCGTTGGGGACGATACCGATGGGCATGTGGATGATCTGGCGCGGTTTGTCGCCCCCGACACCATTGTCACCATTGTCGAAGATGATCCCGCTGATGCAAACTACGCGGTGTTACAGGAGAACCTGGCGCGGCTGCGGGCAATGCGCGACCTGAACGACCAGCCGTTGCGGATCATCACTCTGCCGATGCCGCCTGCCGTCATCTGCGAAGGGCAGCGCCTGCCCGCCAGTTATGCCAACTTCTATATCGCTAATCGCGTCGTTCTGCTGCCCTGCTTTAACGCCCCAACTGATGAACCGGTCCGGCAGATCCTGCAAGACCTCTTCCCCACCCGCGACATTGTTTGTATCGACTGCACCGACCTGGTCTGGGGACTGGGCGCATTTCACTGCCTGACCCAGCAGGTGCCCGCAGCGCTGTAAGGCAGCATGCGATTTGTCCACCAGGTTACGTTCTTCCTGATGGAGTCCCACATTACCGTCCCCACTGCTACCACCAGATTATTTGCCTTTCGTATAAAAAATGAGGTTTGTAATGCCTACTTCGCAGGTTCCCCGCCACACCGCGCGTTCCGGACTGCGGCTGCGCGCTATGCTCTGGTTGCCCCTCGTTCTGTTGATTATGAGTTTTGTCCCGGCCCACTCAACCGTCACCGCTGCCGATGCGGCGGTAGCCGCGGCGGAGGTGACGCCGTTGATCTTTATTCCCGGAGTGATGGGGAGCTACCTTGACGAGGTTGATGCGAATGGCGACCGCACCAACCGCTGGCCGCTCGGTCTCGGCAAGGATCGGCTCTCACTCGACCCGGCAGGCCCGACCTATAACATCATTGCCACCGATGTGATCCGCGACCCCGTTCCCCTGATGAGCAGCGATGATGTCTACCAGCCGCTCCTGGCAATGCTGACCGACCCGGCACGCGGCGGCTACCGCGAGTATGATGTCGCCGGTCAGCCCGCGCGGCGCACCACCAGCGGCTGCGATGTTGCCGGCCAGCGCACGAACCAGCCGACGCTGTTTGTGTTTGCTTACGACTGGCGTAAGAGTAACAGCGAAAATGCCGCCCGTATCGCCGAGTATGTCGGTTGCATCCAGCGCTTCTACCCCGATACACGCGTGAACATCCTGGCGCACAGCATGGGCGGCATCCTGGCCCGCCGCTACATTCTGGACTATCCCGGCCAGGTTGAGAAGCTGATCACCGTCGCAACGCCCTGGCTGGGCGCGCCCCAATCGCTTGCGGCCCTCGAAACCGGGCAGAATGGCTTTCTCCCGTTTATGATCACCGACAGCCAGTTCAAAGATCTGTCCGAGTTCTTCCCCAGCGCCCACGAGTTGCTGCCGAGCCGCTCCTACTTCAACCTGGGCGGCCGGCCCTTCTATGAGGATGGCTGGGATATCGACGGCGATGGCCGGACGCGCGAGAGCTACACCTACGACCAGCTTATCCCCTTGCTGGACCGCCGCTATCCGCGTAGTACGCCGGGAACGACTGGTGCCACCTTCCACGATTGGGATGGTCAGGATAACTGGACCAGCGATCAGAGTGATGTGGAGTACTACCATATCGTCGGCATCAGGAAGCTCGACGACACCCTGGGCAGCATCTACAGTGTTATTCGCGTGCGCTGTAGCATCCTGGGCATCTTCAACTGCAAGCCGCACCAGGAATTTGACACCACCCGACCGGCGGCGATGGTGCGGGGCGATCAGACGGTGCCGCTGCTCAGTGCGGCGCGGGTAGCGAATGTCGTGACGGATATTCCCTGCACGCCCGGCGGCATTCCCGGCGCGGGGTTCAACGCGCCCGGCAGCATTATCTACCCCATCTGTTCACAGTCCACCGACCGGGCCGAGCTTGAGCGGGCGGAACATACCGGCCTGGTGAAGAACCCGGAAGTGCATGCGCGCCTGCGGGTCATCTTAGGGTCGTCACCGGCCCAACTCCAGGCAGTTACCGGGCAGGATGCCGAGCCGCTGCCCCCGGCCGATGCGGCCTACTATCTGCGGCTGTCCGGCACGGAGGCGGTTACGATCACTGATGCGGCGGGTGTCAGCACGCAGGCGGTGAGCCCGAATAACAATCTCCAGCAGGAACTCCCGGAGGTCACTACCTACCGCCTGGCAGCCGACGCCCACCTGGTTGTGCTGCCGCTGCGCCAGGACTATACCATCACCTTCCCCGTCGGTACCGATCCGCTGGCATTGGAGTTGACCGCCGGAGACGGCACAACGAAAACGCGGGCCATCCGCTACCAGGATCTGACCTTCCCAACCGGCGGCACAGTACGACTTGACATAACGCCACTGGATGTCGCCGATTTGCAGTTCGATGGTGATGGCGATGGGCAGTTCGAGACCAGCATTGCCCCAACCATAGCAGTTGACGGTAATCGGGCAAATGATCTCCTGCCTCCAACGCTGACCGGCAGCAGCAGCGGGCCGACCTCCGGTGTTACAGTGACACTAACCGCTACCGACAGTGGCGTCGGGGTGCAGGCGGTCTACTACTCGCTCGATGGGGACACCTACCAGCGCTACACCGGCCCCATCCAGGTGGACGTGGCGCAGACGCCGGTCCTGTACGCTTTCGCCGATGACAATCTTGCCAATCGCTCCAGTCTCTACACGCTCCGACTGGGTCAGCCGGTCTATCTCCCCCTGGTGCAGCGCTAACATGCGCGAACGGTTTTCTCCCCGGCCGAGTGGAAGAGATGCCCTTTCCACCCGGCCGGAACCCCACTCTGCCGCGACTCGCTGACCTATGACCGGCCGGAACCTGATAAGAATGCCCGATAACCCGCTTGTGACTCGGTGTATAGCCTGGCGTGTATGGCGGTGGTACTAGCGGCGTCTAACCCTTTGTGCTATTTACTCTAACGCTACAACATGTTACAGTCGTAGCCGGGGATTGTGTGCAGTCCTCATTTTTTCTCTGTTGCAGCGCGTATCGTCTGGGGCAGTATAAGCCGGCTACACCAGAATTGGGCCTACCGGAACACGAATTTCTCCATCCCTAATCAGACCATTCATCACATACCCGCAGGAAGGAGATCATGCTATGTCGAAGTCAATCTTACAAACATCACTCCTGGTGCTGCTGCTGCTGCTTGCCACGGCCTGCGGTCAGAGTCAGGCTGAACCGGTCGCGCAGGAGCCCGCCGCAGCAACGGCGACTCCGGAAGAATCAGCCGACACAGTAGATGCACCAACGTCCACACCAACTGCTGAACCAACCACAACCCCTACTCCGGAGCCGACCACAACGCCTACCGCTACCCCGGCACCGCCGTCCGATACTTCAGAAGGGGCGCAGGCTGCCCTGACGGCAGCGCTGGCGCAATCGCTGGATGCGCAGGTCTTTCGCATGGATCTGGATCTGGCCGTGACCGGGTTGCCCCCCGAGGCGATGATGATGCTGGGCAATGTTTCGCTCAATCCCAATCAGCCTACGTCACTGCTCAATGTCACGGGCGAGTTTAACAACAACAACACGCGCGTAGAGGTAACCGGATTGCTGACTATGTTCCTGGAGATGGACCCGGACAAAGGTCTGGAGTTTATACAGTATAATGGGCAATCCTACATTCACGGACCAGTGGCATTCCTGGGCGCGCCCGAAGATCGCTGGTACCGGGGTGAGCAGAGTCTGGGCAGTATGTCGAGTGTGCCCGTGACACCCGACGCGTTCCGCGAAGAACTGGATATGGTTGAACTTGAGATGTTCATCGAGGTATTCGACTTTGTCCTGACCGGCAGCGAGTCGCTTGACGGCCGGCAGTGCGATGTCTACACGATGGACCGGGAAGCGACTCTCCGCGCAATTGAAGAACTGAACAGCATGTCCGGCAGCGATATGTCCGGCAGCGGCCAGGATTTTAATCCCAATGATATCGAGGCGGCGGAGGTCAAAAGCTGGGTCTGCGAGGACGGCTATCTCCATCAGTTGGAGATCTTTGTCGAAGGAACCAGCCCGGATATGCCGGAGCAACTGATTGGCGTTAACTTTATCGTGCATATGCACGATTTCGATGGGGATATCAACATTGTCGAGCCCGCCGATGCCATCGCGCTGGAACAGCCGGATCTGGGCGCATCACCCTTCTTCGGCGGAGGTGATTTCTTAGAGGATGTCGGTGAACCGGAGATAGCGCCGGGCATGCCGACAGCGACAGTCTTTAATGGTGGTAATATTCGGAGTGCGCCCTCTCTCCAGGGAGCCGTGCTCGGTCAGCTCCAGGCGGGCGAAACTGTGCGGCTTCAGGAGCAGACGGCAGACGGCACATGGTACCGGGTCGAAGCACCGGCAACGGCCGGGTGGGTCAGCGCAACCCTGCTGACAGTTGACCCGGCAGTCGCGGCCCAGGTTCCCGTGACTGGGCAGGCCGCACCGGCTTTGCCGGTTGTTCCAGAGGAACCGGAGGCAGCGGTGGCACCGTCCGATCCAACCGGGTTAACCGCGACGGTCTTTAACGGCGGTAATGTACGCGCATTTCCCACCCTTCAGGGGAAGGTCATGGATCAAATCCATGCCGCCGAGACGGTGCAGTTAGTGGCGAAAACGTCTGATGGTTCCTGGTATAAGATTACCAATCCGCGCAACCAGACCGGGTGGGTCAGCGTAACGCTGCTGACAGTTGACCCGGCAGTTGCGGCCCAGGTTCCCGTGGCAGTACGGTAAGGCTAGACCGTGTCCACCGGGTATGTGGACATTCGCCGGTTGTGCCATCGGGAAGACAGTTCGCTCAGAAGGTACGTGGTTCGCCGTGAGTGCGTATGTTCCGCCTTGTCAAAGGCGGAACATACCAATAAATTGACACAGGTTACGCGGTGCTCGTTCAAACCGGGCGTTTGACTCGGTGGAAGCCCGATTCGCCTGCGGCAGCATGGTACTTGTTTTTTCTTTTTCACAAAACATTTGCACAACGTGCAAATGTTTTGTGAAAAAGAATGGAAATCTTCCGCTCTGCCGGAGGCGATAACCCCCGCCAAACGTGGGATCGTCTGATACCTATCAGCATTGGCCGTTTCGCGGGTTTCGCTCATTTCGTGGTGTTCGTCGTCCAAACGCCCACCGCGTACGACCTGTAAATTGAATTATGCTGCTACCCACTTAACCCGAGTTGCCGGGTAGCTCCAGCGCCCTGATCGCGTACTTCCTGATGTTTGGCGGCAACATCCGGCTATGGTTCATGTTGACCTAAGTGAAAGGAAAGCAATGGCACCTTTCTCGCACCCTTCAGACGCTCAGCCCGATCTGAGTGAGCTCCAGGAACGAGCATTGCAACGGCGGCAGCGCTATGCGCGCGCAGGCAAACTGGCCCGTCCCCTGCTGACGTTTGTCGTTGTCGGCATCAGTCGTCTGTGGAACTGGGTATCTACCTGGAAACTCGCTCCGCGTACCCTGCTGCACCTGTTCATCGTGGTTCTGGTGGTATTGACCGGCATCGTCAGTCGGCTACCGGCCGATATGCTGACGACCAACCGGACAAATTCGGCTAGCACCGGCAACTTCCTGTCCGATCTGGTCGCGCCCGTCTTCCCGGCATCGTCAGAGTACGAGTACACCGGCGATACCCCCGTTCCCGATGAGGCGTTTGCCGCCATCGATGCGCTCCCCGTGATTGAATCCCAACCCCGGTTGCACGGGCCATTCACGACCGTTGCGAATACGGTCGTTGACAGCGCCGGCATCCGCGCCGGGCCCGGCACCGAATATGACCAGCTTGGCACACTGTCCATAGGCACAGCGGTGCAGGTGGTTGCGCGTCATGGCGACTGGTTTCAGGTACGCGGACGTGGCGGGGAGATCTTCTGGGTAGCGGCCGAGTTGCTGAATGTCAATGCAACGGCCCGCGAGATTCTCCCCGAAGCTGCCACTATTCCCACACCACCACCACCCCGAGTGGGTACGGTCAACACATCCAATCTGGCCCTGCGCGATGGGCCGGGCACAACGTATGAGGGATTAATTCGGCTGGCGAATGGAACCAGCCTGGAACTGCTGGCACGCTATGGCGACTGGCTGCAGGTCCAGACTGCGCGGGGAACAGTTGGCTGGGTATCCGGCGAGTATCTGAATATTGCCGACGACGTTATCGAGCGGGTTGAGGTTGTTAGCAGCGTGCCCGATCCTGATCCGGCGCTGTTGGGTGCGATTAACGCGCAGAGCGTAAATTTGCGCGGTGGTCCCGGTACCGATTACAACCGGATAGGAACATTGACCGCCGACACCACGCTTGATTTGCTCGGTCGCCATGGCGATTGGCTGCAGGTGCGCACACCCCAGGGAACGGTTGGCTGGGTATCGAGCGAACTGATCATCGCCGGTGACTATATTGTGCGGCGGGTGCCGGTGGCGCAGAATATCCCGGCACTACCGCAGCCGGAGCCCCAGGTTGTTGCGCAGTCCAATACCGTCGATCAGCAGCCCGCCGCGCCGGAACAGCCCGCGTCCGAGCCGGTCCAGCGCGAACCGGAGCCGGCCCAACCGGAGCCGGAATCGGAACCGGTTCGACCGGCGGCTGATCCGACGCAGCCGCCGGAAGAGCGTTTCGAGCCGCCGGCGGAGCCGACCCAACCACCACCGTCGCCAACGCAGCCAACCGAGCCGCCTGCGGAACGGTTTGAGCCGTCGCCGACACCGACGCAGCCGTCCGCGTCGCCGACGCAACCCGCGCCGGAACCGTCGCCGACGCAGCCCGCGCCGTCGCCAACCCAGCCCGCGCCGGAGCCGTCGCCAACCCAGCCCGCGCCGGAGCCGTCGCCAACCCAGCTCGCGCCGGAACCGTCGCCGACGCAACCCGCGCCGGAGCCAACCCAGCCCGCGCCGGAACCGTCGCCGACGCAACCCGCGCCGGAGCCGTCGCCGACGCAGCCCGCGCCGGAGCCGTCGCCGACGCAGCCCGCGCCGGAGCCGGAGCCAACCCAACCCGATCTGGAGCCGGAGCCGTTGCCAACGGAACCCGTGCCGGAGCCGCCACCACCGGAACCGACCCCCGAACCACCGCCACCCACGCCGGAACCGACCCCCGAGCCGGTTGTCCCGGCAAGCCAGGTGGTTGATTTTGCTATGCAGTTTGTAGGGTCAAATTATGTCTGGGGCGGAGCCGGCCCGGGTGGGTTTGACTGCAGTGGATTTACGATGTATGTCTACGGCAACTTCGGGTTGAGTCTGCCCCATAGCGCGGCAGCCCAGTACAACACCCGGTATGGCGCGATCATCTCCAGCCAGTCGGAACTACTGCCGGGGGATCTGGTCTTCTTTGCCAACACGTACACCGCCGGCATCAGCCATGTCGGAATCTACATTGGTGGGGGGAATGTGGTGCAGGCGTTGAGTCCCGGGCAGGGTGTGGGGGTTGCCAGCCTCTACAGCAGTTACTGGGCGCAACACTACTACAGCGCGCTGCGACCTAATCTTTAGATCCGTAGTCGGTAGTCTGGAATTCGTAGTCTGTACAATACCTTTGATACACTCCGGCAATACGAAGGCTTCTGCTCCTGGCCTTATGTATTGCCGGGGTTTTTGTTACCGTGGTTTACCGACCGGCAGATCAGGCGCGGCGAAACTGGATCTCGGAGATAATCAGGACGGCCACAAATGTACCGCCGGTAATACTGCCGAGGATCAGCCAGGTGGGATTGTCGGGGAACCATCCGCGCAGGAGAATTGCCTGAAACGCATTAATACCATGTGTCAGCGGAATGCCGTACCCGACCAGATCAATAGGATCTTTGAAGTTTTCCAGAGGCAGGAAAAAGCCGCTAAAGAAGACCGAGAGCAGCAGCACCAGCATTGACAGTTGTACCGCCTGGCTCTCGGAAGTAGACAGCACGGAGATCAAAAAGCCAACCCCCAGCGCGGCCAGGATAAAAAGCAGCGTTACCGCGATAAAGGCGAGGGAACTGCCCAGGAACGGGATCTGAAGTCCCCAACGCATCAATCCGATCAGCACACTGGTAATCAGGCTGATAAACAGGGTGTAGCCAAGATATTTTCCCAGAAGAATTTGCAGAATTGACACCGGTGCGACACGGTAGAGTTCCAGTGCGCCCAGGAGTCGTTCGCGCACCAGCGATAGCGCGCCCAGCGTAACAGCAATATGCTGCACAATCAGCGCCAGCACACTGGGGGCGTAGTAGGTCATCAGATCGAGCGAGTGCCCCCGCAGATTCTCGAATGTGCGTTGCAGCGGTGAGATAATGACCGTTGGAGGCAGGTTGGCAAACGTCTCAATCTGATCACGGAGCGTCTCGATGCGCCGGCGGGTGGTTTCAATGCGCGTCTGCTGTTGCTCCAGCGAGCCTTCGCCCAGCCCCTGCTCGATATCTTCCAGATCACTGCGCAGTTGCTCGAGTTCCTGGCGGGTCTCTGCTTCGCTCATGCCGGGATCGCCCAACTGACGTACCAGCAGCGGATTGGCTGCCAGCACTCCGATGGCATCGCGCAGTTGCCCGAGTGACTGCTGTGTCTCGATCCGCTGCGCCGCCGACATACCACTCTTAACCGCGCCAAGCTGATCATACACCTGATCCAGTTGCTGCCGGATCGTGGTGGCCTCGTCCTGCAACTGGCGCGTCACTTCCAGCAGAATGGCGCGGTTGATCTCATTCACTTGAGCATAGGCCAGGTATTGGATCCATTGTTCATTCAGTGGGTTGATCGCATTGTATTTGAAGGCAACCGGGGACCGTTCGCCACTGAGGGCGCGCTCCTCGATATCTTCGGGTAGAATTTCGACAACATCTACCTGCCCCGTTTGCAGTTGTTCGAGGGCTGCCGTCCGGTCAGAACTGACATCGGTCAGTTCAAAATTAACCGAGATAACTTGCTGAACCTGTTCCAGCAGTGCCTGATCCATATCGGATGGAACAACCAGGACGGTCTGCAACTGCGGGCGTTCGCCGGTATAGCCAATGCCAAACAGCATCAGGATAACAAAGGGGCCCAGCATCAGACTCAGTACCAGTCGCGGCTGCCGGCGGATCTCATTGACTTCTTTGCCAAAGAATGAGAAGAGACGAATAAATGGCTTAAGCATGCGCCTGATCTGCCTTCTCCATAAGTGCGATAAAAATATCGTCGAATGGGAGTTGGTACTCTTCCGCCTGTTCTACGGTAATCTCAGGGTGATCATCGAGGAGCATAACCAGGCTTGGAATCATCTCTGCCGCCGATGTAACATACACATACAGCATTCCCGGTTGCGTATGATCCTGACGAATTTCATGTACCTCCGGATGCGGGTAGATCAACCGCGCGGCGTCCATGATGCGTTCCGGTGTAACAGTTAGTTTGATGATCTCGCCCTGCATAGCCTGCCGGCGCAAACCTTCGGGCGTATCAAAGTAGATCAACCGACCTGCGCGCATCACCCCGACCAGGTCACAGTAGGCGGCCTCGCTGACATACTGCGTGGTAATAAACAGGGTATGTCCCTGGTCGCGCAGCGTGTGAAACGAATCCCAGAACTTGGCCCGCAGCACCGGATCGATCCCCACCGTCGGCTCATCGGCAAAGAGCAGGGCCGGATTATGCACCAGTGAACAGGCCAGGAGCAGCCGACGCTGCATACCGCCGGATAACTTCCCGGCAAGCCGGTTGCGCACATCGGCCAGTTCGACAAACTCCAGCAGTTGCCGCAGTTGCTTGCGCCTACGGATATAGCCCAGGCCATAGAGCGATGCCACAAAGTTCAGATTCTCGCCAACCGTCAGGTTGGGGTAGAGCACAAACTGCTGCGGCATGTAGCCGATGCGCTCGCGGGTGCGCGTGGTAAAGCGGTTCTCCCGCTGATCCAGAACGCGGATGCTCCCCTGATCCGGTTGGTAGAGTCCGCTCAGCAGGCGCACCGTTGTGGTTTTGCCGCAACCACTCGGCCCGATTAACCCAAAAATTGTCCCCGCCGGTACCTGAAAGGTCAGGTCAAAAACCCCGGTTTCACGGGTAAAGGTAAAATCGACATCCTGTACATCAATAACTGTGGGCTGATCCGGTTGCTTTGCCGGCGGCAGGTGGGTCGCGCGTGGACCGGGTTGCGTTTGCACAGCCATACTGTTCTACTCTCCTGTTACAACCGCTCACCCAGATCAATCAGCGTTTGCCGCAGATCGGCCAGGTAAGCCGCCATCGATGTGTCACGAATTGCCACGGAGAGCGGTGCGGTCAACTCCAGGTCAACCGTGGTACTGATCGTAATGGTTTCATCAATGGTAATCGGCACGGTGGTACTGATCGGCACTTCGACATCCAGAGGCACATCAAAGACAAAATTATTCATGTTAACTTCTACCTCTTCATTTAGCGCTACCGATGTATTGATGGGCACTGTCACCTGTTGTTGCACGGGGATCTCCGCTCGGATCGGCACCTCCTGGTCGATATTCACATTAACTTCGATCACATCATTCTCGATCTGCCCGATCTCTTGGGACAGATCGAACATCTGAGAGCGGGCCAGCGTGCGCAGGCTACTGAGGGTGGTCAGGGTCCAGAGATGCAAGCTGAACGAAATGAGCAAAAGGATCAGGAGAGTCGGAACAAGCCACTGTCTATATCGACTATTCTGTAATCTGTTCTGTAATTGTTCCATATACTCGCTATCTGTTCTTGCTGTTCCAAACAGTACCGAAAAAGACGGAAACGGTGCATACGATTTCCCTGCGCATATGCACCATCTCCATCTTTATGAAGCAGGTGTTAAACCTGAAAGGTCTCTCTCCGCCAGGCTAACGTACCGATCCGCGTGTAAACAGATTCACGATACCCAGAAGAATGACGGCACCGAGAAATGATACTAGTAGCGAACCGAGGCTAAAGTTTCCCTGGTTAATCGTGTTCCCTGCTCCAAGCAGTAAGCCAAAGAGCCAGCCGCCAAGCAATGCACCTACGATACCGACAACGATGTTCAGAATGGCACCCTGTCGGGCATTTGTGCGCATAACAATACTTGCGAGCCAGCCGATCAATGCGCCAAACAGGAGCCAGAGAATGATGTTAATGAGACCCATACGAACCCTCCTTTATGTTTCCGAATACTGTTCGTGCTTATAGGCACGCTACTATGCTTCATCAGCAATAAGCGTGCCACGGTATCACCAGTCCGGCTTTTTCGCTTCCAGGTTATTGACCGGCGGTCCATCCAGCACGTTGCCGTAGGCATCAAACCGTCCACCGTGACAGGGGCAGTCCCAGCTTTGTTCCGCCGTATTCCAGTGGACAATACATTTAGCATGGGTACAGACCGGCGAACATGCGTGCAACTGCCCCTGCTCATCCCGATAGACCGCGAGCTGTTCGCCCTTAACTTTGACAACCCGCCCTTCATTCGGAGGAATGTCGCCGACTGTTTGCGAACTACCGGCTACTCTGTCGCCGACAAAGTGGGTTGCGACATCAATATTCTCGCTGATAAACTCCTTTGCACCCGTGAACGGCTTGAGCCGCGCCGGGCTGTAGAGTTCGCTCCAGGCGTTGGGCCGATCCAGCAACGCGTCGGTGAGCAGCATTCCGGCCAGGGTGCCGTAGGTCATTCCATTGCCGGAGTAGCCGGTTGCAATATACACCCCGCGCGAGAGCGGTGCTTTGCCAATAAAGGGCAGATCATCGGCCGGTTCGTATACCTGGGAAGACCAGTGGTATTCAATGGCTGCGATATCGAAGTGTGCGCGGGCATACGTTTCCAGGTTGCGGTAGGGCTCGGCGGTATCGTTTGTGCTCCCGGTTTTGTGATCTGCCCCGCCGACGATCAGCAGGTTACTCTCCTCCCCGGCGAAATTCCGGGTGTAGTGATAGGGCGCAGCGGTATCCCAGAACAGCCCGACCGGCGCTGTCGGCTGGTTCAGGCGGATACCCAGGACATAGGAGCGGTATGGATAGATCCGGGTCTGAATTATCGGTAGTAGCTCCTGAAGAAAGGCCGGACTGTTAATCGGTGCATGTGTTGCCGGTATCACTGCCGCGGCCGTAATCTGTCGGCCCTGCTCCGTCTGAACCGAACAGGGCGTACCATCGGTGATATGCACAACGCGCGTCTGCTCAAAGATGTGGCAGCCATCACCGGAAACCGCCGCAGCCAGTCCTTGCAGGTAGCGCATGGCATGAAACTGTGCCTGGTTGTCAAAGCGTGCGGCAGCCTGCACCGGGAAGGGCAGCGGTGTCTCCGGCACGAGGGTGATCGGGATGCCCACCCGCCGGGCCGCATCATACTCCGATGTGATCGCTTCCACCTGATCGTCCGTCTCAGTGTAGAGGTAGCCGGGTACCCGCAGGAAGTCGCAGTCGATCTGCTCCTCCGTCACAAACGCGGCAACGCGCTCGATAGCGGCGCGACTTGCCTCCGCAATCTGGCGGGCCCGATCCAGGCCATACGCCTGAATGAAAGTCTGGTAGCGTGTATCGAGGGACTCGGTCAGATGCCCGGTGGTCTTCCCCGATACGCCGCTGCCGATCTGCCGTGCCTCCAGCAGCGCCACCTGCACCCCGGCCCGCTTGAGGAGCAATGCTGCCGTCAGGCCGGTGATACCGCCGCCAACAATGGCGACATCAACGGACAAATCCCGTTCAAGCGGCGGAAAGGAGGGAATGGTGCCGGTCGCTGCCCAGGCAGATGTGTGGCTTCCTGGTATTGTCATACTATGCACTCTTTCTCGTTATTTTTAATAAAGATGATCAACGGTAGCACTACAGACGCCTTATGCGTAGTACCAAAGTCTGGTCTACGTTGACCTGGCATGTAGTCGGCACAGCAAGTTCTGTACCAGGTTGTGGCACAACAAAACCGCAGCGCGATAGGATCATCGCGCTGCGGTTGAAAGATGTATTGGGATTTCAGGCGTATGTGTGCCCTACGCTGCGTTACTCCGGTTGCGTCACCAGTTCCTCACCTGCAACCCAGCCCACCCGGCCATCACCGGCCTGAATGCGCCACCAGGTGTAGCCGTCAGCCGGGACCGGACCTTCTTGCAGCGTCACTTTGGTACCGATTGCCAGACTGTCCTGCACATTGGAGTTGAGCCCCGGTGTATCACGGCGATTCAGCCCTTGCCCGCCGGCTTTGCGCACCCAGGCGGTGCCGCCGACCGCCATCCCGGTTGGTTCCTCTGCGGTCTGGGCCAGTTCCTGTTCCAACGCGTCAATCCGCTTGTTGGCTTCCCGTAGCTCCTGCTCAACGTCCGCGCGGGCAGCACGCTGCCGCTCGGCAGGCAACTCTTCCAGATCTACGTCCGGCTCGCGCTGGGTCTGCGCGCGTTGCTCGGCAGACTGTACCTTCTGCCGTAGCTTTGTGACCTCTTGCTGCAATTTTTGCACGGCCTGACCCTGAGCCTTTACCGCTTGCTGTCGGGCAGTTTTTGCCTGCTCCGTGATCTGTTCCTGAAGCTTTTTCACCTCCGACTGGAGATCCCGGTTCTTCTTGGTCGTCGCCTGAATCTTTTCCGCCTGCTCCTGCTGCTCCTTGTTGCGGTCTTTTTTCCAGAACATAGGCCTTCCTTCCTGGTTTACCTGATCTCAGGCTGCCTACGAACACCGACCATACTATAGCAGATCTTTGCCCAGGCGCGTCGTGTCTGCGAGCGCCGGACATGCAAAACAACGCGCCACCCGCGCGCCGGGACAGATCACGCCGGGAACACAAAAAGCCGGCCTGGATACTGAACAGATATGAATTTGCTGCTTTTAACTATTGTTTACACTGAAATGACCTGGTGGTTGTTGCCATATTTCCAGATCGTCTTCATCGTCCGGTGTTTGCCGGAGTAGAGTTTTCAGGATCTGGGCATTGATCGGCCCATCACTAATCACCGAGCAGATCAGGGAAGCGCGCAACTCACGGACATCGTGGAGCAGGATGCGTACCATTTCACTGAACTGGACGTTGTACCAGTCATCTTTCCGGTTCGAGCCTTCAATCTGGTCTTGCAGATGCGCAATCGCAATAGCCTGATGCTCAAGGAGATGTTGAATATCCGACAGGCGGCGTTCAATCCGAGCGATTTGATCGTCTGAGTGAGAAGTTGACGGCATGGTTACGATCCTGTTCGCTTATTATATAGAGGTGCTCAATTCCCCATTCTATGGGAATCGTAGTGTAGCATGGCAAATGCAACTTCGCAAGCGGCCCGGATCTGCACATCCGGCAGGCCGGAAGTTTTTACCCTTTTCTAACGCCTCACACCTGCACTGGTATGACAATGCTCCTGATCTGATATAGTACCGGCGGTGGTATGTTTCTGGTATTGCAGATTAAAACCGGCATTATAATGTTTAAACACCAGCGGAGAGGCGAGACAACGTACGGGCGTAGCATGCTGCGTCCGTACGCCGGATTACCCCTGTGGAAGGATGGGTATCTGCGCACAGAATTGACCCACAACCGGCCCTAATGCGCGGCCGACTTCTTCCGGGACAAAATGACCGGCATCCGGGAAGGTGACAACTTCGGCATGTGGAAAGGCTTCCTGCCAGCGCGCCAGGGCATCCGGCTTAAATGCCGGGTCGCGCATGCCCCATAGGAACAACATCGGCTGCTCTCGAAGTTGTTGTCGCTGCTGCCACAACTCGGCATACCAGGCGCTGGAGCCGAGCAACTCACGCGCCAGCACCCAGGTTGATTGGCGCTCCGGCGCACGCGGAAACACGCGGGTGTAGTGTTGATGAATGTTTCGGGTGAGCTTCGATTTGTCGCCCCAGAAAGAGCGGATCAACACGCGGGGCGAGAAATTCAGGCGCATGTACAAAAACTTCCCGATGGGACCGCTCACAAACTGGCCCATCCGCCGGATCGTCGGATCGTCCTGCAAGCTCCACATCCAGGTGTTACACAGCACCACCCCGCTCACGTTCTCCGGTTGCTCAATGGCGTAGGAGAGGCCAATCGGCCCGCCGAAGTCATGTACCATCAGGAGGATATCTTTGAGTTCCAGCCGTTCGATCAGGGTGCGCAGGTTTCGGGCATGATCGGCGGGGCGGTAGCTCCAGTCGGCGGGCTTGTCGGACAGGCCAAACCCGATATGGTCGGGGGCGATACAGCGATATGTTCCCGCCAGCTCCTTGATCAGATGGCGGTAGAGCAAGGACCAGGTCGGCGTGCCATGCACCATCACAATTGGGCGACCCTGCCCTTCGTCCACATAGTGCATGCGGCCACCGTCCACATTTAGAAATTGGGAAGAGAAAGGATATTCCTGGCGGTCAAGCCAGTCTGGGATTTGCATCACGATCCTCATTTCTATCTGGTGTGTCGGGAGCGGCAGATGCTCCCGGCGTTACGTATCGGTACTACAAAACGTCGCAATCACTTCGGAAATCACCGCCTCAAGCGGATAGCCGGCCGGGTCCAGCGTGTATTGCTGTGCCACGCCGTCGATCAGGGCAAAGAGCAGTGCGGCCTGGATTGCCGGATTATCGGCACGCAGGTTGCGGAAGTGCGCCTCAAAGGTCTGGCGAATCGCCTCGGCTCCGGCCTGGATCTCTTCGGCCAGCCCGGCAACAACGGTGGGTTGCATACGCACCCCGTAGAAAAGCTGCCAGTAGCGCATATTCTGCTGCACCAGCGCAAAACTTGTGCGGATAATCTGCTCCAGCCGCTGCCGGGGTTCGGCGGTTTCCTCCGCGCTGGCGAAGGCATGCTGCACATCTTCCATGCCCCGCAGAAAGAGCGCGCGCAGCAGTTCTTCCTTGCCGGCAAAGTAGTTATACATTAAGCCTTGAGATATCCCGGCTTCCTGGGCAATCATTCTTACCGAGGTGCGTTCGTAGCCGAAGCGCGCAAACAGAACCAGCGCGCTCTCCAGGATTTCAGTGCGGCGCTCTTCGCGGAGCGTCTGGTTTTGTTGGGCCGTCCGTGGTGACATGGCAGCCTTTCAGTTACACGACTTACGTGGTTCTCCCAATTCCGGCCTGGTGCCGGCCCCAAACGCCAGATTCGCCTGCGGCAGCATGGTACTCCGTTTATTCTTATTTCAAAAAAATTCACAACGTGAATTTTTTTGAAATAAGATCGGGTTTCTTCCACCCTACCGGCGGCTGAAATACCTTTCAGGTCAGGGACCGCGTAACTCGTGTCAATTACATGACGTACGTGGTGGCCGTTTGGACCCCGAATAACCCGGCATGAGCGAAAAACATGAAACGACCCGTGCTGATATGCGTTATGCGAGCGTGTTAGTTTAGTATAATTATTGAATGATCGTTCATTCAAAAAATAACACATGTGCTGTTCGTTGTCAAGGGTTCATGCTATACTACCTGGTGTCAGAAGCGAATGCTTCCCAATGCCTGCCCGGCAGGACCAGATCGGCGGGCAGGCTATTTCATCGTCGCCAGATCAATTCAACACCGGGAGGTAGCCATAGCCATGTCCATCGATCTAACCTATCAGCGTCGCTACAACTGCGACCAGTGCCCCACACGTTGCGACGGTCGTTCAAAGAGCGCCTATATTTTTGCGGATGATCTTCAGCTTGCCCACCAGACTGAGGACTGGCTGCTGGCCCACCTGACAACACTGCTGCCCTGGCAGGGACAGAAAACCCCGGCAACTGCCCACGGCCTGCCCGATCTGGAATTGCGCTATGGCGGCCGGGTGTGTGCGCGGATCGAGGTAAAAGCGCAGGGGCGCGCGTTTATGGCGGTAGAGCGGCTGCTCCCCCACGCCGCGTTACGCCCCTACGAAACCGTCGCCCTGAATCTGAGCGATCTGGAGCGGTACATGGCGCTGTACGAACGGGAGCAAATTCCTCTGTTTATCATCTGGTATGTACGGCGTCCCTGTCTGGGGGCGGGATGCTGGGGACAGACGATCACGGCATTGCGCGCGATTTATCGGCGGGAGGGAGAGCGGCGGCGCTACCGGCGGCGTTCAACCGCCAGTGACTATGTAGATGGTCAGCACAAAGGCGTGACGGTCAACTACCACTTCAGCCTGCGCGAACTGCTGCCGCTGGAAGAACTGGAGCAGCAGTTCGCGCAGTTGGTATGTGTGAAATGAACCGGGTTATGCGGTTACGCGGTTGGCAACCCTGATCGTTTTCGGGAGGGCGGAGTAGACCGTACCACGTAACGCGTCTTTATTATGTTCGGGCCAGCGTAATGACCGCCGGGACGCGGTTGAACATCCAGAAGCCGAAGGGCAGCCCGATAATCACCGTGCAGAGCGCCCATGCCACGGTCAACCAGAGCGCGCTAAACCACCAGCCAACCAGGACGAAGTAGAGTGCCCGCACAAGGAAGGAGCGCTGCGGAACATTCTGGCGAGTTGCTGTGCCGCCGGCTGTAATCACCAGATCGTTGCGTTGTGGCTGGAGCGTTGTCACCTGCGGCAGCCGGTTGAGCATCCAGAGCCCCGGCGGTAGCCCGATGATGGTGACACATAACACCCAGGCAACCGTTGCCCAGACCCCGCTCAACCAGATACCAACGACAATAAAGTAGACTGCGCGCAGAAGAATATTGGGACCGCGATCCTGCACAACGATGGTAGACATTGCAGTTGCCTCCTGTGTGATATAACCATGCTATTTTGCTGTCGGTATGACGTAAGCGGATCGGCAATAGTTGCAGTTGTGCCGGCGCTACGGCGTAATCGGCACATAACGTGCCTGGGCCTGCTCCCGCGCTGCCAACTCATCCGCGCTCCAGGATGCGCGCTCCAGGGTAACTCCCTCAAGTTCCTGTATGGCGTGTGCAAAGGCCGCCATAATGATGGGCGGATCGGGTGGGGTTGATAGCAACTCCTCTAGGTCGGCAACCCGCGCCGTCAACTGTTCCGTGAGGAGTGCCTGGGCAGCAGTCGGTAGCGCCAGCAACTGCGCCAGATCGCCGGGCGACCAGGAGAGGTAAATGCCGGCCTGGAGCAGCGCACCATACCGGCGGCGTATCTGCGAGAGCCCGACCAGCTTGCGCGCCCCAACCAGCACTTCGTAGGGCGAACGTCCGCCAAAGCAGGCCAGCCGCGTCGTCTGATCCAGCGCCTGCAGATCGGCCCGCGCCTCTAGGATGGGAATGTGCCGCGCCGGCAGACCGAGCAATCCCAGCGTTGCCACCCAGACCGCACCGAGCCAGCGGTAGGACTCAGTGACATCGCTCAAGTGGAGGCGATGCACGCGCGGCAGGGCAATATCGAGCATCAGGAAGCCGGGCGCAAGCAGTACGGCCGTACCACCGCTTGAACGGCGATGCAGCGTTACTCCCGCCTGCGTACAGGCGGCCGGATCCGCCGCATCCGGCCGCTGACCCGTTCCCAACACCAGCGCCGGCGCATTGGCGGTATACCAGCGCATCACAGGGCGTTGTTGCGTGTCCAATCCGGCCAGCAGTGCCTCGGCGGAGGCCAGTTGAACAGTTGCCGGAGCCGTGCTAAAGGGCAGACAGCGCCAGGCTACCGCAGACGCTGCTGTTTCGTGGGGAAGCGCCATGGATCAACCACCAGTACTAGTGTTAAAGTGCCGGATCATCCTATTTAAACCCCGGATTAACCATGCTAGAGTAGACATAAGCAATAAATGTTCCCTTCAAAGGAGCGAGCAATGAAGCACCTGGGTGTAACCGTCTTACTCGGTGTACTATTACTTCTTGGTATGGACAGCATTAGCGCAGTTCCTGCATATACGAACGGCACTACTCCTGTTGCGGCCAACGCAACGCCCCAAACGCCGGAAACGCCACCACGCCACCACGAACCCGTCTCGGAAACCGACGCACACATGCGTAGCGCAACCCCCACCGAACTGGAACTACCGCCACTCAAAGCCGTGTTGCTGGTCGGGCCAATTGACGAGGACGATGGCCCATGGACTACACAGGAAAAGCAAAACATGGACCTGGCAGCGGCAGAACTGCAGGCCAACGGCGTCACGGTTCACAAATTCTACACCCCCAACAACGACTGGGAAGAGATTACCAGCGCTGCTCAGGGCGCACACTTTCTGCTGTATCGCGGGCATGGCGTCTATTGGGATGCTACGGCGACCCCGCCGGTCGGGGGCTTTGCCCTCAAGGACCGCTTTATCTCCAATGATGATCTGCGCCTGGATCTGCAGCTTGCGCCCAACGCAATTGTGATGCTGTATGGCTGTTTTACCGCCGGGACATCCAGCAGCGATAGCAGCCCGATCAGTAGTGCCGAAGCGCAGCGCCGGGTTACGCAATACTCTGATCCCTTTTTTGACATTGGCGCGGCCGGCTATTACGCAAGCTGGTATGGCGATGCCTTTCAGAAACTGGTGCGCCTGCTCTTCCAGGGCCAGACGCTGCAAGAAACCTACGAGATCTTTTACGACTTTAACCCCGAAACTGTCGAACGTTATACTCACCCCGACCATTCCGGCATGGCGCTCTGGCTAGATAAGGAGGTCCAGGCCGAGCAGACGCAGTACAGCTATGCCTTTGCGGGCCTGCCGGACAGCACCCTCGCCGACCTGTTCCAGCCGGCGATGATGGAGTTATCCCCGCAGACAATCACCTACCTGGCGGAATCATCTTTCCCGGCACGCTCGGTGCCCCTCAGCGTCACCAGTAGCGGGGAGACCGCATTCACCTGGCATGTCGATGCTACCTCAACCAATGCCGCCTGGCTTGACATCGAACCGCTCGACGGCACCAGTGGCGAACCGCTGACGCTGATGATGACGCCAACCGGCATGAGTCCGGGCACCTATCATGCCGATATCCAGATTATCGCCGATGATCCCAATATCGAAGACAATAACCAGACCATCACCGTGACCCTGCGCGTGGTCGAGCGCGTATCGACCCTGTTCCTGCCGCTGTTGCAGCGCTAAGACCGATTTGTTATCATAGCCACAGAGAACACCGAGGACGCAGAGATGATATACGGGAATGTGCCGCCGTCACGTCCGTTGCGCTCGTTCTCGTTGATTGCTGGTTTGATGGCACATTGGTATAAGACGCTACCTTCTACATAACACCATGGATACGGTGCGTGTTCAAACCAGGCGTTTCACCCGATGGAACGCCGTCATCGCCTCCGGCAGGGCGGAGGCGATATCCCCCACCAAACCCGGGATCGCCTGCTGCATGTCAGCAGTGGCAGGTTCGCGGGTTTCGCTCATGTCGTGGTGTTCGTAGTCCAAACGCCCACCGCGTAACGCGTGTTATGTGACAGGAGTTATGTGATTCCTGACCCGCAGGTAATTTCGCCTCCGGCAGGGCGGAAGATTTCTATCTTGTTCACAAAAAAGTTGCACATTGTGCAACTTTTTTGTGAACAAGATAAAAGAGTACCATCAGGGAGCCAGGCGATCAATTCGCCAGCTTCCATCGTCCTGGCGTTGGTAGCGCAGGCGGTCATGCAGCCGGTTGGGGCGGCCCTTCCAGAACTCGATGGAGAGCGGTGCCAGGCGATACCCCCCCCAGTGCGCCGGCCGGGGCGGGTCGCGCTGCGCATACTCTGCCTGTAGTTCTGCTAACCGCTGCTCCAACTGCCGGCGGCTGTTGATAATCCGGCTCTGCGGGGAGGCCAGGGCTCCCAGACGACTGCCCCAGGGACGGCTCGCGAAGTAGGCATCTGACTCCGTTGCCGGTACGGGTGTGACCGGGCCTTCGATCCGCACCTGGCGTTCCAGTTCGCCCCACCAGAAGACCAGCGCGGCCCAGGGCGTCTGCGCCAGTTCCTGCCCTTTGCGGCTGGTGTAGTTGGTGTAGAAGACAAACCCCGCCGCGTCAAAGCCCTTGAGCAGCACCATCCGCGCCGCCGGTCGGCCCTCCGCCGATACGGTTGCCAGCGTCATTGCATTGGGCTCGTACACCTGCGCACGGATTGCGTCGGCCAGCCAGGTGTCAAATAGCGCCAGCGGATTGGGATCAACCTCAGCCTCGTTCAGCCCCTGGCGGCTGTACTCCTGGCGTAGATCGGCGATTGACATAAGAGATGTTGCTCCTTGAGCGTCACTTGCCGCTTCGTTCGGCCTCCAGCTCCGGTTTGACCCGCTCATACTCGGCTTCGATGCGTAGCAGTAGATCCTGCGCACCCGCCAGACTGCCGGAGCGCACCAGTATCTCCAACTCCCGGCAGAGTATGGCTACGGTTCTTGCACCGATGCTGGCGCTACTTCCCTTAAAGCTATGCACTGCCTCGCAGAGCGATACCGTATCCGCATGGGTTAGCGCAGTCTTCATCTTATTGATAAATATTGGCGCATCAGAAAAATAGATATTGATCAAATCGCTCAGGAAATTGGGTTCGCCGGCCGCCTGTAACTCATGCAGACTCTGGATCACACCTGTATCCAGCAAACAACCGTTGGCCGCACTACTGGACATACCAGGCAGAGGTAGATCCGGATTGTTTGCCGGTGTATGGGTAATCCAGCGCTCAAGCACGCTACGCAGGGAGTGCAGACTGACCGGCTTGCTGATGTAATCATCCATGCCCACCGCCAGGCAGGCTTCCCGGTCGCCCTGCATGGCGTTGGCGGTCATTGCCACAATCGGCAGATGCCGCCCGCTGGTCTGCTCCATATCACGAATGGCGCTGGTGGCGGCGTAGCCATCCATCTCCGGCGTCTGGCAGTCCATCAAGACCAGCGCATAGACGGCGGCAGCACAGCGCACCGCCTCCACTGCCTCACGTCCATTTGTCACTGCGTGGACAGTATATCCAAGTTTCTCCAGTTGCCGCAGTGCCAACCGCTGGTTCGCCGGGTTATCTTCAACCAGGAGAATGAGTTTCTCCGTGCGTGCCGTGTGCAGCATGTCGGACCCGGTGTCTATCTGCAGCGCAAACGCCTCGCTACCGATATCTACCGACGACATCTGTGCGGTACCGGTGAGTACCCCGCCTATCGTTTCGAGAAACGGCCCCCGCTTCACCGGCATGGTCAGATAGGCCGAAAACCCGGCCTGCGCCGCCAGTTGCCGTTGCTCGCGCTGATCAAGCCGGGTCAGCAACATCAGTGGTGTATTCGCAATCAGCGGATCATCCTGAATGATCTGTGCCAGTTCAAACCCATCCATATCGTGCAGCGCCAGATCGACAACTGCCAGCGCATAGGGCTGTTCCTCCGCAACGGCGGTCTGCAGGAGGTGCTGCGCTGTTGTCCCCATCGTTGTGCCGGCGCACTGCATGCCACCAAGTGTAGCATAGCTCTGAAGAATCTCCTGGTTAGTCCGGTTGCTCGTAACCAGGAGCGCCCGCGTGCCGCGCAGATCGTTCTGCTCCCGGAAGGCAAGCCGATCCGGCGCGGCAATGCGTTCAAACCGCGCGGTAAACCAGAAGGTTGATCCCTGGTGCAGGACACTCTCGAACCCGATTGTGCCGCCCATCAACTCGGCCAGATGTTTGGAGATCGCCAGGCCCAGCCCGGTACCACCATATCGGCGTGTCGTCGAGCCGTCTTCCTGTGTAAACGGCTCGAATAACCGATGGCGCGCTGCGTTTGACAGACCAATGCCGGTGTCGCTAATGGCAAAACGCAGGACAACATTATTCATGCTTGTAGCACTTTCCAGTGTTACACGAACTACGACTTCGCCCTGGTTCGTAAATTTAATCGCATTTCCGACCAGATTGATCAAGACCTGTCGCAGCCGTCCGGGGTCGCCCCGGAGATTGTCGGGAACATCCGGGGCAATCCAGGTCATCAAAGCGATATCTTTCTCATACGCCTTCGGTGACAGCAGATCCGCTGTTCCTTCGACAATGTGAACCGGACAGAAATCCACATGGTCAAGAATCAACTTACCGGCCTCGATCTTCGAGAAGTCCAGGATATCGTCGATGATCGTCAGGAGTGCCTGCCCGGACTCGTGGACGATGGTGGCAAACTCGCGCTGGTTAGGAGCCAGCGGTGTATCGACAAGCAGTTCGGTCATGCCAATAATTGCGTTGATGGGGGTGCGAATCTCATGGCTCATGGTTGCCAGAAATTCTGACTTCAGCCGGGAGGCTTCGAGCGCCTGGTTGCGGGCTTGCTCCAGATCTTCTTCCATCTGGCGATGCTGGGTCAGATCAGAGATAACGGCAATTGAGCCAATGACCTGGTCAGCATGCCGACGCGGCACGCCATTGATTAGTGCGTAGACCATCTGATCATCGGTCCGGCGCAGGCGAATCTCGTAGGTGGTGGTTTCTCCCGCCAGACGGCGCGTAAAGGCATTGGTCAGGATTGCTGTGTCGGCGGACACAACGAAGTCGCTAAACGAGCGACCAATCAGCGCGTCGGGGGTCGCGCCCAGCATTTGCGCGCATGCCGGGTTCACAAACTCAAACTGGCAGTTAACATTGGTCACGATCAGCCCCTGGCCCATGGTATTCATAATCTGGAGGGCAAAATCGTGCTGGTGGCGTAGCGCTTCGCGGGTCTGCTCCCGCTCGGTGATATCGGTCGCCACGCCAATGACGCTAAAGACGTTACCGTCTTCGTCGCGCAGGGGCGAGTAATGAGTTTCAAAGATCAACCCGGCGACTGCCACGGTCGCGGTAAATGTCTCACCCGCCAGCGCCCGCTGGTTATAGGCCTGCACCTCGGGCATATCACGGTAGATATCGAAGACGGAGCGGCCCCCGGCGTCGCCCGGTTTGAGTTGCAGCAGATCCAACCCCTTGCCTTCGAGCAGCGTAAAGGCGCCCGTGTTGTCGAGGGCGAAGAGGAAGATCGGCGCGCCGGCGATAACGGTGCGCAGCAGTTTATCACTCTCGCGCAGCGCCTGCTCCGCGCGCCGGTGCTCGGTAATATCCTGTACCAGCAGCATACCGGCGAAGATCGCGTCATGTTCATTTTTTACCGGCAACGTGTGGATAAGGTAAATGGTTTTTTCAAATGTCTTCTCACAGATTGTCGCGCCTCCGGCAAATGCGGCCCGGTAGTAGGGCATCAGTTCTTCATAGATCTGGCGCGGTAACACTTCCCGGAGCATCTTGCCTTCAATCTGTCGGTTGGCGAAGCCGGCGGTTGCCAGTGCCGGACCTTCGGCAAGGATGCAGCAGAGCTCCTGGTCAAACAGGATTACTGAGGAGTCGGGCAGGCTGCGAGCAAGCGTGCGATACAACTCCTCACTCTTGCGTAGCGCTGCTTCGGCTTGCTTCCACTCGGTAATATCGGTCTGAATGCCAATAAAGTGGGTTAACCCACCGCCGGCATCGCGCACGGGCGCAATCGCCAGCTTATTCCAGAAGGGTGTGCCGTCTTTGCGATAGTTTTTGACGACCACATGGCACTCATGTTCGTGGTCAATCGCCTGGCGGATGTGTTGCCGGGCATCCGGGTCGGTATCCGGTCCCTGTAAAAAACGGCAGTTCCGCCCTACTACCTCGTCACTGGTATAGCCGGAGATGCGTTCAAATGCAGGATTGCAGTAAATGATCGGGTTATCGAGCTGGTTCGGGTCGGTAATCAGGATGCCGCTGCTGGTTGCCAGGATTGCGCGATGATACAGGCAGAGTTGTTGCTCGGCCGCTTTCCGCTCCTCGACTTCCTGCTGCAACTGGTGATTGGCTTGCAGCAACTCGGCAGTGCGGGCCGCGACCAGCACCTCCAGGTCATCATTCGTTTTTTTCAACGCCTGCCGGGTCTGGTCTGATAAGTTGATTCCGGGTAGCCAGTGCCAGAACCCGACGATAATCAGGATGTACCCCAGAAAGCCGCTGATCCCCTCCTCAAACAGTGCCTCATATGCGGTTCCCTCAAAGAGGCCCACCTGGCGCATCAGGGGGAGTTCATCAGCCATTCTGACGATGCTGCCCAGCCCGATCAGGCCAAACCCCAGCACAATGGCGGTCCATCCCCTGTGGGTATAGAGTTGTTCGCGCCGGCCAATCCAGAGCAGATAGACGATAATCAGCCCGATCACACCGGCTTCGATGCTCTCAAAAATAAGATCCCACATGTTCTCTCCCTTGCAACCGCGCGATATGCGTGACAGGCATTCAGCGATGTTTTTGCATGCCAGGGCACACGCAAGTAGTGAACCGAGAGGTCTCAATATCACAGTATAACGACTTTTTGCCATCTGTGTGCATCCCAGCAGTCCCCTTTTCATCCCACCTCTGGATAGGACTTTGTCGCCAGAGGCAGACAGTTGCATGACGGCACTATCTCGAGTATGATACCGTGTCACTATTTGGGAGGCAGTATGCTGCACCCTACCGCCCACGAGGAGTCGCTACATCTGTGAGTCAACCGGGTTTGTTATCGCAAAGAATCCAGGGCACGCTGCATCAGGCCGCCCCATTTGCGTTGTCGCGGACGCCGCTTGCGGCCGGGTTGCTGCTGCTCCTCACGCTTAGTCTGATGCTGATCGGTGCGCAGTTTGCCGATCCCTACCTGCGTCTGGCCGTCGGCGGTTTCAATGATGAGCGGGTGCTGGTACGGTTTTATGAGCTTGAGCAGAATAATCGGGAGAAGTACCGCTGGTCGCAACCGCTGGCGGGGGTATTTCTCTATGGCTTTGACGGACGTCCGGCGCGGGTCAATCTGCGCCTGATCTCGCTACGTCCCGATGATGCTCCTCCGGCAACTGTGGAATTAGCAGTGGGCAACCACGATCTGGGTGAGTTTACACTGGGTTTCGGTTGGCGCAACTATCAGGTACTGGTGCCCACCAGGACATCCGGTGATACGGCGCTGCTGCTGAAGAGTAGTTTCTTTCGTCCAGGCGGCGAGGATACCCGTAACCTGGGGGTGGCAACCAACAGTCTGGTGATGTGGCCGGTTGGCGCTGCCGGGAACCTGCCCCCACCGCAACGGACTTTCTTTTTGCTCACGCTGCCGCTGCTAACCTGTTTGCTGTTATGGTGGTCTGGTGTCCGGATGCGGATTGTCTTTGGGGTTGGGATAGTGTCGGCAGCGGTGGCGGGACTGGCGGCGGCCTACCCGCTGACCTCGGGCTATCTCCTGCCGACGATCTGGTGGCCCTGGTGGCCGTTTGCGCCGCTGCTGGGGCTGGTTGTGGCTCCGATGAGCCTGCGCCGGTTGTGTGGGCGGGTGCCTTTCGCGCCCTGGAGCGGCCTGGCGTTGATGCTGGTTGCCGTGGTGGCGCTACGGTTCGATCTGCCTGCGGTACCGGGCCTGGCGGTGTTGCTGACCGGCACACTGCTGGCGCTGACCGGGCTGGTTGATGCGGACGCCGCCGCTCCCGCACGCGTATCCGCGCGGCGGATTGGGGTACGGGTCGAGGTCGCCGCGCTGGTCGGCATTACGCTTCTGGCGGTCGGATTACGCCTGTACCACCTGGACAGCTTGCCGCTGGGCATCTGGCGGGATGAGGCGCGGCATGCTTCGCTGGCGCTGCGCATCTGGAATGACCCGACATTTCGCCCGATCTATGTGGTCAGCGGGGCCGACCTGCCTGCGCTGCTCTTCTACCTGATGGCACCGATTGTCGGTACGTTTGGGCCGCATGTCTGGAGCGCACGCCTGATCAGCGCGTTGGCCGGGGCGCTCACCCCACTGGCGCTCTGGTGGGCGGCACGACCGCTGATCGGCGCGCGGGCGGCGCTGCTGAGCGCGGCGCTGATTGCCTGGGCCTCCTGGAGCCTGAGCATGAGCCGCTGGGCCTTTCCGGCTACCCTGGATCATCTGCTGATGCTGACGGCGTTAGGGCTGATGTGGCGCGCGCTGCCGGCGAGCAGTGCGCCGGGTGAAGCGAGCACACGGCCCAACGCAACAACCGGGCGGAGGCCGGTGAAGATGGTCCTGCTGCTCGGTGGCGCGGCGCTCTGCGCGGGGCTGGCGGCCTACACCTACCACACCGGGCGGATGGGGCCGATCACGCTGGCGGTGCTGACGGCCGTGCGCCTGGGGCCGTCGCGTGCAAACTGGCGGCGTGCGGCTCCGGCACTGGCGGCGGCGGCGCTGATCGGACTGTTGACGCTGGCACCGCTGCTCAACTTTATCGCCGACGATTGGGAGGGCTACAACCGGCGGGTCGCGCATGTCTCGGTTCTCGATACGAATAACACGGAGATCCATGCCCCGCTGAGGCTGCTGCTGCGCAATGCCGGTAAGTATCTGCTGATGTGGCATGTCACGGGTGAACCCAATGGTCGCCATCATGCCCCCGGTGCGCCAATGCTTGATCCGATTGCCGGGACGCTGTTGCTCGTGGGGTTGGGGCTGGCAATTGTGCGCCGGCGACGACCGGAGATGCCGGCGCTGCTACTCCTACCCGCGCTTAATCTGCTGCCGGGGCTCTTCAGTGGGGATGCGCCACACGCTATGCGCTCGCTCGGCATGCTGGCTCCGGCCTGCATGCTGGCGGGCTTTGCGCTGGAGGCGCTTCGCCAGAAGAACCAGGAACTAAGAACGAAGAACCGGGTGGCTTTTAACCTGATTCCGGTAGCTTTCAACCTGCTGCTGGTGGGTAGTCTGGTGTTTAATGTCTGGCTCTATTTTGGGGCAATGGCGCGGAACCCGGCGGTCTATAGCGAGTTTTATGTCACCGAGACAGCGATGGCCCGGGTGGCTCGCGCCCCGTTTGTCGTGGATGATCCGGAGCTACAGTCGGTGAAGGTATTTATTCTGAAAAAGACACTGCAAACCGACGCGCTACGCTACCTGACAAGCGATATCCCGGTGGAGTCGGTCAGTGGAACCCAACTATCCGCTCCAACTGGTGATCAGGCGCTGCTGCTACTGCCCACCGGCACATCCGCCGAAGTGCGTGATCAGGCGCTGCAGGCGTTTGGTGCTGCGGCGGAACCACTTACGGCTGTCCCGACCTACCCTCAAGGTGAGCGTCCGCTCTTTCTGGCCTATGGCATTGGTGACGAAGCCGAGGAACTGCTGGAGGGGACATTTGCGCAGTAGGTGACACGCGTTACACGGTAGGCAGTCAAACCGGATGGTGATATCGTAGTAGTGGTGGATTGCGCCTGCGGCCGCATGGTACATCTTTTTATCTTGTTCACACCAATGTTACACATCGTGCAATATTGGTGTGAACAATCCGGGTTTTTCCGCCCTGCCGGAGGCGACATGCGCTGCCACGTCAGTGACCGTGTAACGCGTGTAAGTGACAGGAGTTACGCGGTGCGTGTTCAAACCGGGCGTTTCACCCGATGAATGTCAGATTCGCCTGCGGCCGCATGGTACATCTTTTTATCTTTTGCACAAAAATGTTACACCTTGTGTAACATTTTTGTGCAAAAGCATGGAATCTTCCGCCCTGCCGGAGGCGACATGCGCCGCCACGTCAGTGACCGCGTAACGCCTGTAAGTGAGCAAAAAGGGACAAAGTATGATAATGTTTGACATGATTGGGCTTGATGCCGACGATACACTCTGGCATAACGAGACAATTTTCTCGCTGACACAGGACAAATTCAAGCGCCTGCTGTCACCCTATCACAGCGCGGAGTGGATCGATCAGCGTCTGTTTGCCACGGAGATGCGCAATCTTGAATATTTTGGCTATGGCATCAAAGGATTTACGCTCTCGATGATCGAAACAGCGATTGAGTTGACTGAGGGGCGCATTCAGGGTAGCGAGATCCAGATGATCATTGACTTTGCCAGAGAGATGCGGCGCACCCCGGTGCAACTGCTTGAGCATGTGCAGGAGGTCGTTACCACCCTGGCGCAACACTACCCGTTGATGTTGATAACCAAGGGCGACCTGCTCGATCAGGAGTCAAAGATTGCGCAGTCCGGGCTGGCGGACTATTTTCGTCATATCGAAATCATGAGCGCGAAAACCGAGCCGACCTACGCCGCGCTCCTGGCAAAATATGGCATTCCCTCGGAGCGCTTCCTGATGATCGGGAACTCGCTCAAGTCGGATATTTTGCCGGTTGTTGCGCTTGGTGGGCATGCTGTGCATATCCCGTACCATATCACCTGGTCACACGAAGTCATCGCCGATACGGCTTCCCGGTCACAGGAGTATGCTACACTTGAACATATCGGTCTGCTTCCCGCTCTGGTGGAGCAGATGCAGCACAGGTGATGATATATGCAACAACTGACACAGACGCAGCGCAAATATCTGCGCAAACTGGCGCATAATCTCAAGCCCGTGGTCCAGGTGGGCAAACAGGGCTTGAGTGACCTGGTGATTGCCAAGGTTAATCATGAGCTTGCAGCCCACGAATTGATTAAGGTGAAATTTGTCGATTTTCAAGATCAGAAGCATGACCTCACCGGCAAACTGGTTGCGCAGTCGGATAGCGTGCTGGTTCTATTGATTGGGAATGTGGCGATTCTCTATCGACCGCACCCGGAAGCCGACAAACGCGAGATTATCCTGCCTGCCGGTTCGTAGGAGTGTCTGGGGGCATAGGGGCAAAACATCTTTCGTCCCTATGCACTCCGGCAGATGCAGGCTTCCGGGCCTGACCAGGGACAAGATTCCCGCGCAACAGGATGGGCTGCGAACACGTTTTGCCCGCGTTCTTCTCGACCCCTACATGTGAGAGGCTCCTACCCCCCTACAAATTCATCGCCGGCATTATCCTTGCTAACTTCATCACCGGATACCTTCGAATAGTTCAATGACACGCGTTGCGTGATCTCCTGCGAGAGAGAGTTGGGGTTCCGGCAGTGTGAAAACCCCATGCTGCCGCAGGCGTATGTGTCGCTGCGGCGATCAAACGGCTGCGTTGAAGGTCCACTGTGCGACATCGTGTTAACTAGCTGATGGAGTTGCTCATGCATCTACAAACCAGTACCCTGCGTAAAACCGGGTCTCTGCTCAATTGTTATCGCTTCATTTGTATCGTCGTTCTTGCCGGCCTGCTGCTTACGCCGGCGATTCTCCCCGCACCGCTTCAGGCACAATCGTCCTCCCAGGAAGGGCAGGAGCAAGAAGCGGAGGCCTCGGGTGGGAATGAGACGAATATGTACAACGAAGCCTACTATGTACTGGACGAGTTGAACGCGGGACTGGCTCCGCCCGAAGGTCTGATGAACCGCCAGACGCCCCAGGCTGTGCTTGAATATTTTCTGATCAACAGCCAGGAGGGCGATTTTATGGCGGCGGCGCACGCCCTTAACCTGAACATGTTTCCTGACCAGAACCAGGCCGCGCGCGCTCCGGTCCTGGTGCAGCAACTGGATTACATCCTGAATCAGAAGCAGTTGATCAACTGGGGCACCATTCCGGATCGCCCCGATGGTCAGGCTATTGCAACAGCCGGGCAGGGTAGCGGCTCGACCGGCCCGCAGCGCAGCCTGCTGTTGGGTAGTCTGCGCCTTGACGGACGGGATATCGCTATCCGCTTGCAGCGGGTGAAGGTCGGCAATGCCGAGCCGGTCTGGGTGTTTGCCGCCAACACGGTTGAGAATGTCCCGGCCCTCTACCAGCAATTTGGGCCGGGTGTGCTGGATCGGATTATGCCTGCCTGGGCCAAAGTGGAACTTCCCGGCAATGTTCCGCTGTGGGAGTGGCTGGTACTGGTTGGCCTGCTGCTGGTGGGGCTGTTTGTGGGTTGGCTGGTGCGCAACCTGGTTGGCTATGGCGTTGGGGCGCGCTGGTTTGCGAAAAAAGTCCTCAGACGGAAGTTAGACTATTCCGAGAGTAGCTGGCTACGCGGCCTCTCGGATGATATTGCCAACCCGATTGCCCTGGTTGCAGGTCTGCTGGTTTTCTCGCTGCTGTCACAGGCATTGCTGACCCTGACCGGGCCGTTTGCCAGTACTTTTAATATTATCACCACCGTTCTTATCATCATCGCCGTTACCTGGCTGGGGATGCGGGTGATTACCTACTTCTCCGACTATATCGGTCACGGGTATGCGCAGCGCCTGGGGAGCGACGATGAGACGGAACAGCGCAAACTCCTGACATATATTGCCGTCGCGCGCTGGGTGCTGATCCTGATAGCGCTGTTTATCGGCACCGGCATTATTTTGAGCCAGTTTAGTTCGCTACGTCAGATCGGGGTGTCGCTACTGGCTTCTGCCGGCGTGATTGGTATTGTTGTCGGCTTTGCGGCGCGTAATGTGCTGGGGAATGTCATTGCCGGGCTACAGATTGCGATCACTCAGCCCGTGCGCATCGGCGATAATGTGCTGTTTGAGGGGCAGTGGGGCTATATCGAGGCGATTACTTACACCTACCTGACCATCCAGACCTGGGATAAACGCCGGGTGATTGTTCCGCTTAACTATTTTACGATGCATCCGGTTGAGAACTGGTCGAAGACCAGCTCACATATGATCAAGCCAATCTATCTCTATGTGGATTATACGATAGACGTTGAGCAGATCCGCCAGAAGTTTGACGAACTGCTGCGCAACGCCGAGAAGTGGGACGAGGAAACGGAGCCGAGCGTGCAGGTCACCGGCTTTACCGATGAGACGCTGGAGGTGCGGGCGCTCTGTAGCGCGAAAGAGCCGACGGCAGCCTGGAATCTGCACTGCCGGCTCCGCGAAGAGCTAACAGCGTATGTACGTGATCTCGAAGGTGGCCGTTACCTGCCGCGCCGGCGTCTGGTATGGGAAAACGATCGACCGGGGCAGCCGAACGGGCATGTACGCGCGGAAGAGCATGCGCAACAGTCCACCGGCACTGGCAAGGAACAGCAGAACGGCAAAGAAGAGGCGTCACACCGGCAGCAGAGCGATGATGATGGTGAAGAGGTGCGCATGCCACCGCGTGGGGGGAAGCAGGCCGCCGAAGAACGTCCGCAGAATGGCGAAGCAGAGCAGCAAAAGCCTCGTCGTCGTGGCGGTAAGCCGGAGGCCGGACAACGCCCGCAGAACGGCGAAGAACAGCAGAAGCCTCGTCGCCGCGATGCTGAGAAGCACCGAGACAATGATCAGACGCAGGATGAGACGCTGCTGCACCGCATGATGCAGGATGCAAACGAGCGTCGCCGGCAGTAGATGAGGGTCACTTCAAAGCAATGTGCTTTTCGGCGACGTTAAACTGCCGAAAAGCACATTGCTTTGTTTATCACGCGGTGCGTAGCAGCGTGTGCCAGTCGATGCTCTGGACAGTCGCACGCAGCATATGGTTATCATCCACCACATGAAATGTCAGGTTGGAAAAGACCCGCTCGGCGAGTGCGCGGGTTGGCTCTAGTGGGATAACCGTATCCCCACGTCCATGGTAGGCCACAACCGGGACGGCAATCGGGGCGGGCGGAGCATCGGCAAACTGGGGGCGCGTCAGGGCCGGAGCCAGCAGTACCAGTTTGCGCACCTGCTGCGGGTGCCGGCAGGCGAAGAGTGCGCCCATCAGCCCGCCAAAGCTGGATCCGACGATAATCCAGCTTTGGCGCTCCGCCATGATCGGTGTCAGTTGTTCCATCCGCTCCTCCAGCGTGCCGCGAAAGTCCGGGGTCAGCATAGCGGGAAAGATACTGCGCAGTAATTTTGCCTTGAAGCCATGCCCGCTACTCTCCAGACCATGCAGAAAAATGCGGCCAACTACGTCACTCATGGGCTGCTCCTTCCGATGGAAGTGGTTTCGGGTCCGCGCCGGTTTTAGCTATCGGGAAGTCCGAGCGGAGCTTCGTCGTTTGTCACCAGGCTGCCACGCGGGGCCGCCTGTTTTTCCTGTTGATGGTCAGCCAGTTCAAAACTCTGCGGCGCATAGAGGTCAATGTGTCCGCATGCCACACACACCTGCGCCGAAACCGGCAATGCCTGGCTGCCTGCCGGACCGCTTACGGTTATTTCCCCCATTGGTGTAAGCAGTTTGGCCGTCCGGGTCTCGTTGCCACACTTGTTACACTGGATCGAAGACATTAGCCCGCTCCTTCTCTTGCTGCTGATTGCTAAACATAACATATCATACTTGCAGATCATGTGCCAGTGTGCAGTCTGGAGTGTGGCGTTGTGTCATGTAGTGCGGCAGCTACACCCGGTAACAGGCCACATAGTGCTCGCTGCCCTTATCCTCCAGCGGCGGGTGATCATTATCCTCGCAGACCTTTGCCGCCAGTGGGCAGCGATCATAGAAGCGACAGCGCGGCACCGGGTCAATCGGCTTGCTGATGCCGCCCTTGATCTCGACCGGCGTGCGAGTCCAGCGCGGATCAGGCACCGGCACCGCTGAGAGGAGCGCCTTCGTGTAGGGATGTTGTGGGCGTTGCAGCACCTCTTCGGTTGCGCCCATCTCGACAATCTTGCCCAGGTACATTACCGCCAGTCGGGTTGACATGTAGCGGGCGACTGCCAGATCGTGGGTGATGTAGAGGTAGGTCACGCCCAGTTGCGTGCCCAGGTTCTGCATCAGTTGCATAATGCTGGTGCGGATGGAGACATCCAGCATCGACGTCGGCTCGTCGGCAATCACAAAGGCCGGGTTGATGACCAGCGCCCGCGCAATGGCTACCCGCTGCCGCTGTCCGCCGGATAGCTCATGCGGAAAGCGGAACAGGTAGGTCGAGGGTGGCGACAGGCCAACCAGGTTGAGCAACTCGGCCACGCGTTCCTGCTGATCCAGCACATTGCCGATATTCTGCACCTGCAGCGGCTCGGCGATGGTGTCAAAAATTGTGCGCCGGGGATTGAGCGACTCGTATGGGTCTTGAAAGATCATCTGGACCTTGCGCCGAAAGGTTTTGCTGTCACTCCGCTGGAGCCGCGCCACATCGAGCACCTGCCCATCGAACTGCATAAATACATGCCCGGCGGTGATATCCAGCAGGCGCACCAGCAGCTTCCCGGTGGTGGTTTTGCCCGATCCCGACTCGCCTACCAGTCCCAGACTCTCGCCAGGGGCAATCGCGAAGTCCAGGCCATCGACCGCGTGAATAAACGAGGTGGGCGCGCGCAGAAACCCGGCATTGAGCGGAAAGAGCTTGCGTAGCCCCTCTACGCGCACCAGCGCTTCACTGCTCGTCATGCTGTCACCTCCTGCGGGTGCCAGCAGGCGGCATAGTGCCCTCCGCCATGATCCTTAAATTCCGGCTCCTGCTGCCGGCAGATCTCGGTGGCAAAGGGACAGCGCGGGTGAAAGCGGCAGCCGGAGGGTGGATAGAGCAGGTTGGGCGGTTCACCCGCCAGGGTTTGCAACTCCCGTTTGGGCCCGGTGACGCTGGGGAAAGCCGACATTAGCGCGACGGTGTAGGGATGTACCGGGTGATGAAAGATCTCGTCGGCGCTTGCCAGTTCAACCAGTTTGCCCGCATACATCACTCCGATGCGGTCGCTGACCTCGGCAATCACGGCGATATCATGCGAGATGTAGATCATACTCATCCCGATCATCTCCTGCAGCGTCTTCAACTGGCGCAGCAGCGCATCCTGCACAATCACATCCAGCGCGGTCGTTGGTTCATCGGCAATAACCAGGTCCGGGTTACAGGAGAGCGCCATCGCGATGACGGCCCGCTGGCGCATGCCACCGCTGTATTCGTGCGGATACTGGTCCATCAACGCGGGATCGAGCCCCACCATCGTGAAAAGCTCGGTCACGCGCTGCCGGGCCTGCGCGTGAGAGTAGAGCCCCAGATGCGTCTCCAGGGCCTCGATAATCTGGTCGCCCACGCGATAGACCGGGTTGAGCGAGTTCATCGCTGCCTGGAATACCATTGAGATATTGCGCCAGCGGTAGGGTCGCATCTCTTCCTCACTCAGGGGCACAAAGTCGGTCCCCTTGAAGCGGATCTGCCCGCCCTTGATCACGGCGTTATCGGCCAGCAGCTTGAGCAGGCTGTTTGCCACCGAGGTTTTACCACAGCCTGACTCGCCCACCAGTCCGAGCGACTCGCCCTCATCCAGCGTAAAGCTGACATCATCCACCGCCGAGACTATCCCCGCGCGGGTGGTATAGTGCATCGTCAGGTTTTCAACCCGCAGAATTGTTTCTGACATTGATTTCTCGTTTCACCGTTTGCGCAGGCGCGGGTTGACCACCTCGTCCAGGGCGCGACCCACCAGGTAGAATGCCGCGCAGAGCAGGGTAATCGACAGGCCGGGCGGGACAATCAGCCACCAGGTCTGGAAATTGAGCAGATATCCCGCCGACTGGGTGGTATGGATCATCAACCCCCAGGACATACGAATATTCAGCAAACCGAAATAGGAGAGAATCGCCTCGGCAAAGATCGCATCCGTAACAGTGAACATCATGTAGAGAAAAGTCAACGGCAACAGGTTGGGAATGATATGCCGCAGAATAATATGCCAGTGGCTGCCCCCGGCGACCCGCGCCGCCTCGACATACGTCCGTACCTTGATCGTCAATGCCTGCGATTTGATAATCACCGTCGTTGCGCCAAAGCCGGAGAGAATGCCAATCACCAGCGCCAGCAGCGGCAGATCGAGCGTAAACAGCCCGCCCAGCACAATCAGCAGTACAATTGCGGGCAACGTAATCACCAGGTCGGCCAGGCGCATAAAAAAGGTATCGATCCAGCCGCCGAAGTAAGCTGCCAGCGCGCCGATTGATGTGCCGATTGTGACGGTAATCAGCGCCGCCACCATGCCCAGGATAAACTCCGACGCGGTGCTAAACATCAACTGGCTTAACACGTCGCGCCCCAGCGGATCGGTGCCGAGCCAGTGTTGCGCCGATGGTGGCGCGGGATGCGGCGCGGCCAGCGGATCGAACCCGATGACCGGATCATAGATTAGCGGATCCCAGACGCGCCCCATCAGCAGCGGATGCGCAAGCGCCAGTCCCGCATAAAAGAGGATAATCGCCAGGCCGATCAAGCCGATCTTATTTTCGGTAAACAGCTTCCAGTTATTCCAGAGCGTACCCGCCAGTAGTTTCAGGCGTACGCGCCACAGCGGTTGCGCGCGCAGACGTTCACGCTCCTGCTGGTCAAGCGTGGTCCCATCACCAGCAGGTTGCGCGGTGGCAAACGGGTTATGACGTTCTTCAGTTGCCACAAACTCCTCCTAACCATAGCGGATACGTGGATCCAGAAAAGCATAAAGAATATCGACCACCAGGTGCGCCAGCAGCGCAAAGATCGCGGTAAATATCAGCGCCCCCATCATCATCGGGATGTCCTGTACCACCGCCGAGGTGAGCAGCACTTCGCCCATCCCCGGCCAGGAGAACACGCCCTCGGTGATGACGCCACCACTCAGGGCGAAGGCCAGGCTAAAGACGAGCGAGGTGACGACGGGCAGCATGGCGTTGCGCGCGGCATGTTTGTCGCGGATAACTTTTTCGGGCAGTCCTTTGGCGCGTGCTGTGGTGATATAGTCCTCGCGCAACGTCTCCAGCATGCTGTTGCGGGTCAGCAGCATAGTGCCGGCAAACGAGATCAGCGTGAGCGTCAGCACCGGCAGCATCAGGTGATGCAGAATATTCAAGGCATACGGTCCCAGACCCGATGCCCCCCAGATCCCTACCACAACGGTCAGACCCAGCCCCATTCCGCCCCAGTGTACCACCCGCCGCCGGCGCGTGTCGATCCGGCGGGTCAGGATGAACCAGGTCAGCAGCACAATCGAAACGACCAGCGCCGTCAGCAGCATCCGGTTGAAGACTACATTTGCCTCAACCGGAGCGTCTCGCCAGAGCCTCGGCGTAATAAATTTGCCGATGGGGAACCAGTCCAGGGTAAAGGCAAACAGCCAGATCATCAGCAGGCCAAACCAGGGCGTAAAGACCGTGTAGAGCGTCACGCCGCCCACGGTGGTGATATATTCCAGCACGCGTCCGCGCCGCCACGCCAGGAGCTTACCAACGAAAAATCCCACATAAAATGAGACAACGGTCGATGAGATAAACAGCATCAGCGTGCGCGGGGCGCGTTCGAGGATCACATCAACCACCGGGCGGGGATAGTATTGAAAGGAAACCCCCAGATCTCCGCGCAGGAAAGAGCCGATGTAGCGAAAGAAGCGCTCATGCGGCGGGCGATTCAGGCCGAGGCTGGCCGCGATCGCCTCGCGTTGCGCCAGCGTCAGCTTGGGATCTTGCAGAAAAAGCTGGCTAAAATCACCCGGCATGGCCTCCAGCAGCATGTAGGAAAGCGCCAGGAAGAGAAAGAATGTCAGGATAATCTGCAACAGGCGTTGCGCAATGTAACGTGCCAAGCGCGGACCTCCATTTAGGTGAGAACTGAAAACTGAGAACCAGGAACATGGAGACAGAACTTTAGCGAAGAACTTTATTTGTATAAACTTTGACAGTAAAAAGCAGTATTAAATATGTAATCTAGATATGGTCTCTCAGGAGTCCCGGCTTTAGCCGGTGGGATGCCTGCCTCGGCAGTGGCATACTGTGGGGAGAACCTGATCCGGTTGAAGCCGGGACTCCTGAAGATTGATATCTGGATTACAGTGCAACCTTCATAAGCCGAACTCCCGTGCATGCCATATCTGGATGAACATTTCAACTTCATCAGCCAGATCAGGCGTTCCTTTCAGTATGCGGCATCATTTGTTTGTTCTTTGTTCTTTGCCTCTTTGTTCTTTATTGTAAACAAGAGCGCAGCCGGTGTGAATAGCTCGGCTGCGCTCCAGGGTCACTCGGTCTACTCCATCGTCACCGCTGAGGGGAAGCCATACAGGTTCTGCAACCCGTCCAGAGTTTCGGTGTACGGGAAGTCAAGCTCATCGGAATAGACCTCGGTGATGCTGGTGGCAAAGAGTACCACGTAGGGCAACTCCTCGGCCAGGGTCTGCTGGATCTGGTCGGCAATCTCCTTACACTCATCGAAGGTGGTGCAGGACTTGATGCCATTCGCCAGTTCGTCAAACTCGGGGTTGGAGTAGCCCCCCGCGTTGAAGTCACCCGGAGCCGCGCGATCACTGTGGAAGAAGTCGCGCACATAGTCTGGGAAGATGGTCAACCCCCATCCCAGGATGAACATATCGAAGTCCAACTGATCGGTGCGGTCCAGAATGACGTTAAAGCCGGTCAGATTGGCTTGCACGGGGATACCAAACTCGTTCAACCACTGCTCCACCCAGATCGCATAGGTTGAGCGCAGTGGATCATAGCCGGGACCGGGCGAGAGCAGTTCCAGTTCGGTCATCGTCTCGCCCCCCGGCAAGACCAGGGTGCCGCCACGGACAACCTGCTGGTTGTCGGCATCCCAGGTGGGCTTCTCGTCACCTTCCCAGGAGTAGCCCGCCTCCTCCAACAGTTGGATCGCCTCGTTCAGGCGCTCCTCGCGGGTCATGGAGGTGCCGTCTTCATTCAGGCCATACTTGGGCACATCGTCGGTATACCAGAACTCGTTGCCCTCCGGCACAAAGCTGTAGATCGGGTAGGCCACGCCTTGCAAGATCTGTTGGGTGACAAACTCCTTGTCAATCAGCACGGCGACCGCCTGCCGGAAGGCCTTGTCGTCCATCGGTTCGTTACGCATGTTGAAGGAGAGGTAGCGGAAGCCGTTGGTGGGATTGTCGATGACCTGCAGATCGTCCTGGGCTTCGACCTGGGCCCGCAGCCCCTTCTGCAGGCCGTTCGGGCTGAGCATAAAGTCAATCTCGCCCTGCTGCAACGCCAGCAGTGAGGCATTCTGATCGCTGTAGATCGAGTGAATGGTCGCCGGGACAAAAGGCCCCACGGTGTAGTTTACAATCTCCTCGCTTACCGGCTCACCGACAACTTCCTCGTACGCGCCCTCTTTGACCTCCTCGTAGGCACCATTGGCATACACGCTAACCTCGGCCCCGGAACGGAAATATTCCGGATTGGCGGTACTCTCGGCAAACGCACCCGCTTCCCGGTTGCTCAGCATAAATGCGCCGGCCTTGGGCTCGCCCTCCGGAGCATGGCTGTAGAGCACATTCAGCGCTTCGTTGAGCGCCTCCTGGTACGCCAGCAACTCTTCTTCGGCGGCATCCTCGGCGGGGGGCTCCAGCGCGCCGACCGACTCGCGCGCCTGCGCAACAATCGGCCCCCAGTAGGCCTCCGACATAATCGGAGCGGTGAGCGTGCCATACTCATGCACCGCCAGACCGGGGTTCTCTGTGTAGTAGTACTTGACGGTGTAGTCATCCGCCGCTTCAGCGCGATCTACAAATTCAGAATCGATAAAGGAAGCCCAGTTGCCGGTGAGTTGCAGTTCCAGCGAGGTATTAATGGTAAAGGCAACATCGTTTGCCGTTACCGGCGTGCCGTCACTCCAGGTAATCCCCTCCTTCAGCGGCACTTCGCTCACATACAACTCGCCCTCCTGCTCCAGCGGGCGTTCCGGCAGTTCGGCGGCGGCGAGTGGGACGAGGGCAAAGGTTTTATCTGCCAGGCCCACCATGCTTATCGCCTGTGGACCAAGCACATACCCATCCCAGGTTGAGGTGCTGGGGCCCAGGTAATCCCAGTAGTTAATGGCCGACAGATCTTCAAAAATGCCCAGTTGATAGGGGATATCTGTGGTGGTTGGGGCCGTATCCGGCTCTGCATCGGCCTCTTCGCTGGTGGGCTCTTCTGCCGCTGCTTCACTGGTAGGTTCCGCGGCCTCTTCACCGCCGGTTTCTGTAGCTGCGGCCTCCGGTTCTGTCGGTTCCTCAACTTCGGGCGCAGCCGGGCTACAAGCTGCCAGGATCAGAGTAAGGAGTGTGATCAGGCCAACAAGTAGCGATAGTCGGTTTCGCAGCATCTTCCCGTCCTCCTTGTGTGACTACCATACAAGATTGTTGATATCTTACGTGTGTTTCATTTATATCATACTTTGCAGGAGTCAGCGAGGGCAACCAGGCATTTACCCCGACACTTCATCCGCAAAGTGACAGGCCGACCAGTGGCCGGAGGCTTTCTTCTCGAAAGCGGGCTCAACCTCCCGGCAGATCTCGCGCGCCATCCAGCAGCGCGGGTGAAAGCGGCAACCGGAGGGCGGATTAATCGGGCTGGGCACATCGCCCTTGAGAATGATCCGCTCGCGGCGTACTGTCGGGTCGGGAATGGGAATGGCCGAAATCAGCGCCTTGGTGTAGGGATGCATCGGGCGGCGGAAGAGTTCGGCGCGCTCCGTCAGTTCGACAATCTTGCCCAGGTACATCACCCCGACGCGCCGGCTGATATGCTCAACCACGCTCAGGTCGTGCGCAATAAAGAGGAAGGTCAGGCCAAACTCCTGCTGGAGGTTGCGCAGTAGATTCAGCACCTGCGACTGCACACTCACATCCAGCGCCGACACCGGCTCATCACAGATGATCAGCTTGGGCTCCATCACCAGAGCGCGGGCAATCCCGATGCGCTGCCGCTGCCCGCCGGAGAACTCATGCGGAAAGCGTTGCACATGCGTCGGGTGCAGCCCGACCCGCCCCAGCACTTCGCGGACGCGGTCGCGCCGCTCCTGCGCCGTCCCGATGCCATGGATCACCAGCCCCTCGGCGATGCTCTCGCCGACTGTGATCCGGGGGTCGAGGGAGGCATAGGGATCTTGAAAGATAATCTGCATATCCCGGCGCAGCCCCTTCAAGCGCCGCCGCGAGACATTCAGCACATCGCTGCCCTCAAACAAAACTTCCCCGCCGGTCGCCTCCTCCAGCCGCAGAATCACCCGCCCGGTGGTCGTTTTACCGCAGCCGCTCTCCCCAACCAGGCCCAGCGTCTCGCCCTTTTGCAGGGCAAAACTTACACCATCAACGGCGCGGACATTGGCAACCGTCCGGCGCATCACCCCACCCTTGATCGGGAAGTACTTGACCAGATTGTTGACCTCAAGTAGTGCGTCACTCATATACATCAATTTCTATGTTAGGCATTGTTCATTTACACGACGTACGCGGTCGGTTCCAACCCAGGCGTCTGCCCAGACACATGGCCCGATTCGCCTCCGGCAGGGTGGAATGGGACATTCTTTTTCCGGAACATGTGGCTCGAAGAGCCACATGTTCCGGAAAAAGACAAAAGCGCACCATGCTGCCGGAGGCGAAGCTTCCGTTCATCGGATCACATGCCTGGTTTGCGCATCCACTGCGTACGTCGTGTAAATGACACGAGTTACGCGGTCGTTTATCCGACAGGAGATTTCGCCGCTGGCAGGGCGGAAGATTCCGTTCTTGTTCACAAAACATTTGTACGCTGTGCAAATGTTTTGTGAACAAGAACAAAAGCGCACCATGCTGCCGCAGGCGAGTCGGGCCGTTTATCCAGGCACATGCCTGATGTGCCTGCCCACCGCGTACGTCGTGGCATTTACAGTCTTTATCACTTAAAACTCAACTCTCAAAACTCAACCCTACGTATACAGCCAGCAGCGCACCTGCCGCTTGTCTTCCTTTTCCAGCAACTCAATCGGCTCGTCGCAGCGCTCAAAGCGGTGCGCGCAGCGGTTGGCAAAGCGGCAACCCTGCGGTGGATTGATCAGGCCGGGTACGGTACCGGGGATGACTGCCAGTTCCTCGCGGGTCTGCCCCAGCACCGGCACCGAGGCCAGCAATCCCTGGGTGTAGGGGTGTTTGGGATCGGTGAAAAGGCTGCGCACATCGGCATACTCGACAATCTGCCCGGCATACATTACCGCGACCGTGTCCGCCATTTCTGCCACTACGCCCATATCGTGCGTAATCAGGATGATTGCAGTGTCGATCTTCTCGCGCAGATCTTTCATCAGATCGAGGATCTGTGCCTGGATCGTCACATCCAGCGCGGTGGTCGGCTCGTCGGCGATCAGCAGTTCGGGGTTGCAGGCCAGCGCCATAGCAATCATCACGCGCTGGCACTGCCCGCCGGATAGCTCGTGGGGATACTGGCGCAGCCGCCGCGCCGGATCGGGCAACCCGACCATGCCCAGCAGTTCGATGCAGCGTTGCCGGGCCTCCTCAACCGTCAACCCCTGGTGGATCTGTAGCGCCTCGATAATCTGATCGCCGACGCGAAACACCGGGTTGAGGCTGGTCGTCGGCTGCTGGAAGATCATCGAGATCCGGTTGCCCCGGATTTTGCGCATCTGATCTTCGTTTGCCTGGAGTAGATTGTTGCCGTCAAAGAGGATCTCACCCGCGACGATTTTGCCGGGTGACTGGATCAACCGCATAATCGAAAGCGAGGTGACACTCTTCCCGCTGCCGCTCTCGCCCACAATTCCCAACATCTCGCCCCGCCGCAAGGTCAGATCGACGCCATCAACCGCCTGAACCGCGCCTTCCTCCGTCTCGAAATAGGTCTTGAGCCCACGCACCCGCAGCAATATCCGTGTATCGTCCTGACTGGACAGCGGCGAGCGGACGGCTCTCTCGGGCATTGCTGGTTGCTCCATTGACATCATGTGTCCTTCTACGACTTCCTACAATTTCAGGCGCGGGTCGAGCGCATCGCGCATGCCATCACCAATAAAGTTAATCGCCAGGGCACAGAGCAGCAGCGGCAGGCCCGGCACCAGTGGCAGCCAGGGCTCATTAAACATATTGCTCTGGGCAAAGGCCAGCATATTGCCCCAGGTCGGCGTCGGGTCTTGTACACCAAACCCCAGAAAACTGAGGGATGACTCCAGTACCAGAATAGTATTGATCAACAGGGTAAAATCGACAATGATTGGCGGGTAGGCATTGGGGAAAACATGCCTCCAAATAATGCGTGGATTGGATGCGCCCAGCGCCCGGGACGACTCGATATACACCTGCTCGCGCACCGACAGCACCATCCCGCGCATCAGGCGGGCCGTGGGTGTCCAGTTCAACAGCGCCAGCGCAAGCACCAGCAGTGTCACCTTGCGTGCTTCGGTGTCCGGCACTGCCGTTAACGCCGCTGTGATGCTGACGGCGAAATCGGGAATTGGAATAAGACTCTCATTTTGTAACAGGATTGATGAGAGGATCAACAATACAATAAATAGTGGAAAGGTCGAGATAAACTCCAGCGTCCGCGTAATAGCAATATCGATCCAGCCGCCAAAATAGCCGGCCAGCAACCCCAGGAAGATCCCGATCAGCACCGCAATAGTTGAGGTGGTCAGCGCCACCGTTAGCGAGACCCGCCCGGCATACAACACCCGCGTAAAATAATCGCGTCCCAGGTTATCGGTGCCAAAAATATGCAGTTGCCCCGTATCCGGGTCAGCCGTCAGCGGCGTAAGAAAGCGCTTGGTAATATCATTCTCGCGTGGCGAGAAGGGCGTCAGGTAGGGCGCAAAAAACGCGGCCAGCAGGATCAGGAGCAGCACCACCAGACTGATCATTGCCAGGTGATGTCGCCGAAAGCGCCGCAGCACAATCGACCACTGGCCCTCGGAGCGCGTATCGCGCAGTTCATCAACGCCGGCAACCGGCGAAGTTGTAGCCATAGCGCGCTCCTACGTCAGCCGGATACGGGGATCGACGACTGTATACAAAATATCGGATATCAAATACCCCACCAACTGCAAGACAATCGTGATATAGAGCAGAGCCATTGCGACCATATAATCAAAGCGTTCGAGCGCATCCAGCAGCAGTTGCCCCAGGCCCGGCCAGTTAAACACAGCCTCGGTGACGGCGGCCCCGGCGAAGAGCGTCGGCAAGACGCCGGCCAGCAGCGTAATGAAAGGTATCAGCGCATTACGCAGCGCATGCTTGGCAATCACCAGGCGCTCACGCACGCCCTTGGCCCGCGCGGTTCGTACATAATCCTGCCGCAACACCTCCAGCATACTGGCGCGGACAAAGCGGCTCCACTGCGCAATACTGACAAAGGTCAGCACTGCGCAGGGCATAATAAAATGCAGCAGAAAATCAAGGGGTGATCCGGCATCCACCGTACCCAGCAGCGGGACAACATAGTCGCGGTTGGCGGTGGCATTGCCCGATGGCAGGTAGGGCAGTCCGGCATCCTTGGCCCAGACCGCCAGCACCAGGATCAGCATAATACCAAAGAAGAAGGTCGGCAGTGACGCGCCAATAAATGCCAGCGTGGTCATAAAATAGTCAAAGCGCGAATATTGGCGCACCGCTGAGTAGACCCCGATAATCACGCCAAACAGGATCGCCAAAAGGGTGGAAACACCCATCAGCGCCAGCGTGTAGGGCAGGCGGCTCCAGATCAAAGCGCTGATCGGGCGGTCGCGCAGAATGACCTGCGACAGGCCAAAATCGCCGAAGAGTACCCCCCGGCTGACCCGGCGGCCTTCAAGCTCGGCCAGCGTAAGTGGATCGATACACTCCTCGACAATATCAGTACGTCCGTCGGGATAGGTCAACTGCACCTGCCCGGTCTGGGTGCAGCCAACGTGCATCTCGGCCAGCAACGCCTGCCCGCCAAGGTTGATCGGGCCACGGGGCAATCCAACAAACCAGCGGGTAAAGCGCACCGCCGGATGCAGATCCAGTTCAAAGCGTGCCCGGATGCGCGCGATGTCTTCCTCAGTAACACCCTGCGCACCTCCCCGTTGCCGCTGCTGCAATGCCACCAGCGGACCACCCGGAGCCAGGTAGAGCAGGGCATACGAGGCAATCGCAGCCAGGAGTATCACTATCAGCATCTGGAAGAGGCGGCGTATCAAAAAGGTCGTCATGAGTTACTTTATTCTAGAAAGGTATAGCAAGGGGCGGTTGAATACCGCCCCTTAGCGAACCGTATGATCCGGGAGCTAGGGAACAAAGAGATTCATATCCATATGCTCCCAGGTCGGACTGGCCTCCAGGAAGGCCTGGATCTCGCCCTGCTCGGCGGCTTCGAGGACTGTCTCAACCTCCGGGCCGGCGCCAAGCGTGGACTTCTCAAGTACGTCGATCTCGCCGGTCAGCAACTGGGCCACCGCCTGGTTGGTATCGCCGATGATCTGGATGATCAGGTTGGGTACGGCGACTTCACCGGCGTAGTACTCAGGATTGGACTCGAAAATCATCCGCTGACCCTTCTGCCACTCCACCAGTCGGTAGGGACCATTGCTCAACGGATTCTCAGCCACTTCGGGCAGGGTCGCCCATGCCTCTGCCGGAACTTCGGCCAGAGTCATGCCCTGGTACTCGCCCGCCGTCTCAATCACCCGATGCGCGGGGTAGGCTTCCTGGTTGCCAAACTCATTATGCGCCGCCGTGTAGATGAAGTATTCCGGCGGAAGCGCACCCGGCAGATAGGTAACGGTGTATTCGGTATCGCCGGCAAACTCGATCCCTTCGCGTGACTCGCAGATCTGCAGGCTCACCACGCCGGAGGCCGGGTCACAGCGGATCTTCGCTGCCAGTTCAAAGTCCTCCTGCTTCACTGGTTCGCCATCTTCCCAGGTCAACCCATCGACATACTCAAACGTTACCTGGAGTTTGTTCATCTGGATGGTGTCACCCTCTTCATAGGTAACGGTTTCACCCTCAGCGTTGACCACTTCGACACCGGGTGCCAGTTCCACTGCCTCAGCATCGACGGTCCAGACCATATCACCCTCGGTGACATCGATCACTTCCAGTTCTGCACCGCCATTGTCCAGCGTGGGCAACTGCGTCAGCGCTACCGGTTGGTAGTCATAGTTGTACTTGGTAAAGGCGCGGAAGCTGGTCAGGTCCGCTGCCTGGGACACTGAAGCCGCCGACTCGACCGGCACAAACAGGGTCGTCGGCTCCTGCGAGAAGCCAATCACAATACTATCGCCACCATCCTCCAGCACCCAATCGCTGACGCTGGCCGTGGCATACTCGGTCGGGTCGGAGACAAAGTTAGTCAGGTTAGGACTAATTGCCTGGGCCTCGAGGCGCTGGAACAGCGGCAGACTGACCATATCACTGGTAAATTCTTGCTGGAAGGTGGCATACTCTTCGATCCGCTCTTCACGGTCAAGCGTGTTGTTCGCGGCAATAATTGCCCGACTGGCGGTTTCATTACACCAGCCCATGTAGTTCTGCCCCTCCCAGTTGTTCTCCGGCAGTGGGATCTGGTTACAGGCGTAGAGTGTAGTGCCCTTGGGATCAGGTTCGCCGACCCAGGCGTAGGCCCCCAACTCAAAGTCGCGCCGCTGCAACCCGGAGTTCCCTCCAAACCACCAGGAAGCCGGGGCATGGGTTCGAATAATCTGGATGCCACAGTTATCCAGCAGTTGCTGCTCCAGAATGGTCGCCCAGGTCTGGCGAAACTGTGCATCGGTAGTGGTGAATTTCAGCGAGAGAATATCACCATCTTCATTGTTGCGGATGGCGCCCTCACCCAACTCCTGACCTTCGGGCAGCGTCCAACCGGCCTCCTCCAGCAGCGCATTCCCCTGCTCCGGATCAAACGGATAGCGGGTAATATCCTCGGCCAGCGCCCAGTGGCCCTGTGGAATAAAGCTATCCATCAGCAGGCCGGTGCGCGCTTCCTCATCCAGGAAGGGATAGACCGACAGGATCAACTCGGGCCGATTGGTGCAGTAGGCCAGCGCCCGACGTATATTGATATCGCCCAGCATCGAGTGGGGTTCAGTATATGAGCCAGACGCCGTCTCGGCGACACCCTCAGGGGTTGCATCTGTCACTGGCTCGGCTTCGTCTCCGCCGGGAGTAGCGGTGACGACAATCACTTCCGGCTCACTTGTAACCACAACTTCGCGCACAACTTCACCGGAACCACCGCCACAGGCGGTCAGCACCAGCGCAATCAGGGCCAGTAGCCCGACGGAAGTGCTTATTTTATGATAGAGTGGTCGCATGAATAGTATTCCTTCTATTGGAGAATCTTCCGGATCCTCCATGTATCAGTAAAACTATGAGAAACTGTGTGGAGAGACCGCAGGAAAAAAACCTGCTTTTGCTGCTATGCTCACCCCCTCCCTATCTCCGCAGACGATAGTATAACTGCGGTGCAAGCAGCATACTCGCCATATTCCTGTCCAGACCATGTACAGGCATTGTGCGATGCGGGGCAGCCCATGGCCCTATGCTCAACATTGTGCTACGACACTGGAGCGCGTGAGACCAACGGCCTCACAATATTTTACTTCACTGAGGAATTCCTAAGATTATACTTTGCGCACTTTCGCGTGTCAACTGTCACGAACAACAGTATCAGGCGCAATTGATTGTGCCCAATTTCCTGCCGGCAATGTGCCCGGCGTTTGCTGTTCGGGGCCTACCCATTTACAAAACTACCCCTGCAATCGCTACCCCAAACAGCACCTGGATCACCACCGAGGCCAGTGTGAGCAGGCGTGCGCCGGACGGTTCCCGCCGGTAGAGTGTCATCCCGATCCCGGTATTGAGCAGACTCAGTAGCAATGCCGCCAGGGGCAGAAAGAGTACCTGATGCCGGGGGCGCAGTTCGGCTACCTGCCCCGCCGCGTTAAACCGCATTTCAATCGTTGCCGCCAGGTCGGGATATTGCGCCGCCAGCCAGCCCAGCAGCAACAGATTCAGCCCGAAGGCCAGCAGCAACGTCCAGCGCACCAGCGGATCATTCCAGAAGGCGTAGGAGAACACCCGCCCGGTTTCGATCCGGGAGGTCAGCGGCTTGACCACGCCCAGTTTCCGCCGCTGCTCCAGATCTTGCACAAAGGCATCCTGTTCCCGGGGCGAGATGGCATAGGCATCGCCGGAGGTCTTGATCAGCAGAGCCTTTTTGGGTGCCCGACTGGAGAAGAGATGCATCTGCTGCCCACCGGCGGTGCGCCCCTGCCCCCAGTAGGAGCCAATCCCCTGCACCGGTCGCCAGGGCATACGCGCTCCCGGCGCGCCGATATCCACCCGCTCGATCTGCGAGAGCGGGATGACGGCCCGGTTGCCCAGCCAGCGCACATACACGCCGTTGCGGTCCATCTCGTAAACAAGGGTGAACCCGCCGATGACGCGGTAGGCCAGCAGCCCCACCAGGAGCAGCAGCCCCACCAGGAGCAGCAGATCTCCATAGAGACTCAGGTTGACCGGCCACTCGTCCGGCGCGCGCGTCAGCGTCTGCGCAAAGCGGAAGCCGACATACCCCGCGCCCGCCAGTGCCCCCAGCAGCAGCAGCAGACCAAACCAGAGGCCGAGCGCAAATTTTGGTTTCCAGCGGCGCATCAGGGCGTGGGCTCCTCGGCATCCGCCGCAGTTGTTGCTGTCGGCGTGGCCGCCTCCGCGTCCTCGTCCGCCGCCGGCGTTTCCGTCGGCAGCGTCGGTCCAAAACCGTCGTCTGTGTCCTCGATTAATCCCGGCGTCGGCTCCAGCGTCGGTGCCGGCGTGGGTGTCGGTACCATTGTCGGTGGTCCCGGCAGATATTCCGGCTCCGGCGTCGGCATTGCCGTTGCCTCGAGTGTTGGCGTCGGCGCGGGGAAGCGCTCGATGGTCAGATCCGCGCGCTGCTCTTCCAGCCAGGTTTCAAACGTCTCGGTCCGTTCGTCACTCAGTTGCTGCTCCTCGTCAGGAATTTCAACCTCAGTTACCTCAACGATATGCCAGCCAAACTGGGTACGGATTGGCTCGCTGATCGCGCCCTCTTCCAGGTCGAAGGCAGTCTCGACCAGTTCCGGGAGGTAGACGGCCCCACTCTCGGTAACGCCCTCCGCATCAAAGAAGCCCAGATCGCCACCGGCTTCACGCGAACCGGGATCATCGGATACCTCGTCCGACAGTTCGGCAAAATCTGCTCCCGCGCGCAACTGCTCAACAATCTCTGCGGCCTCGTCCTGCCGTTCGGCATAGAGCAGTTCAATTTCCTCATCCGTGGCCTCTTCAGGCGGCTCGACTGCCAGCAAGATCTGGCGGGCGCGCACGCGCCGGCGTTCGTCGGTGGGAGTAAAGCTGTCGGCGGGAATCAGTTCGGCCTGCACCCGCTCGGTTAACAGTTGCCGACGATACTGCTGCTCCAGTCCCTCCTGAAAATCCGCCCGGGTCAGGTTGACTTCCTGATCAAGCAGTTGGATTTCGGTTTCAAAGCGTCTGTAGAGCGCGTCGATGACCTCAGGTGCCTGCTCATTGGCGACATCCGGCTCCGGCGTCGGGCGCGGCGTGTCGGTCGGCGCGGGGGTATCCGTGATAGTTGGTGTCAACGTGGGCCCACCCGGCGTTACGGTTGGGGAGGGTGTGAGTGTTGCAGTAGCCGTCTCCGTTGCCTCGGGTGTCTCGTCTTCATCCACCGCTTCGTCCGCAGCTACCTCTGCGGTTGTGTCGCCGGCAACCGTGCCCGTAACCTCGGCGGTGCCGGTCAGCGTCGCGGTTGCGGTGACAGGGGCGGACGGCTCCGGCAGAAAGATTGGCCCCAGTTCCTGCACAATTTGCTGGTTCACATCGGTCGCGCTGACCTCGATACCCATGTCGGTCGCCCCGCTCTGGATCACCTGTTCATCGATCCAACTGTTGACCGTCTGCTCATTGATATCTGTATCGCGGATCGTTCCCGCCTGGAGATTGACGGTGGGATTACGCTCGGCCAGTTGCTGCCCAAACTGCGGGTTATCGCCAAACAGAGCCTGTAATTGTACATTCTGAACCACTTCCTGCGCCAGATCGTAGCGCCGCTCCTGCCAGTATTGCCGGCGGGTCAGTGTGGTACTGCCAACCTGAGCCACCGACCGGCTGGGGATCCAGAGTTGATCATAGGAAACCCCGATAATCAGGGCCAGCACCGCCAGACCAACTGTCACGCCAACGACGGTAATAACCAGGCGCTGCCGGCGTTCTTCGCGTCGCTTCTTCGAGAGCGTACGCTGCGAAGGTCGGCGGGCAACCGGCTGATTCTTGCCGCCGGCGGCTTGTACGCCTTTTCCCTTATGCTTGGGGTTCTTTGATGCGTCAGACATTCGGTGTCCTGTGATATACAATTCGGCAGCATGCGTACGCTCCCAGCAATACGGGAACGCATGCGCCGCCCCACAAGATAGCTCCAACAAAAATACGGTCAGGTGCAACCAGTCCAACCATCAGCCTGTGCGCCGACGCCTGATACTGCCCAACTGACCGCCTGGAAGGACGTTCTACCGGAACATCGTTCACCCATACAGCCTGCAGTGGTGAAACATGGTTCGCATCCTGAGCGGAGCGACGGCGCACATACCTGCCGGCAGCGCGTGCCGCTCTGCCCCTCAGAATGAGCAATGCTGGTATCGTCTTAAAAGGGGATATCTTCATCTCCGATATCGGGGGGAGGGTCGTAACTACGATATGATGACGATGATGATGATGAGCGCGAAGTATCACGATCACGCGACGGCGGTTCATAGTTGTTACTGCTACCGGACGCATTCTCGCGGGCTGTACGGCTCTCAAGAATAATCATATCACTGGCAACGACCTCGGTTTTATAGCGCATATGCCCGGTCTGATGATCCTCCCAGGAACGTGTTTGCAGCCGCCCTTCGAGATAGACCCGCGCACCCTTTGATAGATACTGATTGCAGATTTCAGCCAATTTATTCCAGGTGACAATACTGAACCACTCGGTATCCTCGCGCGGCTCACCGTTGCTATCCTTCCACTGACGACTGGAAGCAACCCGGAAGGTGGTTACAGGGCTTCCACTTGGCGTATAGCGCATCTCAGGCTCAGTACCCAGGCGACCAATGATCATCACCTTATTCAAATCCTTAGCCATCGTATACTCCCTGGTTAACGCGTAGCATCATCATCACTATACCCATGACCGCTTACATTCACACTTCATGTCTATTGTATCGTTCACCAGTGCATCAGCCCGGTATTTGTGAGCGACTCGCTATGCCGCTACTCCTCTTCATCCGTATTGGTCTCTTCTTTGCTTTCGTCTGCGTCCTCGTCTTCCAAACCACCCGCAGGGACCGGTTCCAACTCTTCTTCCTCTTCGGTTTCTTCCTCCGACTCGTCCTGCCCTTTTTCTTTGCGATCAATCACAGTAATCAGATAACGCAAGACCCCATCGGTCAGCTTCAACGCGCGCTCAACCTCACCAATCCGTGAGGCAAACAGGCTAAAATGCAGCAGTATATAAAAACCTTCCGTAAAGCTGCGACGACTACCTTCACCGCCCGCATAGGCGCGAATAGGATAGGCCAGCTTCCGCCGCCCCCAGGGTGTACTCTGGTCTACTGCCGTAACCGTCCCGCCCTCGCCCTCGATCGTCTGCTGTAACCGTTCGAGGATACTGGTAAGATCCTCTTCACCCGAATGCAGCGGACTAATAACAACCACCATCTCATAATCTCGCCAACGTTCGCGCACTCGATCCTCCTCTGGTATTGCTCCACTCGTCGAACTGTAGCGCCTGCGACAGGCGATTTCCGGCGGTGCGCTGCCGTACAGTGCGGTGAAACAGAAAGAAATACGTAACAATCAATTGTTATTGACACGCGTTACGTGGTCACTGACCCGAAAGCGTCGTTCGCCTTCGGCAGGGCGGAAGATGCCATTCTTTTTCACAAAAATGTTGCACGTTGTGCGAATTTTTGTGAAAAAGACAAAAACGGACCACACTGCCGCAGGCGATCTGTGTTTCATCGAGTGAGATGCGCAGTTTGATCATCCACCGCGTAACTCGTGTTATTGACAGCAGGTGATTATAGCATGTGAGTCATACTGACGCAAACCTCATCCCAGGTATCTCATGAGGTTTGCATGTCAACTGCGTAAGTCCTGTCACTGACTGATTGAGAGTGCGCTCTTCCAGGCGGAGCGCTTGCTCCTCGTACGGAATCAAGGTAGATGTCTCAGGCCTGGAGACACAGCCGACGAGCAAAACCATGCCGGTAAACTACATGTGGAGAGCATAAAATGATAAGGCCAAAGAACAGAGTACCCTTTGTTCTCGGTTCTGCTGTTCTCGGTTCTCACTCCCTACCAGACCGCTGCCAGCACAGCGCGGAAAAGCTGGTTCAACTGCTCGATATCGGCACCGGAGCGGCGGTGATCGATGGATGCTGTCTCCAGCCGGGCCAGTTCACTTACAATAAAGGCACTGATCGCCGGGATCATCGGCTCGCGGTCAAGCTCCTCACCGGCCCGCTTGCGCTTCAGCAACTGATCGATGGCCTGCCGCAGCGCTTCGTCCTCGACCAGCGTATCCACCAGCACCTGAAACTCCACCGGCACCACGCCGCGCCCCGCTTCGATCCATTGGATTGCCAGGAGCGGACGCAGCACGTAGAAGTACTTCTTGATCCAGACGATCTCGCCCTGCAGATAGTCGCGGTAGTTGCCGCGCGCCATATGCAGGTAGTGAAACAGGCAGGCCACCGGCGAGTAGTAGACCGGCAGCAATGCACGCAACTGCGCGGCGATATCGGCGGCCTCCAGGTAGACAATCGGCGAGTTGAGCCACTCCAGCAGCGGTGGGTTGGACTTGCGCAGCAGTTGCAGCGCCTTGCGCAGATCCCAGCCGCTCAGGTCCAGTTGCTCCGAAATGGGCCGCTCGATCACGTCGCGCTTATGCTCCAGGTTGATCGAGAGATACCACTCGGGCCGCCGGACGTAGATGAAGCGCACATCGTAGTCGCTATCGCGTGAGGGGAAGCCCCAGGCGCGACTGCCCGACTCGCAGGCATACAGGACGCGCACATCCTCGTCGTGCGCGATGGTATGCAGGGCAGTGGTGATGCGTTCGTGCATGGTCTTTCTCCTCTCACTTTTTCCGCCGCAGCGATAGCAGTTCCGTGTCGAGTTGTTGGATGTAGCGATAGCCATACAGACCATCTTCCAAGCCCCGGTGCAACTGCGCCGGCAGGTCGGGGGTGATCTCGGCGGAGCAGGCGGCCGCCGCCAGCGCAATCGCTGCCACGGTGTCTACGTCGCCGCGAAATGCGATACAGCGCTGCAATAGCTCACTCAAGGTGCGGCTCTGGATCAGGGCGGTAACGGCTGCGCGCACGCTCATCCAGCCCGGCGCGCCCACCTTGCCCTGCCAGGGTTGCCCCCAGTCGCCCGGCACATGCCGCTCCAGGAAGCGCCCTAGGTCGGCTTTGTCGCCACGCTCATACAAAAAGTAGTGGCTCATTAGCGCCGCCGCCACCGCCGCGTTGATCCCGGCCGGGGTGTTGTGGGTCAGTGCCGCCTGCACCTGACAGCGCGCAATGACCTCCTTAATCGTCGGGAAGATGCCGATAGGCGCTGCACGCATTGCCGCCCCACTCTTGTCGCTCGCCGGGTTGATGCGCCGGAGAAAGTCATGCCCATCCTGCACCGTCAGCAGGAAGTCGTAAAACCGCTGGGCATAGCCCGGGCGTGGGTCGCGCTGGAATGCCTGCACAAACCGCGCCGCCAGATGCTCCGGCGTCCAGGGATCGTCCGCCACGATTGCCTCGGCGATGGCGAGACTCATCTGGGTGTCGTCGGTATACTGGCCGGGGCGCAGGTTGTGGCGCGGGTGCCGGCGGTAGCCGGACAGGTCGTTATATTGCCGGACAAAAGCGCCGGGTGCGTATTCAAACCCCGCGCCGTAGGCATCGCCAATGGCTAACTCGATGAGCATTGGGCATTTCTCAATTCATACGCGCTACGCGGTGCAACCAATCTCTGGCCTGGTGCCAGACTCGAACGCTGTCTGCACCTGCGGCAGCATGGTACTTGTTCTATCTTTTTCAGGAAAATCCGGCTCTGCAAGCCGGATTTTCCTGAAAAAGCGTGTTCTATTCCGCCCTGTCGGAGGTGATATCCACTGCACAAAAGAGCGACTACGTACGTTGTGTCACATAACGCCGGCATTAGCTTACGCAAAGGTGCAAAGCCACGAAAGATATACAGTTCTTTGCGACCTGTGCGGCTTTGCGTGAGCGAACGTGCAAGCTACTGCCGTCAAGCATACACGAGCCGGGTGCGCCGCGCAAGAGCAGTCCGGTCCTGATTGCCTCGGTTGTCCCATTACTACTAATAGTTGTGCAACTTCCACCCCAAAAGTTCTGGTCTGCCATAAGACTATGCTATAATCGCCGGTAAGCCTTAACGTCACTCCCTCCTCTGTCCGCCTCAATGATGAGAGACGTACGTGCCGGGTATGCTACCCAGTGGTGCGCGTTGTATGGCGTGTTGCTGCGGTTGCACAAGCATTGACGGCATCTTTACCAGGTTTCGCATTCGTTCCTGCTTCGAAGCATTGTTAGCATCTATGCATTTAAGTGCTTCTTATTGACAAACAACTGGTGTAAGCCTATACTAACACCAGTTAGCAGGGTTTACTTCGTCGCACTTGTTTATCAGGTTGCCCTTATGCAACGGTTGTGTCTTGAGGCACACCTTAAGCCGTTCCAGTAGCTATCGTGCTTGGAAGGCCGGTTGCGCCAACACCCCGTCGTCGGTGGGGAGGAGAAACCAGTGAGTTCAACCACACAGCAGATGACCCTGGATCAGGTGCCTGTGGGGAAGCAGGTTACGGTTGTGCGGGTTGGTGGTGAAAAGGTGACCCGACGGCGCTTGCTGGATATGGGCCTGGTAGCGGGTGAGACGGTGATTGTTCAGGGGGTTGCGCCACTGGGTGATCCCATCAATATTCTGGTGAAGAGCTATAGCCTCGCGCTACGCAAACGCGAAGCGTGTCAGATCACGGTTGAGGTGCAGGTATGACACAGGAGCGTAACTATACCCCGAATACGGGCGGAGATCGGTCGATTCATCTGGTGGGGCATGTGGGCCGTGTTGTGGGATGCTGCCGCGATCTGCTGGGTGGTTGCGTACGCGCGCTTGCCGGTTCGGGTGGGCACTGCTGCGGGCAGCCTGAAGGTTCGGTCATGGGGTGTACCGGCGGATCGGTGATCGCGCTGGCCGGCAATCCCAACACGGGCAAGAGTACGATCTTTAACGCATTGACCGGCTCGCATCAGCATGTGGGGAACTGGCCGGGCAAGACCGTGGAGCAGAAAGCCGGCATCTTGAAGCACGACGGTCAGGAGATCGTTGTGGTCGATCTGCCGGGAACCTACAGCCTGTCGGCCTGCTCGCTGGAAGAGCAGATTGCCCGCGACTTTATCGTCAAGGCGCATCCCCGCGTGGTCGTAAATGTGCTCGACTCAACTAACCTGGAGCGCAACCTCTACCTGACGGCGCAAATCCTGGAGATTGGCGTGCCGATGATTATCGTGCTGAATATGCGTGATCTGGCCGAGGCGCGCGGTATCTCAATTGATATCCATCGGCTGGCGCAGCAGTTGCACAACACGCCGGTTATCTCCGTGGCTGCCAGCCGCGAACAGGGTCTCGCCGAACTCAAGCAGACCATTGCCACGTTTATGACGCCCCAGCCGCAGGTGGCCTGTCGGCTTGATCTGGTTGCCTGAGTTCTCCCGGGAAGGAGTTGACGCTGTATGTCTACTACGCATATGTCGGTTCCCACATCCCCTTCCTCGATCCGGTACGATCATGCGCTTGAAGCCGAGATTACTCGCCTGAGTAGTGCAATTGCGCAGGTGCCGGAACTGCGGAGCATGTATCGACCGCGCTGGCTGGCGATTCAACTGCTGGAGGGCGATGAGCAGTTGCTGGCGGAGGTGCAATCCCTGCCGGCGGCTGAGGCGGTGCTGCGTACGCTCGAGGCCAGTAGTGCCCATCTCCGGGAACTGTTTGGCGAAGATGTAGATGTGCTGCTGACCGATCAGCGCTACAGTTTTGTCAATAGCCTGGCGCGCGATGTGCTGACCCACCCCGCCGAACGCCGGCGCACCCTCTCGGAGAAGATTGACCGGGTGGTCACTAACCGCGTGTTGAGCATCCCGATCTTCCTGGCGCTGATGTGGATCGTCTTCAAGGTGACCACCGATGTGGTCAGTCCGTTTGTGGACTGGATCGATGGGGTGATCACCGGGCCGTTTACCAACTGGGTGGTAGCGCTGGTGGGTGTGGTCGGGCTGAGTGGCACCTGGTTTGAGAGCCTGCTGGTTGATGGCGTTATCGCCGGGGTGGGCGGGGTGCTGGTCTTTGTGCCGGTCTTGATGTCGCTCTATCTGGCGCTGGCAATCCTGGAGGACTCCGGCTACATGGCGCGGGCCGCCTTTGTGATGGATCGGCTGATGCATACGCTGGGGCTGCACGGCAAGAGCTTCCTGCCGATGATTGTCGGCTTTGGCTGTACCGTTCCGGCGATCTATGCCACGCGTACCCTCGATAATGAGAAGGACCGTATCCTGACCGGGTTGCTGGTTCCCTTTATGAGTTGCAGCGCACGGCTGCCGGTCTATATTCTCCTGGCGGCGATCTTCTTTCCGGAGCATGCCGGGTTGGTGATCTTCGGGCTCTACCTGCTGGGTATTGTCACGGCGGTTCTGCTGGGGTTTGTGCTCAAGCATACGCTCTTTAAGAGCCAGACGCATGTACCATTTATTATGGAACTGCCGCCATATCGGGTACCGACCCTCAAGGCGATCTGGAAGCAGATGTGGGAGCGCACCGCTTCCTTTGTGCAAAAAGCCTGGACGGTCATTATGGTTGCCAGCGTAGTGCTCTGGTTCCTGATGGCAATTCCGCTGCGTGGCTCCGGCACCTTTGCCAATACCGAACTGGACAATAGCGCCTTTGCCACGGTTTCACGGAGCATCGCGCCGGTTTTCGCGCCGCTGGGGTTTGGCAACTGGGAAGCTACTGGTTCGTTAGTGACCGGGTTTGTGGCGAAAGAGGTGATTATTAGCACTACTGCGCAGATCTATGCGATGGATGCTGCCGCAGTCGAAACCGAGGCAGCAACCTTTGCGGGCGAACTGGCGGCGATTGCCACCAGTTTTGTTGATGCAACGGTGGAAACGCTCAAGGCGATCCCACTAATTATCGGCATTAATCTCTTTCCGGAGGAAGCCGAAGCCGAGCCGTCCAGTCTAATGATTGCCATGCGTGACAACTTTGCGGCTTCCAGCGGCGGGCATGGCGCGCTGGCGGCGCTGGCGTTTATGGTGTTTGTCCTGCTCTACACGCCCTGCATGGTGGCGACGGCGGCGGCGCGGCATGAGTTTGGGAATAAGTGGATGTGGGTCAGCATCGTGGGGCAACTGGTTTTGGCCTGGGTTGCGGCGCTGGTTGTGTTCCAGGGTGGTCTGCTGCTGGGATTGGGGTAACGGGAGAAGCGGAGAAATCGTTATGCTGCAACAGGTGTTACGCGAATTTGAGCATGCCCGGGAGCCGCTCAATCTGCGGGATCTGGCGCATAAACTGGGCGTTGAGCGCAGCGCCCTGGAGGGCATGATCGACTACTGGATTCGCAAGGGGCGGCTCAAGGACGATAGTGCGCAGACGGTCTGCAGCAGTTGCGGCAGCGGCTCCGCGTGCGGGAGTGAGCCGCAGGGTTGCCCCTTCGTCGGCAAGATGCCGCGCACTATCTCGCTGGTGACACCGGACGAGGCACCCGTCTCCAGGTAGTGCCACCTTGTGAATGTTGCGTAATTAGTGCGGATATGGAGTGCGGCAGCCATGCTGCCGCATCTGTTTGCCGAGGCAGTGTAACAATATCGCAACTCTGTGTTTCTCCGTGCTTTCTGTGGCAAAAATCCCCGGCAAAAAGAGGAAAGATGGCGGTTACGTCGGCAATATACCAGTTTGCTATTCCCGGTCTGGGCAATGTCTCCTGCAAACAGCGGGACGATGTGTTGACGCTTGCCCAGGATCTGCGCGAGATCTACGCCTTTGATCGGGAGGGTCGCCTGACCGGCGGCTTTCTCGCCGGCAAGAACTACCGGCGCAGCATGACCAACGCGATCATGCAGAAATACTTCGCCGAGAATGGCACAAAGGTCCGTCGCTTTCTCGCCTACGAGGAGCGCAAACATCTGCTTGAAGATATCTCTGCGCGGGTGGCTCGCATCCGTGAACAGCTTCCTCCCACGGAGCATCCTGAACTGTGCGCCTGGCTGGAGCGCATTCTTACCTGGGATTTTGACCGACTGGAGGCGCAACGCGAGGCGTTTTATGCGATCTACAAACCCGTCACCATTCTGCCGCCCGATCAATATCGTGCTCTGGTGTTGCAGGCGGCGGAGGGATGCAGTTGGAACCGCTGCACCTTCTGCTCGTTCTACCGCGATCGGCGGTTCCGCATCAAGTCGCCGTCGGAGTTTCAGCAGCATGCCCGGCAGGTCAAAGCCTTCCTGGGCGAGGCGATCCGGTTGCGCCGGTCGATCTTTCTGGCCGATGCAAATGCGCTGATCATTCCGCAACCCCGCCTGCGCGAACTGCTTGATCTGGTTCACACCGAGTTTCCCCTTGAGGGTCCGCGCGCCGAGGCGGGGTATCAGTTGGAGGGCATCTATGCCTTCCTGGATATTTTCGGCGCGGAGAAGAAGACGCTGGCGGATTACCAGGAACTGCGCGCGTATGGTATCCGGCGCATCTATATCGGGCTGGAGACGGGCGATGCGGCGTTGTTCAAGCTGCTGAACAAGCCCGGTTCGCCGGCGGAGTGTATCGAAGCGGTGCGTACGATCAAGGCCGCCGGGATCAATGTTGGGATTATTCTGCTGGTGGGCGCGGGTGAGGCACGCTTTGCCCGGCAGCATGTTGACCACTCGATTGCGGCGATTGCGGCGATGCAACCGGGAGCGGGCGATCTGATCTATCTCTCGCCGCTGATCGTCGGCGCTGATGATGCTTACACGTTGCGTATGCGCGATCTGGGGATCGAGCCACTGGACGCGGGCGAAGTTGATGCGCAGTTTGCCGCGATCAAGCGCGGGTTGCAGTCTGCGCTGCCGCATGGCCCGAAGGTAGCGCTTTACCATATCGAGGAGTTTATCTATTAATGTTGCGTTTTGAATGTTTAATGTTGCGTTTTGAATTTCAATTCAAATACATGGTAGATCATCAGGAGTACTGACTGAAGTTTGAAAAATAGCTCGGATATGAAATGGCCGGGAGTCCCGGCTTGAGCCGGTTTGAATGCCTGTCTCAGCAGTCACATACTGCCAGGCAAGCCTGATCCGGCTGAAGCCGGGACTCCCGCATCAGCGGTAGCCATGCTGCCGCACTCCATAGCTGCTTCAATATTGAAGGAATTATAGCGATAGCCTGCGTCACCTTGTCTAAACAACCCTGCATCGATTGCTGCGGTGCTTCCCCCCCTTTTGCTGCGGATAACCCCCTCGTTTATAAAGAAAAGCATTGACAAAGTTTGTTTGTTAGCGTATACTAACTTTCATCATTCTACGCAATAAACGTTCATAAAAGCACCAGTGTGGTTGCATCTTGGGATCGTTCAGACGCGCGTGCGCCAGTTTGCTCGTCTGAAACGATAATGTGCAGTGTGTCATTACCGACACGGAAAGATGACAGGAGGTTGTGCCGTGACCCGACGGACGATTCACACAATGGTACATCTGTTGAGCGGGTTGCTCATTCTGGTTCTGCTGGCGGCCTGTGGCGCTCCGGCAGCCGATGTTCCCGCTGCCGAAACTCCCGCTGCCGAAACTCCCGCCGCCGATGTTCCCGCCGCCGAAACTCCCGCCGCCGAAACTCCCGCGACCCCTACGGGTGATGCGGTGGTCAATGTTTACTCGGCCCGGCATTATGGTGCGGTTGAGGCGGTGTTTAACCGCTTCACCGAGGAGACCGGGATCGAAGTGCGGCTCTCGCAGGGATCGGTGCAGTCGCTGGTTGAGCGTATCCTGGCCGAAGGTCCGCAGACTCCCGCCGATGCGTTTATCTCGATTGATGCGGGCGGATTATGGCTGATTGCCAACGAGGGACTGCTCGAACCGATTGAGTCGGAAGTGTTGACGGAAAATATCCCGGATATCCTGCGCGACCCGGAGAATCGCTGGTTTGGTCTCAGCCAGCGCGTGCGGACCATTATGTATAACCCCGATGCCGTCGGCGCGGAAGAAGTGCCCGCAACCTACGCCGACCTGGCCGATCCGCAGTGGCGCGATCGCCTCTGCCTGCGTCCGGCAACGCACATCTATACGATTGCGCTGGTCGCCGGCATGATCTCCAACCGGGGCGAAGCAGAAACTGAAGAAATTGTGCAGGGCTGGGTCGCCAATAACCCGACCTACCTGGATAGCGATACCCGCATACTGGAAACCGTGGCGGCGGGCGGGTGTGATGTGGCGATTGCTAACCACTACTACCTGGGGCGCATCCTGAATGAAGATCCCGATTTCCCGGTAGAGGTGACCTGGGCTAACCAGGAAACTACCGGCGTGCATCGCAACATTATCGGGATGGGCGTGCTCCAGAGCGCGCGCAACAAGGAGAATGCTGTCCGCCTGCTGGAGTGGCTGGCAACCGAGGGTCAGGGGGCCACGCCGGATACGCTGCCCGGCAGCAACTTCGAGTTCCCGGTCAACCCGGACGCCGAGGTTGATCCGCTGATCGCCGGGTTTGGCGAGTGGACGGTCGATCCGATTGATCTGAACGAGTATGGACGTAACCAGGCGGCGGCTATTCAGTTGCTTGAACGTGCCGGGTATGGCTTTGCCGAGACCGCCGGGCAGTAGTGGCGCATCAGTTGCAATGATCAGGTGAACTCGATGACATCAACCCGGGCTCAAATCACCACGACCAGCACGGCACATGTTTCGTCCGGTACCCGGCCGGCGGTTGCCCGCCGCTTCTGGCCGCGACATTGGGGCGTGTGGGCGCTAATCCTGACGCTCACCGTGCCGGTGCTGGTGCCGCTTGTGGTGGTCGCGCTGGAGATTGCCACTCCGACGCCGGCAATCTGGTCACATATCTGGGCAACGGTGCTGCCGACCATGCTGCGCAATACGCTGCTGCTGCTGCTGGGTGTTGGCGGCGGCACATTTCTGCTGGGGACCGGGCTGGCATGGCTGGTAACGGCCTACCGTTTCCCCGGACGCGGGCTCTTTGACTGGATGTTGCTACTGCCGATGGCGATGCCCGGCTATATCCTGGCGTTTGTCTTTGTGGCCACCTTCGACTTTGTCGGCCCGGTGCAATCGGCGTTGCGCGCCTGGTTCGGGGCGGAGGTCTGGTTTCCCAATATCTACACGCCGGTCAGCGCAATCCTGGTGTTGAGCCTGGTGCTCTATCCGTATGTCTACCTGCTGGCGCGCGCGGCTTTCCGCGAACAGTCGGCAACCACGTTTGATGCGGCGCGGGCGATGGGCTACAGCCGCACCCGGACGTTCTTCCGGCTGGTGTTGCCGCTGGCGCGGCCTTCGATTGCCGCCGGGGTTACGCTGGCGTTGATGGAGACGCTGACCGATTTTGCGACCGTGCGCTTTTTCAATGTGCCTACCCTGAGCGAAGGTATCTTTCGCATCTGGGAGGGCATGATGAACCGCCAGGCCGCGATGGAACTGGCCTCGCTGCTCTTCTTTGCCGCCCTGATTGTGATCCTGGTGGAGCGGGGGCTGCGTGGGCGGGCGCGCTTCTACCAGACCGGCGGACGGTCCCGGCGGCCCGATCCGGTCAGGCTGCGCGGCCTGCGGTGCTGGCTGGCAACCGGCGTCTGCGGCGGGGTGTTGCTGGTGGCATTTGTGCTGCCCACCCTGCAACTAACCTTCTGGACGCTGGACGAGATCCGCAAGGCGGGCGCGGGCGGCACGCTCAATGTCGCTTTTCGGCAGTATGTCGGGACTACCTTTATGCTGGCGGCGGTGGCGGCGCTGGTGGCGGTAGCCTGGTCATTCCTGCTGGCGCATGCGGTGCGTCTGCGCGATGGGCGGATGGCGCGCGTCACCGTGCGTCTGGCAACGCTGGGTTATGCCATGCCTGGCGCGGTGGTGGGTGTGGGCGTGCTGCTCACGCTCACAACGCTTGATCGGGCAATCAACGGTCTGGCGTTTGCCGGGTGGGGCATCACCACCGGGTTACTGCTCACCGGCTCGCTGATCGGGCTGATCTATGCCTATGTGGTGCGCTTTATGGCAGTTTCATACAACAGCGTTGAGGCCAGCCTGGACAAGGTCACGCCGAGTATGACTATGGCGGCGCGTTGTCTGGGGGCGCGACCGGCCCGACTGCTCTGGCGGATTCATCTGCCGCTGGTCAGCACGGGGATTATTACCAGCGCCACGCTGGTGTTTGTCGATGTGATGAAAGAGCTGCCGGCGACACTGCTGCTGCGTCCGTTTGGGATGGATACGCTCTCGATCTGGGCCTATCTGCTGGCCTCGGAGGGCTTCTGGGAAGCGGCTGCGGTGCCCTCGCTGACCATTCTGGCGGTCGGGGTCATTCCGGTGCTTTTCCTGATGCGCCTCAACCGCTGAGGAAAAACGATGGCAGTTGCACCGATCATCGAACTGCATAACCTGTGCAAACGGTATGGCGCTGACATCCAGGCCGTGGCGGGTGTCTCCCTGGCGGTCGAGCGCGGGCAACTGCTGGCGCTACTGGGGCCGAGCGGCTGTGGCAAGTCAACCATGCTGCGGCTAATTGCCGGACTGGAAACCCCCGACAGCGGCGAGGTCTGGCTGGAGGGTAATTGCGCGGCGGGTCTGCGTGCCTGGCTGCCCCCGGAAGCGCGGCGGGTGGGGATGGTCTTTCAGGACTATGCGCTCTTCCCGCACCTTACCGTTCAGCAGAACATCCTTTTCCCCCTCAACGGCATGCGGCCGCGGGAGCGGCACCCCCGCGTGGCGGCAATGCTCGATCTGGTAGGGCTGGAGTCGCTGGACGAACGCTATCCGCATCAACTGTCCGGCGGGCAGCAGCAGCGCGTGGCCCTGGCGCGGGCGCTGGCCCCCAATCCGACCGTGGTCTTGCTGGACGAGCCTTTCTCCAACCTGGATGTCACCCTGCGCAACCAGATGCGCGACGAGGTCCGACAGATCTTGCAGTCGGCCGGGGCGACCACACTGTTTGTGACCCATGACCAGGAAGAAGCTTTCGCGTTTGCGGACACGGTTGCAGTTATGTTTGCGGGGGAAATTGCCCAGGTCGGCCCGCCACGGGCGATCTACCTCTACCCGGCGAGTCGGGAGGTTGCCGCTTTTGTGGGCGAGGCCAACTTTCTGGCAGGCACCGCCGACGGCAACCAGGTGACGTGCGCATTGGGACGGCTACCGCTAGCTGTGCCACTATATGGGCGGGTCGATGTGCTGGTGCGCCCGGAAGCGCTGTTGCTCCAGCCTGATCCGGCGGGCACAGCCCGGGTTGAACAGGTGACCTTCTCCGGGCGTGATCAGACCGTCCAACTGACCCTGAACGATGGTACCCGTCTGCGGGCGCGCAGCTCTCCCTTGCTGGAACTCAGTCCGGGTACGCAGGTTCACCCGACCGTACAGGGGCCGGTGATGGCCTACTCAGTCTGAGGACCGAGACCCGTCCGGTGCCTGGGTGTTGTCGCCATATTGCCGCCTTCCTGTCCAGATGGGCCTCCGGTTGCGCGTCTTTTCATCTGTTTACTGCTCATACCTTTTCCATTGTTCTGTTCCAGAGCATAAGCAATGCCACTCTTGAGCGTGCCATGGGTGATGATTCCCTGGATGTCAGCGCCCATCCCCACCAGTGTCTGCGCCACCTCAGGCCGTATCCCGGTCAGGACAACCTGCGCGCCGAGCAGTTTCACGGCCTGGGCTGCGCGTACCAGCACATTGGCAATCTGGGTATCCACCACCTGCACGCCGGTAATATCGACAATGACCGTTGTGGCCTGGTGCTGCGCCACACCTTGCAAAAGGGCTTCCAGAATCTGCTGGGCGCGGGCACTGTCAATACTACCAATCAAGGGCATGGCTACTAAGTCGTCGGCAAGGGGAATGAGCGGCGTGCTTAACTCGCGCAGAGTTGCCTGCTGTGCTGCCTGTTCTTCCTCGATACGCATCTGCTCGGTAAGATCGCGTACAATGCCAACCATCGCCAGCGGTTTCTCCGCGTGATCACGGGCAATAAATGTCGCAACCTCTGCCGGGAACGTCTCTCCATTTGCCCGTTGGTATGTCATTCTTCCCTGCCACATGCCGGTTGTCTGTACCTGTTGCACAATTTCTGGAATACGCTGGTGATCTTCAGGGGCAGTGTACTCCGTAAACATTGATCCCAGCGGGTTGCCGCCGAGCATTGTGAGGTAAGCCTGGTTCGCATACATTGTACGGCCATCAAGCGAACCTACACCAAACCCATCCGGTGCGTTTTCTACAACGGTATAGAACATACGCAACCAGTCTTTCTCCTCTTTGTACGCGGTGATATCTTCATAAACTTCCAGGAGTGTGCGAGGGATTTCGCCACCATTATCGAAAGGAATACGGCTGGTTCGTAACCAGGTGAGAGCCTTACCGCCGCGATCTTGCGCCTCTTCGCGGTGATACTCCGACGTTCCGCTGGTGAGTACCATATGATCCGCGGCGCGGTGTTGTTCGGCCTGCTCCGGCCCATGCAGATCGAAGTCGCTCTTGCCGATAATCTCGGTCGAGGATGCAAGCCCGGCATCCCGGGCAAACTGCCGATTGCAGCCCCGGTAGACCAGATCCTGATCTTTCCAGGCAACTGCCAGCGGGAGGTTATCCAGGATGTGTTGGAGCATATGCCGGGACTGGCAGAGTTCCACTATAGTCTGTTCCAGGGTGGCAATCTGCTGCTGCAGCCGGCTGTTTTCGTTCTGCAGGGTTTCCATAACGATGTGGTCAGTGGTCATTGTACGCTCTCCTTGAATGGTGTATAATTGGTTCGAAGTTCAGGGTGTACGACGATGTACCAGGGACTATCATTCAGTAGGCCGAGTTTCCTGAAGTAGGCTCCCGCAGGTAACGGTCCGGCAACAGTTATGAAAGGTATAAGGACTTCCATGTGACGTGTCTCGACTTGCGCGGCGAATGAGTTGCTCTCCATTCCAGGGTTTATCATAGTAGTAACGTTAACGTAAGGAACATCGATGATACCATTTACTCTGCCCACGCTCTACTGTCCATTCCCCCCGCGGATTAACTCCAATATTGACGCAATTGATCGGCGTATGCAAGCCTGGATCCAGCAGTATGAACTGTTTTCCGTTGATGTCTGTCGGCATCTACCCGCTGCCCGCTATGCTGAACTGGTTGCACGTGCTTTTCCTATGGCTTCTCAGGAAGCGCTTGAACTTGTGACCGACTGGAATGTCTGGTTGTTTGCTCGTGATGATTTTCTGGTAGAGACAAAGATAGGTGCTGTCCCCGACCAGTTGGTGAGCTTTAACACTCAACTCTTAGAAATTTTATACGGCAGAGAAACTCTGGCTGCTGACCTGACGTTGGGGCAGACACTGGCAGATTTCTGCCATCGCCTGCGTCACATGGCAAACTCGGCATGTCTCACCCGATTCATTCAGGCAGTTGAAAACCATTTCCAGGCGAACGTCTGGGAAGCAGTGCAGTATGATCTGGGTCACATGCCTGATCTCTCAACATACTGCATGATGCGTCCGTTCACGGGAGCAATGTATACCGAACTTGCACTGATTGAGATTACTGATCAGTTGGAACTGTCCTCCGCGACTTATCAGCATCCGCTGATCCAGAGCCTTAACCAGCTTACCTGTCAGGTAGTCTGCTTTGCCAATGATCTCTTCTCGTTGACCAAGGAAGCCAACGCGGGTGAGACCATGAATCTCATATGTATATTGCAGCATGAATATGGTCTGACGTTGCAAGAAGCGGTAGACCGTGCGGTGGCAATCCACGACGCTGAGGTCCGCGCTTTTGAAATCATGGAAGCGCAACTCCCGGCGTGTGGCCTGACGGTTGATGCCGACGTGCAGCGATATATTGATGGACTGCATGCCTGGATGCGTGGCAACCTCGACTGGTCAATAACCAGTGGGCGGTATAACTCGGAAGCGCAGTTGCAGGCCATCGGCGGTTGAGACATTGCAGGTGGCAATGCGTGTGGAAGGCAGGTAGGGCGTTGAGAAACCATCTCCCGGTGTAGTTAGTAGTAGTGCTGGTCATAGGTGTTCCTCGCTGGTGGGGCTCAATATATGCGGTTGCATCTCTGCTTCCGCGACCTGTTCACCTGCGCATGTCATTTGAGGGTGGAAGGATGGCATTGGTTTTATATGTATCGAGCTTCACCGATCATCACTTCCGTCTTTCCTGAGCGCGGATTGTATCTCTAATATTTAGTATACCATGGTTACACGAAGACATTCAGGTATTATGCTGGAATACGTCTTGCGACGGTTGTCCGTAAGATGACAGGAGGTACGCGGTGGGCGTTTGGACCACGAACAACACGACATGCGCGAACCCCGCGAAACGGCCACTGCTGCCATGGATCAGGCGATCCCGCGTTTGGCGGGTGATATCGCCGCCGGCAGGGCAGAAGAACCCGCATGTACCATGCTGCCGCAGGCGAGTCGGGCCGGTTATCCCGATAAACGCCTGGTTTGGAACCGACCGCGTACCTCATGTGAGATAACAGGCAAAACGTGACAGGGACGGCCGCAGTGAAGCCTGGTTCCCAAACAGAAGATGCTGGTGCAAGCACTACAGGTTCGGCGGAGGAGCCGCCGCTACGGATTGCTCTGCTCGACTCCTGGCTGCAACAGCCGGTCGAGGGCAGCGGGACGGCGGCGGCTATCGGTGGGTTGGGCCGGGCACTGACCCGGTGCGGCCACCGCGTGGTGCGGATTGCGCCCACGTTTACCTGGCCGCGGACGCTGCTGCTCCGGCGCTTGCTCTACAATGTCCAGCTTCCGGCGCTGCTGCGCACGCTTGATTATGATATAATCGTCGGCTTTGATATTGATGGCTTCCTCTGGTCCGGTCGGGCCGGGCAAACACCTTACTTATGCAGCATCAAGGGGGTGCTGGCGGAGGAGTTGCAGCATGAGCGTGGCCTGACCCGGCTGCTGCTCTGGTGCATGTCCCGCCTGGAGCGCTACAATGCCCAACGCGCGCCACAGGTCATTACGACCAGCGCTTACTGCCGACGGGCCATTCAGCAGCACTACGCCGTTCCCCTGGAGCGTATTCACCTGGTGCCGGAAGGAATTGATCTCCCGCAGTGGCGGCAGTCCCCGGTACGGCTCGATGCACCCCGCGACCCGCTGACGGTGTTGTGTGTAGCCCGGCAATATCCGCGTAAACGGATCGCTGATCTGCTGCGGGCGTTTGTGCGGGTGCGTGCCCGTCTGCCCGCCGCGCGACTGGTGATCATCGGCGATGGGCCGGAGCATAGTCGGCTGCGGGCACTGGTTGCCGCGCTGGGGCTTGCGGACGTCGTACAGTTGCTGGGTGGCCTGCCCGATGACGCGGCGGTAATGGCCTGGTATAAACGCAGTGATATCTTTTGTCTGCCGAGTATCCAGGAGGGCTTTGGGATTGTCTTGCTGGAAGCGATGGCCGGCGGATTGCCGATTGTCAGCACCACCGCAGCGGCAATTCCCGAAGTAGTCCCACAACGGCAGGCGGGTATCCTGGTACCGGCGGCACATCCGGCGGCACTGGCGGATGCGCTGATTGAGTTGCTGGAACAGCCGGAGTTGCGCGCGGCATATGGCGCATTCGGTCAGGCGTATGTGCGGCGGTTCGATTGGGATCGGGTGGCGGCGCAGTTTCTCGCGGTAGTTCGTAGCCAGTTGGATCGGTAGATCAGGGCGCTGATATCTGACATTTCTGACATCTTACCGGCAGAATCTGACATATAAAAATGTTTGACAGAAGGATATGGGCATGCTACTGTATGTGAACCGACGCACAATAACCCAGAAAGAGTCGGCGCGTTTCTGACCTTTCGAGGACGTAAGGTCTGGTGAGGTTTGCTTGTATCAGTGTTGGCGCTGTAAACAAGGATGTAATGCCACATTATGGAAGAAACGTTCGTCATCACGGCTAAAACTGAGCCGCATTCGACCAGGAGTAGTACACTCGTCATTCTGACCCCGGAGTCCGGTTCGGAAGAGACGATCATGATTCCGCCCCGAACGCGTTGTACACGTCAGCCTGTTTTGCCCCGCCTGCTACCCTGGTCGTGGCGGGTGGTTGTGCCGCTGATGCTGCTGCTCCTGTTCCTGACCGTGACGGGATTGCTGATCGGGTAGGATCAGGTAACCGTCCGGTCGCGTGTAGGTATAAGGCGAGGTTTAGGGAGGCTGGGTCCATTCTCCTTTTTCCTCGCCTTTTTCATGCCCGGCGCTATACTATCATTCGGTGAACCAGCATTTCCTCGTCAAATCCCCGCAGGGGCACATGGTTACTCTCCATCTCTTGCTCGTTCACAATCCGCTGCACCTCCTGATCAGTGCGGATGGATTCTGTGAAGACGATATCGCGTCCGCGTGAGAGGTTTTGCACCCGGGCGGCAATATTGACGGTCGTGCCAAAGTAGTCGGGATGATCATTGAGCGTGACGCTCAGGCAGGGCCCGGCATGCAACCCGACCTTGAGAATCAGACGTTCATCGTCGGTCAGGCGCATCTGGTCATTAAGCGCAACAATCCCTTGCTGCATCTCGATCCCGGCGCAGAGTGCCTCCAGCGGATTCTGAAACGCGGCCAGAATAGCGTCACCGATGGTCTTCACAATCGTGCCGTTGTTCCGATCCGTCACCGCAAAGAGTTCGTCAAAGTGACGGCGCACCAGATGATAGGCGCGGGGATCGCCGCGCCGTGCGTAAATTGCCGTCGAACCGGCCAGATCGGTAAAGAGCAGCGCAACCCGCGTGACATCCAGGCTCTCGTCCGGGAGCAGGCGCTGGTTGGGAAAAAGCCGCTGAAAGTCGGGCAAGACCAGCAGCGCCAGGCCGGGCACGCTGCCGAACCGGGCCTCAACCTCAGCGCGAAAGGTCGGATCATCGGCTTCGGGTGGCAGGGTGCGCATCCGCTCGTGCAGGCTAAAGGTGATGCGTACCTCGTCATCGAGATGGGGCGCAAACTGCGAGTGGCAGTTGTCGCACTCTGCGTCGTGATGGAGATGCTCGAGTGATGTACTGCGGTGGTCAACCGCGTTGCACATTGGGCAGCGCACTTCCCAGTGCAGCGCAACAATGCCTTCATGCAGTCCGGCCAACAAGAGTTTTAACGTCTGGCGCTCATTCAAACGCAACTGCTCGGCCAGGTAGCGGGGGTTGAGATGAAACAACTCGTGTGGCCGGGCCTTTTCCAAAAAGTGCGCAAAACGCTCTTGCAGCTCCGCAGGGATAGCATGGGTTTCCAGATTGGCGACAGCGTCGCGCAAACTGGGGCGGCGGGAAAACAGGCGTAGCACGTTAGGCGCTCCTTGTATCTGGCCCTTCCGAGGCTAAGCGGTGGAGTGGCCTGGTTGCCATACTGCAGTGTGTACCTTTATCTATAAACGAACGCAACACCTGTTTTGTCAAACAAAACAGCGCTCAGGCGGGCGTGATCTCCAGGTAAATATGCCTGAACTTGCGCAACTTCAGAAAGAGATCAAACAGCTTCTTCTGCCAGCCGTATTTCTGATCCAGCGCACGTTTAGCGCCCGGTTCCTCTTCTCTGGACAGAATGCGCGCCACGGCATCAACCGATGGGCCAAGCGGTTCCCCCGTGCGTGTGGAAGGGGTCAGTTGCACCTGCGGATTGTTGCGGATACGTTTGGCCTTGCCGGTCTCCGCGCCGGTGTAAACATATACTCTGCCGTTTTCCTGGGCAAACCAGACCGGCGTTACCACAGCTTTGCCGGTTTTACGAAACGTAGTGAGGTTAATAAAGTTGTGCCCCTGCAAGGTGGGAAAAGCCAGGGCGGTCTGCTCCTGCGACATCACTATACCTCCATAAAAACAGGAGCAGCAGGCGAACGTCCGCTCCCCCTGATTGCATCTTCGTCATCTACCATAGGCGCTCTTTTTCATCTTACCATGGGTTTGGGGTTGATTGCGCCGCGATAACGACCGCGTGAATGGCCTGTTCGTCCGCCGGGGGCACCAGTCCCGCCAGCCACCAGGTGCGGCTCAGCCATTAGTGGAAATTGCTTAACGGTAAGTCGTTGTTTCGCACGTTTTGTGGCTAAAATCAGGCATACGTTGTAAAATGCCGAACGGTGGTGTCAGGTGTTCACCCAGATCTAAGCTGTTCCTCATCTAGAGTTGATGCAGGTGAAATCAACAAATGTTATACTGGCTCGTATGGGACAAACACAGAAATTTATTCTTATAACACTTTTTTGTGCTGCATTTCTCTGGTTTGCCGGACCTATTGGGCAATTCCTGGTTATTTTGCCCTTGCTGCTGTTCGGGCCGGGTTACCTGATTGAGCGGACGTTTCCGCATGCGCTACCACTGCCCGCGCTGGTACGTCCCGCTCTCTGGTTGGGTCTGAGCCTCAGCCTGATCGCCCTCCTGTACCAGTGGACGACTCTGGTCGGTCTGGCACTAACACCGCTGATTCTGGCGGGTTTGACCCTTGCCTGTGCTGGCGGTGTTCTCTGGGCAAGCTGGCATGATGCAGCAGCGTATGACCGGCAGCGGAGGGAGCATCCCGCGTCGGCTGTTGCGCACTGGTGGGTCTTCCCGTTTCTGGGTATCCTGGGGTTGACATTCTGGACCCGCTTTCAGCAGATTCAGGAGTTGGTTTTGCCGGCATGGGTTGACTCAGTGCATCATGCGCTGTTGATCCGGGTGGCAGCCGAAACCGGACAGGCTCCCTACTCGCTTCAGCCATATCTTCCAATTGATAGTTTGCCCTATCACTGGGGGTATCATGCATTTACGGCGACCGTGATGAACCTCTCGGGGCTGATGTTACCCCAGGTTATGCTCTGGGAGGGACAGATTCTCAATGCCCTGCATGTGGTGACATGTGCGGCGCTGGCAGCATATCTCTGGCGACGACCAGTGGCGGCCCTGGTTGCAGGCCTGGTCGTGGGTCTAATCTCGATTATGCCGGCTTTTTATGTGAGTTGGGGTCGCTACACGCAGCTTATGGGATTGTTATTACTCCCGGCCATAGCGATAACCTGGCATATGGCACTACAAACGTCTTCGCGGCGCTGGTGGAGCAGCGTAGCTCTGTTACTCGCAGGGCTGAGTATTATTCATTTCCGGGTTATTATTTTCACGCTCTGTCTGCTGGCCGTGGTTGGTCTGGTCTGGACGGTTGACCAGTCGTGGAGGCGGGTGTGGGCGCGCTTCTGGTCGGCTGTGGGGATGGCCGGCTTGTCTCTGGCGTTAGCCTTACCCTGGTTGTGGGTCGTTGTGTCGCATATCCTGCTACCTGCGGTTGACCAACCCGAGAGTCTGGTCGGTGGAGGCAACTATAATGCCGTAAATATGGGCTTGCTGTGGGCCGGGCAGAATCGCTGGTTGTTTGCGCTGGCTCTGTTGGCGGCCGGTTGGGGCATAGCCCGGCGTTCACGGGTTGTTATTGTACAGGTAGGATGGGTTTGCGCATTGGTTGTCGTAGCGAATCCCTGGCTGATCAGTTATATTCTGCCTCCTTCCGGATTACTCCTGGCGCTCTGGGGTCAACAGCAGCGCCGCTGGTTGCTGGTTGCGAGTGGCGGCGGGTTGATGCTGGTAAATCCAGTCTTTGTGCAAATTCCATACTTCTGGCTGATTACCAATGATACCGTCGTTATCAGCCTGTTTATTCCTGCCGCCATGCTGATTGCCGGGGGCGCCGGTATGTTTGTGGACTGGGTGATGCGACTGTCACAGACTACGTTCTCGCAGTATCCGGCCGGGGCACACATGGCAACACTACATTTTCAGGCGGTACCGATCCTCCCCCGCTGGCCGAGGTTTCTGTCACCTGTGCTGCTGTTTATGCTGTTAAGCGGTTTTGCCGTCTGGGGAGCCTGGAACCTGCGGACTGTTATCAACCCGGTGACAGTGTTTGTCACGCCTGCCGAGGTGCCGGCGATAGAGTGGGTTGCCGAGAATACACCGGAAGATGCGCGCTTCCTGATTAACGCAGCCTCCTGGCTCTCTACGGCTGAGCGGGGAGCCGATGGTGGCTGGTGGCTAATGCCACTGACCGGACGCTGGACCAGCACGCCCCCCGTCCTGTTTACCTACGGGTCGCCGGATTATGTGCAGGAGGTGCGAGAACGTACGACATTTATCCGTGAATTTGATCGCAGTCAGCCTGGTCAGGAAGAACAGCTCTATGAGCTTATTGACCGGGAGCAGATCTCTCATATTTATCTGACGGAGCACTCCGGGCCGCTAAAACCGGAACTATTTGCAGATATTGACCGGTTTGAGAAAGTGTATGAGCAAGCGGATGTTATTGTTTATCGGGTAATTAATGGTAATTGAGTTTGGTACAGTACTTGATATTTAACATGAAATCCCTGGTTATTATCAATAAGGCCTATAAGATATACATGAGCGTTAAGTGACACCGCAGTTAAATAATTA